>Ga0179593_1584285_pt1 | contig 19087 bp, 21 predicted proteins | sample CZODoug2_1_08_16_FD_185931 | JGI IMG/M metagenome (GOLD analysis project Ga0179593, IMG submission 185931) | Vadose zone soil fungal communities from Angelo Coast Range Reserve, California, USA - CZODoug2_1_08_16fungal (PacBio error correction) | ecosystem: Environmental > Terrestrial > Soil >...
CATCCGTCACATAAGAAAGGGAACGCCAAAGGGGGCCGGAAGGGGAAAAGGGGGGACTGCCCAGTAGGAGCAGACGGCTTCCGGGAGAGGGACGCTGGTGAGGCCCGAGAAAGGGACGAAAAAAAAATTAGGAAGACTGTCGGCGCCCAGAAGAAAACACACCTAGAAGGAAATTGAGAGAAGGGAGCTCGCGTGTCGGAAAGGGAACACCGCGGAAGGAAAGAAAGAGGAAGTCGATCTCCTTGGGAGAAAGGGTATGGAGGGGGGAAACTTCTTTCCGGGGGGAAATGAACCCGGTAAGCCGCTCTGAAGGAAAAAGGGGGGGGAGTACCTTTTCCTACGAACAAGGAAAGTTACCCTTTCCTCGGGGAAGCGTTCTGTCCGAACCTAAACAAAAAAGGGACCGCTCGTCAAACCAGCGCGAATTTAGGAAAAGGAGGGAGGTCGCGCCCATCGGGTTGACGTGAACAGGGAAAGTTTTCCTGAAATCCGAAAGAGAAAGCTCTCCGCCTAAACGACCGGAAAGAAAAAAAGGGCAGGAACCTTTTCTCTCTTTGCTGCGACCCGAGGGCCGGCTCCGTCTCTCCCCGGAGGAAGGAGGAACGGACTGCTCCACTCGCGTCGCTGGGGATGCAGTGGGACTGGGGAAAAAAGAAAAAAAAGGGCCTGTGTCTCTTCTCCCGATAGTACAAGGGAGCACCACGTTCACCAGAGAGGGGCACCGTGACCTCGAAACAACAGGATAGAAAAGAAAGGGGGAGAGAGAATTCCTGATACCTTTCTAGAGGGGAAGAGGGGGAAGAGGCAACCGGTATCGCGCTTGCACGAGAGAAAAAGGATCGCTGCTGGATCATCACAGAGGCGGGCCGTCTCTTCGAAAAGAGCCATGACCGTAGGTCGAGGGGAGATCGGCGTTAAAAAAGGCCCCATCGAGCTGAAGCGCCAGAAGAGAAAAGGGGGAGAAGCACAGCAACTTGGCCAAGGGAGAGGAGATGTCGGAGGTCCCCTGCCGGGGGGGAGCATCGACGCCTGAAGAAGAACGACCGCGACATCTCTCTCAAAAAAAAAAACGTTCCGGGTAGAAGAAAAAAGCTTTTTTAGGGAAAGCGATTCCGCCACAGGGGGGAACAGAAAGATCTCTCCGCACGTTGGTCGGAAAGGAAAGCCCTGGGCGGAGAAGATCGTGAGGTTCCTGGAGAGGGGACGGGAGGTCACCTGTGCGGAACCGGGAAGATACGAAGAGCCATTGTGTGCGCAGAGAAATCGCTCTTCTTATGCCGCCGGAAAAAGGGAAAAAGATCAAGAAGGGGGGAAGTCGCGATGAAGGGGAAAAAAGTCCTGCGAAGAAAAAAGACCATTTAGGTTGGCTTCAAAAAAGTGCTTATCCCTGGGAAAGGGAGGAAAACGGTCACCGTGTAGCCGCCGAGGTGAACGGGTGGGCTAAAAAAGGGGGAAGAGGGGTACTATCTTGCCTCCTCAAAAAGAGGACATGGCTCTCCATTCCATGCAAAAAAAGAAAAGGGGAGGGGGTGCCCTTCACCGACGCCGCCGGGGGCTCAAAGCCGGAAAGAAGAAAAAAAAAAGGACAACGGGCCTCTAGGACGGCCCTTGGAGAGAAGGCTTCTCGAGAAAGATCGGTATGAGGGGGATGAAAACTGCAAAACCTGAGAGCGTCCTACCCTCTGGGAAAAAAACGGCGTCGGACGAACTTCGAGAGGTGAAAGAAGAGGCACGATCTTTTGTATTTTTGTGGAAAGGGGACTACGCTGACCCGATTACAGGGGAAAAAGAAGGGTTCGTCTGTCACGGATACAAACGTCAGAGAAAAGCCATTTTCAAGAACGTCCCGCAGGGAAGAACTGGAAGGAGGAAAGACTCAATTCTATCGAAAGGAAAAAGGTGTTTTCTATTCTACAAAAAGGGAAAAGAACAGGCTATCTCAACCGAACAAATTGAGAAGGAAGGGCCTCGCTCGTTGTTTGTAACCAGAGGCAGCCCGACCTGCGCAGGGACGCCCCAGAAATAGGAGAAAAGAAACCTCACCATTTCTTCACCCCGGTAAGAAAGCTTTACCTACCTGGCAGGGAGGAAAGGAGGAATGATCGGAGAAAAGGCTTTTTAACGAGGGCGTCACCGACTCCTTCCGAGAAAAGGGAGGGGCGAAACTACTTTGGTAAAACAAAAAAAAAGACTGGGGGGCTGCAAGAAAAAGGGAAGCTTCTCCGGGACCCGAGAAAAGGATCGAGGGTGCGAGCAAGGGAAAGGCGTCGATGTGATCTCGCGTGGAACAAGGGGGGGAAAAAGGCCCTACTCGTCTCTTCGAGGGACCGTATACTCGTCTTGTGGAAGGGGAAAATACTACTACAAAACGGAACGGGGAGACAGCCTGAAGGAGGGGAGCTGATCATGTACCTCGAGGGGGGACCGAGATGCACGTGGACCGTGGAGGAAGGGAGAGCGGGGAGCTGTCCCCGTCAAGTGAAGAGGTTGACCGGGAGGGAAGAGGGGGACCCCTGGTCTCCCAGGGTTTGAAGTGGGGACGTCGTCTATTTCTTCTACCCAGGGGGGAAAAAAGGACGGGCTGTGGAGAGAGTGGATAGGGACACGGCCAAGGGGGCGCGTCGGAAGAAAAAGCCCTGCCCGAGTTCGCCTACCGGTTCACAAAAGGAAAGGGAAACGGCCGTCACCCGGTGGGGGGGAAGAAGAAGGTTTCACGGCGGAGACTACGACAAAATCAAAACGAAGACCAGGCAAGTGCAGAAAAAAAAGGTGAACTGCTTCACCGAAAGGAACCCGGTATCTTTAACTGCTCCTGGAAAGAGGAAAGGGGGACACGCTGCTGCTTTCTCAGGGCGTAAAGATGCAGTGAATGGAAAAAAAAGAAAAACAACTCTTAACTGCCATTACAACAGGGCGCAGGCTGCGGCGGGCTCATCCACCAAAGAAAGAAGGGCTGCTACTGGACTTCCCCAGCGACTGATCAGGCAGCCTCGAAAAAAAAAAAAAAAAAACGCTACCTCGGGCAGGCAGGCATCTCTTCTTGCGTCTCTTGGTGCACCAAAAGAAGGGGCGATCAGGACTGGACGCGGAGAAGAAATTAGCACGGGAAGGGAGAAGGGAGGTCCATCCGATCCGCTACGGAAAAAAAAGCACAACGCCTGCAAGAGGAAGGGGAATGTGACCAAAGCACAAGCGGGGAACCACCCCTTCAAGCCTATCGGGGAGGAGTCACTTTTTAATGCGGCGGCTATGACAAGGGGAAAGAAAAGGAGTCCTCCTCCTCGAAGGGGGGGGTTTTGTGTTCTCCTTCCTTGGGGAAAAAGAAAAAGGGCCCCGCGCCTTCCCAACCGAGGAGGGGGAAGGGGCCCGGTTTCGGATTCGCCGAACGGCCGGGATCAGAAAATCGGAGTGACCCAAAAGATCGCCAAAAGGAGGGGTGTGCACGGAAGGGGGGGACACGAGAAAAGAAGAATAGCTGGGATGGCGCGTTCAACGCGACATGGTTGAAAAAAAGAAAGACATCGTGCCCAACCACAAAAAAGGCCCGAGTTCTCACCGAAGGGGAAAAAGGGAAGGGGCAAGGGTCGGCGTACGCTCACTGGTTCGATCGACTTCACGAGGAAAAAGGAAGACGATCCTCGGGGAAGAAAACAACACGATGTTAGAAAAGAAGAGGGAAAAAAAAAGGCAGAAGCAAACCCGCCCTCCCTTCGCCTGCCAGTCAAAGGGGAAAAAACAGGAGCGGGGAAAAAGAAACCGACCAGAACGGCGGGGATGGCCTTTTTGGGGAAGGAAAGGGAAAAAACGGCCCGTGCCTTCTTCACGAGGCCCGGGAAGGAAAATAAAAGCCTCTGTCTAGAACGAGTGGTCGCCCACTTCGTAGAAGGGAAGGGAAAGCAAGGAAGATCGGGGAGAGGTAGGCGTGGGGCCCGCCGGGAAAAAAAAAGGAGGGCTTCTTCTAAGAAAAAGAAACTGCATCCTTTAGGGGGGGGAGGGGCAAGGCTGAGGGCTGTCCCTACGCAGGCCCGAGAAAGAATAGGAGGGAAGGTACCTTCAGTTAAGCGAAAAGACTATCCTCCCTCCTGAAAGATCGCCTCTGAAAAACAGCGAGGGAAGGAAAAAAGCACCTTCTCCCAAATCCCCTACGAGGGAAGGGTGAACTCCAGCTCTCGCGTGCAGATGGAAAAAAACTGAAATGGGAAAAAAGGCCCCCTCCTTTCCGGAGAAGGACTTCCTCCTTTCAAAGGAGAAAAGGGAGGGAAGCCCTCCGTCCCATTCCTTCTCGTCAATATAATCCTAGCCCAAGAAAAGAGGGTCCCTTCCCGAGTACGTGCCTGCCCCGCAGGTATAGGAAGAAAGGGGAGACCGTGTTGTGCGGAGCTTGAAGAAGGAAAGGGGAAAAGAAGGAGACAGCCCCCGGCGGGGGTTCCGCGGTCCCTGTCGGAGACTACCGGAGACGAGCCTCGAAACCATGAAATCTCGTTTAACGGAGAGGGGGGGTTTTGCCAAAAAAGAAAAAGCTCTTCGTCCTTTCCATCATCATCGGGGAAGAAAGAAAGCAGCAGCCGTTGCCAGGAAGTTGACCGCCCTTTATCATGACAAAAAACTTTTTTGTGGAAAGGCGGTGCCCCGGCGGGGGAAACGTTGTCGTCTCTCCGTCCCTCCATCATGGGAAGGGGGAAAGGGGTGGTTTTGTCTTAGGAAAAGCGGGGAAAAGACCGAGTGTCAGTTGATGAAGGTTGAAAGTAGGGGAAAAGGGAGAAGGGGGGCTTACAGGTCCGCTGGGGGGAGGAGAGAACCTCGGCGTGGCCGGTAGACAGAGGAAGCTGTTCCTTGTCAAGGGGAAAACAACTACAGCCTCCACAGAGGCGTGGAAGGTGCCAAAAAGAAAAACGTCTTTGCGATCAGCTAGAAAAAAAGGGTCACTGCTGGGCGAAGAACGGCCGACCCCCGGGGGGCTTCCTTGCGCCAGTTCGAACAGGAAGAAGGATGAAAAACTCGGTCCACCCAGTAACCGAAAGAAATCATTAAACGCATCATCAGGCTTTACAAGGTGGGGACAACGTATTATTGCCGCGAAAAAAAAAAAAAGTAGTACGCGCGTTTTGGAGGGACAGCCGGACTGGCCTTGATGGGGAAAAGGGGGTGTAACCCACGTCCCGAGTACAAAAAAAAAGGGCAGTGCTCGCACCATAGGTGAAAAACCTGCTCTCCGCGGGGAAGGAAAAGGCCGAATCTTTGTGCGGGGATGAAACTCAGGGAAAAGGGGGTTCGCCATCCCTCTCTCGGGGGGGGAGGTGACGACTTTTTGCACCGAAGGAAGGAGCCTTGACTGCCAAGTTCCCTAAATTGGGATGACCCAGTTTTTCCCTCTCAGGAAAGAGAAAGGGACCGCCTGTTGAGGAAGAAGGGAACTCTTATATCACTCTCGGCGTACGTTCTTCCCAAAGGAAGTCTTCGCCCCAGCGAAGAAGAAAACCACCTAGCGCGCACGGAAAAGCCTCGTCGTTGCCCGAAAGGGGGGGACTGAACTGGTAGCTGAACAATCGAAAAGGAAAAACGTCTATCGCCTTGGCGTAGGGAAGCAAGCTTGGCCGGGTGGAAAAGGGAGCCCCACGGTCGTAGGGCCACCCCATGAAAACGTGAAAAAAAAAAAAAAAGGAACGGCCTGTATGCCTTGTCCAGAAAGAAAATCGTGCAGGGTTAACCCGGGAGGAGAGACCGGTCGGGTACCAGGGAAAGAGCCGTCGCGGAAGGGGGAAAACCAGAGAGAAAATTCGTCAAGACCGAGTGGGAGGGTTAGCCCATCTTTTGCGGCCTGGGGGAAAAAGGGTCCGTCCATCCTCTTCCGACCATAAGGGAGAAAAAATCTTCTCGATCCTTAAAAGGGAGGAAAGTCACCGGTCCTTTCCTCGCGGTCAACAGTTGAGATCTGAAGGAAGTTCCCCCCCCTTTTCTGAAAAGCCCTCTTCCTGTCGGGGAAAAATCCAACCGTCCTTCATAAGAGGATTCGATTGGGGGGAAAAAAAAAAAAAAACCGTCCCTCGAGGAAAGATATTACCGGGCCAAGGGGGGGAACACTTTCACCGCGGCCGTACACAGGAAAGAAAAACCAAGATATATCCAGTGCGCTCAAAAGAAAGGGGGGGCGATCTCTTCCAGGAAATACCTTTCTCGCGGGACCGGGGAACACCGCTAAAGGAGGAGCGACTTGAAAAGGGAGGGATGAGGCGTCATTTGGCCCGGCGGAAAAAAAACATCATCGAGGGCGTCTTTCCTTCTCATGTCTCCCATTAAAAAAAAAAAGGCTCAATCTTTAGAATACCTCCCGGGCAAGGAGGGGAATACCCAGCTAGCGTAATCTCACCGAGGAAGAAAAAAAAAGGAAAGAATCACATCAACTGAATCTTCACTTGTCAAGAGGAGTAATCGAAATCTACCAGATAATCCCCTAAAAGGAATCTCTCAACAACACAAAGAAAGATATATGAAATGGAAGGAGGGGAATGACGGCGGACGATTCGAGTAACCAACCGTCGGTGGGGAAAAGGGGTGTTCTTTCTACACCTGGAAAAAGCAGCGGGAGCTGAAAAAAAGGAACAGGCTGTGCCGTATGTCACCGCGTAAACATAAAACTGGGGGGAAAAAAAGAGAAATGGGCTCCATGGGGGTCCCGCTACGACATCGCTCTGCGGGAAGAGAAGCCGCGAGCCCTTCTGCCCCTTAGCTCACTGGTTAGGAAGGGGGGGAAGGTGTCCCCTTCTCTCAAAAAGATCATTTCTTCTCTGAAAAAGAAAAAAAGGAAAAAAGGGGGAGAATGGGTGTCTAATGTCCCGTGTACCCGGGGGAAAGATTGTGAGAGGGGGGACAAACCTTTTAAGGAAAACACCCGCCACCGAAAAAGGGAGTAGATGGAGCTCATCCCTGCCAGAACAAGCGAAGCTGAGGAGGAGAAAAAAAACGGTGTCTCTTCCTTCTCCGGGAAAAAAGAAGAGACCAGGAGATTTCCCTCCCCCGAAATGAGAAAAAAGGGGGAAAAGGAAAGGGTCATTACTACTTGCCTGTGAAACTAGGAAGAAAATTCACTTAACAAGATGTCCTTCATTCCTCCTAAAAAGGAGAAAAAGGCGTCGGGACTACCTTCGCTCTCTTCTCCCTGAAGAGTTTTCCTGGGACGTTAACCGTGACATTGTAACAAAAAGAAGAGGGACCTGGTCGTCTGGAAAGAAAATCTTAAAGGGAAAGGCTACCGGGTTGCACGGGAAAGGAAAAAAAAGGGCAACGCTGCAACCCTGCCAGCGACTTAAGACGAAAGAAGAAAGCTTTACGTTTTTTCAGAAAAGTTCATCAAAAAAACCGTAAAAAAAAAGAATTCTTCCAGTTCCTCTCTCTGGGGGAGCCGTTGACTTCGCCTGGGGCAAATCTCTGGAAGGAGAAGGTACTCCTCTCTCTGACTATTCCTCAAGTGGAAAGAGAAACAGGCGGAAAACCCCTGTAAAAAAAAAGGAATCCTAGAGGGAATTTCCCATCCCTCTGGAAAGAGGAAATGGGGAAAGTGCTTCACGGCCGGGTGGAAAGTGAAGGTCACCTACTCCTTCCTAAAAAGAAACTAACTGGGTATAAAACAAAAGGGGGGAAGGAAAAAAACGCTTGACTCCTTCGCCGGTACCAGGGCGAGAAAAGGCGAGCCCGCATCAGCGGTCGGAGGCGTGGTCTAAAAAAAAAGAAGGAGACCTGGGCCCGACCCTTTCGCCTGCGAGGCAGCGGGGGCAACAAGAGAGGACCCAAAAACCACCCTTACTGGGGGAAAAAGAGCGGACAAAGTGGGAGGGGACTCTCTTTTTCGGAGCAAGTTTACTCTTCCGAGGTTAGAAAAAAAAGGAAGCTTCTCTTGTCCAAGGAGAAAGGAATGTCTGCTTTTCTTAAGGTGCAGCAGGACCCCGTGGAAGATTACGCCGATCCGTGCCGGATGATATGAAGGAAAAACCAGTCCGCCGCTTTGGAAAAAGGTACTGTGAACGTCCCAGGAAGGGGGGAGGGGAGAAGCCCGACCGCGGCCATTAAAGGGGAAAGACAGCTACCTTTACTCCTACTACGGGGAAAGGGATAGGGTCAACTTCAATAAAAAGGGAAAAAGGGGTCAAGCGGGGGGGGGGTGTTGGGGGGGGGGAAAAAAAAATAAAAAAAAAAACACACAAAAAAAGGGGGGGGGTTGGTGGGGGGGGGGGGGGGGGGGGGGGGGGGGTGGGGGGGGGGGGGGGGGCTTAAAAAAAGAACAAAGCCCACGAGGCCACGTCTATTTCAGGGCGGAAGGTAAAGAGGGAAAAGAAAACTGCGGCACCTCATGCCCGGCGACACAAATTGAAGAAAGGGGAGAAAGGATGGCCACTCTGCTTCTGGAAAAACGATGCTGCTTGCCTGAGAGAGAGAAAGGAAAAAAGAGGTCAACAACACCTTACTGCCAGGCCCAAAGGAAAGAACTTTCCTCAACGAAAAAAAAAACAGCGGATCCGCCAGGGGGAAGAGAGACACTACGGGAATTTCACCCAGCGGCGATAGACCGAAAAAAAAAAAAAAAAAAAAGGGACTAACCTTCTTTCAGTCCTGTCCTCGGAAAGGGAAGGGAGCGGTGAAGGGAGGCGATTAGATGACCGAGCAGGACGTTGACTCGGGGAGGAGAGGGGAAAAAGGGGGCGCGATTACCTAATCTGACCTTCTTTGAAAAAGACGGCCGGCTGCTGTTCAAAGAAGGAAAAAGGGGGAAGGTTCACCCTGCCCCCCGCCCGGTACGGGGAGGGTGGAGAAAAAAAAAGGAACTTCTATTACTGATGAAGGGGAGGGCATAAGTACCCCGTGCTCTAGCGAAAAGGGAAAGGAACCAAAGAATTACCCGCCGGGGTTGGAACAAGCCCTCACCTTTCCCAGAAAAAAACCTACGGCTGCATTTTCGGGAAGGGGAGGGGAAAAAAACCAGCGGGATACTGCTGGCTACCTGGCCGCCGGGGCTTAAGGAAAGAGAAGAAAGGGAGTCTTCTCCCTTGTAAGGGAGACCTGGTGACAAAAAAGAAGGGACGACACTCGGCGTTTAGGTGCGCGTTCCGCGAAAGGTGGGGGGAAGGAGGGGAGTCATCTCCCGAAAGAGAAAAGAGGCGTTCTCCGAGTCGCTCAAAAGAAGGGGAGAGGGAAGGGGCAGGGTCGCGTAGCAGACTGGGCGAGAAGGAAAAGATCCTCTCTTTCCCCTCGGAGAAAAAAAGAGGGAAGGAAAGAGATAGATCCTAGCTGCCAGGAAAAAACACATACCTGGCTCCTGCCATTCCGATGTCCGAACAGTATGGGGAAAAAAAAAAAAGAAGAACCTACCAGAACTTCGGGGCCTTGGCCATGTGGTTGGGCAAAAAAAGAGGGGAGGGAAAGAAAAGGTGCCGGCGGAACGAAGGGGCAAAAATGTAACAAAAAGCCTAGTTCTTAAAAAAAGGGGTCCCCCACGGAGGAAAAGAAACGAAGACTTCATGATCGGGGAAGGTATGGAGAAGGTATCCTTCTATCCCGGAGGGGGGACCGTGCCGAAACTAAGAAAGGGGGGGAAAATGGGGGGCCATGCGCGGGCACGGCTATGAATAAGAAAAGAAAAAAGGTCACTCTCTTCTTATGGACAAATGAGGGGACCACCGGACTAGCAAGAAAAGGGAATCGTCCTCCTCGAACACGCCGGCACCGGGGAGAAAAAAGTATCCCCACCTCCAAAAGTGTTCATTTTTAACGAAAAAAAAGGAGGGGAACGGAGTTGAACATCACAGGAAGCTGTCTTCGATTTCTAGGAAGGTCCCTGTTACTTCTCCTCCGTGAATTGGCGGAGCCCCTTCAAAAGGACAGAGGGAAAGAAAGACCGCCTCCCGCGGTGAAACGCGAAAAAAAAACCGCCTATCTGGTCAAAGGTGAAAACGGAAAGGCCCTGCCCCTCATTTAGCTCTGCTGATCAGGAAAAAAAGGCTTATCTTTTATCATAAGGAAAAAGCCCTGCGGGCCGCGTAAAGGTGGCCGGCTTCCCGCCGCAGCCTGCGGGAAAAAAAAGTCAACTGAAAAAGGGATTACTCTTTTTGGGGGGGAAAACGGGGCCGGGCAAGCCGTCGCCGGCCATCAGCCTGGAGAAGAAAGCATCTTGGGGCCAAAAAGGGAAAGGGGAAAAGGGGAGAGGCGCAGTTTCCCCGATCCCGGGGGTCAAGTAAGCCGGCCTTCGTTTTCCAACGACCTTTTGGCAGGAGAGGAAAACAGCCCTCAGAAAAGGGTGTGCCTTTTTGTCGTCTGACAAAAAAAACCGCGTGAACAAGGGGGGGGGGGACGAGGCCACCGGTGCAGGGGAAGGTCCGCTGTATCCGGTGGAAAAAGGGGAAGAGGGAGACGGGAAAGAGCAAGGCCACAGGGGAGGGGGACTTTTCCCCCGTGACGTGGGGAAGAAACTCTCATCCCCGCGGAGGGAAAAACCTGTTCTCCGCCACTAAAATCAAGTCTAAGGAGAAAGGAAGGTGTTCCTTCTGAAGAAGAACGAGAAAAAGCCGGGCCACATAGGGGGAAATGCCGCGTCCAGGGAAGGGAAATCCGGTCCACGTGCATCTCGGTAAAAAGGGAGGCAGAGTCAAAAGAAGAAAAAAAAAGGGTGCCGCAAGCAGCATATCTTTTTAAAAGAGGTGTGCGTAGTATGAGAGGGAAAAGAGACGGATAAAACGGCGTGGTCGATGCGCGCGCGAAAAGGACCTCGGCTTTTGGGGAACGTCGATATCACCATCCGACGCCCCGCTGATGAAGAAAGAATTGCACCTTCTCAGGCGGGTCCCGGCAGGGAGGGGAAGTGGTGCGGGCAGATGACGTCGAGGGGGGAAGCCCGCTCTCTGGTGAGAAAACTTGTGCAGAAAAGGGAAACCCGCCGTGACGCCAAGTCCTAAGTGGGAAGGAAAGAATGCGCTATTTAAGGTCCCGCAGAAATTCCGTAATCCGTTGGAAAGGGGGATCTCTCACGTGAGAGAAGATCTCTTCGTACGGCGGCCACCTAAAAAAAGGGGACCATTCTAATTACTTGGGGAAGACCTAGCACGCGAAGAGGATGCTTAATCCTAGAAGAAGCCGGTTCTTCTTAACCCGGGGGGAAAGGGGCTTCCCAGTCCACGCTGCCGGAAAAAAAGGGGGCGAGTTATCGATAGAAGGAGAAAACCGCTTCTTCAAAAAGGGCAACCCGGGAGCCGAGGGGAAAGACTATTCCTGTCATTTATAAAAGAAAGACTAACCCTTAGGGGAACCCTTTACTAGGGAAAGAGGAGTCCACAAGGCACAACTCCCAGTCGAAAGAGTAAGACTCCGTCTAGTTCAGAGGAAAAGAAGCGACTTCCCTTCAGGGGACAAAGGGGGTGGGAAAGAAAGATCAAGCCCCTCCCCTTTATCGTCCTTACCGGATCGCCTTCCCCTGCAACGGGAAGGAGGAGGAAAAAAAAGGGACGGGCGACCTCTCCTGGGCGTCCTCGTGCGTGGGCAAAAAAGAAAAGACCCTTCTCTCCCCAAGGGAGGAACCTCCACGGCCTCTCAGAGAGAAGGAAAAAGGGAGAGGAAGACGACTCCCGGTCCGCCTCCATGAAAGGTACTCGTCCCACATGTGCCGGGGAAACTCGGCGGCGTACAAAAAAGGGGGAAAAAAAAGGGGCCAGTCGACCAGTATAAGAAAAGGGGTTTAAAAGGAAAAGCTCGCAAAAGCCTACTCTTGCAAACAGAAAGAGGGTAAAACCCGGCTGAGCTTCATGTGGCCGCCGGAGACGAGGAAAGGGGAACGTCTTTCCTTCTCTTCCAAAAAGGGATCGCTTCTGCATCGGGCGGGAGGGAAAGAAAAGGAACATCCTTGCCGCCCTCTCGAGAGGAAGAACGAAAGGAAGAGGGGAAAGGAAAAGATCTTTCATCGTTTCAAAGGCCGCATCGACTCCGATAAGAAACAAAAAAAAAACTCGACAAAGAAGGAAGAGGAGTAAAATATATCTATGGGGAAGGCGGGTTGGGAAAAAAAAAAGAAGAGGTTAGGATGCGAGTAAGCAAAAAAAAAAAGGATCTCTCCGGCACTTTGCTGGGGAAAGGGTCGAGCGCGGGATCTTCGCTCGATGAAAAAAAGGGGAAAGGAAGGGAAAAGCGGACCGCCCGATGCCGCCTGCGAAAGTGAAGTGTCTCGGAAAGAGAGAACATCGCGCTGCTTATGCTCCCGAAAGAGGAAAAAAAGGAGAGAAGCCTTTTAAGTCGCGATGCCCGTTAAGCTGGGAGGCTCTCCATTTTGGGGGGGGGGGGGGGGGTGGGGTAGGGGGAAAGAACAGTCCCGCCTCTCACAGTGCTTACCAATCAAAAAGGGAAGGTACTTTTTACTCCTCAGAGGGGGAAAACAGGTGGGGGCCGCGTACTATCGGGAGGAAAAGAAAGCGAAAGGGCTTCGAAATGGCGCTCCGGCCAAGTAAACCAAGGGGTCACCTACCTTCGCTCCTGGGGAAACCCGCGGACGCCCTTATATGTCGAAAGAGAGAGAAAAAAGGAAAACAGAAAGGGGAAAGACTACTGGCCGTTAATGTCTGCACGAGAGGGGGACTTAACAGGCACCTGGAAGAAAAAGATTCCGAACACCCAAAACTTCTTCTTTACGAAGAACTTGTTCTCAAAAGAGGTCTCCGAGCGGGTGGAGTTGTGGTAGGGGAAGATGACATGTTCCAAAAAGGGGGGGGGACGGGTTCGTACATGGAAAAAAAGGGAAAGGACAGATCTGGCCCGGGCAGCTCAAGGGCTCGTTGCACGGGCAAAGACACGGGCAGCCTAGGGAAAAAAAAAGGGGGGGAGAGTCCCTACGCCAGGAAGAAAAGTGAAGGGAAAGGGGAAGATACCTTCATAGAGCGCACTGACGAAAGAATGAAAAAAGTCCCCAACACGGGATGGGGAACCCGTACTTCGACTGGGGAAAGAAAAAAAAAGAAAGGGGGGAACGCCGTACGACTGAAATTAAGAAATGTCCTCCCATGGTAAAAAAGAGATCTTTACCTACCTGGGAAAAAAATGGACATCAAAGAAACCTTCATTACTTGGGGGGAAGGAAAAAGGAGCCGGTGCAAAAGGGGGAAGAGGAAGAGCCTGAAACCGAAAGGGGCCCACAAAAGGATTCCTGCCACGCAGGAAAGAAGAGAACGGACTCCGGGACCCTCGGCGATCAAGGTGCCAGGGGGGGATCCCTGCATCAAGCCGGTCGTAGGGAAAAAAAAGTGGTCGACAACCAAAAAGGAAAAAAGCACCTTTGCCCGACGCTGTCGAAGGGCGTAAAACGCTCGTACTACGCTGGGGTGGAAAGACGAAAAACACACAACCGGGAAAAGGGGGAAAAGGGGAGCCACACCCGCACGTGCCGAAAGATTACGCTCTTTACTTGGGGAGTGGACGGATTCCTTGGTGTCACGGAAAAAAGAAAAAAGGGGAAAAGAAGTTCCCACTATTTGTACTGCTGTCGCGTTCGCTAAAGGAAAAGCTGATCGCCGTCGTTGACGGGAAAGAGGGGAACTTCCCGCCGCTGTGGAGACAAGGGGAAGAAGGACCGGACACGGCAAGAAGGGCTATAAGGCCGAGTTCTCCTACCGGTTGAAAAAAAGGAGGAGAAAGGAAGGACAAGAACGGCCGGTCACCCTTTTGGCCTCGGACCACTGAACAGGGGGGGGGGACGTGTCCTACCTGGGGGAAAAAAGCAAAACGCGAGTGTCTGTCGTTACGGGAAAGAGAAAAAAAAAAGGGGGGGGAACTTTCTTCCACCGGAATGGCCGAAAAAAATGCTTCCTCTCCATGTATTTCAAAACTTAAGACTGTCTATTTGCGTAACAGGGGAAAAGGGGGAAAAAAAAAGATGGCAAGAAACCCCATCTTTTCACACACGCTTATGGCCCAAGGGGAGGAGCTTCTTCATTCCAAAAAAGAAGACCGTTGCACACCGTGGCTTCTACTGAATTAAAAAAAAGGAGAAGACAGCGAGACCACCCTTTGCTAAAACCCCAGAAAAAAGACCTTTACTCATCTAATGTTCCCACCCGGTTCGTGAGGAAGAAGAAGGAAAATTGACTCTTGCGACTAAAAATGTAAAAAAGGGGGAGTCGCGATTACCTAAGTCGGAAAAAAAAAGATCCTCCTACGAAGTTGGCCGAGTGTGGAACTTCCCTCTCTAAGGAGACCCCGGCCCGGTACTGGTAGGTGGGGAGGAGGGGAAAACCTCCTGCTAATCGGTCGAGAAAAGAGAAAGGGGGATATTCCCAGGAGCTCCCTTCAGGTAAGAAAAAAGGAACAGCCGGGGTTGGTTCAAAAAAAAGAAAGAAACCCTTGCCCTGTCAAAAAGGAATAACCCGGCCTTGCATTTGAGGAAAAGGGGGGCGTATTCGCCGACGCCGCCGGGAGTGACATTGAAGGTGGTGACCCACTCCACCTAGAATGCAGGACTGCGCCGGGTCCTGGGAAGAAAGGGGGGGGGGACCACTACGCGGCTACTAAAAAAGGGCTCGTTTCCTCTACAGGGGGGGGGGGGAAAAAGGGCTGCGGGTCATCGCCGACCAGCGGGGCAAAAAAGGGGGGGGAACGAGTCTCTCAACCGCCAGTTCTGTCTTGAAAAAGAGGGGGTCGACATCTCTGGCATCTCAGGGGAAGAGCCGGACCGCTCGGATCGCTCTCAAAAAAAAGGGAAAAGGAGGACCCAAGCAGGCCCGTGCTATGATCGCAGCAGCACACAAAACCTGAAAAAAAGAGGAGAAAGGACCCGTCCCTTCATCAACCCTACCATAAATGGGAGGAGGTACGCCTATGGAAGGGGGGGGGAGGGAGTGAGGATGACGCCGACCCTGCCGAGAGTCTTTAACTCTCCTACAAACGGGAAAAAAAAGAGGAGGGGGGAAAAAAGTAGTAAGCCTTTCACCTCCCGGGCGCACTAGGAGAAAGAGGGGGAACGCCTATTTCTTCCATGGATTACGATGCCTTCTTCGGAAGAGAAAAAGGGGAAGGAACTTCATCCGTGATGGAATGAAAAGGGGGGACACTTCTTATTTCTTTCCCTCACAAAAGAAACCCCCTCTGGTCACTAGAAAGGAAAAGGGGAAATAGATAGCTCACTTTACTATCCCGCCCAGAGTTAAAAAAAGAAGCCTCTTCCTGGGGACAGCACCTTCTTCCCCACAGAAAAAAAGGGGAAGGGGGGAGGGGGAACTCCTCTCTCTCGGGCCGAGAGAAGTAATCTTTCTCTCTTAGAGGGGAGGATGCTAATCGCTCCTAGGGGGGAAAGGAGGAAAAACGCTTTTCTTAACCGGGGTCATAAGACCGGTGACCCACTCTACGGAGAAAGCCTCCTATCTGGTCACCGTGACCTAAAGGAAAAAGGCTTCTTATCACCTGGGGGAGGGGGAGCTTGATCATCCGCTGGGGTGGGGGGAAGAGAGGTGGGGGGAAAGTTCCCTTGCGGATCAAAGGAAAAAAGGGAAATTCTTCCATTTCAAGAGGTTGGTCCATGTAGTAAGGGGGGGACCTCTGGTTGGAAAAGACGCCTTCAGCGCATCGGGCCCGCAACATCAGCAAGGGGGAAAGAAAAAAAGAAGGGGGAAAGGCTCAGTCCCCCCCTGAGCCGGGGGGAGGGGGCCTTCGTTCTGCCGCAGGGAGAGGCAACGTCCCGCCCGCCGAAAAAGGAAGGGGGGAGGTGTTTCGTATTACAACCAGTCGGCGGCTGAAAAATAAGTTGACCGAGCCACCGAAAGGAAGTACGTCGGCTTACAGGGTAAGAGGAAAAAAGGGGGGGACCTTATTTAATTCTCGAAGAGGGGAGGCAGTGGCCCGTTTACTGGAAAGTAAAAAAAAAGAGAGAGGGAAAAGGGACCACCTGGTAGCCGCCCTCGGGGGAGGAAGCGATCCCTTCACCTTGGAGACCAAAAGGAAAAGGTCGAAGAACGCCTGCCAGCCCCGGGAAAAAAAACTTCCGGGCCACAGCGGGGCCCGGAAGAGGCCCCACGTGCATCTCGGGCAAAAGGGGCAGCGAGTCCATGATCAGCTGAAAGCACAGAAGCATTCTGTTACTCCGTAAGATAAGGGACGCGGGGTCCCAATCCAAAAGAAAAGGAGTGTCTATGCCCGCAGGACAAGAAAGGAGGTGTATACCCCGGAGGAAAAGGGATGCAGGGCTCGCAAAAAGAAGGGGGGATCTGGGAAAACTATCTCCTCGGTCACCGGGGTGGATTCTAGGAGAGGGGGTGTATCCCCATTATTGAGGGGAAAGAGGAGGATCTTTGTAGGACAGAGGGGGGAAAAGGGTGCCCCCGGAAAAGAGAAACGCCTGACAGGAAAAGGGTAAAAAGCAATAATGCCTTTTCTGATGAAAGCGGGGGGGAACTTTATTTCCCGGGGTGCCCCGAGCGGCTTCCTGGATCACGGGAAAAAAAAAGGGGAAAGGCGGTATAATGCACCTCGCGAGGGGGGAAAACCTGCGGAAAGTTCGGAAGGAAAAAAGAGGAGGGGGCACCCAACCAAAAAAAAAAAAAAGTCATTTCTTCTCGGAAGAGGGACGCTGCCGGGGAGGGGGAGGGAAAGAAGGAAAGAAGAGGAGGTTCTCCTCCATAGCGGGGGAGGGGGGGTCTTATCATCATCTTGGAGGGGGGAACCCCCTGAGGAAAGGAAGGTCCTCTTTCACAAATGGGGGGGATTTCCCTTAAAATGTGTGTCATTTATTCAGTGTTCCATACTTAAAGCTAAGGGTTACCCTTTTCCGTAAGAGCGTCTGTAGAAATGAACAATCCAACGGCTACTCCGGAAGAGTTCGTCCAGAAGGAAAACGCTCTATTTCTCGAGGGTATGGAAAGGGCCAGGTGGCCACGTGGGCGGGATCCCTCCGAGGGGGAGCCTTACCCCTTAAAGAAAAAGCCAGGTCAGGCGGTCCCCCCGTTAGCAAGCGGGGGGAGGGAGGAGTCCTTTCTTCCTCTTGGGTCTTGGCCGACAAAGAAAAAGGCCATGTGAATGTCACCTCCCGGCCTGGGAAGAGGAAAAAAGGGCAAGGGCATGGGGCATCGACGTCCCGGTCCGCGATGGACCGGGGGGAGGAGTGAAACGATATTACTCGGCCACAGTTTAGGGGAAAAAAGTCGTACACCTTGACCTTCGACAGAGTAAGGATCCAGGCGACTCAGGATAAGAACGAGGGAGGGACCCCTACCTTTCGATCGAGCGGAAAAAGGGAATGCGGAAAAGGGGAGGAGAGGGGAAGGGCCTTCTCTGGAGGGAACTAAGGAAAACGGCTCGGCGTCCCAAACAATGGAAAAGGAAGGGGGGCGAAGGCTGCATCGTGCTGGTTCCTCGGTGACCCGTCACAAAGGTCATCCAGAGCCAGGAAAAGCTCCCGCCGCTCGAAAAAAAAGGCAAGAGAGGGGGTAGAATCACATCAACGTTCCCCGGAATCAGGGGAAAAGGGACGTACTCTCATCTACGAGAGAGAAAAGGCGACATCTCTCTAAAAAAAAAGGGAGAGGAGAGGAGAGGGGGGGGTGGAGGGGTGTTTGTGCAAGGAAAAGGGGACACGATTAAGATCTCTCAGAAAGCCCCTACACAGGTTGCCTGGGGCAAAAACAGGAAAAAAAAAAACCCGTGTCCCGGGAGGATACTAGGGGGAAAAATTCACCGGGAGAACGAAGAAGGAGGACTCTGTCATGGGCGCCATGGGAGGAAAAAGAGGCTGATGCTCCTGCCGCGAGCCAAAACTCAGCGGGAAGGAGAGGGAAAGGGGGGAAAGGGGGAGGAGGCTGCGGTGTCCCCGCGGCTCAGGGGGGAGATCGCCACAGTGGCAGGAGGGGGGGCTATATGGGGTCTAAGGTCACGGGGGAAGAAAGAAGGAGGGGGGGGGATAAAACGTCACCTTTGGCCGCGTACAGGCAAAAAAAGAAAGAAAGATGGCGCTCCAGCCTGCATACAGGGAGGAAAAGGGGACACATTCAACCTACCGGAAGAGGGGGGGAAGAGAAGGAAAAGACCGCTTACGCCCGGGAGTTAGAACTCAAGGAAACGGGGGACGACGTTCCGTGTATTCTGTCAGGGAAAAAAATGAGGAAAGTGTCACAAGTTTCCGAAAGCCTACCCGAGGAAAAGCTACGACTGGTCAGGGGCTCCGGCGGAAAGATGTGAATGTGAGAGAGGGAACCGAGGACAGGTACAGAATCGGTCTGTCACGGAAAAAAAAAAGAAAAAAAAAGGCATCGCCCGCCAATACAGGGGAAACCGGTTGCACTTCCAAACCTAGACCAAGGGGAACATCTGCCTGCTCGAGAAACCAAGGCTCTCTACGCAGCGGGGGGGGAAGGGGGGAAAAGGGGAAGAGCAATTTCAGGCAAAAAAAACTGTCTTAGTCCGCCGCCGTCGACTTCCTCAGGGGGGAACGTACTCTACTGGTGCGGAAGGGAACAGTACGACGAGAGCGTGAGAAAAGGAAGGAGGGCCTCAACCAGTCGGCACCCTCCACAGAGAGAGAGGGAAAGACCTGGGCAGGGAAAAGGAAATCCTATTCACCTTCAAAAGAGAAAAAAAGAAAAAAAAAAAAAAAGAGAAAAAAAAAGGTAACTTGGCGTAGAGGGGAAGGAAAAAAAGGCAACTTTTCAGCCAGTTCTTCACCCGAAAGGAAGAGAGGGGGGGGAGGGTGATACAACACCATCTCTTTCAGAGGAAAAGAGGGGGACACCGAGGCCCGAGTCATGTGCAATATTTCAAGTCGAAGGGGGGAAAAGAGAAAAAGGGAGTAGAGTTGATACTTCGACTTTCAGAAAAGGAAATGGTCCCTACTCTGTCTACGAAAAAAACTCCGAGTACTACCGCAGGAGGGGGAAACGCTCACTACTACACAAAAAAAGACCTTCTGATAGGAAAAGGCTGCAGCTGGAATCAGGAAGGAGGAGGGGTTACCTAGATTCACGGATGTCGACCTTTCCGATGGCCCGTCAGTGACCAAAGGAAAAGCTGTCGGCGTTCAGTAAGAAGCAGGACCAAGGGGGGAAGATGATCCGCCGAGCCGTGGAAAAAGAGAGGGGGGGGG
>Ga0179593_1469146_pt1 | contig 19086 bp, 26 predicted proteins | sample CZODoug2_1_08_16_FD_185931 | JGI IMG/M metagenome (GOLD analysis project Ga0179593, IMG submission 185931) | Vadose zone soil fungal communities from Angelo Coast Range Reserve, California, USA - CZODoug2_1_08_16fungal (PacBio error correction) | ecosystem: Environmental > Terrestrial > Soil >...
AAAAGAAAATTGAAAAGTGCAAGGGGAAGAAAATGGTTAAAAAGAATTATAGCTGGGGGGGGGGGGCCAAATGCAAAATCGACGGACAGTCTCAAGTGGAAAAGTGAGACACGAAATGGAGAGCGCAATAATGCCCTAGGAACTATCCTCCCAGCCGTTAGGACGGGAGCCCAAAAAGGGAAAAAGAGAAAAAGGGGTAAGAAGAAAAAGGGGAAAACAACGAAGGTCCAGGAAGAGGGAAAATGGAGGAAAACAAATATCAGGGGGGGGGTGAAAACAAAAGCATAATAGAACTTTCAACGGCGAGGGGGAGGGGGACCGGCAAAACACGGTGAAAGGACTGCAGGAATCGCGCAAAAGAAGGGGGACAGCGTCAAGGAAAAGGGAGTGGAAGCATGAGTGGGGGCCAAAAAAATTCACCCATGGGAAGACTAGTTAAGATCTGGAAAGCGTGTTCGCGGCCGGAAAAAAAGAAATGCGCCAGGGACCGTTCCATAACAAGATAAGGCCGAAGGGGGCTCACCCCCTCCAAAAAAACGGGGAGGTTGCGTTCGGAAGATAGCCCCTTACCCCCGTGGGATTCCATGCAGGAAAGACCCCTCGTCGATACCGACATTCCAACAAACGCAGTCCACCGAGAGTATACGGGCATTCTCAACTGCGGTTTTAATTAATCGCGTAAAAACTTATCCTTTTTATCATAAATAACGGAAAGAGTGAAAGGACAAAGGGGATAAAAAAACACGGTGCGGGAATTACACATAAACCCTTACGAGTGGGGACACAAACCGGCAGGAAACTTGGATTAGCAAGGGGAGGGGTCATAACACTTTAATAATAAACAATGGAATTCAAATATCAAAAAAAATTTCAGACAGCCAGGGAACAGGGAACAGCGCATAAGCAGACTGCAAAAGGCACTTATAAACTGTGGGGGAAAAAAACGCCTAGAATATAAAAAAGGGGAAAGAACAAAGCGCAAAAAAGAAAGTCGGGGGGGAAGAACGCCAACTAAATGCAGGGAACAAAGTAAGAAAACGAGCAAAAACTGCGGAAACAAGAAATCGGGGGAGGGGAAAAACCGTGAAAAATAAATAGGGAAGAAAAGGAACAGCATTGGCAAAAACAGGGGACAGGGGGGCGAGACGCCCAGGACCGGGCACAAGGGGGGGATGGAAAACAAAGGGGAGGGGATAGGGAAAGGAGAATACAAGGTTGGGGAGGGGCTTTCCTCAGAAGAAGGGGGGGTGCCCGGGGGGAGGAGAAACAGACGACGACAGTTAAAAGGTTGGATTTTAGTAGGAAAAAAGGAGAAAAGGAGTGGAGAACAAAAAACAAAAGAAAAAAAGAAAAACAAGAGAAAGAAGGGGGAAGGCGGGGGAGGGATGAAAAATCGCCGGGTTTCACATCGCCGGGAAGTCGAGGACCGCAGAAAAGTTCAAATCCCGCAAAAGAAAAAGATGCAACCGAAAATAACAGTTGGGTGTGCAGAGTCGCGGATCGATGCGGAACGCAAAGACCCACAAAGGAAAAGAGGCGAAAAAAATAAAAAAAAAGAAGGGGCCAACGGGACCGGAAAACCACCCACGTGCGAATTACCCTGCCTCGAAACTGACAGCCTTGAAGGGGAAGGGGACGGCAAGACTTGTAAAGTATGGGCGGTGATATGTGCCACAAAAAAAAGAAAAAAAAACAAAAGGTGCAGAAATCGTTCAACGAAAAAATGAGATAGACGAAAGGACCGAACGAAAGGTGGGTTTCACGGGAAGGACAGGGGGGGGTCACAAAGGTTATGAAAACGAACGAACAAGAAAAAAAAAGCATAAAAAACTGACTCAAAGAAAAAAAATGTCTTTGGGCAAGCGGAGGAAAGACTGGTGGGTGGCCAAGGGCCAATTTTCCGAAAAAAAACAGACTAATCAACCGGGCACGCCCGGGGAAAACAAGAGTCTGAAAAAAGAAACATGCCAGGAAAAAGTGCGTAAAGTATAAGGAGGAAAAAAACAACCAACAACTTGGAGGAGGAAGTTAGAGCCACATTGTCAAGTCCTGTCGAGAATTCGAACGTTGTATGCCGCGGGCATTAAAGGGTGAAAGCCGCTAGGAAAGGTTGTTTAAAGCCAAAGAACAAAACGTACGCTAACAGGGGGCGCAAGAAATATGGACAAGTGTGAGTCTCAAGTTTGAAACTTCGGGACAAAAACATAAATCATAACAGGGCACCGGGCCTGGACGGGGGCGAGGGTAAGATGGTGTCCAAGAGTTAGCGAATAGGACCCCCAGTGGGCACGAAAGTCGCCACCGAAGGCTACCCCCTCAGAAGAAGAGGAAACAACCCGAGAAGGTGGAGTGTGAGGTTTTTTGATGACAGGTAAAGTTTTCGGAAACAGCTAAAAAGGCGCAAAGAAAGTGCAACTAAAAAAGGAGGTACCAAAAGAATTACAAAATGTTGCCGGCAATGACGAACGAACCAAACACACAAAAGGAGCACACCAGCATGAACTCCACAAGACGACGGGTTACTGGATGGTAACCAGGTTAAGGAAACCGCCAAGCGTGTGAATGGACACTGGCCGCAGTCCAAAAAGAAGAAAAAGGGGCAAACAATTAAAGTTAAAGTACGAACCCATTGGAAACATACGAAAAATACATAGGGAAGAACTTATTGCACCGGAAAAAAGGGGAACGGGGCCAAGGAACTAAAAAGGCAGTGGGAACCCTGGTAAAGGAGGCGCAAAGAGAGCAGGTTACCACAAGCAATAACTGGGGTGGCGCCGGAAAAAAGGAAAGTCGTCGGGGTGAGATGCAGTGGCCCATTAAGGTGTGCAGAATAACTCCGAAGACGGGCAGGGCTACCTAAAAGAGTGGGGGCAAAAACTCAGATCGCAACAAAAGTGAGGGAAAAGACAACAAACCCACTCATGGTCAAGAAAGAAAAAAAACGTAAAGTAAAAAGCTGATATCCAAGTGAAAATGGAAATCCCCGAGGAAGAGGCAACGCTCGAGAGGGGGGAAGCATCCGCATGGTCGGGTCAACAGTCAACAATGCCAAGGAAAGGCTAAGTCCGGAAACCCGTAAAAAAAGCGAAAAAAAATCGAAAAAAAGAATCCCGGGCACAGGGTCTAGCCGGGAGAAGGGTCAAGTACAAGTCCTATAAACGCAGATATCCTCGTGAAAAGCTCAGGAGAAGAGACAGAATGCGGGGGGGAAGAAAACAACAAAAAAAAATAAGAGGTGGGGGGAGAAGTCAACGCGCGCTCCTTCGGAAAATAAAAAAAGGTCAACGTAAGTGGGGGAAACCATTAAAAAAGAGACCAAAAAAAGTGGCGCAGGAATCCAGACGAGGAAATAAAAACGCGTTGACCAAAACCTGCCGACAAGAGGCGAGGGACGAGGGCAAGTGCTTAGAAAAAGAACGACTGGAAAAAAGCGAAAAAGTCTATAGAAAAAAAAAAAACGAGTTGCAGAGTCGAAGGAAAAAGCTCCGGAACCGAGTCGCCTGGGATCAATAAGTGCTGGCCCGAATGGGGACACAAAGGGGGATGACTGCCCGGGAGAAAAAGGGCGCGTAACGGCGAGGTGGGCCCGGAGGGAGGCAAGAGGTGGGCCAGGAGGAGGTCTGGCTGGGATCTGGCAGGTCAGAAGACTGCAATGGTGGGCAGGGGGGGGAGAGATGGGTAGGGGGAGGGTAAGGAACAAAGGGGGCAATGGGGGGGATAGGAGGGGGGGGAGGGGTGGGTGGAGGGGATAGCGGGAATGGGGGTTAGGGATGGGGGGAGGCTGGGGGGGGCAAGTTAAGGGCGGATATTGTGTGTTGTTTGCAGCAAAGTTGGGGGGCGAGTGGGAAATGGACGGGAGGGAGGGGGCGGGTTGGGGGGGGCGGGGAGGGAGGGGTGGGAATGTGAAGAAGGTGGAGGAAGGGAAGGGGGGGCAAGGTGGGGGTGAGTGCATGGGGGGGGGGAGGGGGGGGGTGGGGAGGGGAGGGGAGTGGGGAATAGCGAGGATGATGGGGGGGAGGTGGAAGCGAGGATCTACGAAAAGGGGTGTGCGAGATGGGAAAGCCATATTTGTTGAATAAAAAAGAAACCTGGGGAGGGGGGGAGGGGGGGGGGGGGGGGGGGGGGTGTGTGTGGGGGGGTGGGGGTTGGGGAGAATAGAGCACCCCCAAAGAAAAAAGCGTAGAGCTCGGACCCAGCCAGATTTTAAAAATTAAAGGGGGGCGACAGCACCACCTTTAGCAATGTTCGAGAGGAAAGGAACAAGGTAAAGTGAAATATCCAAAGAGACACGGGAAGAATTGTACCGCCACCAATCCGGCCGAAAGACGCGAGGATGTTGGGAAATATGTGACGATCAAAACAGAGGGGAAACAAATCGTCAACAAAAGACCGAGAACTCGCAGATCACAGGGTACAAGACTTCAAAATAAAACAAACAACAACCGGAAGGGGAGAGGTCCGAGTTCAATCAACTCGGCGCAGGGGAATTCAACATCGGCAAAGGGAAAAAAGTAATTGGAATAAAAAACAAAACACATTGGCAAAACAATTCCGAACAACGAGCGGTCGGAATTGAGGAAGAAAACCAAGAAAACAAACAAAAAGGACCTTTTTGCCAAAGGATTGCCTCATCAATGTGAAGCCCGAAAGGAGCATTGCTCGTGGGCAAAAAAAAAGTGACCAAAGTAGGGCCGGACAAACTGGAAGGGAAACGCGTTGGCAGCCCCGGCCCACGGACTGATTTTCATGCAAGAATGGTCCACAGACCTAAAATCGGAGGGGGGAAACGCGAAAGCCAGGGTCCATGCCGGGTCAAGACGGGCCAACAGAAAGCCCTCAGAAGTGACCGGCCGAAGTCGGGGGGGGAAGTAGCCTTTCGAACTTTCACCGGCCGATAGAAACGATGTTTCTCTGGGCAGCAGGGTTTACCGAAGCCGAAAGTTAGAGCCGCGTTAGAAAAGGATGGAGGGAAAGCGGGGGAACGCATCGGGAAAAGCAGCAAAACGCACAAACTTCACTGGGATTGACTAAAAAAAAATGATGCCGGTTTGTTGAAGCGAAAGGCCCCCAGGGAGGGAATCAGCAGATCGAGAAGTTGGTGAGCAGAGGCAAGGTCAAAACTTGGACGTAATCGAGAAAAACTGGAAAGAAAGGTGCCGACCTTTGGGAAGAACAGGAAGAACGCCGAGAAAACACCCAAAATGAAAGGCAGCGGAGCGTCGCGCCGTGAAGTTGAACGAAGGGGGCGAGGGAAAACCACACCGGGCGCGACCGTGAAAAAGTCAAAAAAAAAGAGAACCACTACCAAAAACGTGCATGGAAAATGAAACAAACAATCACGGGACCGTCCTGGATCTAAAAAAACCGGCTGTAGACCTAACAAAAGACCATCCCGATGGTCAAAAAACAAAAACATGGGGGGGGACCTTGCGACACGGAAAAGAGGTCAGACTTGGTGACAATGTTCGGGGAATAAAAAAAGGAAGGCGAAAACAGGGCCGGATATGAAATTCGGGAAAAAAACGCTTCGTATGAAAAGACCTTTGCAAACAGTCACCTGTGCAAACGACAACGACAAAAGGAGACGCGTTGCGGAACAGTCAAGTTTGCCGAGCGGCACGGCGAGTCACGAGAAAAGAAAGAAAGTTCGATTCTGATGCCAGGCTGACCTGACCCATAGGGAACGAAGAAGGATTTTGTCAAGGGGTTTTCATGGACAAAGGGGACGGAATCGTCACGGTCAACATGGGCCAGTCATTGGCCAACAATCATGGAGAGTGAGGCGAAACAGTAAACGTCAAACAATTTAAATAGTTCACCGCGGGCCTTACCCGCCCGCGTCAGTCAAACCCGAAGCCAGCGTGACGGCCCAGCCCTTGGGTTGAAAAGAAAAACTCGTCGGAACGGGACGAGGGATCGGGAGGGGAACCCAGCCACGCGACACGTCACCATCCGAACCGAGGCAAGAAAAAAAAACACCGAAACAGGAAGAACCAAAATCCAAAAGGCTCCCCATTGACCTTCGCTGGCGCAATCTTGGAACAGGATTCCACACCGCTAAGACCTGGTGAGTGGGAAGAGGGGGGAAAACAAAAAATTGGACGAACCCAGGAACCAATCGGAAAAACGCACCCAGAACCAACTGGGTTGGTGGCCAAAAGTGCGTAAGTGATGGGGGTTTTGTGGGGAAACGACGATTCGACTGCGAAAAAAAGGGAGAGAAGGTTTTAGTGGGCGACAGCATAATAACCCTCAACGTGCGCCCGTAAGCGTCCTGGGGGACAGAAAGCCTTATAATAAGCCGCCAGAAACCATAAAAGGCCTACAACAAGACGACGTAAATGAATAAAATCTAGAAAAACAAGAAACAACTGTATGGGGAGTAAGAAAGAGTCACGGGAACTCGCCCAATGAAAACACTTAAACAAGGATAGCGCTGGCAAATACGGCGGCGTGGGCGGGCTAGGAAAGGGGTGGAAAGGGAGGGGGGGGCAAGAAGCCCACACTGGACGGACCAAGTGAACCAAAAGTGGATGTACGCAACGGTTAATAAAAACCGTTAAAAAAAACGAAAAAATCAAAAAGAAAAGAACAGACAACCATGAAAGCCGTCCGGGAGGGAACGGAATTGGTTAGGGGGTACGCAAAAATCGGACAAAACAGACCCAAGAAACTGGAGGAGTAAGCCAAAATGCGCAAGAAACAAAAGCCCAAACGGGGGGGACGTTTGCTGTCTGAGTCAAACGACATCAAAAAGTGAAACCTGGAGTGAGGGGCCATAAAATGTTAAATGGGCCGCGACGTGAGATCCCAGCACAGGCGATCACGAAGCCAATCATCTGTTGAAATTTCGGACCGCGGACGAAGACGAAAAAAACAGGGACTTGGAAGGAAAGAAGGGAGGTGATCCGACGGCCACGCAAGTGGGAAAAGAAGGAGTTGCAAGAATGGGACCCTGGTTGAAACATGGGGAGAAAAGGAAAAGAACTTAATACACGCATCAAGACCCGAAAACGAAACCTTTGGGGGGGCACCCAGGGGGTAAAGACCCGATTGGGGGGAGCGGGAAAAAAAGCCTACGCAACCGTGAAGCACAGGAGGGTCGTTGAAAAAAGCAAAGCCCGCAAGCGGAAGGCCTTGGGGCAAACGATTCGAGATCGGGCCGTTCGGCGGAGGAAGTCAAAAAAAAAGAGGGGAAAGGAACCTAACCAAAGGACTCGCGATACAAAGAAGACCAAAAGAAATTGTCGGACAAGGGGAAAAGGGAGGTAAAAGAAAAGCGAGATCCAACGAACCAGCCCGAAAAATGGGGGGGGCTACAATCCGTGGCGGAAGAAAAACGCTCGAACAGGGCGATAGCATGAACGGTGTGGAATGGGAGAATCGGGCCGCCAACAAATCAACGAAGCGAAGAACTATCGGGTGTAACCATCGGGAAACACGGGGTCGTACAAGGGGAAAAAACCAAACCAACCGAACATATCAATAAATTAAAGCGGACCAGGGGACCATCGAACCAAAGCAAAAAGCAGAGGAAGACAAAGAAGTCAGGAGGGGAACGCCCCAAATCCAGGAAAAAAGCAACGTTTGGTTGAGGACAGGACCGCGCCAAAGAGTGGCGCAGAAAGGGACAAGATCAAGAGGGGGGAACCCACGATTACCAAAGGGGAGTCAAACGAAAGCTAAAAGGTCGTGTTCGGGAAAAAAAGGTCTGGGAACACCTCGACTAGAAAGCCACACGGGAGAAGAAGTCCAAAAATTCTACAGTACCCCGAAGGCGCAATCGGAAAAAAGGAAAAGGGAGTGCTGGGGGACACAAAGAGGGCAGGGAAAAAGCAGGAATGAGGACCGGGCCACCTGGGCAAAGGGGGAGATAGTGGGGGGGGCACAAGCCCAGAGGACCAGGGAAGTGAGACGAGATCCTTGTGGGCACGAAAACGCGAAGAGAGGACGCGAATAAAAAAAAACTGACGACATTTTGGGCGAAAATCCGGGAAAACCGAAAAGGTGTCCGAGAAGCGAAAGAGAGGAAAAAGGAAAAGCTCATGCGTGACACGCAAGGTTGCATGAAGAATCGAAAACACGCAACGTCCATCTCGCGATGGGACGGAAGGCGCTGGATCAAAACGGCGAAAAAACTAAAATGCGGAAGGACTTCGGCAACGATAGGGGGATCAGAGATACAAAAAAAACACAACGTAGGGGAGGAAAGGAGAAATGGTAGATCGTGGCGGCTTCCGGATCAGGTTTGGGATCTTCCGCCTAAAAGCAACGACGAAAAGTTGGGAAGAAGCCGAAATGCCGCGGCGGGGAGGGAAGATGAATTGGCAATAAAAGAAGAAAAAGAAATGCTCAATAGGGTCGCGAAGGAGACCCAAACCACGGGGGACAAATGGCTCACAGGGAAAAACAAACAGTGAGAGACGCCGCGAAAAAGGCCGTGATTGGGAAAGAAAAGAACGAGAGGACCTCGCAGAATTAGGGGAACCGGCCACAACTATCATCAAAAAGGGAAAGAAGCATGGACAGAGGACGATGTTATCCGGGAGGAACGCAAACAACTTGTCCATGAAACGAGTGGGAAGAAAAAATTATGTCCAGCACTGGAATGAAAGGGAGAAACACAGTGAAACGTGCGGGCAAGTAGGGGTACGTTGAGTCAAAAAATGGAAGGTTCTTGCACAAAAGGGTCCGGGACGAATGGGTCGTTTTAGAAAAAAAGGACAGGAAAGAACAGGGTGACACGACGGAAGTGAAAAGGCTTAGGAAAAGTGGGAACACGAGAAGACGGGAACTAAAAGAGAACTGCCGTGGAGGCGCCCCTTCGAGAAAAGTTCCAAAAAACGGGGGCTGATCCTGAAAAAATGCGCACGCGGGGTGAGCGGCAGACGGCAGAAAAGAAACTTCTCCACGGATGGTCGGTACAGCGTGGGATAAATCGGAGAGCTGGCAAAGACGACTGGGTTTTTAGAAGAAAGGGGAAACGACAACCTTTGGCGACGAGCCGAGCACAGGCCTGGTAAAACCGGGGGAGATTAAAATCGGCGAGTCCGGAAAAAGGGTTAGTCACGTCACGAGACGAGAATGACAACACGTACCGTGAGGGGTCAATGCAGAGCCAAACCTCCGGAAAAAAAAAGGCGAAGATAAAGAATGCCCAAAACCCGAATTGTACACCAAAGGAAGCCCGACCCGGGCTGAATATCGGGCCGGCGGGGTCGGAAAGTCAAAGGTGGGGAACTTCTTACCACCATTCGCTTGCCCCGTCGAAAGGGCCACCTAAGGGGCGGAAAGGGTGGGAGGAAAAGGAATTGTGAGGCGACGAACGGCCACCAAAGTGGGCGAATTCTGCAGCAAGAAGGGAAGAAAATTCAAAAACACAGATGAAACGGCCGAACAGACAAAACGCGGTACGCAAAACAAAGATCAGGGCCGAAGCCGCTTAAAAAAAAGGATGAGAGAAATTGGTGGGGAGAAAAAACGGGGGGAGCGCTTGTCCCCGGCGTTACCTGGGGCGTAAACGGAAAAATTATTTGAAAAAAGGGGGGTGGGGTCGGGATCGGTCCAAGAAGGGGAGGGTTAAACAAATCACATTTCATCAACAAAAAATGTTCACAACATTACCCCGCCAGTGATTTGAAATGCCAACAAGCAACGTGGAGAAGGCGATCAGAAGGGAGGGAAAAAAGGTATGGTCATAAAGAAAAAAGTCCCATCACCACTAAACCGCGGGGGACCGAAAAAACCAAGGGGACGACTTGAGAAAGACCCGGACAAAAAAATGGTGAGGATCGCCAGTAAACAGGGAAGCGGGGGTAAAGGAAAAGAACAACAGAGGCGGACGAGAGAACTGAGGGAAAATAAGGACAGGCCAACGGGAACTTCACAAAAGGTGCGGGAAAAGGCAATAAAATACTGAAAAAACCTGAAGGGGAAAGAAGTCGGTGTCGGCCCGTGCGAATGCAGGGCAGGGGGCGATTTTCGAGAAAACGAACTAAGGGGGGGAAACCAATCCGGATGGTACACGGGAACGAACGAACATACGATGTGGGGAAGTCGGTGAAAAAAAAAGGGGTGGGATGTGTGTTGAAAAAATACGGGTAATGCAAAACACCGGAACAGGTGTTCTTGCTCAACTGGGGATGGGCCGGGGGTGATGCCCCTTTAACTTGAAACTTCCAAGGAAAAAAAAAGGTCCGAGGGGAGAAAAAAACCCCGTGCGGTTTAGAAGGCTACACCTGAACGAGCAAAAGGAAAAGGTAAAAACTCGAAAAAAAAGAAGAGGAAAAAAGGAGAAAAAAAGGGGCGAATAAATCCGGCCAAAAAGATATCGTTGTTCCAGGGGGGGAATTGGAGAACGGCGTGGGGGAAAGAGAGCGGGACGGGGATGGGAAAAAAAAAAAAGTAAAACACACGTACCAGGCAAGGGGGAGAGCAAACAGTGACGTCCGGTGTGCACAGTCGTCGTTCAAAACACGAGAAAAACAATAAACCAAGACGCAAAGGGAAAAGGGGGGCCGGGGGTCGGGGGGGGAAGGAAGGGGACTTCCGGGTTGAAAAATCAAAAAAATGCCGCCCAAGTCAGGCCGAAAAAACAATAAAAGAGAACGTCCTGAACGGTGGGGGAAGGGTACCAACGCGAGGGGGGAAGGAAGAGGACTAAACACGGTGGCTTCGGGCCTTTCACAGCATGGGCCAAAAAACGTGTACGACGGGGAAAATAAAAGGAGGGCTGCCTTCCGCGAAAACAAAGGGACGGGGGGACTTGGGCCGCGGGCAGGCAAACGAACGGGGATGATTTTGAATAATGTAGGAAGGAAGAAAAGCCAGGTGAGACACAACGAGGGAGAATTGACAGTGAAATGAGAAAAGGGAGAAAAATTGAAAAGGGGAAAAAAACGGCAGGAAAAAAAAAGCGAACAGGGGCAACGGGGAAAACGAGACGGTCGAAACCGCAAAGGTAACCCTGGTGCCGGAAGCAAAAATGAGAGCGAACGAAAAGAAAAAGCTCGGCACGCGGTTTCACGCAAGGAAAGTAAGAGGGGGGTTGCTTCTGTCCGGGGGAGGGACGACGGCGGAAAACAGGGCAACAGCCTAGACGCGGGAAGTGGGGCACAAACCGACAGAGTGCTGAACATACAGGACAGGAAGGGAGGAAGGGCGAAAGGCCCACCAGCCAAAAAAAATGGTCGGGAAATCAGGACCTTAAAGTCGTAAAAACTGCACAAGAAAGGGAGGGCGATGGGAGGTTGGAAATCCTGAAATCAAAAGAGACGAAAGAGGCCGCCAAGGATCGGGGAATTCAAGGACCGCCTGCCAACAACGAGGGGACCCCACACCCTCAGTAACGCAACCGGCCAGAAAATTACTCGGCCGATGAAAACTGGGGGGACAGACCTTTTCAAAGCGCAAAAAGCCGTGTAGGGGCTAAAAAAGCCTAAAGTGGGAAGGGTCCCTGACTACAAGAGGGAAAAAAAAAATGAACCTCAGGGGAAACTGCGACAGCCCCGTCTTAAGCGGGGAAGCAGACAAAAGGATCAGCTAAAACTGTTTAATTGAAGGCGCAAGGAAGTGGGAAAGCAGGATAAATTCAAAGAGAGGGCGTGGTCAAACAAAACACAAAAAGTTCGACGAGAAAGAAAAAATGTAGGTGGAGAAACAAATGGCGGAAAAGAACAACATCGTCTCAAAACTCGTGCCACAAGGGAAAGTAACATAAAGACGCCTAACGTACCACGAAAAAAAGGCAGGGGAACCGCAAAAACAAAGTTCCCTTTTGCGAGATTTGGCCAGATGAGGACAACAGGCGGCTGGGACCCAAACTGGAATAAAAGTGGGAATCGAAGGGAACACATGAGGGATTGAACGATCCCGGACCCAAAGGGACGCGAAACAAGGATGTTCAAAAAAAAAAAGGAGCCCAACAAGAAAAAAGTGGTGGGGGCGAAGGCAACAAACTGAGCAATTGTGTCACAAGAAGGGGCGGAAAAGAACAAGGGAGTATCATCACCGGGATCGAAAAAAAGACCGAGCGCAAGAGGACAGGCGCGAAGGATGGTTTCCAGGCGGGGTCGTCCTTGATAAAAACAGAGGAAAAAGAGACGTCCAAAAAAAAGCCTAAGGAAAAAAAGGAGTGAAATCAAAGCTCAAAAAACAAACAAAAGAAAGAGAGAGGAAGGGCCACGGTACCTTCGCGCAGGGGAAAAAAAGGGAGGATGCAGAAAAGGTTGGAGATCAGCAAGCCCAAGGGGGGGCAAACTCGCGAAACGCCGCAAGCAGAGATGGGGGAGATTCAAAGGAAAAAAAGGCCAGGGAAAATTTACTCAATACTTTTGACACCCGGGTCAGAAACGAGCCCGGCCAGAAGGAAGAAAAGGTGCCACGCCCTGACCCAGTCCGTCAAAAAAATGTCATGGCCATGAGCAAGGCCTGACAAAAAGTTCCATAAAAGCAAAAAAAAAGGGGCAACCGAAAAGTCAAGTAGGTGATGAATCTAAAGGGAAAAGAAGGAAAAAAAAGAAAGTCGATGTTCTAACAAGACAAAGCGAAAAAACCGAAAGAAAATGCCGAGGTTCAACACATCGAAACTTAAAGGGAGACTCCGTTCAAGGGAAGCCCAAAAAGGAGTTCGGGTACGGAGGAATTAAAAAAGAAGACTGATGCACGAAGTTCAAAATGAGAGGGGGGAGGGGAGGAAAAAAGTTGGGCCTAAACGGAACAGTGTCGACGGGAGGACAACTTCGGGGGACAAAACGAAAAAGGGGAGAAAAATCAAAGGGGGAGCCAAAAAAAAACTAAGACGAGGAGGTAAGGCGGATCGGAACAACTTTAGCAAGCGGGAGAGCAGGGGAGCCAAGCGGGTCATACCAAAGGCGGAAGGAGAAGTTGCTCGATGGTCAATGGACTGACAGGTCAGTCGAGGATATGGGGATGTTCTCGAAAGGGTAGACCTTAAAAAAAAAAGGGAGAGAAATGCTGTCAACAAAACAAAAAGGACAAAGGCCGATCGAGCGTGCAAAGGACGGTCAAAGTTGAAACAAATAGCAAAAAAGGGGGGACCTCCAGCGCACAGGTGAATTCATGAATATCAATCAGAAAAGAAGCGCCCTCGAGGGGAAGGGCACACGATCCGGAATGAGCACAAAAACAAGAGGGGACCGAAAAAACTGGCGGCCAGGGGAAGGGTACGGGAAGCCCCGGTCAAAAGCCTTAGGACGAAATGCTCCTGGGTGAGGGAGGGAAAATGAGATGAGAGGCCAGGAGAATGTTTCCGGGACTGTTACGGGAAACAAAAACGGAATCAAGGCGGAAAAAAACCACGTCACGATAAAACAAAGAACCAACGTGAAAAACAAAGACGCAGCCGAACGCGGGTGCCGGGGGGACTGGGCAAAAAGCCGCCCTCATAAAAAAAAAAGTGGAAAAAAAAAAGGCGGGAAAAAACGGCACAGCCATTACCGGGACTGGGTATTTCGGGGCCAATTTTTTGCAAACAAAATTTGTTGGGTGGTTTGGGATCGTAAGGTTCACCCATGGACAAGGGTTGAAAAGGCTTCCAAAAAAAAGGAGTGGGAAGCAATTCAAGGACGTCACAATGTGTTTAAAGGGCATAAGAGTCAAAGCACCGCCCGCCAAAGGGGGATGACCCTCCGGCGCAGGGCCAAGACAGACAAAACCAGGGGGAGGATAGAGCAAAAAAAGAATGAATTCGATGTAGTGAAAAAAAACAGAAAAAAGGAAGCGGCCAGAAGCAAGGGCCAGGAACGGGACCGAAAAAGATAAACTTCCACTACAAATGAAGGGGCATTGAACTGCTGGGACGTCAGGTCACTAAAGACATAGGGGGGAACAAGAAACGGAGAGAAAGAAGGAAAAGGAGGGGAACGGGGCGACAAACAGGACGATGGTGGTTTAAAAAAGTGGTCCGGGAGGGTGGGGAGTTATATCACAAAAAAAGAAACGAATGGCAAGGTGGGCGCAAATCACGGAATCAGGCGCCTCCCAACCGGGCTCGCGGGGATAAGGTCCTAAACATTCCAGAAAATGTGAACAAACAGGAATGAAACGAAAGGCCTTAATTCCCAAGGGGAAACAGGAAAAACAGAGCGAAAAAATGGTAGAAAAAGGGAAAACAAACAAAAGAGAAAAAGGATGCTATAGAAAGGAGCCGTCACAGGGAAGCGCTGGCATTACCCGGGGGAGGAAAGAGCTAAAAAAGGGGTTTCTGGAATGGAAAACAAGGAGGTAAACGAAAAGCCGTGAAAAAATTAAATCAAAAGGCCACAGGTGAACATTAGGGGTCTTTCACAAACACAAAATAACCATACAAACAGACAAGGCACAAAAAAATCGCCTGGGAGGGGACAGGAACCTATGAGGTCAAAAAGGGGGTGAACGCAAAAAACTAAACTGCCTGCACAAGCGCGGGAAGTCAGAAGGGAAACACGTGCAAGGAGACAAAACTTAAGGTGGACCGGTCCAGGGAAAAAAAAGAGAAAACTGAAAGGGCGCAAGCGCAGGGGAGAACTTTAGGAGCCTCTAAGTGACGAGAAAGATTGAAGCCGTCAAGGCGGGACAAGCGTTGACCTTTCAGTCCGCACGGAAACCGGCGAGGAAAACTTTGAAGAACAGTGGAAAAGGAATCCGCAGTCATCCGCAAGGGAGGGGGAAAAATGGACGGGGCCCATTGCAGGAGGAAGAAAAATGCAAAAAACTGGGTCAAAAAAAAACTCAGGTAAAGCAAGGGGACAACAAGCGGGGTGAAAAACGAAGTGTGCGACAACCTGACGACGAATTCGGACAGATACTGACGTCAGCCTCCCAGTCCCGGCTGAGTCTGGGGAAAAGGGAGGGGAGGGCGCGGTGCCATATCGAACGGAAAAACAGGACTCCTCGAAATAAAGGCGAGGAGCGAAGGGGAGGCACGAACATCGTTCTGAAATCAGGAATCAAGAAGCAGGGGGGAAGGCCCCACCATTGAGGGGGGACAAGGGGACGGCGGGGAGCGTAACCGAACGGAGGGACGAAAAAATTTCGTGTGGCAAAGAGCGATCTACAAAAGGGAGAACCGACGGACTCCAAGGGGGAAGAAAACCAGGAGGAAACAGAACCGGTCAAACGCGTGCCTAACGTCGCCCAACGCAAAACACCAGAAGGGAGAGGCACGAAGATGCACCTAAAACAGGAAGTCATCGGACAGGGTTGGGTGTTTTTGTGGGGGGTGGAGCGCAAATGGGGGAAGGGGGGCAAAAGGAACAAAAAAAAAACGGACCCAAAATCCCGGGAGGACGAAAAGGGGGAAACCCTCTACCCATCGAACCAAGGGAGGGAATAAAAACCATTACGAGGGGGACTACCAAAAAAAAAGAAAACAAGATAAAAAAAGAATGTAAAAAAGAGGAGCAAGGCAAGAGTGGGGACACACGAAGGGGGAAAGAATCCAAGCGTGGACCCCGCTGGTCCGAAGTAAGGCTCGACATTGAATGGTGTGCGGAAGAACTGAAAAGATACCCAAAATCCGGGGAAAGTCAAAAAAAGAAGCGCAGAAGGGGGGGGGGGGGGGTCGGCCGACACCGCGAACTTCAGGGGGGGGGGGGGGCCAAGTCTGAACAGTGGGCCAGAAGGTGGACAAAAATGAAGGAGTGACGGCTGGCCGACCGGAGAACAGAAGTCAACAAGCGAGTCTATCCCATGGTATGGAGGGCCGTGGTGGCCGGGCGAAGAGAAGTATCGCCCATAAGGTAAGGGAATTAAAAACAAAGGCGGTCCCACCTGAAATGGTCCACGGGAAAAAAAAACAAAATTATTGAGGTAAGATCATTGGAAAGTTCATCGTAAAGCTCAATCACGCCAGATCAAAAAAAGAAGGTGGGGCGCAGAAGGGAGGACGTGAAAAAAAAGAAAAAAAAAAAACAAAAGATCGTCCAACCACAAATCCGAAAGGGGAAGCGCCCAGCTGGTTAAACGTCATAGAAGGTCCAACAACTCCACACGAAAAGGTGACCACGAGTACAAAAAGCAAAAAAAAATAAAAGGGCGGCTGTGGACGGGATCTGGTCTCATTTAAAAAAGAACGCAAAAAACATATTGGGGGGGAAAAAAAAAACATCTCAACGGCAAGGAAAAGGAGAAATGTGAAAAGGAAGAGGAATTGCAGGACGAAATGAATAGTGTAATCAATATCATCCATGCTGAAAAGGGCCACAAAAGACTTATTCAGTGGGCCACCCCATTGGGGAAGAGAAATGGAAAAAAAAAAAGAACACGGAAGCTTTTCCTGGGTGGGTCCCGCCCCCGGAAAACACTAGGGTGGCAAAGACAATAATGGGTATCTCGGGGGGTAAGAAAGAAAAAAACCGGGACACCCGGAGGTGACTACCAAGGGAAAACAACAAACCTGCACTTAAAAGGAAACGAGGGGAAGGAAAGATGGGGCAGCAAAATTTATATGCGTAAGGAGTTGAGGCCGTAAAGGGGGAGCATGGGCCAGGAAAAAAAAAGTCAAACGAGGGTCAAAGGGCAGAGAGAAACGGAAACCTGAAAGTGGGTGGACGTAAGAAAAAAACGACAGGGTCAGAGCTTCGAAAAAAGGAGGGAGGCGCGGGGTAAAAACAAGGAAAAATCGAACTGCGCAAAACTGGTCCTGGGAGGGGAAAGAGAGTCAAGGACACACGAACACGGGGGCGGAGGACCAGGGCCCCAAAAAAAAACGAAAAAGACTGATACGCAGAGGTGGGGCGGAGGAATGAAGCCTTTCGCATCGAAAGTCAAACAAAATGGGCCCTCGAATGTGAGAGACGAGACCTGGGGGGGGGGGGTGCAAAAGGCACAAAAGGGAACATGCCTGTCCACGGGAATAAAAAAGCACTAGGGGCGTTCGGGAAAAGGGCGAAATAGGGGTCCCTTAGGCAGCAGAAATTGAGACTAGGAAAACAGACAAAAGGCAAAATCAAGTAAAAAGCAGGAAGACAGCCGCCGGAGTGAGAAACAAAAACGACCCAGAGAAGGACCGTCTTAATAAAAAAAAAAGCGCCGGAGAGACGCCCAGGGACAAAATGTCGACCAAAGCTTCTCAAAAAGCTTCTTTGACCTGAAAAGAGTAATCGAGATGTAAAGTGAGGCACACTCGTGAAAAAGAACAAAAAAAATAGAGAAAAAAGGCAGGGACTAAAAGCGGGGACAACTGCCACCTCAGAAAAAAAACTACTACAGCAATTAAAAAAAATCTGGTGGTAGAAAAAAAAAAGTATCTGGCCAGAAGAAAACCGCCCGGAAAAAAGAATGTCCGTCGACCATGAAGAGGGTACGAGTCTGAAGTACCAAAAAGCAGACCATGGAGCATTGTGCTCGTAACCAAAGTGTGCCAGGGGTTCAGGTGGAAATCGTTCACGGGACATTCAAAGGAAAGCAAAAAAACCTCGCAACGAAAGGCTATTTCGGTCCAAAGACAGAAACACTGGCGTTGATACGTGCGAAAGCAGGAAAAGGGGAAACGGATTGCACAAAGAATCGTCATTCGAAAAGGGGTCACAGGGGGGGAGACGCCCCGCGTGACCAAAAAAGAACCCGTGGCCAGGAAACGGCGGCCTTGGAGGGGCCCGTCACTACGGAGATGGTAACGGGGAAAACCCAAAAAAGGGGAGAAGGCCGAAAAATACAAAAAAAGAAAAAAGGAAAAAACGAAAAACCGGGGACCGAAACTTCACCTCAAAAGGGAGTCAAAAAAACGAAATGGGGGAGGGGGGGGTGGTGTGATTCGCCTTCGACGGAAAAAGAAACGTGGGCGGGGGATGGGCCCAAAACCCTTGACCCAAAGCGTGGTCACCCACACGCCGAAAAAACCAGCCGTTGTCAACTGTACGTAGGAAAATGGGGTGATGGGGGTAAAGTGGGGGGGAAAAAAGAAATTGGGAAAGAGGAAACACCCAAAACAATGGTTTCTTCAGAAGGAGCGTCAAAATAACCGGGGGGGGAAAAAAAAAACCTTGCCAACATTCAGAAACCACTTTCCCTAGAGAGGAGAACAAAAGGGAAGGGCAACAAGCGGCTACAAAGAACATCGACGAAGAGAGTAAGAGTAAAAACAAACAACACTGAGGATGGAAGGGGGAGGGGGGAATATACGGACAGGAAAAGGATAAAGAAAAAGTGGAAGGTGTAGCAAGGTGTCGCGTGCCGAACGGAGGGGGTGAGGAAGGGGGCGGACAGTCGGGTTTGGGGAGAAAAGGTGTGGGGGGAAGATAGAATAAGGGCGAGAGAAAGGGAGAGAAAAGTGGAGGGGGGGGAACTAGGGGGTGTACAAATGGAAAAGGGGGGGACCCACCACGATAAAAAAAAAGTAGCGAAAAAACAGGGGACACTGGCAAGGGGGGGGGGTTTTGCAAAAAACAGGAAATGGGGCGTCAAAACCAAAAAAAAAAAAAAGAAAAAAAAGCACAAACAAACAGAACGGGGAAAAAAAAAAACGAAGGAAAGGAGGGAACGATTGGGCTTCAGGTTTGTCTCAAAAAAAATGACCCCCTATAACACAAGCGGGGCAGGAAAGACGTCACAAGACAAAAAAAAAGCATAAACGGGGGGGGGGGGGCGTTCACAAACGGAAAAGACTGGCTAAAAAAGTGCAAACTCTTCAGAGGCGGGCACCGTTAATCGAAAAAAACAAACGGTACCGCCACAATGGCGGCACGTAAAAAAAAAAGCAAAAAAAAAGCCGCCACGGGGCGGGGGTAAAGTTCAAAAACCCGCGGGCGGCGGGGACAGATGTTTTGAAATAATTGGAATTCCATCTAACAAAAAAACCGGGAATGTGGGAAGAAGTGAACGGAAAAAACAAAGGAAACAGTGACGATCAAAAAATGGACTGTCGCCGAACAAGCAAACAAAAAGAACCCGCACAGAGAACTCAAAAAAGGAAAACCCTGGTTAGAGGGGAACAAAAAACGGCGTTCGGCCAGGACTCGACAAGGGGGGACAAGCTGCAACAGTGTGGCGCACGGTACAGCAGGCACGAGGGGAGGAAGTGATGCAAAAATCAAACGATCCGCGGGCCGCAGCCAAAGGACATCGTGATGAACCAGCAAAAGATGT
>Ga0179593_1228705_pt1 | contig 19083 bp, 21 predicted proteins | sample CZODoug2_1_08_16_FD_185931 | JGI IMG/M metagenome (GOLD analysis project Ga0179593, IMG submission 185931) | Vadose zone soil fungal communities from Angelo Coast Range Reserve, California, USA - CZODoug2_1_08_16fungal (PacBio error correction) | ecosystem: Environmental > Terrestrial > Soil >...
TGGGGGTGCCGTCGGAAAGAACAAAGCCGAGAGCGCGGTAGAAAGGAGCATGGCAAAGGAGAGCTCAACACGAGGTCTGTTGCAGAGGGCCGGAGACGCGCAGAAGCTCGGCGGTCTGGACTTTTCGTGATCGGACGAGAGTCACGAGAGAAGCTCCGGAACTGGGTGCTGTCACGGATCATTAGGAGAATGGCAGAGCGGCAGGGAGGCAAGGGGAGATGTCCTGATCGCCCAGCGAGTCGGACGCTTGACGTCCAGAAGAAGAAATCGATGTTTCGGAGAGGTGGGGGTGTAGGCCCATTCCTTCTGGTTCCATTAGGATCGGGGGAGAACAGATTCGCGCCCGGGGAGTTTGGGTATGGAGAACGGGGTCCAAGTCAGGCTTACAAGGAAAAAACTTCGGTGCCGCGAGGAGACTACCCACACGAGAATTTTCAGCGGTCAGGGGAGCCCTCGTCAGCTGGAGATGACTCTGCGAGAAGCACAAAAGCAACGGATGGGCCAAAAGGATTTTTAAAGTCGTCTTGCGCAGCTTCCGAGAGAATCAAGGACGGTCTTCAGAGGCAGGAAGGAACCTTCGGTCGGACGTAAGTACACCGGAGAATAGGATCTCCAAATTCCCTGGCGATTCTCTGATCTTATTAACTTTGGACTGAAAAGATTTCTGGCCGGGGGTCTACGTGAGTGCGCCGTGAATTAAAAAAAACGAAAAGGCCTTGCTCGCAAACAGAGAATCACTTTCGAATCCTTCCAGAAGGGTACCAACAGCGAGAGCCTGAAGGGAGACTCCGCGCGGAAGATGACAGCGAATTTAGAAGTAGAAGGTGATGCCATAGAGGCGAGATTAGAAAGGTTGAGGGAAATGCGAGAACATAGATTGCCTCGAAGATCGGATGGATCGCCAGGCTGCATGGGGAGGAGGAGGCAAGGTAACAGGGGAGGTAGAATAAATGGTGAAAGGCATGATAAACTTTACGTTTCTGGGGAAGGTAGGCTGAACATCTAATCGGGCGCAAAAAAAATAAGGGTCCCTTTTCTATGGGTTGATGAGACAGGAGAAAAAAAAGGAGAGGGCAACACCGGTTTGGGAAGAGGGGACTGCGATACTGGGACGGTAGGCTGTCATAAAGAACGGGACGTGCTGTCTATGAGGGGGAGAAGGCGTATGGTGAAACAAGATGCCATAGCTTCCGACCGTTACATGAAGTTTAGTTCCGAAGTGGACCGGATTAATATAAGTTGGGTTGGAAGCCGCCGGATGGACGCAAAGGTCAGAGAGAATTGGGATATCCACACGCTGTCGATAGGAGCGGAAATCGGCGAATCCTCTGAGAGGGAAGTGGAGAAACTTGACAAGGTCGGTGCGGAAAAATGCGGGAAATCCACCAACGTGATGGGGGAGACCGTCGAATTCGACAGGGGAAGCTTCACAAAAAAATGAATAGAGGAGAAAGTCGTGGTGAAGTCGTGTCAAAAGGTGATCGTCGGAAGGGTGGCGAACGTCAGGGAAAAAAAAAGCAAGCGAAGCTGTGTTCAAGGCTGAGAAGGAGGCGAGCGTCGAACAAACAAAGATTCATCGGCCGTCGTACTTAAACAGAGCCGGACGATGACCGGGTTTCACAACTGACTCAGCCGCGGAGGAGGGGGGCGGGTCAGAAGGTAAGAAGAGGTCGCGACGTTCGCGCAGACGCGACAGAAGGGGGAAAAGAGCCCGCTTTTAAAGAATATGGTCATTAGCCAAGTTCCGTTAAGAGCGAGAAGGGGGAAGGAAGGCCGAAAGGGTGGCGCATGGGGAACGCCGGCCCAGTCGGATCGGAGATCTAACAGCAGGGAGGCTTAAACGCTGGGAAAGGACGCTGATAAGAGGGGTGGTTTTACGAAGAAGAAGGGGAGATCAGGGATCGAGAAACGCCGAATGCGTAGCCGTTCGGTCGAAAAAGCAAAGGAGTGGAAAAAAAACCCGGCATCGGGGTCATTAGATCAACCAAAGAATATAGAAGTACGAGAAGAAGGGGCCCAGCGCGCGGCGGCTCAGGTTGCTATCCAACTTCGTTTAGGCAGCGGAGGGGAGAATGATTCTAGGCAAAGCAAAAAGGAGGGAAAGGACGATTCGGGAAACAACGGAATGATGCGCAGCAGCGGCAGACGGGAAAATCGAAGTGAAGAGAACTTCCGGGAACGAGAGCGGGAAAATCACAGGAAGAAACGCGCAAAAAACTCACACGAAACCGAAAAAGAAGGGAAAATACGACAAGAAGGGACCGGAGCGTCTACTGGGAATTACCTCCAACAGTCGGGAAGAAAGTCTGCACGAAGGCAGATCCCGAAACTCAGAGGGACTCGCTACCCTGGAAGGGACAAAAAGCTCTTAGCACTCTAAGCGCCAATGCAAGAGGACGCCTATTAGTACGGCGGAAGAAGGGGATCGTCATACAGTAGTTGGCAAAAGGGAGCATTCCAAGCCATGCTTAAATCACTGCTCTCAACGAGGTATCATATTTCAGGGGAGATTCCGAATGAAAGCGAAAAGGAAACAGAAGAACCAAAGTTCCAACGGAAACGTCTGGGGGATAAACACGAAAATGGCTTCATACGGTTATCGACCTCCAAAGGGGAACAGAATGACTGGTCAGGGTAAATCTGTGAACATAGAAGAGAACTCACTTAAAACTGGGAAAGACCATAGGCTCGTGCAATCCATTCGAAGGGGAAGAAAGGTCGGTTGCGGGTCGGATCATCAGACGATCGGCCGTCGAATGACAAGTAGGGCGGATCACCGCTGAAAGCTGGAAGAGGAACATAGTTCAGAGGAGGGGGAGAGGGGAGAGTGGGGTTGACGCAATGACGCGTGAAGATAAAAAGAGAGGGACGTTGATGACTGGAGGTGTTGTTAGGGGTGGTGGCTTTAGGGAAAAGGGTAGTGCAAGGGGTGGAGAATAGGGAAGGGGTTTGGTGGAATAACGAAAGGGGGGTATGAGAGAAAGTCTGAAAAAGTAAGGGTGTGGGAGGCAGGATGGGGTTAAAAGGAAAGGAGAGGTAGTAAAAAAGGGGAAAGTGAGGAGAGGAGAACGTGGAATTAGGGAAAGGGGAAACATGAAGAGAGGGGGAGGTAAGAGGATGTAGATAGGTGAAGAGAAAAGGGGTAGGAGGAGAGCGGTGGAAGGGAAGAGGGGAGCGAGGGGAGGGGGAAGAGGTTTGTGAGGGGTATATAGTGTGGAATAGGGAGGAGGGTGACGAGGGTGATGCGGAGGAACTGGAAGAGTGTGCATGGGAGGAAGAACGGGGGGGGGAAGAGGGGGGGTGGAAGGAGGGTGAGATAGGTGGGGGAGGGTGGGGCATAATCGTAAGATGGACGCTAGGAAGTGGAGGGAGCGGCTGGAGGTGGGGATAATCGTGAGGGGGGTAAGAGGCAGAAGAAAAGGGGTGAAAGATGGGAGAAGAAAGTAGGGGAGGAGAGAGTAAAAAAACGAAGAATGGTAGCCAAGCTGATAAGGGAAGGGGAGTAAAAAAGAGTCATAAAGGTTCAAGGAAGAGAGGCGACCAACAGAAATCTCGCCATACTATTGACTCACTCGAACGCATTGATCACCGAACTCGTAGAGGGATTTCAGCGAAAAGGAACAACTCAAATGGCCGTTGAGCATCAAACCAGGACTGGGCAAGATGACTGCAGCCGGGGCAGAACTGAGGAGGTGCAGCGCAGCCTATATGTTGACGACTATGAACCCAAAACCCGGTCCGAAAGAAATGCAGAGGGAGAAGGGTACGAAGGCGAGAAAACGGGCTAAGGGGGGGGAAGTTCAAACACTGAATAGACATAACAACTTGATCAACTCTCATAACTGGAAGGCGCGGATGGCCGATCTCGCAGAGACATCCCAAAACATAAAAAAAATGAAAACGATAAAGCACCTCGGAAGAATGAAGAGTGGGCGCCCGGGAAAATCAGGGAAGAAAAATCTTGGAGGAGCTGAGGAAAGTAAAGAGTAAACAAGGAAGAAAAGGATCCGATTCCTTCAAAAGCAAGTTCAAATTCGCGATAAAAAATAAGACCGCACTTCGGCCTCGGAGATCCACGGGGCGGCGGCGAAAAGAAAACGAAAGGAAAAGGATTCGATGGCTTTTGGCGGAGGAGCAAAGCAATAAGTTCAGACGAAAGAACGAGGCCTTCTTCCAAACCGAGACTCTTATCTATAGAGATGCGATCCTTCGGGGCTATAACAAGAAAAATCTCAACAACAGGAGAAAGGGGAAAAGAAAGAGAGAAAATATAAGAGGAAAAAAAGGACCAAAATAAATCGAATATCTCAGCATCGAGGACGTGACTAAGTGCTTTAGCGTGCACGATAACGATGCTGCCGGATTCCTACGCCAACAGCACCTGAGAAAACGGTTGACCTCGGCGTAACTTTTCAGAAGCACCGATGTCGGTGGATAGGAAAGAGAGGAGAGGCGAGGAAGGGGGTGAAAGAGGCGAAAGGGGAACAGTGCGCTGCAGGAAAGAGGGGCCTTATAAGCGTCTTATTGCCTTATCAAGAAGACCAGATGCGCGATCCTCGGGAGGACGAGCCAACCTTAATTCCGAGGTGACGTTGAGAGGGGTGGGGAAAGGAGAAGGCAGAGGACTAAAGAGGGAGATATCGGAAAAAAAGTAGGCGGAACCTCAGTTCTTCTAGATTGATCCAGTTGAAGGATTCCGGGGTAACGGAAGGAACGGGCGGGTCTAGAGGCGCGAAAAGAAAGCCGCGCCAAATGGAGTAGGAAAAATGGTACCGGAGGATAGAACCGGAACATTCGCTGACTGACAAGAAAACGGAAGTCTGCAGGCGCAGCAGATTGAAACATCGAAATTGCTCAAAACAGCAAGACTGGGAAAAAAAAAAAGGAAGAACTCGACGAAAAGTGACGGGGGACAAGGGAAGGATCAGATTTCGTCATATATTAGGTGGGTGTGAGAGGTACTTTCGGGGAAGCCTTAGGCCGGGGGGGGGGAAACGGGAGAGAGTGGTGGACGCCACTTAAATGATGTGTTCGCGCAGATGGGTGCCGGGCTTGAACTCAGTGGGTGGGGGTGTGTTTGGGGAGGAAGGGGATTGAAAAAGAAGATATAGGCCCGAAGGGCACCGGACATCTCCCGGACGGAGCTGCAGCATTTAGAGGCTCTTCGGAAGTGGCGAAAAAAAGATAGAGGGGGAAAATCACTCGCTTGACAGACCAGCATGGAGGGGGATTGAGAGATCAAGGAAAGGGGCCGGAAACAGGATGTAAGTGGGTTTTCGGGAAACCAAAAGTACGTTCCTTTATTAAACTCTTATGTCAAGGGGGAAAAAAAGGGGGTAACGTCGCAGGAGAAGAAAAGAGGATCGATTAGCAGGAGTTGGGAGAACAGCGCGGAAGGATCGAACCAAACCATCCAAAGAAAAGAAAAAGAAGGCGGGAACCACGTAATATGAACTACCATCGAGGGCAACGATCGAGCGGGGGACGGACAGGACTGCTTGCTCGACAGGCCGTAACGACGGAGAAAAAAACAACTCAAACAACGGGAGTTGCGGAGGAAGAGCTCCCCTCTTAGGGGAAACCCTTCGCTTAGACGTACCGCGGGACATGCCCAGTGTAAGACGTCACTGATTGAAGGAAAAGGGACAGTAAGGAACGGAGGGGTTAGGCGAAAGTTCCTTGTCGCACGTGTGGAGGAAGAGGCGCAGCAACAACAGCGGGAAGGAAGTGACAGAGACAAGTCTCTTGCGAATAAGCGCGAGACCCAGGCGGGGAACGAAGGAACGATAAGGGATACGAATGAAGTCAAGCGGGCTCACGCCGACAAGAAGAAGCGGCCTAACAAGACGGGGCCAAGAACTTTATCAACCCAAGAGATCGAGGGGTACGAAGCGCCGAAAGGGACATGAGTTTTGTGATGATAAGGCAAGGGACAAGGGCATTAAAGGAAAAGGGAGCCCGAACGCGTAAAGCTCGAAAATAACTGGTCTGGGGAGGGGCGCGATCGAACACTGCGGGGAACAATAACCAGTTCAATCGGAAAAAACGAGAGCAGAAGACCGGGGCAGACCGCATCACTAAGAAGGGGAGCAGAAAGGGGAAATCCGTTTCCTGGCGCACCGTACCACAGTCCCCGTGGACCGGCCTTGCCGTCACATACACGGCAAGAAGGGGATGGAAATATGAGGAACGAGAGGCGGCGGAGGGTAGCCAGGATCTTGAAGCGAGAAACCGATCCTAGGCCGTCGGACCAAAAGGAGATCAAAACGGCGGGAAAAACATCAAACCGCTCAGGAAATAAGGACCGGGGTACAGGGTCGCCAGAGGCAGGAGGGAAGGGAGATATAGAAGATCTCTCCTTCAAGAACAACGGGAGGCGATTCAGGAGACGCACGCGGCTCGCCACCATCTACGACAAAAAAAAAGGCCTCCAACCCACATCACGTCGAATGCAGAAAGTCAACGATGCCGCAAGGACTGAGGAGAAATGGGGCGTAAATCACGCTGAAAGGAAGGAATAAAGGAGTTCAGAAGAAAACTACATCAGTGTGACAATTTCTCCACGCGCCCGGATCAGAGTAAGCTATAACCTTGATGATCGGCAGCGAGGGGTATGGAGGGAAAACGATGATAAAGGAAGCGGAGAGTGGGGGGGACAAAAACCACATATATAAATGAGTTCCTTCTTGACAGACCATCAGCGGAAAGGGTGAGCACAAACGTCAGCAAAAACAAAAAGAATGGAAACAAACATAGCGAAATTCTCACAAAGAAGAGAAAAGGACCGTCTCTCAGATGGCAAGAATACCTTCAGGCAGTCAGCATGCCACAATCGCGAAAAAAAAAAACCCCAACTGGAACAGGTTGAAAATTAGGTGAGGAAAGGGCGTCATCAACAACGCAAAGGGGGAAAAAAAGAAGGGCAGGTCAGTTGCGAAAAAGCACCTATAGAATCTCAATCAAGCTCCCAAGGGCGGCAAGAGATGCCTCTTCTCAAACAATTATCCGTCCCCGAAAGTGCCGGAAGGGAGAACAAACCGGCAGAGTAGGGAAATCAAAAGGAGGGCTCGGCACAACTCCCCAAGGAAAACCGATCAGCAGCTACTAGAGGGGACATCACAGAGTTATCTACATCTGACGCTGGCTTAAAGAACGGGGGATGAAAAAGACAGAAAGCTGGGGGGAGGTGTAAAGTATCCAGATAAAGGAGGAAATCTTTCTGGCGACAACAGGAACTTTGTCGCCGAGGGGAAATCAGGCAATCAAACTCGGGAAAGCAACATTCTTCGAAAGGACAGTGCAGGCGATCGCTCCCGACCAAGGATGGGGAGACTAAGATCATGTGACGACAAATTTCAACTCTTGAACAAACCATCGATCAGAAAAGACCGGGCAAACACTCGCGCACACCGAGCAGGGCAAAAGGGGATAGAAGAAGACTGACGGATTACGAGGGACTCGTTTCCCCGAGGCAGGCGGAATGCCTGATCGCGGCATCCCCTAGTCGAGCGAAGAAATGGGAAACACGCCAAGTGGGGGGCAGATCCGCGCGGAAAAACTTAGGACGTATCAGGAAGCACCCCCGGAGAGCTGGGACCAAAAGTTTCAACGCCTACAAAAACTCCCCGGGAGGAAACGCAGGGAAATCCAAAAATCACCAGGGACCGAAGGAAAGAAGATGTGGCCTACACCAAGCGCGAAAACACTCACCAGGCTTCAATTAGAAAAATCGCCCAGGGGGGAGGAAACGATACGCGAAGCGGAGGACAAATATCACAAAAGAACTTGTCCACGACAATGCAGAAGAGAGACTGATGAAAAGGCCTGATCGATCTCTGACACACCAATCGGCAGATGACTCGCGCCGGCCGAGAGACGATCAAGACAAACAAAAACGATTAAGAGCGGCTTGCGCGTCGCCGCTCTCTCTTAAAAAAGATATATTTGGAAAAGCGATCCCCTGAACCTAGAATTCATAGAAGGGCACTCGATAATCGCCGAAATGGCAAACATCGAGAGAACAAACAAACTTATTCGAGAAAAGAGCGATTGGGAAGTCAGCAAGAAGTCAGAGGCGGAAGGCGGCACTTTTTACATGGGATCGGGCTCAACTAGACTCGCCGGATTATCGATCAGCAATAGACGAAATCCAGCTCAGAAAAGACGGCTGCGGGGGAGATCAAAAGAGCTGCCGGAAACCACGACCGGAAACGTGGTTGATGTCGATACGATCAGATTTAATCTCTCCTCGAACACGAATTAACGAATTGATGTCCACGGAATAGCCAGTCAGAAGCGGTGAAAGAGAGGACGGACGGCGAGATGACAAGAAACTGAAGTAGAATGGTGTTTCCGCTGGGGGGAGCACAACTATTAACTCTCAAGGAAATCAGGGTGGATAGCCAAAGAGAAGAAACGAGCGAGGATTGATTCGGGGACAAAGAAGTCAAAAAGGTGAATGATCTCAGGCAAATCCAGCCCGCCTTCTGCAACGCGGAAAGAGAACCACCCCAGCATGCACGGGGCAGCGGGGAGAGAAAGCGACGGGCGTGACGGATACCACAACGTAAGACCGGAAAAGACTGATTTGTGCCACGCGGAGTGTTAAGCCGAAGAAAAAAAAGTGCCGCGCGTCCTGAGACAGAAACCCGTAAATGGGGGAACAGCGTCAGGAGAGATTGTTTCAAGAAGGAGGCACAGTTCTCGAACCTGAGATCGAGCATCCCATTCAGGTTCTCGTACGATCGCTGAAATGAACAAACGAAATTTCTTGAAGGAGACGTCATACCGAATGTGGGGGACGAGCACAGAAAAACAGGTCTCGACCGCCAAAAACCTACGTTGGACGGGAAATCCTTACCCAAAGGACCCAACAAAACAGAGCTACTCACCCCGCAGGCAGAAAAGGAACACTGGATGGAAAAATCGAAATCAAAGGTGGGTTTCTCGGTCTTCGTCAACTCGGAAGAGAAGCGGGGAGGGGGCGAGACGCGTGCCGTCGTATCCAGCCAAGGGAATCGTCAAACATTGAGAAGATGCCATCGGGAAAATGAGGGATGAAAGAAAAATATCGCCGGGAAAAAAGCAAAAAAAGAATTTGGCTCAAGTTGCAGGTTGGAGGGAAGATAAGACACAATAGGCCGGCAAACCGTAAGTTGGGGGGGAAGCGAAGGTTGCCACAGACTTCCCATTTCAATGGAGCCAGGCAAGGCCGAATGCTGGCGTGCGAGCCAGGCGAGAAGGTTCGGCATGCAGACCTAGGGCTTCCGACGTGCGCACGAAAGGGTAGTGAAACGTAGAATGAGATACGACTTGGGGAAAAGCCGAGGCGGCGCGACGGCTGCAGGCCTTGCACCACTCGCTGCCGATCTATCACCGAGTCCATACGAGAGAAACGCGCGGGGAAGCAGGGGGACGAAAGGGACCCAGGTAAACCCAACGTGGAAAAGATGGCGGGAATCCCCTTCACGTGATGGAAAACGTGAGCATGAGCCAGAGTATCAGAACAACCATCGTCGATCGAGCGAGCTGATTGTTCAGGAGGCCACGTGGAGAGGGGAGAAGGGTGGGTGAGAAAAAACCCTCGTTCGGCGAACGCATCTAAGAGGAGCGGAATCCGAGAAACAGCGAACGAAATCAGCCCGCCGTCATCATACAGCTTTCATAAAAAAAGATATCAAAGGCCTTGAATTTTTCCGCTGCGAAGAAGCGCTGGGAGATCGGGGATAAGGAACGATCAGGGGACAATGGTTTCTACGAAGGAAATCCGAAAAAGAGAAGGGCGATGAAATATATTTCCGATAAAGAGAACACAATCAAGGACGGCAAGGAAGGACGCAAGGAGAAAAACGATGTTCTGCCAACCCAGTCTATAAGTTACTTCTGCGCACCATCATCTCTCGCGCGCTGACGGACAATGTAAATTATATGTACGTTACCTTGCGATCGCCTCGAGGCGCGATACGCGGAAAGCCTCATTCGTCAGGAGGTAACGCGTCCCCATCGTCCCCGAAAATCAGGGCACTTACACAGGAAAAAAAACTAAAAAAAGGAGTCCGAGACAAGGAAAAACAAGCAGTGGGACAAGAAATGGGAGTACCCACGGAATATGAGTCCTTCGGCGGCACGAGGTAGTCAATTCAACCCGAAAAAAAAAGACCGGCACCCATAGTCGATCCATTCAAGCAAGAAGAGGGGTATCTTCGCAACGTACTCAATTCAAATTCAATCTGACCTTCGAACGAGCACAGCTAACATCACCGGACTAAAAAAAGAAAAGCCAGACGAAAGAACAGGACGCACTGTTCCACACTTAAGTACAAGAAAAAGATGACAGTCGTCGTCTAAGGGGAACCACGCGAACATCGTTAACACCAAACTAGACGGGAAGGATGAAAAACGAACAAAAACGACCGTCGGCGTGCGTGGCGCGCGGACGTGGACACTACGTAACGCGGAAAGCATAGAGCAAACGAAAAAAACAGCTTACCGACTGGTCCCGCGAGCAGAGGGGGGAAAGCCAGTTAGCGTCATAGGATAGTGGTAGCGCATTCCGCAAAGGCTCAAATCCCAAATAAGCGAAACGAGATGCAATATGCGCAAAAAAAGGAGCCGAATGAGAGGAAACAAACCCCACTTGACATAACAATAAAGAACTCACAGGCAATTCGGTGGTGACCAAAACGAACTGGGGGAAAGAAAGGGTTCATCTACCGCCACCGCAAAAAGGAACTGGGTAACTGTAAGGGAGTCCGTAGGCCGCGATATTTGAGTCAATGTGAAATAAGAGTCCCCGCCCCTGCGGGCAGAATCGCAAACAAAGCGGGAGTGCAAAGGCAAATCCTATATCGCGACGGGAGAAGAGGACGCGGACAAGAAGAAACAGGCAAAATATGCCGAACCATAAAGGAGCATGTCTTCACCATTGACTTGAACGGTTTCCTGCCGAAGGGCTTCAACAGAAGGAATCGAAAGCTTAAGAAATATTACAAAAACTCGCGCACGCGAACACAAACTCGGTCGAGGAAGTGCGGAAAGGGGGAAAAAATGGAGGGAAAGGTGAGCTCACCGAGGACGGTGAAAAATGCAGGAGAGAGAACGCGAGTTCATATCTTAAAAGCTGCAACGCCTATAGGTTAAGGGTCCTGGAAACAACGTTACACTGGGGAGAGAAAGAAGGGCAGCGCTGCCATGTGAAGCAGGATAGGGAAAGAGCGACGTAAGGTCACAACACGGCAGAACAAAAGCGACCACTTGATAAAGAACCCAGGAAATTCCTCGCGCTGGAAGACGACGGAAGGGAGCATCAAAGCACAAATAACAGCGGAACACAAGCGCAAAAAACGTGAAAACACGAATAATGGGGGAAAGCTGGAGACCGGCGAATCAGGAGCCCTCATCTAATAAGATAAATGCAGAAAACGCTTCTCCGGAAAGTCTCGTTCACATCGCGTTCAAGTAAAACCTGAAAGAAAAGCACGATCGTCGAGGGGAAAGAGAAACGAAAGCGGATGCGGCTGCACCAACACAACTAACACGAGGGTCAGGTTGCGGCGGACTCTGAAAGAAAACTCCAACTTCAGAGGGCAGACTATCAAAAAAAATTCGTACCACGAAGCGGGTCTCTGGAGAAGAGATCGGCTATACTGCGGTCGAATAAGAGCTCGCGCAAAAACACAAGGAAGGATCTGATTGGATAACCGCAGGATCGCAGAGAAAAGCAGAAGCGCGCAGGGAAAAAGGGAGGAGAGTCTTGCCGATGAACGGGGAAGTACGAGTCATCCGCAAACACAAAACTCGGAAGCCAGGGGAGAACGGCGCGTGCTGGTGCAGGCAAAGCAACCCCGGAATCTAACAGGGGAGGAGGACGGAACACGGAAGACTGGACGGTAGGGGGAAAAGGCACGCAGGCAGGACGAGAATGAAGGTGAAGCAGTAGGAAAACGTAAGAAAGAAGACCAGATTCTCGATCCTCAAGTTCAAGCCGGGAGAAAGCTAAATGGGAAAGGTGAGAGTTTCCTGTGTGGTGGGAAAAAGGATGGACATGTATGGAGAACCTCAGGGGGATCAGGCAAAAACCAAGTTCAGCAGCGTGAATCCAGTGGAAACGGGATGTTCTGCGTGTGTGAGTTTCCTTAGACCCGCGGTCAGAAAAAGTCAGAAACCCGCAAAAAAACCCGGCAAGAGTTCGACGACAGGCCCGGAGACAGAAAACATGGGAGGAGTGAAAGCGGAAAGTACCAGTGGGATGAAGGCTCAGCATCTAGAACTTCCAAGTGGGAGAACGGACCATCCTCACGGCAACGGGTCGAGAAAAGGACTAGAAGCATTAGATAAAGTGCGATCGAGTTCTAATTGCTTACATGGGAAGATTCTGAAGCTTAGCCTTAAAGGGAGAAGAGCGGGGCAAGCCCTGCAGCCGATTGGTGTCGCTCAGAGGTGACCGGGCGGGATCTTGACCGCTGGAGCCTAGCGAGAAGGGGTGCGAGAGATAAGCGCAAAGAAAAAAACAGACGCGGCGGCGAAGCTCTGCAAGCAAGGGGAGATTGCCTCTGGGGCTTAGGTGACTAAAACGATACGTCCTCCAAAGAGGGTAACGAAAGAGCAAAGTATGTCATCACGAAGGCGGACCCAGGTTCGTGTGGGAGCGGTCCACACACGGACGGGATAAACGTGATCTAAGAGTACTTTGTTGTTGCAAGGGGAGAGGGGGCAGCCCATCTGTACAGAAAACGAAAGAATACATAGGAGCGGGAGTCGGAGCCAATGGCGCGGAATGCGCGAAACACATCGACGATGGAGAAAAGGCCAGGTAACCGGAGCAAATCTTCCCGAACCAATCGACACAGGAAAACGTTAAACGACGACTGTTGCCATCCGGCCGGACACGCGGCAAGAACACGACGACCGGAAGTTTGAGGATGACACTCCCGAAGCAAACCCTCGCGGACCTGGTCAACGGGCGTTCCATGCCCATGTAGAAAAAACGAAAGGACATCTACTTCAAAAAAGGGCAGCGTAACAAAGGAAGGGGAGGAGTCCCAGGGTCCTGTAGCGTGAAGGGGTGATCGCATCGGCCGCTTGCCTGAAGTGAAATGCACAGAGAATGTCTCCTCCTCGGAAAAGACCCCTAGGATTCCGGTAATGAAGCCATAGAAAGACGGCACGCTTCAAACCTCGAAAATTCCTCGCCAGGTTCGCCGAGGAAGAACACTCGGCTTATCGCACGCAAACTATCGGCCAACGCACCAGACCGGACAGCAGCCGATCGACAAGACCGATCATTAGGGGGGATGTCGTCCAGAACTATGCCCGGCTTACAGACGAGGAAACAAAACCTGGAAGCAACGAACGCGGGAGCGGAGCGGAGAGCAATAGACTGGGAGACCAGTTCATCGTAAAACCGATAGAAGAGGAAGGCAAAAAATGTGCCGAGACTGGCGACAGGAAAGAGCCAGGGCAGGCAGAAAAAAGGAGGGGAACACTGCCTCAGACCTGGCATCACCTTGAAGCAGGAAAAGGACAAGTTGGACGCGTCAGTCACCCGGCTCGAGAAAGGGGCTGGGGATCTAGGAAGGCTATAAAGCGCGACGGATCGGACCAGAAAACGACAACCATAACAATGCTGCTCAGCTGAAAACTCAGAATCCGGGACGTGAAGGCAAACCAGCAAACGATCAAGGCGGAGAAAGAGAAAATGCACGAAGGAAGGAGAAAACACGCGAGGAGTGAGCGACACGCGGCGCGAACAACGTCAGAAGAGAAAACCGGAAACGATGCAACCACTCTATAGAAGGGGGAATCGAAGAATGGCTGGTATAAAGTCTAATGCTCATTACGTCAAAACGTGACGGAGAAAGACAGAGGGACGTTAGGCCCAGAAAAAGACATCTGTAAGAAAGTGGAAGACGCCATCGAACCTCAAAGAGGAATCGTATGAAGAAGAAGAGAGTCAAGGGAGGGGAGAAAAATTCACTTCGCGATCCTCCGCGAGATCCCAAAACCAAAGTCAGATGGGGGGAGCTCGGGGCATACGCAGCTAACGTGCAAAAAGAATTCTTAAACCACCTCAGATGGGGACACTCACCATATCGCCGGGACGCCGAAGAGCATCAAATAAAAGAAGGTTGCAAGAACAGCACACTTCAGTAATCCAGAAGCAACTAGCACAAAAAATTCCGGGTTGACTGAAGGAGTTTACTATATATGGATCAAAAGCCACCAAGAGAAAATTTAAAATCTATTCTTAGGAGAGTGGGAACCAACAGTTCACTAAAAGCAAGTCCAGAGGCAATCGGAGAAATGGACAAATAATTCAAGCGTCAACCGAAAGTGGAATGTTCCTTCTACCAGGCAAGACTTCGATCCAGCAGGCTCGCAGATGGACGCCCGAAGTATCCACATGGAGCAGAAACTCGGAGGCAAATAGTATCATAATAAGGGAACGGGGCAAAATAAACACAAAAAAAAAAAAAAAGGTGGGTGGTTTTTTTGGTGGGTTTTCGTGGGGGGGCGAGGGCACGATAGTCTCGCGATGAGGGGGGGCTGCGGTAAGGGAATTTCAGAAAGAGGATCTGGCGGGGACTCGCCCTGCTTGTTTATCTAAGGCGTGCCATTCAAGCCGCTTAAGTCAAATCCGAGAAAAGAAAGTTAGAAATGGACAAAGGGGGGAAGGAAAGATCCTCTAAAGAACTAATTGTATCGAAGATCCAGGGTAGCCCTGTCCGCCGCGGCTGGGAGAAAAGGGGATCAACCAAGAACGCGGCGAAATACCTGAGGGAACCGCGCAGGAAACGATCCTGTAGATACGGCAACTATACTTCCAATCACGGAGGGGAACGTCCTCAAAAGGGAAGGGCATCAACCGCATAGAGGGAAGAGGGAGAACCGCGCCAAGAGAAGGTTGGAATCGCAGCGCGCAAAAACTAAGTCTCTTTACTTGATCGAATCAGCCACGGAAGGCTTACAGTTCAAAAGATCAAAAAGAGCCGGGTCGCGAGACTGAACGACAACAAGATCAAAGTCCATGGAGAATCCAGAAAGATGGGCCTACACCAAGCGCGAAAAACAGAATATCATTCGATTAAGACTCCAGGGAAGGCATCAGGAGAAAGGCTATGAAAAATCAGGACAAATACATCCCCCAGGGACACGAAGAAGGCGACACGAGAAAAATATGAAATCGTAACAGCACAAAAAAGTTGAGGATCGACTCCTTGACCGTCACCTGCAACACGAGCAACCTCACTCATTGCACCCTCCACTACATCGAGCGGCAGAAGAAAAAAACCGAGACGAACCTTGGCCGAGCTTGCGCGTCGCCGTCTATCTTGAACATCGAGGACTCTCGTCCAAAGAATGACGCTGGCTACCCCGGGCACTCTTCTTCGCCGAAACGGAGCACCAACATCTCAAAACAACAACAAGAAAAAAGAGAGGGGTGCAAAAGGGTTCACGACACGCCGAGAGGCTGCGGGACTCATGAAAGGTAAGTTTAGAGCGTCAAATCGATGTCGGGTAGAGAGAGCGAGGCGAACCGCAGCAAACGCCCGAAGGCGGCTCTTTGGAAAAGGCGAAGCCGCGGGGGAAGGCGACAACGGACACATTTGTGAGCTGGAGAGAACTCAGCAGGAGCAACTAGATTCTCGAGTCATGAAGCAAAGGAGGTGATGGACTGACTCAAAGCCAGCGACAAAGTAACGTGCCGTCCCTGGGAGAGGAAGAAACGGTAAAAAATGATGTTTATACGGTGGAGGCCAGATATCGAGGCAGGGGCCATTCATTGATACGGATGGGCGGAATGTCTCCTATGCTCTCACGGACGGCGGTGAGGAGGGGGCACAGTGAACACTGCTCGCGCACGGACAAAGGCTTCGGGGGACTAGAGAGAAAAAAACCAGATTCCTTGGCGCGGGTGAAACCTATGCTCGGCGTCCGCGAGCAGGCCTCAAGCAGGATTGAAAAAGCGCATAGTGTTGGAAGAACGACGGGCTGGCGAGACAAGGGAAAACCACAAACTGAAGTTCGGCACTCTGAGATATTTGCGTCCAGAGCGGCAAAGAACTGGCGGCTCCCAGGTCGTGAGGAGGACAGCACGAGGAAAGAAAAGTCCGAAAATAGCGGCCTTGATCTAAGTGCGCGCCTTTACTGGCACGCGGAAAGCACCAAAGAACTGCAAGCCAGCCAAAAAGACATCACGTCGAGAAAGACTTAAAAACTACCACAGCATCGGAGGAGCCGGCTTACAAATGGAGGGAAGGAGCGCCTCGCAGAGTAAAGAAAAGAGTGTCGGATACGCGCGGGATGAGAAGAAATTGGTGGCGCAGTGCGGGGCGGCCACATAAGAGCTCGCGGGATATCATCCGCTTCCTTCTATCCGGCCCAAGGAAAAAGCGGGATTGAAGGACATGTTGAAAAAAGAAAAGATTGGACAGGGCGGGGGGAGCAAAATGGGGGATTAGCACAGAGAAAAATAATTGCCCTTGACGAGGGGGGTGGAGGAGAAGATGAAAATAATTTAATAGTCAACACCGGAAGGGGGTTGACTCGATTTAGAGATGCGGGAAAGTTGCAAACAAGCATGGAGAGCAGCCCGGGGCACGTGCTGAAGCGGCGCAGGAACTGGGGGCGTTCCAACGACAGCACGGCTGGGGTTCCAGCTGGAAAAAAAAGGGTAGCCATGGATATGTCGGAACCGGGGAACAAACATGATCAAATAGTGGGTTTGGACCCGCCCGGGCGCGCGGATCGAGCGGCCTGGGGGGGATAGAGAACTAACGAATGCCGATCTAGAACGAAACACACCCCCCACGCCAAACAATCAACAAAATCGCACATCACTGACGACGGAAAGGGGCGAAAATGGCAACCAAGAGGATGGCGGGCGAAATGAGTGTCGTCATCCCAAAAAATGATGTACGCCCCTGGCCGAAGCTCGAAAAGCGAGAGAACAACGCCTAGTTCATCTAGCGAAAAGTGTGTTTGCCGGTAGGCCCTGGGGAGCGGCGCCGGTGGGGTGGCGAGGCGGGGGGACAAAGGAGTCTAACGCATCGAAGGCGGCTTGGCCGGCGCTATAAAGCTGCAGGGAAGCGAGCCTCCTTCAGCGGCCCTGGCGTACACAATGTAAACGGCGGAGCGCACCTGAGTCAGCAGCCGGCCGCGTATTGGAAAGAGTGGGAAATAGACAGTCGGCGCCGGTTGACAGCTGCTGAGAATAATACTAATCCGAAGACGCGCTGAAGAATAGTGACCTAGAAAAGGCAAATTGGCCAGTCGACGAAAAATCGGACGGAAAACGGGGGGGAAATGCAGCGAGTACGGAGTCCAAAACTGGCGATCCGGAAGCCAGGTCTCAACATCAATTCTAACGGCGGCGCGCATGTCAAGCGAAGAAGTATGGAAATGAACTGGGAGCCCCGACAAGGAGGCTAGAAGCGCCCGAAGGAAGTCTAACTAGGTCAGGTTAGTCAAGAATTCGTAGCCAAAAGGCATCGACAGGACGCACATACAACATCGATCCGCGCAGCAGAAGCAAAGTGACTCAAGGAGAGATCCCTTCGTTGTTCAACCGGCTGCGGCGAGGGGAAGCCGATGCCCGGCAGAAGCAGCGGAACCCTCTTCTCAGTCAAAAAAAAAAAATTAAACAAGCAGGGATCGGGCAGGGAGGCAAAATTCGAAGTGGAAGTGACAATGAAGTCAAAGAGGCGCTGACAGAACCTTCGCTCACACAACACAATTCATTTGCGCCGGAAACCGTAAAGGGGTCCCAAAATGAAAACCAAGAAAGAATGCCAGTCATCTACACATGGGAGGCAGAAAAAGGGCCGAGAAGGAGGCCGCCGCGGGGCGCGACCTCAAAACCATGTCGTCGGGTAAAAGCGCGGGACCACCCCGGACGCTCAAAAGAGGTTCCGGGAACGCTCGACGCCTGAAAAACATTCGGCAGATCGAAAACGTAAGGTATCCCCAGGGTCTAGGACTGCGATGTGGGGGTCGCGCATGACTAGCTCAAAGCAAAATCCCAACTCTCTAAAATCGTCAAAGCGTCAGGGAAAAAAGGGAACCGCGCAAACTTGAAACAGGAAAAGTCAAGAAACCAGGCAACACATCGGTGGTATACCGACAAACGCCTTGGGTACGGAAACATGAACGATCGCACGCAAAAAGAAAAAATGCGACGTAAAAGGGTCATATGGCGCGCTCGTTCGCACAACGAAGAGGACCCTCCCTTGCGCGCCATAATCAAGGCGCACGACGAATGGCGGCGAAAAAAACTGAATAAGAAAAAAGACAAGGGGCCTACAAGCACACTCAGGGAAATATCAATCTCAGCAAGATTCTCAAAAAAAGACGGAATTCCTGGACGTCCCCATCGGGGATCACGGTAAAAGGCCTAATAACACAGAAAGCAAATCAAATGAGAGATGAAAGACAACGAGATCGGGCACACAAGAAACGAACGAGTAAGGAATCAGCTACATTTTATCAGCCTGAGGGAGAAGGTGATCGAAACGGCACGAGGTAAAAAAGGTGGCCCTAAGAAGAGGTCTATCCAAGAAAAAACAATATGTTCAAGGGATCACTATCAGCCTAGGGACACCTTTCAAAAAGTCGAGCAGTTGAGTCGAACTAAAAGGGTGTCAACCGCTATGACCGGAGGGAGAAAAGGACTAAGGCACAGCCCAGAAAAAGTGGGGAGCTTCGCCAACTGCGGGGACAGAATGGCCGAGATAAACAGATGGCTGCATCACTACCTGAAAAAATCGGCAAAAACCCTACACGTAAAAGAGGATCAATTTGGCCGCGTGGCCGCATGAGAAGAGGCGAGATCCGCGAACATGTCGGAAAAAAAGTAGACAAGCCACTGCATAAACGGAAGGCTAGGACACACCGCAATGACAAACGCCTCCGCGCAAGGAAGACGCGACAAAAAACACGAAATCGGGCTGCGTAGGCAACAACCGAAGGCGAAAAAGGGGGAGCGAGGGCTGTTTTTGAGCGGACCAAAACGGCGCAACGAAGTTCATCGGAAGAAAACCCAGGAAACCGAAGAAATGCTGAGCGGAAAAAGCGAAAGTCAATAAT
>Ga0179593_1295480_pt1 | contig 19083 bp, 25 predicted proteins | sample CZODoug2_1_08_16_FD_185931 | JGI IMG/M metagenome (GOLD analysis project Ga0179593, IMG submission 185931) | Vadose zone soil fungal communities from Angelo Coast Range Reserve, California, USA - CZODoug2_1_08_16fungal (PacBio error correction) | ecosystem: Environmental > Terrestrial > Soil >...
TTGGGGGGGGTGGCTAAAGGGGGTAAAGGAGGGAGAGGGCGGGGGGGAGGAGGGGGGGGTGAAGGGAATGGGGGGTGCGAGAGAACGGGGGGGGGAGGTGATGGGGTGCGGGTAGATCGAGAGAAGTGGGAGGGGGTTGCAGGAGAGGGGGTGAGAAGGAGTTGGGGGTGGGTGTGGGGGGGAATAGGGGGGCGAAGGGAATGGGGGAGGGTGGACGGAAGGGGAGATGGGTTGGAAAAAGCAGGGAGGAACAGGGGGAGAGGGATAAGGAGGTTGTGAGAAAGGAGGAGAAGGGGGGAGTGGGGTGAGGGGGGGAAGCAGGAGGGAGGGGGAACGGGAGGGGGGAGAGGGAGAAAGTGCGGAGAAGGAGGAGGGTGTCGGGGATGGGGAGAATCGGAAGAACTGAAGAAAAGAAAGGTAACAATTAAACAGGTGTCAGCGATGTTTAGTGGGAAGGGGAGACTACTGGGCGCTTGGGGGTAAGGACTGGCGTTCGAGAAAAAGTTTCTAATCGAATATGAACGAAAACAAAAAAATGCATAATATACAAAACTTTGGGCGGAATAGGGGAGGCACGGGGGAATGGGGGGAAACTGAAGCAGAAAAAAGAACCGGACGGTCCGCGGGAATCGTCGGTGGGAAAGGGTTGTTTTGAACACGGAGAAACCGAGCCCGCCGAAGGAAAAATCAGGGACAGAGGATAGCGGGGGGAGTGACATCTCTAGAAGGGACGGGGTTGGGGGATGCCTCACCGTAGCTGAAGGTAACCTTCGTCCAAAAAAAAAGGCAGGGGGAGAAAACGACAAGAAATCGCGGAAGAGGTTTTGGGGGCTTTATGGGGGAAAAAAGTGTTTCAAGCCCGGTATTAGCGACAAACAACGGATAAACCTTCCGGATGCCTTCAAACAAAATAAAGCGAGACAGGGGCGGGTTGGGGCGGGGATTGTCTTTGGGTCGTACGTTGGTTCCCAGGTAGTCCATCGAAGTCCAACACCAGACGGTCGCGTGGACCCGGGAACCGGAACGAAGAACGTGTGGTTCATTTAACCTGAAGTTAACAAGTCGAAGTGTCATCGCGGGATGCCACAAACGTTCAAGCGGCCGCTCCAAAAATGGGGTCTACAAGGCCCCGTCAGAGGATGCTGAGCAAGAATACAAATTAGGGCAAAGGAGACACTTGTAATTGAGTCATGCGGGGGTGGTGGGGGACGGGCGCAGTGAGTGCAGTGGACCAGCTATCCGCAAAAACTCATGCGGTTTGTCCCCCATGGTAACGGGAGGTCAGGGGCTCGACCCAAAAAAAGTTGGGGACTGGCGGTCGACCCACGGTCAAGGGGGAACCCAAATCAAACCGCCCCTTATTCTTCAGCGGCAAACCTGGCATACGGAAAACAAAAAGACAAAAGATTAATTTTAAAAAGAAAGAGTGGTCAAATGCCGCAGGGGGGCAAAGGGGCCGACCTCAGTGAGAGAGCAACAGAAAACAAGACCAGTAGGGGAAAGAGCTCCAACTTAATCGGGGGCAACCGGAGGGGTCGAAGCAGGGTCCTAGGAAAGTTACGTTGAAGGTCATACAACTAATAAAAAGCCAGATTCTTGTCAAAAAATCCGGGGGCGAGGTAAGGGGGGAAAGACGTACGTGTTCCGACCCCAAGCAACACAAGGAAAAAAAGTGTATCAGACAGGGGGGGGGGGTCACCGCACGAACCCTCAAAAAAAAACCGGGTGAGGGGGAAGGGTCACCATAAAAGATGAAACAGGGGGGGCCCCAGAGGTCCCATTGGCAAGATCTCGGGAGGTGTACGGCCTAAACACGACCCCACTAAAGAAGAACTGTGACAAGTTCCACCATGGCGGAAAGGGCCACAAACAAACAATCGAAAAAAACATTAAGGCCGCCTGGTCAGGAGCAGCAACGCGGGGCAACTGTGAAGGGGGGTTAGCTCAACAACAGAAGGTAACGAATGAGAAAACATGCTACCGGGGGGAGGACGCGGGTGGTCATGAAACCTCGGGGGGGCTTCAAATGGAAGAATCAAACGGAAGGATGGCCCGGAAACGGTAGAAACGCACTTTCCTGGCAAAGGCCCAGGGAAAAAGGAACGGAAAACCACGTTCACAGAATCGGAGGGTTCGGGGAAGAAGGACACCGCAACGACCGAAAAAAAAAAAACGCGGGGTCACAAGCCCGGTCGCGAAGATAGGACCGCACCACGAAGAACGAGCCGGGCCAACGGAACAAGGGGGGAAGGCACGCGCAGTTCTCACGTCGTACGAAAAAAAAGGCTTGGGGAAACAGACGACACCACCGAAAAAAGGAACGGGGGAAGAAAAACAACGTTCACCAAAAAAGCGGTACTCGAGAAGCAAAAAGGGGGGGGAGGAAAAACCGTAAAACGGGTGAGAGCTGGGTGAAACAGAAAATCCTTCAGGAAAAAAGGCGGCACGCGGACACGTGTCCGCTGCGACCACGACGTTCACCCGACACCAGACCCGGTCCCAAAAAAAAGACGAAACTTGTCAAGCTTCCTCACAAAAGAAGGGAAGGGGGAAAGGAAAAAAAAGCGATATAGGAACACCGGTGAAAAAAAAAGGGGTTGTCGGTGAACGCGGGGTGCCCCAGGGGGCGGACAACATAATCTTGGGCGAGGACCCCCCCCCCAACCAACCCAACAGTGGAAGAATGGAGGGGAACAAACCAAAAAAAAAAGCACTGACGAAACGGTGTTGAGGGGGACGAAAGACCCCCAAAAAATTGAGAAAAAATGAAAGAAGGACGTAACCGAAAGCTTGAAAAGGGTGAACGACAGCGTTCAACGAGGGTACTGGGGTAGGGACAGGGGGGGGGGGGGAGGGAGGGTCAAACCGCCTCCGTACAAACAATACAAACGGGACATCGGAAAACTGCTCAAACAGGGCAAAACACACAAAGGGGACAAGGTGTGTCGCTCACACCGGTGACCCAGGATGCGTACTAGCGGGCGGTAAAAACGCCAGGAGCGAAAAAGGATGCAGGACCCGGCTTGGGTTAAGGGTCTCCTTGTAAGGGAACAGAATAAAAATAAAGGGTGCGACCAAAGTTGGTGGCTAAACAGGGAAGTGGATGCCAGTTAAACGGCCGTCTCGGGACCGGGCACCAGCCAGAACTGTGAGAGGAAGGACGAAACCCTGGGGAGGAAACAACGACGCCAAGGGGGAAAAATGGAAACACCTGACCTGGTGAGGCGGGAATGCCGTTTTGGGTGACTCACTCGTGCACCAGAATGGGCCGATTTTTGCGTCGACGGAGGTTTGCCTGAAACTTTAGATGTCCGCGTGGCCAAAATACAAAAAAAAACCCAAAAAAAAAAAAAAAATGGGGGGAAAATTGACGGGAGGAAAGGGGTTGTGGACGTGGAATGTCGGGGGGGGGGAGGGGGACGAACCTCAAAAAAAAATCGGAACCAACGTGGCAAACTGAAAAAAACCGGTGTTTCGCGGTGGTTGATGTGGGAACCGGACGAAACGGGCAGAGTCCTAAGGGGTTGGAAACCCAAAAGAGGTAAAACAAACGTGGGATTGGGGAAAAGTCAACTGGAAACTACAAGGAAAAAGAAAGACCACACTTTTTAGAAAATAAGCTGAAGGCCTACTTGAAAGGGACCTGCAACCTTCCTCGGAGACCTTGGAAAGAAAAGAAAAGCGCACACAAAAAAGAAAAGGGGGGGGCATCCCGGGCAAGACCTCAGGAAACCTTGGTTAGAAGAGGGCTGGTGCTAAGGCCTTCCCTGGGGTCACCTTTGGCAAAAAACGTCAGGCAAGGGGCAAGTCTTGAGGAATCAACACAAGTAAAGAGTGGCATTGCAGTCGTGACCCGGGGTTTTAGGCGTGGACTAAGCCGGCGGTTGGGGGGGGAGGCTGGACGGGCCAAGAAAATTGGGGGGTTCAGAAGCCAGAATCGCAAAAAGGGGGTGTCTCCCCTGAACAAGGGAAGGGGGGAAACAACGTTTGCCCCAAGACAGGGGGGGGGGGATATCATCGCTTACCTCCTACAGGGTTGGCACTCACCGCCCGACCAACTGGGGCCAATATGCTAAAGGACCATCCGTGTGGAACGATGCAGGGGGTGAAGAGAGGAAGCGGAATCCCGGACGGGCCGGGGAGGGTGGTGAAAAAGGGTTGGGAATAAGATTGAGGTGGAACCAGGACAAAATGGGTAAAAAAACAGGGTGTTGAGTCCCGTTCCTGACTGGGGGGTCCGATCTAGAATGGTAGAACCAACGGTAAAACAAACAAGAGGGAAACGTTTCCTTTTGAAGAAGGGGTGATTTTCGAAAGAGTTCAAGGAAGCAATGCTGGAACGTGGACCCAAGGGAAACAGAACGAAAAAAAATCCGGGGACGCGAGGTTTTGTTTTTAAAGGGGGGGCGGGGGAAAATATTGCACATGTGGTGGGGGAAAGGAACGTTCGAATAGCGAACTCACGCGGGTTTGAAAAAAAAAGTCCGGAAGAAGTACAGGGAGTACTCAGACCTCGAAAAAGGTCGGGCCAAAAATAAATGTCGAGGACTAAACAAACACCGGCAAACAAAAAGAGAAGATCACGCCGAGCGGCAGGGTGGGAGTTGACAGGCCGGGACAGGATCAACCAAACACTCGGTGGGAGGGGACAAAGTTGTCTATGACAGGGGGTTTCAGGAGGAAACAGGGAGAAGCGAAAAAAATTGGGAGTACCCGAGGACAGTCAGGACAAATGCAGGAAAAAAAAACCAGAGGAGAACGGCCTGAACAAACGACGGTGTGTCTGCGGAAGGCCCAAAGAATCAAATCGCCAGGTGGGTCACAGGGGGGGCAGGAGAAATACCCTCGGGACCGAAAAAAAAACGAACCGTCATGGTGGCCGGTCGAAGGGCGGAGTGTTAAAAGGCACAGCTAAAAAAAGGGGGGCAAGGGGAAAAAGGGTGGGACGGGACAAATCGAAAAAGACAAGTCTCGGACTTCGAAACTTCAAGTGGGGGAGGATAAAGCTAAGAAGAGGGGACAGTCGGCGATGGGAGCGCAATTGTTAAAAGGGCGACGGCTACTAAAAAAGAGACACTCGGGGAGGTACTGCCGGTTGGGACGAAAAAAAAACGGCCCGGGGCACGGCGAGAGGACAGGGCAAGGAACGCCTCCTGCTCTGAAAGTACGCGGGCCCCCTACCTGGGAAATCAAAAGACAAACGGACGTCAGAACAGGGGGTAAGGGGGAGGGGAAAAGGGGCAGAAAGGCCCTAAAACCTGAGAAGCCTGACAAACGGGGTTTGGGGGGGGGGGGGAAAAAGATACCGGCGGGAAAAATTTATGAAAAAAGCACGTGAGTTCAGGGATAACTGCTCTCAAATGGAAATCTTCCCCGTGGTTGTCAGGCTGCAAGGATGGTAATTTTGGCATGGCAGTTCGAACGGCCGGAAGTCGGCAAGGTGTTCAAAAGCCGCTCGCGGGGGGGCAGGAAACCGGCTTGCTGGGGACAGGGGTGGGGGGAGGGGAAAAAGCAATAGGTTGGACAAAAAAACAAGGAAAACGGGGGGGAATCGGCCTGGAACAGGACCAGGCCGCGGCCATTTGGGGGCGATGTGGGAGTAGGCCCGCGGACCATCTGGGGGACCTTTCTAAGACGCGGGGGTCGGGAAAGGGGCGCGGAAAAAAACGACCGGGAAAAAAAGAAAAGGGAAGCACACAGAGGGGAGTAGACCGCAGTGGACCTCAAGAGAACGGAAAAGCCAACCGGCCAGAGCGGTCTCAAAATCACCCGTGGGGAAAAGGCCGAAAGTAATAAGAGTCAAGGAAAAAGGGGGACTTACGCCAAAAAAATACGGAAAAAACCAAAAAAGTAACGGGGACCAGAGGGTTCGGAACGAGGACCAAGGGGAAAAGGGGGCACCGTAACAATCTACTAAAAAAAGAAAAGTGAATCCACCTTGCTCAAAGCTCAAGAGAAAAGGAAAAAAGGGACCCGCAGCGCCCAATGAAAGACCGGTACACTCACCCAGGAAGAAAAAAACCAACGTAGGGCAAACGGCGCCCAACTCACTAAAAAACCTAACGAGAAATAGAGTAAAGAAGACTGTTGACAGAAAAGTGAGAGGCAACCACCGAAAAAAAAAGGCTCACCAACTGTGGAACAGGACGTGAAGGTGAACCAGTCCCACCCCCCCCAGGGGGACAAAAAAATCAAGATTTTTGGCAAAAGTTGGGGAAGGGGGAGATAGTGCAGTCAAAAGACACACTGGAGTCAGAGAAGGCATTCCCCCAAAAGCACCCCAAAAAAATTGACGGGAAAACGGATGGGTGGTACTGTCGACTCTTTGGGGGGGAAACGGAATGACTCAAACGCCAAATACGGAGAGCGGGGCCAAAAAGAGCAGGGTAAGAGCATGGGGGAAGCAACGGGACCACGGGAAGTCCAGGTTGGGTGGGAAACAGTTGCCGGACGTGAAAGGGGGGGCCCACCACCAGGGAAAACGGGGGGCCTCGAGAAAAAGACTCGAGGCAAAAGGGGATTGGTTGTCAAACGACCAAGAAACGCAGTGCGAGGACGCTGGAGATGCGACCGAACTGACGAAAGAAAAAGCACGACAGAAAAAGGGAAGAACACCTCTACTACACCGGGAGTCCAGAAGGGGGCAAAGGAAACGCGAAAAAAGAGCAAGTCCGAACACGTACGAAGTACAGGGGTGGAACCCCAGCCATCGGGACTAGTCGGGGGGGAAAAGGGGGGCGGGAACGGAGAGACTCCCAGCCTTTGGTGACCAGAGGGGAATCGCATTGCGGTGGCAACCGGGCAGGATGGAAAGGGTTTTTGGAGGGGAGGAGCCTTGGCCGGGAAACGGCCTGGGTACTTTCTGGGAGGTGCGAGCAGGTAGGAGACCTTGACAAAACAAACGGCATCAGGTCAAGTTGGGGGCCCAGCGGCAAGAAAACTACACCCAACAGGTTTGGCGAAAAACAAAAAAAAACAGGTCCTTGGGTGGGGAAAAGGCTTTCCGCCCCAAAGAGAACCGAAATGTAACCCGGAGAACGGTAGCAAAACGTGGGGGGGGACCTCAGTTAACCGGAGTGACGTTAGGCCGGTGGATAAACCACCCAAAAAAACACGGGCGCTGGAAAACGACCCAGAATCCCTGCGGGGGCGGGAAAAAAAGAAGCTGTTCCCCTAAAAAAGACAGGGAAGAAACGGGAGAGTTAGGCCAAAAGCCAAAGGAAAAACGCCCAAGCATCTAAAAACACTGAAGACAGCAGGAAGAAGTCAAGGAGGCCGTACTTCGGGGGAGTGCACAGGAAGGACAAGAACATCCACTCAGGAGGGAAAAAAAAAAAAAAAAACAACAAAGGGAACAAGAACGTAAGGGGGAGGATTGAAATATTTGATCATCGGATCCTGAGGGGGCGGCAAATCAGACGTAAGAAACCCGCGACCAAGGTGCTTCCTGGCGAAGTGGGGGGAAAAAATAAAAAGCGTGCGGTTGGTACACTTTGGCCGCGGAGGCCCAAGGCCTAAACGCCGGGAGCGTTTGTTAAAAGGCGTATAACAAGAAAAAAACGGAAGGGAAAAGCGGATCCGCGTACAACGGGGCACCGGCGCACCGAGACAAGGCCGGACGGGGGGGGGGGGGACATCCCAGGAACCGGCCCCATTGTACCGAAGCGGACTGTGCCCCAACGGGGAGAAGTTCCTCCGGGTAAAGATCGGTTTGACTAGTAACACAAAAACTGAAAAAAGAGGACTCGTGGGGGCAGACGAGTGTAGGACCAACCGGGGGGGGGGGGGGGGTGCCGGGGGGGACGGCTGGCACAGGACCGGACTGCGCCAGACGGGGGTCTGGTCAATGTGTGTGAGAGGGAACTACGGGGCCGGAAAACGCAGAAAAGAATCCGAAGCGACAGGGTAAAAAAAAAAAAAAACAAAAACAAAAAAAAAAAAAAAAAAGGAACAAAGGGTCGCGGACCTTCGAAAAAGTCCCAAAACCCTACTAAACCATCCGCCGCCAACTTGGCAAATAAAATAAGGGGCCAACAAGGACCCGGGGGACCCAAAAGGGCACAAACTCTTTTGAGACCTCAACCGGTCAAACCCGCACGATCAAACCCCACTGTACGGAAGGGCGGGGAGACGGCGAAAACAACGTGTTTCGGAAAAAAAACGGGCCGGAGGGACCGGCGCGTGTGAGGCGGACAACCAAGGGACAGGGGGCCAAACCGGGTGGCGGGAAGGCGGGGCTCCGCCAGGGGAGGCCGGAGTGGCGGTTGACACCCCGGGGGGGAGGTGGGACAAAAAGAAAAAAGCGCAGGAGAAAGGGAACGGCCGAGTGGTGAAGGTGACCACTCAACTGCACAGATATGGCCTCAACGACAGGGGACCATTTGGGGGGTTGGAAACAAACAAAAAACGCAACGGCCACTAAAAGAAAAACCGACAATGACAGACGACAGATGGTGGGGTGAGGAGCCCCAATCTTCGGGGACAACGGCCGAGGTGGGGCATACTGCGTCTCAGGGAAAGGCGTAGGTTAGGAAGGGTACGGGCAGACAGAAAAACAAAGCAGACGATTCATTTGGGCATATCGGGGAAAAAAAAAGATCAGCTGACTTACCCGTCAGGGGTACCTAGCAGTGGTACAAAATTGGAACCATAAACTCTTGAACTGTGGAGAACGAGGAAGGTCAAACTACTGCCGGGGTCCACGTGGAGTCAGAGGTTAATCAGGGCGCAAAACGGACCGAGAAAAAAACGAGGTGTAAGCCGCCACAGACGAGTCAAAGAGGGGGCACGACCGCTAAAGCAAAAAGACGGTGGTGGAAGCGCAGGTGAACGAACACAAGTTTTGAGCGCAGCAAGTGCGGCAGAACTGCGGGCCACCGAGTTAGATTGAGCAACACGAGAATGAAAGGGGCTCAGGGTCGACCCTTGGGGAAGAAAAGGCCACTGAGGACGGGGGCCAGGAAAATGGGAAAGTTGAACGGGGGAAAGGTTGGACTCTTTAGAAAGTTCCCCGGACAGGGAAGAGGGATAGGGAATGCGCATCAGGGAGGGCCTCGGTGTCGCGGAAAAGCAGGGGAATGCCAGAAGAAGGAAAAAACGTGATGCACAAACGGTCGGTCGATAGACTGGGGGGTGTGATCCTCCAGGCGGTCAAATCCAAAAGAAAAAAAAACCAGCAGCCAAGACCACGACCGGAAAGACAAAGAACGGGAGAAAAGGTAAGCTGACAATCGAATAAAAACAGGCCGGGCAGAGTATTTGAACGGCGCCAGGGGTGAAAATGTTCGACGTAAAGAACCTTTGATCACAACCGGGAGGTTAAAAAACAAAAGGGAAAATCAAGGGCAATCACCAAAATCCTATCAACCGCCCGAAAAAAAAAAGTCAGCTTAGAAAAAGGAAAGCCACAAAAAGCATGCTTGGGAAGGCAACCGAACCGTCTCAAGGAGAATTTGCTTTTCAGACGGGGAAAGATAAAGCAAAGGAAGCGTAAAACTTGCTCCAAACCAGGGTGAATAAACGTGGGTGAAGTGAAAACCATGCCAGACCCAAAAAAAGGCTTAGGGCCGCAGGGGAAGAGGTGGCCAAAAACGAGGTTTGCTATCTTACAAGGCGAGAGTGAAAAAGAACAATAAGTAAGACCGACGGACGTAGAAAAAACTCCCAAAGGCCGAAGGGGAAGCCACCTGGCTCCCCCCTTAACTGCCAAGATTCATGTTATGTCGACAAACAGGGCATATACCACAAAACCCAAATCTGCTGAAAACCACGAACTGGGGCAATGCAAAAGCGTGGCGAGGGGAAAAAGCATAACACAGGAGGTAAAAATGAGGGGGGAGGATCTTTTCCGGAAGTGCCCGCACAGGGATTGGGACAGCACGAACTACCTAACGTGGAACGTGAACACAAAAGCAGAAAACAAGGGAGGGGTGGTGCGTGAGAAGAAAGCGGAATGTCCTCGCAAAGCAAAGAACCGGCAGAGGAAAAGGGACCTGGCAGAAAAACTTTCAATGGGTGACAGGCTCACTCCGAAAAAAAGTTACGCCTCGAAGGGGGTCACGAAGATATAATGTCCTGTCTGTGACGACATTGGACCAGAATTAGAACCTTCTGTCACTCTAGAAAAAAAAAAACTTACGGGGGGTGAAGGGGACATTTTATTTGATTAAAAACTGTCAAGAAGAAGGACGTGCGATTCATCTTCGCAGGGGGGGCAGGTGGGGTGGGAAGATTGAGAAAGAGAACGGGCTGTTAAGAATGAGAACTAGAGGACGACGGAATGAAACGAAGTGGGGGTTACGCGCAGTTCAGTAGAGAGGAAAATGGGAAGAACCAACAAAAAGGGAAAAGAAAGAACGAAAAATCGCCGTCAACTCAGGGGTTGTCGGGGAAGACCGCAAGGTGTTTCCATCAGGGACACAATAAGAGTACCGTTCCCTCGGAGGGATGGGAAGTCGGGGGAAGTGGGGGGGTAAACCCTTAACCCCAAGCCAGGAAACCAAAAACCGCACGGGGGGGGTCAACCAGGCCCATTTACAACGGGGCCCATGGTGCCTGGACCGGACTCCAAAAGTCACAGACCAAAGGCCCGGGGCCAACAGGGATCAAGACCCGGGGTACGGCGGAAAAAAAGATTAGCTTCGAAAAAAAAGCGACAAGGGAATGGCCAGAAAAAGGGACGGATATGGAGGGGGTGTGTCTTGCCTAACACTATCAAAAACCGGGAGGGGGAAAGGGGGACAAAAATGAAGTTGTTTAAACGGAAAGTGAGGCACAAGTAAAAAAACGGACAACAAAAAAAGCTGGCTATCGTGGGAGGGAGCCACGTCGTCCATCATCCCACCGAAGAGTTTTCCTTCACGTCAAGGTTCATATAAAGGTTCCGACGGCAAGAACAGCTTTCATTCAGGGAGAGGTTGATCTATGACTGGCTGAATCAATTTGTGCACATTTCACTCACGGATATCTACACAGACAAAGCTAAGGAGAAAACAGTGTCAAAACAACGAGGGTAAATGCCTGTACGAGAAAGCCTACTGGCAATGGGGCATTAAAAACTAAAGCTCAGGATGACTTTTCTTCCACAAAATGACAGTTTGGGGGGGGGGGGGTCAACTCGGAAGTTAGGGAAAAGGGGACACAACGGTCCACACAACGGGTTGACGCTCGGTGTGGAAACCCACAAAAGGGAAACCCGGAAAAACTGAGTTATGCCTGCGGATACAAAGCCATCTTATACGCAAGAACCGCAGAGGAGGTGGTTCCGGGCACACCTGTGTTCGAAAGCAAACCAAGGGAAAAAGGAAAAAATAGACCTGGGGTTGGAACAGCCCAGGGGAAGGGAATCCTAAAAAATGGGGGGGGGGGCGGAAACAATGAAAGCAAAGACAACAAACTAAAAAAAAACTTGTGCAATCGGAAGCCCCTTATTGCCACAACCAGAACACAATAGTCCCCTCCTATACAGAAAATAATAGCAGAACTCCAAAAGGACTGAAAAACTCAAACGTCGTCCAAAAAGGGATAGCGGGGGAAAAAAAAAGCGCCTTAAAAAAAGGACATTAAAGGACAAGTTCTACCTTGGAAAATTTTGGACATATCACCGGGGGGAGGAAGGAATATTACCAAAGGAAAGGGGCGAAAAAAAAAGAGAACTCGGGGGGGAACAGTGGAATGGCAAAAGTGACATCGAAGAACAAAACCCACCTTTTCTCCGACTAGTCGTTTGGAAACTCACCCCATGTACAACTTCAACTGCGACCAACAACCAAAAAGCAAAAAACGGGCTGTTCATCCATCACGGGGGAGGACGTAAAAAACAGCTTTCCATGTAAATTCCATTAATGTTAATGACAGCCCCGCAAAGAAGGTACAAGCCAGCCGTTCACCAGCGAAGAAACAAAAAGGTGTGTGGAAAAGGAACAGAAAAAAAAAACTTGACGTTTAGAAAACAGGTGGTAGAGGGGGACTTGTCAGGGGGGAAAAAAAAAAAACAGATAAACCTGAGCAAGAAACCGAACGAGCCAAAAGTGCCGAACCTGACTTAACGGGTCGTGAACCGAGGAGGTACGTCTTATAAATATAATCATGTGTGACTTCGCACATACAACGAAAAAGACCGGTTGGGGGAGGCACTGTCTTTGCCGGGGGACGAAAATATGACGAAACCGGCAGGAAGAGCCAGGGGTCAAGAAAAAAAAAAAGTTGCAAAAACAAAAGAACGTTAACCAGGGACAGAGCAAAAAGGCCAGAGGGGTCAGGAAAAGGAGCGGAAATGTTGGAAAAATGGAGAGAAACCAGAACCCAAACCCCACAAGAGAAGGGAACGGAACTGGTCTTGAGGAACCTAGTATGAAGATGGAAGGCCGCCGGGGTTAACTAGGGGTCGGGGGAAAGGGACGTGGTGCAACAAAGGACACCTGGTTTAGAAAAATCCAGGAAGCCGGGTGCAAGGCCTGTTTCCGGAAAAAACCCAATCAAAATCGGGGCCTCAAACCGGGGGGGTCGTTAGAAGGCAAACCACAGCGAAGAGTTTCACTGAAAGGAAGGGGGAACTCGGGGGAAAAAACAAGGGGATGGAACGGCAGGGTGTACGGGCACGGGGGGGGGTCAACAAAGGATCATAAACAGCGGGAAAAATATAAAACTGGAAACGACAGGGGGGAAACGGCCCACACAACTGTTCTCTTTGAAAGGAGAAAGGGTGCAAAGGAGGGAAAAGAGAGGCCACGCAAAAGGATGGGGGGGAAAGGAAGCAATGTGGGCGTGTGGTCGCGGGGAGGGGGGGAGCTCCTACCCGACGAGGTCGGAGAAAAAAAAGGGGGCGTCCGTTGAAGACCTGCCAAGAGACAAAAAAAAGGCTTAAAAACTGGGGAAAAAAAATCCCCCGGGAGAGGACAGGAACGACCTGAATGAAAAAACAGAAAAGGGCGCCCAGTGCTAAAAAAAGGGAAGGGGAAGGATTGGGGGTTGCCACGGGATCTCAAAAGGGACGTGGACGCGGGGAAGAGAAAGGGAAAAATGACGGTGATATGAGGGGTGGCAACTTGTCACGTACCGGAAAAAAGGGGAAGGGTGGGTTCGGTAGACGGGGGACAGGACCAACCGAGCGCTTACAAGGTGTTCAACCCGCGGGACCACCAGGTGTTTTCAGCTGTGTAAAGGAAGAAAAAAAGGGGCGGAGGGGGTCGCTGTGGGGAAAAAAATCTAAAAGTAAACAAGGTTTTCTGGGTGCCAGTTGTGAGAGGACGAAACACTTCAACTTACAGGGGGGGGAGATGATGCATGGGGTACGGGGACCTGTCAAGGAAGAGTTCAGGTTTCAAAAAACAGAGAGCCCAGAAGGGTGGGCTTCGGCTAAAGGGGGGGGGGGGGGGGGGGGGGTCTAAGGGGGTGAAACGAATGGGAGAACAAAAGACCCTGAAGGTCACAGACCGCCCAAATTCACGGAAGGGGGAAAACGCCTGGACAAAACGCAAGGGGAAGTCATGTTTGGAAAAAAGTCGAAAAATTGGGTGGCCGGCGAACTATCCGTCGTTTAATGGAGGGACGAATGGGAGGACCGAAATCGACGGTTTGAAAATCATCCAGAATTTGCAAATTGCCACAAGACAATGTGTGTCGATCATCAGCGGCCGGACGGGAAGAAAAAGCAAATGGGAGATAATGGTCTCAGTCAAACATTACCATCCTGTGTCGAGGCGGAGAGGGGACAAAGCAACGTTACTTGGGACCTGGTGAAAAATCAACAGGCCAGGGGGCGGGGACGTGAAACAAGGGGGGTGGAGAGCAGCAGGTACAAAGAGTTAAAAAAATAAAAAGAAAAATAGGGCCCGGGGAAAAAGACTGGGGGGGTCGAATCTCAACGGGTTAAAAAAGTACACCGACAAGCGGCCCTTCATAGGGAGGGAGAAGGGAGTGGCGGCAAAACAAAAAAAAAGGGGTAAAAAAGTTGCAAAGTAACCAAAGACCATCTTAAGAGAAAAAGGGGAAGGTCGTGAGAAGGGACACTTTTGTGGAACCGAAAGGGGGGGAAAAGATGTAGTGACAGAGTGACGGGAATTAAAACTGGAAGCCAGAATGGTAACTAACAAGCCCATGAGGAAGAAAAATCGGAGGAAACATCTGGCAGAGGGGAGGAAAAACCGTGAAACCACCAAAAACGAGGGCAGAAAAGTGACGTAGGTCGTCCAGGGGAATGGAGAATCCCCCAAATCCCTGCTGGTAAAAAAGGTCAGAGAACATAGGGGGGAAGATGAAAGGACCTACCCCAACAGACTCCTCGAGAAGTCACCACAAAAGGCTAACATAGGGAAGAGAAGGGGAGAATCCGCTGGGGGGGGGGTAGAGGAAGGGCCCTCAAGACCGCGAAAAGTCGGGGACCAGACAAACCCCACGACGCCCAAACCAAACCGGTGGCGTCGGGGGGGTACCAAAGGAAGAAGAGGGAGGGAGTTCGTGCCATACATTAAGGAAAAAGAACAGGCAAAGCCACCAGCAACAGCACATTGTCAAAAAAAAAAAAAAACTCAGGTACTCGTTTGATGGAGGGGGGGGGGGCCGAAGCCCCGACGGGGACAATTGAGGGGACGGGACTAGAGGGGGGTGATAGAAAGAAGAAGACAGCAAAAGACAAAGAAAAGTAGTTTTGGAAGTTGCCAGGAACGGGGCGGTGAAGCCCGTCAAAGAGGAAGCAAGGGCACTTCGCAAAAAAAACTTCAAAAACGCCTGTAGCGGACCAAGAAACAACGCCACACAAGAGAGGGACGCGGCGCGGAAGGGGGCATGGGGGGGCGAAAAACATCAACAAGGAATTATAGGTGGGGGAAGAAGGAATTGACAGGGCTAGGTATCAGAAACCGGGAAAAGGAAGGAGAGGGCACGGGAAAAAAACCACCTGGGGGCAAAGGGGGGGGGACTGGCAGTGTTGCTGCTGCACCTGTCCGATAAAACTTAAAAAGGAAATGCGCAACACGGGGCAAAAAAAATTTGGAGGAACTGGGGGGGGGAGGGGTTCAGGGACAAAAGCCAATTGTTGGGAAAAAGCTCACGCCAAAGGGAACACGGAAGACGCCCTTTGGGGAAAAGGGATCCGTCACCGATCGAGGACTAGGGTTCCAGGACGCCGAGCTTGACGGGTTCTTCTAGGGAAAGAAAAACGGACGACGGGGCAAAAACCGCAACCGCAACTAGACGTCACGTGGAAAAAAAAGAGCAGGTCCTTCATCAATCCTGGCCAAGGCTCGAAGAAAACAACCCCAGGGGAGGGAAATTCAATACGACTTAAAAAAAATAGAAAGGAATCGAAAACCAACAGAAGGGAAAAATCCCGTACCGTACAAGGTGACATGTCCGCGCGTTGGGAAAAAAAACCAAGTAGGCTAAGGAAGGAAAAAGGAAGGAAAGCAAACTGGCGCAAAATCCCGCGCGAGGGCAAACTTCACCTTCGCGAGAACAGGGAAAATCTCGGCTCGAAAAACAAAGAGGCATACAGCGCACACGACCAAAAACTAAATCTCCAGAAGAAGAGGGAACTCTTAACCATTGGGGCGACAGGGGGGGAGAGCGACCAAACGGGACATTTAATGTGAAGAACAACTGGGGGACAAGCTTTTAAAACAGGTGAAAGGTAGAAGGGGGCAACGAATGGGGGGGAAATGGGTGGGGGAGGCGGGCGGGAAGGGGAAAAACCAGTTTTTAGGTAAGCAGAAATCTCAAAACAGATAGGGTCAGGGAAAAAAAAAAAAAAAAAAAAAAAATTGGGGGTCATTGAGTAAGGGGCACAGTACAAAGTCGGGCCAGGAAAAAAAAAAAAACAAACTAAAAACGACCCCCTGGGCAAGAGAAACCGCACGACAGAGGAAAAACGGGTTCAAGAAACCTCATCCATCTGTACGCGGGGAAGTCAAAAAAAAAGTGAAAACCGAAAATGGGAGAACAATGTAGGTGGGAAAAGGTGGGGTGAGCCCGACGGAAAGGGGACAACAAACGGGTCCCCCCGAGGACAAAGAAAACTAAGAAAAAAGAATGGGGTTGAAACAACACACGCGGGACGCCTGAGATTGAATGCTTTTGAATTGGAAAAGCAACGTGGGAGAAAAAAAAGACAAAAGAGGGACGGAATGAAAGCAAAAAAGCACCGACAGTAGCTGAACAGGAAAGGTGGCTAAGGCAGGCAAGGGGATTACATATCGGGGGGGAAGCCGAATTGGGGAGAGAATCAAACCAACAGCGAAAGTCGTCTTGGAGGTACCGTAAGGAGTAGGTCCCCTAATTTTGGAAAAAAGGTGGAAAAGAGGGAACTGGCTGATGTAGTGACAGGGCGAAGGAATGCCAGGTGCGGGGGGGGAAAGGGAGAGCACGGAAAGGAAACGAAGTCGGGGAGTTTGGAGTGTTTCGGGATCGAGGGCGGAACAAACCAGATACCTTTCAGCCAACGGCGAAGGGAGTTAGGCAGTTCCATGAAAAAGAAACGAAAAACCAGGGGGGACAATTTCAAAGGAAAAACGAAATCTTTGAGTTTGAATAAGGAACAGGGTCGTCCTCCGAGTTAAAACGAAAAGGGTACAAAACAGGGAGGGGAAAAAGGGGGGGGGGGGACAATCAAAAAAAGAAGAACCGGAAAATTGATTACGCAGGGTAATTTAATAACTAACAAAACCAAACAGACGGCCTTGCGCCGGAAAGAAAAGCCCAGGGGGGGGGGGATCCAGGAGGGCGGGCAATTTTATAAAGGAAAAAGTGGAAAATCACGCAGAAAACAGGAGGAGGGGGACCGGGAATCTAACCCAACGTGTACCCAAAACGAAAGAATCCTACCACTAGGTCAGGGAAGGAAGGGAGGGCGGACGTAGAAGGGGGGGAAAAGAAAAAGGCAAAGCCATATAAGAACGTCATCAAACACAACTGAGAAGGTAGAAGAAAAGAGAAAAAAAGGAAAATAATACCTCCATTGGAAGGAAAAGGGGACATTTCAAAACTAGAAGGGACTCAAAACGAACAAAGGTCGGACCTTTTCCTGTCGAAGTGGGTTGGTTTAGAGCGTGAAGGGGGTGGGACACGAGGGCAAAAGCCCGCGGAAAGGGCCAGTCTGGCCGGTCGCCACAGTTGGGAAAAAGGGAACCACGGGAGTAGCCATATGAGCAAGAGCCCGCCAAGGAAGACCGAGCAGCGGGCAAAAAAAGACAAAAAAAAGTCCCTGGTTGGTGGTAGGAAATAAAATCACATTTAACCGAGCGGGGGTGGAGAACCAGGGCCAGCACCGTGACTACGTAAGAAAAAAGGGTTGTAAAACGCGAAGGGGGTGTCAGGGGGGATTACCTCCATGAGATAAAGTAAAGGGGGTCTGTCGCACTCACACGGGAAAAAAAACAAAACGGCGGCCAACATTAAAAGAAAACGGGAATGGAAACACTTAAAAACTGATAGGGCGACGCGATCTGGTCAATGGTACCAATAAGGGCCCGCCATCATACAAAAGTTGCAAGGGTGACGATGTGGGGGGACCGCAGGAGCAGAAGGAAAAAAACCCGAGACAGCTGAAAGAAAACTTGGGGGGGGCCAGAACACACTCGTCACGATAGGTTCACACTGTAAAGCAGGAAAAAAAAAAAAAATGAGGAAAAACGCGGGGGAAGACTCAACTTCCCTCCACCCTCAGACAAAAGACGAAATCAGTGCATTGGTCCGAAATCACATTGCGGAAAAAAGGGGGAGCATGTCCCTCGAAGAAGGGAGAACAAGAAGAAAAAAAAAAAAAAAAAAAAACAAACAATCCTGGCCGAGAAAAAAGGTTGGGGCAGGGACTTGGACTTGAGCATCCCGGTAGGAGCATGTATGTTTTCTCCAAAATGTCCAAGGGGGAAGGTGGCGCAACAAAAGAAACAAGAACATGGAGAAAAGCCTTTCAAAACAGAAGTGGTCGTTGAAACCAACTTCCCACTTAGACATCGAGCGGCATCAAACGAGCAGGGAACAAAGTGGTGAACTGAAAAAGAAAGGCACATGGAGAAGAAAACTTGAAAAGCCGGTGCTGCCTCACAAAAAAACGCCCGACGAAGACCCGCCCCGAGGGGGGGCCGGCAGAAGGGGGCACGGCCACATTCTGGTACGTCAGTGGGGATTGTGCACGGGAAAGTACTGGCCGACGACACCAGCCACGGAACTGGGAAAATTTCGGCTAATCGGGGGAAAATGATGGGTCGGAGGGAACTACCACTGTGGAAGGGGGGGGGGAAGCCACTATCCGGAAAAAGGGTGTAATAACCCACGACTGCTGTGGCAAAAGGGAGAAACGTCACCTGGGAACGTCAAAGGGGCAAGAGGTCCAGTAAATGGAGGGGGAGAAGGGGGGTCTCTTCCACGCGGGGAAAAGACCGCCGGCAATTGGGAAAAGGGGTGGCACGGGCGGTCAGGGGAGATAACTGTGAGCAGGGGGGATGGTGGAGCGCGTGCAAGGGGTTCAGGGAGAGCAGAAAAAACTTGGGACACAATCTTGCGCCCTTCTTGTCAAAGAAACGTGGGGGGCAAAAAACCTGCCGGGTGTGTTAGGAGGCCTCTGGGTTCAAACCAGGTTTGACGGTGACCAGGCAAAGGCCAGGGTCAAAAAATCAAACTGGGGGGGGACTGGTGAGGTTTTGACGGTGAGGAGGGGAATGGTGGGGGGAGAAAAAAAGTGGAAGGCTCCGAACGTAGGGAAGTGTCGCACTACCAGGTATGTACAAAAACAAAGGGGAGGGGCGACCCGAAACCACTAAGAGGTAAAACGGCTCTAGCTCGAGAAGGGGTGAAATAAGCTCAGGTCACGGGAAGAAACCGCAGACCCGGGCACTCAGAAAAATAGAAGCTGGAGGGAAACAATAAAAAAACTATGAGCGAAGAAAGGAAGGGCCATCGCCAAAAACCAGGGTCCACTTCCTTCCGGTAAAGGAAGAAAGTCAAAAGTGAGCTGGTCAACAACTTCTGGGCACCCGAACAAACCGAAAGCAAGGAAAAAAAGCCAGAGGACCCGAAAAAAACTCAGGGAAAGAATAACTTACAGTAAGGCCTCAGAACTAAGAAAAAACACAAGAAATATAAAGAAGG
>Ga0179593_1325649_pt1 | contig 19083 bp, 15 predicted proteins | sample CZODoug2_1_08_16_FD_185931 | JGI IMG/M metagenome (GOLD analysis project Ga0179593, IMG submission 185931) | Vadose zone soil fungal communities from Angelo Coast Range Reserve, California, USA - CZODoug2_1_08_16fungal (PacBio error correction) | ecosystem: Environmental > Terrestrial > Soil >...
GGTGAACGACAATAATACATCTGAGGCGGAAAACGATCGGTCCCAAGCCTAGAAAAAGTCAGTGAAGATCAGGAACCGAAATGAAGACATCAGGGTCGCTTCCCTCGGGTAAAAAAATCAGAAATCAGCCGCGGCGAGGAGAGTACATTTCCGCAATCCTTGGCTGAAGGGGAACGAAGGGAAGGAGGAGAGTCTTAAGGGTCAGGATAGTAAAGAACCAGGAGTGTCCCGAAACCGGAGGGAAGGGGTTTTGGAGATTAAATTAAAGACCGGGGTAGAAAAAACCAGCTGAAAGAGCGAGGGAATGAAGGGTATCAGAAGGCATCAATGTTAAAGAAAACCGTACGCGAAGATCAGCGACCAATTAAGCTGGCCTTCCCTAAATATGATGACATTTAGGCAGACACACCCTCAAAAAAGAGAGGCAGATGAAAAAAAAGAGACTGCTCAAACTCCAGTCCAAACGTGACGCCGCAGCTCGACAAAAAAAGAGCAGTTTCCCCTGAGACTAAGGGCGCGTGGGTGTTGTAAGGTCCTCGTTATTAGGCCGCCGGGCTGGGAGACTCTTTTCTGGCATGCGCCAATGACCCCCCCCCACACTTGACGAAGGAAAGGGCAGTCTCCTCAATAGAACTAATCGATCGGGGAACTGTAAGAAGGAAATGGGCGCTGTGAATCAGTCATGAAAAAAAAAGGAGTCCGGGTCCTCTGGAGATTGAGGAGAACTGGTCCGGATCTTACCAAAAGCCGACAGATGGCCAGGGTCTGAGGAAACCGGGAAGGCGACGCAAAGACTTGTTGAGAAACTGGGGGAGAGACGCGACCTTGCGAGGTGAGGGGCAGGGGGGGTTAAGACGGAAGGGGATCTCCGAGGTAAAGTGTTGGGCGCGTTCTCATAAGTGACGTGGAGGATGCTCAACCCCCTAGGGGGAAGGGACTACTTTCACATGGAAGGGGTATCCATTGTCGGGCCGGCTCCAGGGAATGGACCGCCCGCCCCGGACTTGAGAGGCAGGACTTTCCACTTCTCAGGGGATGTTGCCGGGGTGAATTTGTAATAATCGTGGCAACGACGGCAAAGGGGAGAGGTCAATTCAAGAAAAGAGTCTGGAGTCCAGAGTCAGCCGGCGCACAAGTGCCCTCATTGTGTGGTGCACTAGACTCGAAATGTAAGCGAGCCGCGCGAAAAAAAATGCAGCAAAGTGCAGTGTAACGATCTGGCTCACACCTACCCGTGATCCTCCAGCAAGAAAGGAGAGCTGCCAAGAAAGAGGTCCAAGTAAGTACAAAGAAGAAAATGATCAAGAAGGAACAGTTGGGCCGGACTGTGAAACCATTCTGGTTCCGGAAATGGCTAGAAGGCACGGGGCGTGGCCGGGGGGGGAACAACAGACCTGATAAAGGGGAGGTCTTAAAGAACTCGAGCAAACGGGGAAAAGGTGGAACCGCGTCAGTCAACGGTGATTTTCTCCCGGGAGGTGGCGGAGAATAAAAAACGCCGGGTCGCGGGAAAAGGGATAATCAACTTAAAAGACGAAGTTGGCGGGACAGCGGAAACCTGGACGTTAAAAGGAAAAGCTGCAGGGGAAATTAGTTTCTCACATTCCCCAGAAGGGCACGCTACAGGAGTAGGAGACGCAAGAAGGACAAGTTCAAACTAAGAACGGCTCTTTTTCGGAAAAAAAACCACCGCCTTACACGCGAGGAAGGTCAACCAACGCTGAAAACGGGATGTATCTCAGGGATAAACTAAAATGCACAACAGTCGAGTTGAAGTCCACAACTCGGTCGGAAGTTCGCTGCACACTCCCAGAAATCCTTTTGGGGGAGGGTATGAGCGGGTCTCGCGGGTGGTGGGGACTGCGTATCCACGGCAAGGAAAAATGAAGCGACGAAACCTACGAGGAAGGTAAGGGACTGGGTACAAGAAAGAAAAAGGGGAGCGAAAAAATTCTCTGTAAGCGATTTTCTGCGCGAATCATGCCTATCAAGGAGTAGCAAGTATGGAAAGCGCCCGCAAAAATTTGGAAAGGAAAACCTCTCGACTCGACATGCGCTCAAGGGTGTAAAGCTCCTTGCGAAACTGGAACACCTTTTGGATCAACAAAATAAACATCGATCTCGGAAAAAAGGTCCGCGCAGGAAGATCGAAGGCCTCATCATTTCCTTAAGAGGAGGCCTAAATCATGTGGAATATCTCTCTGTTTAGGAGTGGCCACAATCCACAGACGCGAATTGCACAGGCATAGATATCGCATCCTCCATCTAGCCAACTTAACAAAAACAATTTAGGGTTAAAGCCGGTCGCGGGCGCTGCGGCATGAGAAATCGGCAGACGGCGGCTATAAGCACGCCAGCAATCACCAACGTCTTGCGGGCCTCAGTGTCAATACAGCTCGGACGGGAAAGTGCGGCGCAACGTCAAGGGGAGAAGCCCAGAGGGCCTAAAGTACCGACACCGACTGCTGGGAGCAAAAAGGGGCTGGGCGGAAAAATTTAAATCACTTCGAACGGGGGGGGGGAGCAGGAAAGAGAGAAGGCGGGAAAAAAAAGCAGCGCAGCCGGGTATGCCAAAAGACCAAGCGCGGCCCCAAAAAAAGAAAGAGAGGCGAGAGGGGAGTGAGCGATGAAAGGCGCGAAAAAAGCAGGGTTAGGAAGGCTAAAAATTGAGGTCGCCGGCTCCGAATAGGGGGGCTCCAAGAGCACAGAGAGTAAAAGTGGAATTGCCAAAAACGAGGTGTGAAGAACCCGATCATTATCTAATTTCTAGAAAAGCGGGTGCATCCGAAGATAGCGGCGGGGAACCGCCAGGAGGGAAAAAGAAAGAGGGGGGCGCGCAGCGGGAAGAAAGGAAAGGAGGGCTATGAGGGGAGAAGGCGCCAGAAAGACCTCTTTCCCTAGGGGAAGGACGAAATAAGAGAACACAAAGGTGGAATATTATGAGCGTCTGTACCAAAGCGAGATGTGAAGTAGACGCGGGCTTGACCCCGGGGGTCGAAAAAGAGGTTTCCCAAGGAAGAAAAATTGCCTGAGGGGGGAGCAATATGTGAAGGGTGTGTCCGCGGAAAGAGAGGGACACCGTACGGCGAAACACAAAAAAAAATTCGCAAGGGTGGCTGCTTCTTTCCATTGAAAGGGGGAAGTGACGGTGTCTACTTCGTCGCGTGAAGCTACATACTACGTCTCAAATGGCGCGAGCGCCGCAGCTGCAGCGGGGAAAAAAGGGGAGCCTGTCTCGGGGGGCCTGGAGCAAATGAGATGGAAAAGAAAGGAGGAGGGGAGAGGACAGTCGCGGAGTCCGCTGAGAGTGGAACGGGAGCGAGAAATGGAGGGTTCAATAATTCGCCTGAAAGATCCACGCCCAGAAAAGCAGAGAAAAAAAACAACAAAAACCGTTATTCGGAAAATATCGGCTCTCTCGGCGGAGTCGGGTTCGCTTTTCCAACGGAGCTTCTCAGTCGGCAAACCGCAAAAACAGGGGCATCGCTCGAAAAGCTCGAGGAAATTAAAAGGAAGAAGAACACCACAAGACTCGAAGTTGCGCTTACAAAAGCGAACGGCAGAAAGGCCGTGAAAAGGAAGACAGTCCGCGTCTGAGAGGAAATCACGATAAAAGTCCCAGAGACGAAGAAGTAACTAAAAAGGGCACGACCCCCTCCTACCCCCCTGCGCGGGAAATTGGCGGCAATGGCGTTGCTCCGTCCGAATTGGGTCGGATTGTAACTAAACTTACGCACAGGCCTGAAAAGAAGGCGACCCTCATCATGGTTAACGTACAGCGGGACCCCGGAGGGTGGTACACCCCTCCTGGAAGTACAGAGTACTTCACTCTCGCCTGCGGAAAAAAGGAGACCTGACTCACCTATACATGGGGGGCGACGTTCGAGTTTCACCTAAGCCGGGATCTGAACCTGGTCCGAAGTCTCCCTCAGATCACGAAGGACGTGGGTTTCCCTCAAAATCTGAGAAGAGCTGACTGAAAACTCCGGACGAGAAAAACCGACGTGAGATAGTTTCTGGCATGCACGTGGGAGGGTAGACCGTCGCTCAATGATCGGGTTCTGCAACTTACAAAAGAACAGACCAAGTCAACGAAGAGGTTCTCTTTCTGCGAACTAGTGCTACTAGACTCCCCCCAAAAAAAAAAAAAGAAAAAAAAAACACACCACAAAAAACAACACCCCCACAAAAAAAAAAAAAACAAAAACCAAACCCCACCACAACAACACCAAAGAACACACACCACACCACTCAGTTCTCCCATCTCGTCTCTCAGGGGAGCGAGCCGCAATCGAAAAGATTCTGAAAATGCACACTAAACCAGTAAAAATTTTGCCCCCTGGAAGCGCTGGTGGATGTTGGGGGGGACCTAAACCTGCTGGAGGAGGATGGAAACGCGAGTGGGCCCCGCGGCTGCAAGGTCAGCCGCGCAGTGCTAAAACTGTGGGTCGAAAGCCTACGCCCGTGGGCATCCTCAGTCCCCGTCGGGAGGCCCTCTAACTTTTATTAAAGAAGCGAACTGAGGCGGAGCAAGGGTCCATCACGCGAACGGGATCGACATCTGGCGCGGGACCGAAAACGGGTACTGCTGGCGCGGACTACGAATCAATCTCGCGAAAGGGAAGGGGGGAAGCGCAAGCGACCTTCTTAAAATAATCTCCGGGCAAAAACGGTCTGGACAGTCAGTTGTGCAAAAGCGCTGGAGCAAGAGCTCTGGAAGTCCCTCCGACGATAGGGGGGGGGGGTTTTTGCGGGGAAATCAACTATATCTATTGACCAGGAAATCTTCGCGATGGACGCCGCCTGCAAGCGTACCGAAAGATGGAACTGAGAGGGGGAGAAATGGGGAGGGGAAATCTTCTGAAGGGGCCAACCGGTTTCAAGGACGGTCTTCACTCGCCGAGGCGAAATGGCTTCTTCCAAGGAGCGAAGGAGAGCGGAGGGGGGACCTTTCTACAGCGTGCATGCGCGAAAGAACAACCCGGCGCCGACGATCTGAAATTAACGAGGAGAAAAGAACTCGAGTACGCTAAGTTAAAAAAAGCAGAGGGGTCCTGCATGGCAAACGTCTTACAGGCCCTAGAGGGGCGGGTACTTAGATGAAAAGTAATCATGGAAAAAAGGAAAGAGAGAAAAAAAACGAAGTTAAAAAAAAGCAACTCAAGCTACCGCAAAGAAAAAGCGCCATCCCACCCCACGCAAACAAGCCTGAACGGGGATGGCACTACAAGTCCGTAACAATACGCAAACAGAAAAAAAAGTGTGCTGTTACTCTACGACTACGGTGCCGGGACGGAAAGGGTGGATCCCTTGACGCGCGCAAGCAACCGGGCAGCGTTGGACCCTTCTCGCGGGGGGAGGTGAATGACGGGGCGCCCGCAAGAAAAGAGCCGAAGAGATAAAACCGTGATCCTGTCACGCGAGACGTCAAGGTCAAGCTTGCCACACGGTCTGCGGAAGACTGCGGAAACAAGAACTGGCGCCGTCAGGCGCAAGCCGGACGGTTGACAAACCCACAAGGACCTCCCAATCTCGAGTTTGAGGTTGTGTAAGGTGGGGTTAGGGATCGCAACTCTCTTTAGTCGGGCGCGGACGCCATGGTTAAAAAAAAACACAGAACGTAGTACGCTCCGTTCCCAAAATGCTCTCTGTAAAACAACAGCCCGGTTTCCAAGCTTTTTCTTCCCCCGCTAACAATCCCTGTCGCAACTACTACGGAAGAAAAACAATACGGCCACTAGGGGGGAAAGGCAGTTAAACTCAAGGAGGGGGTACAGGGTCGGACTCTGTACATCGGCAGGAAGCTCTCCTGTAGAGAGCAAGAGGGGGCGCAACAGAGGCCGGGAATCAAGAGGTTGCAGCTTTTACAGAGCGGGAGTGGGACAAAAAAACCGAGCTGATCTTCAAACATTAGTACATATTTTTCGACGGCTGAAATAGTTGATAATGGAGTGGCGCTTTCCTTTACCTCACTCAAGGGTGAGGCAGGAGAGGGGGGACGCAAAGTCTGCTACCAAAACCAAAACCCGGAAGCCAGAAGTGGACAGCGAACCGTTCACCATCAGGGACGCGATTAAAAACGACTCCTTCACATCTACAAGGAGACCAAGGGGAAATGAACCCGTCATACAACCCCGGAAAAGTCTCGTAGGGGTCGAATAAAACTACCAGCGAAAGCAGTAATCCAGCACGACCCCCCTCCAGACGCTATGCGATAAGCAAGGTACCTTCCAGCAACCAAAAAAAAAATTCGCAAGGTTAGGCGTAAAAAGACTCCTAAAAACAGAGGCGAAATCGGGAAACGTCCCTCTTCTCATGGATGGAAGAATCCGAGGAAGCAAACGAAGGCCTTCACGCGACCATTTACTAGGAGTCGCAAACCCTGACGTGAGCCCATCACGAAATTGTCCTGGGAAAACAAATCGAAATTCCAAGAAAAAGCGTTGGAGTAACAGAGGGGCAACGGCAAACCGGTTCACATCGGAACTACGTAGAAGGGGCCGTTTTCATCCCCAATAGGGACCGAGGGAGGACATAAAAGAGAAAGAAACAAAACTCACTACCATGCGTCAGCCGGTCAACCTTCTGAAGGGGGGTCTCAGATGCTTCTTCGGGTAAATCCTGGAAGGATAGGCCGAGGGTCGCAACCTAAGACTTATCAGGGCAACGCTCTTGGTGTGGCTCCCATCAACTGCGACCTTCTCGACGGAAAGCTAGGAACCTTCACTAGAGCGGGGGCACTCGTTCTGGTCCTTCAGCGGGGAAATGTCCGAATCATAACAAATCACCGTGAAGCCCTTACGGGGAAAATCAAAGCACAACGAAAAAGTGAGAGCTGTCAAAGGCCAAGCTTTTCTGGGTGATGCAAACCTTCTGGGCCTTCTCTGAACCAGTTCGAAGAGGTAGCCTCCCTTTAAATCCGACTTCCTTGAAAACGTACTGAGATCAGAAGAATGGTAATTCGAAAACCCAGAAAAAGTCGGCCATTTCCTAGGGGGATCGAACTTCGTCATAAAGCCCAGGAACCCGCGGGCAAACGCGAAGGAGATGTAAAAGCAAGGTCAGGATCGACGTCAACTACGGTGGGGAATCTGCATGCAAAACAAGACTTTGAGGAGGTCTCTTCGGGAAATGAACGTCTGTAACGCCCAAACCTATAGACCGGGAAAATGCACACGAGAGGGAAGAGAGAGATAGTTTGTGGGCGTTGAAAGAGGGGGCCAATCATCGCCGAACAAGAAAGGGGGTTAAAAAAATACGTCACTTCGTGAAGGAGAGAAGGAAGGGGGAGATGAAGCCGACATTGCCGTGTCCCTGGGGACTGGCGTCCCGCAAGGAGAAGACAGGGACATGCCACAGGGGCTGAAGAAAGGGTCTCCTGAATCTCGTACGTGGGGGGTCAAGTATATGAAAACCTGCCTATAAGGCGCCAAGCACTGCGCGGGGGGGGGGCCTTAACGGCAAGCCGTATCTACAAACAGACACATATTACGGAGGGAGAAACGTTGGGTCTTTGTATCAAGAAACGGCATCAAGGTTAGATGGATTTAGCGAGGCCAAACGGCACCGTCAAAGTTAATAGTTACCGAAATCCAGCGAGAGCAGGTGTCTCACCCAAACCAGAACTTGCTTATGTACAGGGCACCTACTCGTAAAATCTAGCCCCGGGGACTCCACGCGAGAGTAGAGGAAAGGAGAAGGTGGGGGCCAAAGCGAAGGGCTGGGGTGGTGGGACTGAAGACGGTGAAAAAAACAACCCGCGGTACTTTATAGAAAAGTGGTTAGACTGACCGTGATCTATGGAAGGCTGTGACAGTAGACTCAGAAAGTCCTAATTAAAGAACGCGGGAAGGGGAGAAGGAACAACTGGCGCTGTTCTCTTGACTAGGTTACTGAGACGCATTACGTACCTGACCATTGAAGTGAGTAGCGGAGTCAGCTCCAGAAAGCGCAGCGGACTTCGACACGGATCCCTTCGCGAGTCTGACTGGGGAAAGAGGCAGAAAAATCTACGGGCCACAACCTTGCGATGGGTGGGCCGAACTCAGGGAGAGAAGCGGTACGATGGTGGGGAAGTGCAGTGCTCATAAAAGTGGGAGCTTTGCTTATCGGTCTGACCCCCCGGACTTTCCGGGCGAGGGCTGTAAACGGGGAGGACAGGGGACGAGAAAACCCAGAGAGAACTCCCACTGTACTTAAGACGGTTTGGGTGGGTTTGGGGGGGGGGGGGGGAGTAGGGACACTTAAAAAACTGTTGCCGGGGGCTGGTTGCGGGTCCAAATAAGAGGAAACATTGGGAGGGATGGAATTCCAGCTCCACTGCAAGGAAGGGAAAACTAAGGGAAACTGAGACTAAAGATGTCAATTCATGTGGTGCAAAGTCGTATCATTTATCGAAGCGACGAAAAAAGGGGTATCCCGCTGAAAGTGAAACGTTCAGAGGTCTCCCACTACGAAAAATCCAGAAAATCCTGAGGAAAAAGAATGCAAGGTACTAGGTCCGCATTACGGAATGGCATCCTGAGTTCAAGCCGTCCGCCGTTGGCCGTATTGACAGGCTGAAAGCCTCTCAAAAAAAAAAAGGAAAAAAAAAAAAAAAAAAAAAGGAATAAATCCGCGAATCTGGGGAAAATACGTCGTGGCAAACCAATTGTACACGGGGGAAATGGTGAGAGACCCAAAGCCCTTCCAAACCTGGGAAAAAACGATATTCAAAAATCATACAATTTCGGGGAAACCACCAATGGGGTGAGGGGATAACGCTCGAGTGCGTAAAAAAGACCCTTGGCTACAGCAAATTAAGAGGTCGTACTCTGAAAAAGGCCGGCTTGATCGGGAGAAGGGAGGTTCATCAAGAAGAGACGGGAATAAGTTGTAACGCGGCTCCATCCATTGAGGAAGCCGGGACCTTCCGGAAACAATTGCCACTGGCTATTTTCTATATCGCCCACGACTGTCACATCCTAGGGGGAAAACATCGGACCCGGGTTTATGGGAGAATGGGAGGAAAAAACATGTTTCAAACACGTCGTAGTAGTAAATACCACTTAGGGGGGCTGATGAGTTCGCTGACACTCACAGCAAGAAGGGGAGGGGGGGGGAGACTCGTTGTGCAGGTAGCGGAGTGATAGCAATCTGCTAAGAGAATGGTAGAAATAGCAAATAACCTCGGTAGGACGGGGAATGAAGGGCGCGCTAGACTTCTCTTGACCGCGAGTTACGTCTAGGAGAGAAGTGCACGAGCAGCTTCGCCAACGGATCGCTGAGAAAGAACGCTTGAGGGACCATCGCGCTAGAAGAGATTTAAAGGAGAGGCTAAGGCGGAGAAGACCTTGGGAAATCCAACAGAAGCGCTCTCCAAGAACTTCCTTCTAAGGCAGAATCTGGGTCCTTAGCAGGCATCGGGAGAAAGGGCAAAGCTCGTTTGATAAAAACGAAAAGAGATCATTGGAACAGGTATTCATTCCTAATCCAGACTGGGGTCTATAAACAATGGGACCATAAACGAAGCGCATTTAAAAATAAGGTTACAAGTCGCTGCGAAAATCATCCTCAATCGGAGAAGAAGCTCAGGAAGAAAAAAAGAGGAGTTAGGGGTCCCATATGAAACACGATGCATTGGAAAAGGGAGGCATTCAATCCTTCTCCATAAGGGCCATCTGCGAAGCCACCAAGACTTGAGTATGACAAACACGTGGATTATTTCTAGACACAAGCAGGAAATAAACTGAGACCGGGACCCCAGAGTAAGACGGGCGGAAAATAGAGACGCGAACAAGATGAAACCGACACAGAGCTCGTCCAGCTGGGAAAAGAAAGGAGTATAGGAAGGAAAAGATCTATTTCTTCGAAGCCGAGACGCCCAATCAATTGCGACGGAGAGTGGTCTGAGACGGAGAAACCTCATCGTTAGCGGCCAAGCTTCAGTGCATGCCGGCTAGTTTGAAGACCCTAGAATGGACGAAAGTCGAAAACATCTGGCAGACGAGAGCGAAGGCTTGTGGGGGGAAAGGAATTGGTCACGGAAAACTCGCACGAGAAGGAAAAGCGAGGGCGAGATGGCTATCTACCAGTTAAGAACGAGAAGAGTGACCTTGTGACCGAGAAAAACCTCGCCCAACCATTTAAGTAAGAAAGGGGGGGTACGGATTACGGCCTAGAGATAGGGAGAAGTACTAAAAATCGGGGATCCCGGAGGGGAAATGCCAGTTCCCTCTGTGAAGAAACGGTCGAGGAGGGTATTTGAAAAAAGAATGGGGCACTCTTACCCGCGGGAGGAACAAAAGTAGACTGGCTCACATCAAGGAGACAGCATCGGGGGTCTTCGGCGGTGTGCAAGGAAACTTACGAAAGGAAGAATTTATAAGTGAGAGACAACAAGGGGGGACTCCGGTGTGAAAAAAGCATAGCGGCTGGGGAAATCAACCGGCGGGGAAGTGGATAGGGGGGACGCTAAAACGAGGACGTCACATGTCTACAACCGGAAGCCGCGAGATTGGACGGATCTCTTCAAATTTATTGAGGAGCAAGGTAAGACGAAGGAGGAAAGAAATTGGCCCAGCGCCACCGTGCGCGCAAAGGAGAAGACTAGAGAAAAAACAACAAGGAAAGTAAAATCTCTCTAGGTGGCGCATGGGCAACTGATCGTCGGAAGGCGAATACCGTGCTCTCCAGAAAGTGAAGGAGCTCCGGACATCTCTCAAGAAAGGAAGGATGGGGAAAAAAAAAAACGATGCAAAAAGAGCAGCGACCCGACTCCTCGAACGCCGTCCAAGAGAAACGGAGAACCCTTTTACCGCTGGTAAGACGCTGGCTGCTAGGAGACGAAAAAAACGAGGTGGAACTTCACGCGACGAATGTAGACTAGACACTTGAACTGGACGAAGAAGAAAAACCTCTCTGGTCACCGGTCGCTTGGTCTAGGGGCGCTGTGCGCCGCGGAGAAGGTGGTTAAGAGATGGGGGGGAAACTTAGATAACCCTTCCGGGGCAGAGCATAAACTTTTAGGGGAAAGAGGGGAACTGTCTCAAGGGGGGGGGGACAAAAGAATTTAAGAAAGAGTACGAAAACGAGCGACAGAAGCGGAAGAACTAGAAAGAAGGGGGGAAAGTTTCGCGGGTTCCCCTTCTTAAAAAACCGAGAAGAGGGGTGCGAAAACTTTGATTCGAGAAAATAAAAGGAGGCCATCCTTTTCTCACCGCCGGGAACGCTGATATTCGCAAAGAAGCAAGAAAAAGACGGGGGAGATCGGAGGGATGCACGAGTTCACCAGGGAAGCCATGGAAAAGAGCCTAAAAAACAGGGGGTCTCTTACGAAAAGAGGCCAAGGCCCCTGAAAATAGAGGGCGCTTTCGATAACGACTGGCGCAAAGACGGAGAAAGAAAGACGCGGCTCAAATCTCTGTGCGAAAAAGCTCGCCTCATCGATTCCTTCTACAGGAACTCTCCACTGAGCGAGTTACCCGCGGAAGAAAAGGGTGTAGGGCGCCCGGCTGGGCTAAAGCTGCGCAAGTTTGCCCCGAAGGCCTGCTCTGGGGACAGGAAGGTAGCAGGTGCTTTCCCTGCTGGGGAGAAATAAAGCCCGTGGTGGCAAGAAGAAAAGGGTCATGGGGAGGGGAGGAAAAGGGGGGGACTCTCACTTGCGGAGAGCGCGCGAAAGAAAACGAAGAGCTAAGAAAGAGACGCGGGCCCGAAAAAACAGGGGGGATGGCGGGAGGAGATAAAAAAGAGAAAGCAGAGGAGTAGAGGGCCTTTCGCGACGAAAAAAACCGGAGGAACACAAAATGTCGAAGGCGGCGGGTAGTAATTGTGGCTCTGACGGGCTGGCAGAGGCGGAGTACCCGAAGTAAGTACCCAGCGACGGTTGAGGTATGTTCAGCTCAAGAAAGAGAAAAAGAGAAATGCGCTTCTGAGATGATCAAGAGTCCGAAGGCTGCGGCCATTCGCGAGGCATGCTAGTATCAGCTCAGGGAGGGGATGCTGTGGCCGCCACCCAGGGGGAGTTCCGCGTCGAAGGAGGAATGAAAAAGGAGAGCAGAATTGCTAGAAGATAGGGTGGAGAAGGAAGGGCTGACGGAGGGGGGTGAGGGAGGATGACGAGAATAATGGGGAAGAAAGAGGAGATCGGGGTGAGGATAAAAACGGAGAGAGGTATAAGAAGAACGGAAGAAAGGGAGCGAACTATAAATAAGAGGGATGATGGAGTGAAAAGAGATGAGGGAGGGGGGAAGGGGGGGTCGGAGGAGCACGAAAAACGGAGGTTGCAGGTTTAACCCAGTATCTCCATCTGACGTTAGCGGAGGTCTGAATCTTCAGATGATCGGCAGACGCTCCGCTTGGGAGGGAGTTTAAGGGGAACGAATCTGAAGGATCTTACGAGCAAAAGAGCGGTCAAAAAAGAAAGTTGAAAAGCGTTCCTCCTAAAAAGGGACACTCTACTAAGGGTCGCTTAATGGGGTCTGTCGCTAAATAGGGAGCATGTTGAGGGAAGTCTAAAAAGTTCCCCCTGCGTCAGGCGGACAGAACCCTCCACCTGACGAAGCCGCCCAAAGACAATAAGTCTGAGGGGGGAGTGGGCACTAGACCGAATCCTGGCAACAGGCCTTGTACTACTAATAGCTACTTGCGGGGTGCACAGGTACTTGGGGAGGGCCCTTAGAGTAGACCTCAAAAGAGAAAACTTTTTTGACTCAGGGTCTAGATGAAGGAGTGGGGGGGACCTCTAAGAAAAAAAGAGCCAGTCAAAGAAAGGTTATCAACGGGCTGATCTACTCAATTATGTAAAATAGTGCAAACAAAGATCATTTGAGGAGGATGGGGCTTATCAAGAAAAGGGAAAGGGTCCCTATTCCTCTCAAAAAGCCGTCCCTTTTCTAGTAAGAAAGGTGAGAAAAATTGTTGAGGTAGGCAACTGGGGGTAACTGGGGGACTTCTCCCTCGAGAAAATGGATCTCCTCAAAGCCATGGGGAGAAACATAACGTTAAGAGGGAAGAGCGGTAACCAGGGGAGGCCCGGTTCTCTACGACAGAACCTTGAGATTTATTTGTGGCGGCAAGAAGGCCCACGCCCCTGTCGACTTGGAGAGGAAGACTACTGAAAAAGGGGGGCATTTTCGAAGACGGGAACCAGGCGGACAAAGGCTGGAAATCAGGGCTGTAAGTTGTCAGTAAGGGGGGAGGGAAAATAGGGCAAGTAAGGAGGACCGGGACTGTTTTCTGGTGGAGCTTGACGTAGGGGGGGGCAACAGATGTCCGTCAAAAAAAGGAGGGCGTAAGAGGGGAAGGGCGTCTGAATGGAGGGAGAACAGACCTGATCTTAGATGGTAAAAAAAAAAGAATGGCCATCTTTCTGCGGTGCTGACCTCGTGAATAGAAAGGCCGGGGAGAAGGTGAAAGTGGACAGCCTCAAGGGAAACGAAGTAGGGGCCCGCTGTCTCCCAAGCAAAAACCTCAACATCCAAGAGCAAGTGGACCGGAAGAACCTAGTAATAACGGCTGTCTGGAAGGGAGGATTAAAGGGTAAAAGGGGCCTCGACAAGGGAAAGACAGCAACCCTCGACAAAAGTAAAAAGGATTGGTTTCGAAGAAATACCTAAGAGGCAAATGAGGGGGAAACAGAAACGAAACCAACCGCCAAGAGTACACGAGGCGATCCTAAGAGGAAAAAAGCAAAACACATTCTCAAAAGGGGGAGGCTAAAAGATGAAGAGGGAAAGGCAAACGAAGATCGAGGGAATACGGTAAACAACTGTCCCGCGGAAGCTCTTTAAAGGAAGATCCTAATGGGGAGGAAGGCTACGAATGAAAAAAGGGAAAGGACGTACTGGGAATCGCCTTGGGAAACCACTGAAGGGAAAAATCTGCAGGGTCGAGTCTTAAACGCCCTTAAAAAGCGTTCTTTTATTCAAAAACGGAGAGAAGCGTATGACAGAGGAAAGCAGGGGGAAAGCAGAAATAAAGTAAAGGCTCAAGAAAAGAGTCCCGAATCCGGTCCACGTCCAAAAACACATCGCCACGGCGTCTAAGGGGGAAAAATTCAAAAGTACTTGGAGCCGGAGATTCTTCGTTCACAGGGACAAAAGTACTGAGAGGCCGAGTCGCCCTGAGCCGGGTATGACGAAATGACAAGGTCGGGGGGGGGGGGCAAATGAACCTAGAAGGCTGTCGGCTTTTCCGGGAGAAATGCACCTGTAAAAATAGTTTTGCGCTAGGGACGGAGAGGATCTATGTAAAATAGACACCATGCTGCACAGGCAGGGAGAAAAACCTGTATAGCTAAGCGGGTTGCTGGGGGGAAGAAGCTCCTCTGGCTGGGTCAGGAGCCACAAAAAACTGAGAAGGGGGAAGTTGGGTGTCCGACGCAAGCTCGCAGGGTAACTGTACCACGTCCTCTGGCAAGCGCTCCCGGGGAAAGACATCAAAGATGGAGAAGGGCCGATTGGAAGGAGCAGCGAATACTCCATGAACCAATCGGAAAAAAACGAACAAAACGTCTTCTTCATCTTATGCATTATTACTTCACGAAGGTTGATAAGGGGGGCAAACCCGAGAGGGGTGCGAGCAGGGAAGGAGGAGGCCTTCGTTCACTCCCCCACCTATCGGAAGGAACAAACACAAATTAGTAGGAGGAAAGAGAAATTAGATGTGGGGGGAGGGGGGGAGCTGGAAAATAAAGCAGCTGAAGAACACGGAAATCGGGTTCCATGGGAACCGAGAAGAAAACGTAGTTAAGTATAAGAAAATCCTTCCGGCAAGGAAGAAGAAGGGAGATGGTTGAAATAGGGGGGTCCTGGCCTGTATCTACAGGATATCACCTAGGAAAGGACTGACAAAGGGGGTAGGATTAGGCATAAGGCGAGATGGTAGGGCTCTAAAGGGGCATGGGAAATGACGGCCGGAGGAATGGCGAACCTCAATCCCAGGCGCGGGTGTGTTTTCTTCGGAAAAAACCCATCCGGGGGGTTCGAGGGCCAAAAAACGAGACTCTAGGAAGGGGGGGAGGGGTTCGACCGCCAAACAGCACGTTTAATCTGAAAAACGTCCTCGAATGGGACAAATCATAGCACAGGAAATGGGAAGGGTCGGGGAAGACGGTCCCTACTAAAAGTAGAAATGTAGGCCAGTCCCCACAGATCTGGCGGGAGGGGGGAGCAAGTGAGAATGGAGAACTGACCTCTCAATGAAAGGAGGGACTAAGAAAGAGCAGACTAACAGTCCGCATGGGAAACCTTCACAAGGGGAGCTGGGACGTTGACTCCTTTTCAAGAAGGGGAAAGAGGGGGATTTGAGGAAGAGAAAGGAGGGGTCTCGAGGGGGGGGGCCTTCGGGCGAACAAAAAGCGGAAGGAATACAAGACTTTGTAAGGTCGTTAAGAGGTCTAGCATTCAGTCGGGGGACTAGTCAGGGGGGAAAAAGGAGGAAAAAGGAGAACCTGTGACAGTCAGGTGGAGGGAGAAGGCTTCAAAGAGGGAATTACAATCTAACCCAAGGGTCTCGAATCCCTGCGCATATTCTGTGGAAGAACTCTTCAGAAGAGCTTCTCAACCGGGAGATGGTGAGGGAAGGAGAGCGAGGAAAGAAAGAGGGGGAACATTTGTAGGTTGGGGAGTGCTAATAACTGCACAAAGAGATGCGTCGAAACCCCATCAGTGACTGGAAGGGAGGAAGGAAGGGGACTTTGTAAAGAAGGTAAGGGTGGCCTTCGTCCGATGGACGAACGGACCGGACATAACGGCTGAATTCTTCGTCGGTTCAAAACTTCGGAATGATTGAGGGTGAGTGGGCTCCGCTGCGCAAAACGGGGAAAGAGGGGGAACCTGGGTAGGGAATTCCAGCTCACGTGCTGAGAGTCCCGATGTCAGCACGGCGCCCAGAGAAAAAAAAAAGAAGTGTGGTTCAAATCAAGGCTCACTTTTGAAGAAAAAAAATAAAAAAAAAGGGAAAAAATGGGATGTACTTCTTATTACGGGAAGCGATACTTCAGCCTTCCACAAAACGGAGCTGAAGTTAATTGTAAAACGGAGGAAGGACAAGAATGAGTGCAATAAGTAAGACGGGTTCCTTATGAGCTTGTCCGTTCTCCTCTGGCGTACCTGGGATTGTCCGAGGAGTGTCATAACATCACTGAGTAAAGGGATGTTTATGATACCTCTAGGAAAGGACCCCTTGGGGCAAGCGAAAAAGACACTCAGTTCTTTTCGACCCAGCGGTGCGGTTATGAGAACTAGAGGGAGTGGAGCAGTAAAGTTCCAGTTTCGAAATCAAAGCAGCTTCTGGGAGGAAAAAGCTACAAATGGCACAGGGATTTAAGAAAAGGCGGTCGCAATTGAGGGGGAAAAACCGCATTAGAATCATCTTAGTACAAGGCGATCATCAGGTGAGTGGTAGAATAAAACCGTTCCCTGAGAAAGGTCGCTCCGGAGGGAGCAGTTTTCAGAGCCACCGTCCTTCACGCGCGAAGGTCCAAAGAGGAAAAACGTTGAGTGCTCTAGTAGGGGGAAAATGAAAAAAAGAAGGGAAAAACAAGGAGAGTAAGGATGACCATTCCAAGTCGGTGGGAGAGGACGCGTGCCACTCCCAGCAGCCGTGCGGGGAAAGGAGCTTCTCGGGTCATGAAAAGGGAATTGGTTCCTGCGGAGCTAGGGGATGAGAAAAATAAATCGAAAGAGGCAACATCCGAACCTGTAGGGGACATGACGGAAATGCAGGAACAAGGATGGCGACGTACAGCATGGATGCAGAGAAATCATGAAGAAGAGAGGACGCAACTTGTGGGACGAAACCAGCAACGCTGTCGAAGGGAAACCTCGCACTCACGAAAGTCTCTCGTTTGGGAAAGGGGATATGAGAAGAGGCGATAAACAGAGGGTGGTATTAAAAAAAATCCGGAGATTACCTCTCAGTCCATAGAGAGAAAGAAGTCAGAAATTGCAGGGAGTAAAAGGGAGGAATATTCATTTGCATAACAGTGAGCAAAAAAACATCCAAAAGTCGATATGAGAGACAATTAGAAGTCTAAAGGTAAGCCAAAGACCGAAAAAACAATTCTCCAAGAACACGGCCGGAGTAATGTAGGTGGGTGGGAGAGGGATTACATTGTACTAACCTTTCACGTATAGGGCGCGGGAGCGCATCTTTTGAACGACAGGGCGAATGGTTAGAAGAAGGTCGATGGACAGGCATCCCTGAGGGGGAGAGGGGTAGGTGAGCAGTAGTGAGGAGGGAACAGAAGAGGCTGGCATCAGAGAAGAAGACGGAATAGGTGGATCGGGCAAGGAAGCAGACATGGACGAGGACAAAGCCTATCAGCCGTAGGGGCTCGAGGGGATTGGGGAGGTGGGGAGTAGAGGGGGTGGACACGGACAGAGGGGAAGGGGCTTAAGTTCGGCGAGAGGGGACATAGGTCTCAAATGGAAAAGAATACGTTAAGAGGGGGAGAAAGGGGGCGTGGAGGAGAGATAAAAAGAAAGAGGTGGGGGAGGAAAGAGCAGAGGGGGTGAGAAGGAAGAGGGGGAAAGAAGAAGGGTGGGGACACGGGAGGCGAGGAGGGGGGGAGGGAAACGGAAATGAAAGTAGGGAGAGTAAAGATTTGGTAACTTCACGGTTTTCCGAAGAAACAAGAGGTAAGGCGAGGAGAAAAAGAGGGGGGATGTGGAGGGGGAGGAAGTCAAGGTGGAACACGAAAGGAACAGGTGTGAGGAAATGAGAGAGAAAGTAACGGGAAGACGGAAGGATGCAAGGAATAGAATGAGAACACATTATGAGCGGGCTGCGGGGGTGAAGGAAACAGAGAATGGAGCTGATGGCGGGGGGGGACGCGTAAAAGAGGGAGTGGAAGCTATTTGAAATATACGGTGAGATGAAGAGAAGGGGGTAGGCGAAGGGACAGGGTGTGTGATCATGTGTGAGACGAGCAAAAGGACAAGGAGGGGGAGTCGAATGATGGGAGGTCACGATGGGAGTGGGAAAAAATGCGGAGGATAGGGGAAGAAAGGGGGGAGGGGGAAGGTAAAAAGGAGGGGGGGGGGGAAGTGGGGGGGGTTACAGAGTTAAGTGAGGGAGAGGGGCGGGAGGATAATGGGGGTAGCTGGAGGTGTACTAGGGTGAGGGTTCCACCCGACGTAATGAGGATGCACAAAGGGGGACGGTAGGCTATAAAAAAAGCATGGAAAAGAATGAGAAAAGGGGAGACTAACCTCAGATCGTGGAATAGGGCCACTCAAGAGAGGGGGAGATCCCAAGGGGGGGGGGAGTCACCAAAAGGAAAAAAAAGACGCGGTTTCAAAAGGGACGCAATGCTGAGATGGCAAGAGAAATCGCGATGAGGCGAAAAACTCTAGATGAAGGAGGGCAAAAAAGCGAGGGGATAAGATTCCGAATAAGTGACGCAGCGCCGAGCGTCATGTTTCCTGGCCGGGGCGAGTAGTTGAATAACCCTGAGTAAGGATCGGGGAGACCATAGAAAGGTCAACGGGGGAATATCAAGGAAGGGAAGAAAAAGGGGTGAGCAGAAGCACACGCGCGCAAGCGAAAGAAAAGGCTGGTGAGTGAGGGATATCATAAAAAAATGGGCTGTGCAGAACAGGGAATAGAAAGGGACACTAGAACGACATATCAAAAGAGGGAGATATTTCCTGATCTGGCCGAAGTACTGTTAGTACTCGCGGGCTTCCATGCGGGTTACAAAATTTCTCTCCTGTGAAAAAGAGGCAGAAAGGGATGCTTGATAGAGGGGTGGGAATTTTTTAACTAGGAAAAGAGGAAGACACAGCGATCGTGGTACGTGCGTCCGCCCAGGAAACAGTATACCTTTCCAAGAGGGGGGGGACTTAAAACATTCGGGAAAAGAAAGGAGGCTTAGGTAGAAGTAGGGCAGAAGGGCTCAATGTCAAGCGCGCCTCGCCGAAAGCGAAAGGCGTTCCCCTTATGAGGACGTGGCTCTTTTACGGAGGAAAAGGAAGGGAAGGGAAGGCAGACTGAGAGAGAGGAAGGGAAGCTATAAAAATTTCTGGAAGGAGAGGGAAAGGAGAAGCAACGGGGGGGGGACGCATGCTAAGACCGTTGGAAACACTCCACAAAGGAGCT
>Ga0179593_1687786_pt1 | contig 19081 bp, 18 predicted proteins | sample CZODoug2_1_08_16_FD_185931 | JGI IMG/M metagenome (GOLD analysis project Ga0179593, IMG submission 185931) | Vadose zone soil fungal communities from Angelo Coast Range Reserve, California, USA - CZODoug2_1_08_16fungal (PacBio error correction) | ecosystem: Environmental > Terrestrial > Soil >...
AGGTGGAAGACTAGCTTTTTGAAAAAGTCCTGCGGGCTTACAAAACTGGGCGGAACAGCGGTATCGAAAGAGAAGAACTCTAAGGCGCAGAAGCTGGAGGAAAAAAAACGTCAACCGAAAAATAGGGTCGAATTAGCTCCATAATCCTGGGGAAGACTCGCGGGACAACACGTCCTAAAGGGAATTTACCGGACGGGGGAACTTGAACTATAAAAGGAACAAACAACAACTTGGTATCTGAACCTCCGAAAAAATCTACTCGGCCTTTTACCCCAACGAAAGCTCTAGACTTAGGAGGATGCGTTTTACTTAACCTGAGAAGTTCGAGAGGATTTCCAAGAAAAACTCTAGAAAGGGAAAATCTCCAAAAAACCTCTATGTCCGGCAAAATCCAACGATCTAGGAGTGTGAAACTGAGCTCTGGAGGAGCGGAAGGACGAACTAAACCCTCTCGGTCCCGTACCTGGAAACTGATTTCAAAATACAATAAAGAGAGCTCCCAGGGTTATTCTCTTCCTGCTATCTTCTCAAAGTGAAGGGGGAATTTTTCTTTAGGAAACTATCATCGTTGTCTCAAAAGGTAGGGCGGATATCCCAAACAACCCACGTACCGGAGCTCGGGAGGAGTTAAAACCTACGGTCTCCTCTCCGAAGCGTTGATCAAGAGCTGACTGCAGGGACCGGAAACAATAAATCATGAAAAAATCAATTCCTTTGGAAAGATTCAATCGACAGAAATCCGGTCTATATCGGGGGATCGAACCTTCAGGTTTGGGGATCCTCGGCTTTAAACGGGAGGGGCTACTTAAAGGGGTTCACGAAAAAAAGATAGGGAGATTAAAGAACTCGGACGTCGGGGGGACAATCGCGAGTACGGTTGCTAGAATGAGACTGGACTTCAAAGGTCAATGCAAAAATAGAAAAGAGATTAGGCGAGGAGGCGCACATGACGGAAAGAAACCCGCGATGGGAAAACGACAAACGTAGGAAGGGGATGACGGCGAAGAGGATACAGGCTCTCAGCAAGGCCCGAAGAAGACCCGGGACGAAGAATATCGGGAGAAGCAGAAAAAAAAAAAAAGAGCCTCCACGTATGAAATTCAAGAAGGTTGCACAAAAAGCGCGAGACTAGGTTGTCGCGACCTCGAAAAAAAAAGAACACGAGGGACTATCAGAAGGGAAATTTGGGGAGGGGATATTGGAGGGGGGGGGGGAAAGTTTATGCCTCAGACGGGACAGGTCTGGGAAAAGTAATGGTTCTTCCAGGAAAAAGGGGGAATACGAAAGCCGAGCGGAGCTGCGAGGCCCTCCGAGGCCGGAAAGGGCTCTGAACTTAAAGATCCTAGAAATTCGTTCACGTTTAAAAGTACACTCATGTGTGGGGATAGTTCCCTGCACCATGAAAGAGGAGTTGGGGGTAAGCCTCGCACGAAGCGGCGGCAAGGATTCAGAGGGAGATCTCGGGCCCAGGGAACGCAAAGGAGCCGCCAATCAGATGAACAAAAGCACGGAAACAATGACGGCGGCTTCTTAAAGTGGGACGAGTAGAGCAGGGACGGAAGTTCAAGACAACTATCCACAGGGGGTGGACTTTAAAAAGAAGGGGAGACTTTCGATCCGGGCCCTGAAGAGTCTGAGAAGATCAAGAAATTCGTCCCTAGTGGTCAGCGGGGGTCAGACTGATTCTCAAGGAGCTTGGACGGAAAGTCGCATGTGGTACGAAAAGCGGTCAACCCGCCGAAAAGCTTCCAGGGGGGGTCGGGGAAGTCCCATAAATGACCATCATGACGAAAAAAGCGCAGAGAGTTAGGAGAAAGAGAAACCGGACGCCTCCAAAGGAGGGATGGAACTCCAGTGTGACCAGAGACAAGACTCTGCGGAAAAGTCGATCGGTTGAAAAAACGGCGAGTTTCGTGGCGGCGGCAAAAAAACCTCCGGGGAAACCGAAAGCCGGCCAGGGCATCAAGGAAGATGAGGGGAAAAAACAGACGCTGCTCGATGCCACTCAAAAGGTGGGGAGGGGACTGTTAGGGCGAGGGAAGAAAGACTCCAGGGAGCGGGCCGAAAAAAAAGAAGGAGCATCGGAGCCGTCTAGGTTAATCTGGGAATTCGAGAAAAAGGGGAAACTCGCGCGCGGAGGGGTCAAGGGAAAACACGCGACGGGGGAGAGTGCGGGGGAACGCGTGGTGGAGAAAAGAGATAGAAAATCGGGAACTCGTCAGAAACTAGGAAAAAAAATCGAAGCCGTCTCGAAGTACACGAAGAGGATTCGAGGGGTCTAAAAAGACGGAGAAAGAGTCTTAGGAAGGGGACGCCGAGCAAAAAACCTTACAAGTCCACGGTCGGCGTTCTTGACGAGGAAGTGATCCAAAAAAGATGAAACCAGGGGGAAACGAGGAGGTGGGGAGCAGGGAAAGATAATCTCTCTAACAAAAAAAAAAGAGATAGATGAAAAGAAAACACTAGAAAAAAGAGAAACTCCCAAAAGAGGGAAAAAAGGCTCCTCTGGCCCCAAGGAAAAAATCAAACTTGTCTTCACAAGGAGGGGAAGGGCTGACGGGGGTGAATGGGTGGGGAGAGAGGGTTATGAGAGTCTTACGGATGGGGAGATGAGTGCGAGGGGGGAAAGGGAATATTGAACTGAGGGTGAGGGAAGAGAAGGGAGGGGGAAGGGGAGGTCGCGAGAGGAAACGGGGGGGGGGGGGAGGGAGGGGGGCTGTCAGGGTGGAGACGTAGGTGGAGGGGATTCACGGGAGAACCTCCTGTGAATAGATGCTCTGGAGAGAGTGTTCCAAAAAGAAACTGAAATTAACCGCTTTTAGTCCGGAAAACATTAAAGGAGAACACTCTTCTGAGGCCTTCTCGGGGAGAAAAAGTATCTATTCTACGCGGGAGCAGAAAAAGTGCTAAAGGATACTTCCCAAAATTTTGAAATAACTGTTAAAAAATCCGGAAAGGACTTTGATCCCCCGAAAAGTATAAGAGGAACTTCAAAGCTACTACCAAAGAGGAAGAGAAAGAAGGTCTAGGAAACACCTGTCGCGGAGAGAATAGAGTCTACGCTCGGGGGTCCGTGCCCAAGGGGGATTTTAGAGAAGAGAAAAAGGAAAAACACCTTAAACACAAGGAAAGACCCCTTTCGAAAGTGGGCTTTTCCTCGCATCTCTTCTGGCACAATGGGGGAAAAGGCTCACCTTTTACGGAGTGGGAAGATATTAATCACAGACCGGCCCATGCTGGGAGGAAGGGGGGTCTGGAATGTGGGAAAAAAGGCCATGACGTTGAAAAGGTACGGTTAGTTTTTGGCTAGAAGATACATCTCAAGGGGGAAGGGGGGCTCTCGTCCGGAGGCTTTTCGAAACCTGGCTTTTCCAGGAAGGAAGGTCTCGCGGAACATCAAACTCATCATCGTCTCCTTCCAGACTCAAAAGTGAGTGAGAGCCCTTAGTCCGGACTATAGTAAGTTTCTACTAGTTTGTGACTGAAGTACGGACCCCCGGAGCCTACTGGTACTCAAACGCGCTTTTCGAACTATCGGAAAGGAGAAAGAATAGCTGAGAGGACTGCCTGGGGCTTTTGGGGACCCATTATCGGAGGAGAGGATTGAGAAGCCTAGCGGATCGAGAGAAAAGAAAAGGTCTAAGGACTGGGGAAAGGACCAAGAATATGACCCGTGAATGGTCTACCAAAAAGTCACCGTTCTGACGAGGAAATGTACTTCACCCGCAGGGACTCACAAAAACTCGAAGGGAAAGAGAGAGAGGTGAACTTCTCAGGTATGAATCATGGGTCGCCCTTATCCTGGAGGGGTCCCCTTGGAAGGATTCCTTAGAAAAATCATAAGGAGACGGAGAAAGGCAGGACTCCCCCCCATCACAAATTGGGAGGGTTCGTGAAGTGAATCAAAGGAGAGGATCTGACGAAAAGCAGAGGGAAAAGGAGGGAAAACATCTTCCTCGCCGCGACAGTTTTGATGACCACGTTGGAAAAAAAGTGATAAAAAAAAAAAACGGGAGAAAATCGGAGCCCTCAGCCCAGAAAAGAATTAGATCGGAGAGTGACGAAAAAGTCGTAGGGAATACAAAGAGAACTTGGTTCGCTCGACTGGAACGGAGAAGTTTCTTGGGGCCCTCAATTTAAAGAAAGATGGTCGAAAATCTGGGAAACCGCGAAATTGAGGAATCCCGGGGTTTAAACCCCACCTGGGGAGAGGGAAGAAGAAAAAGGGGGGGGAGGCGAGCCAAAAGAAGGCCGGGGGGAAGGGATTAATTTGATCTAGCACATCAAGAACGTGGAGTATAGGGTCAGGGAAAAAACGCGGGGAAATGAAAAGAAGGACAAGACAGAATCGCGGGGGGGATCTCGAACAGACTGCGGACGAAGGGAATAGCAAAGTCCGGAACGCTCTCTATGAAAGACGACTTCAGGGATCCAAAATAAAAACATCCTAAGAAAGCTGCTGAGGATACGGAGAGAAGACTAGTATGGGCATCGTCCTCTTGCAGAGACAATGATTTCGGAGCACGTTAAAAGCGCAAAGCTAATTTACATGAGAAGGCTCTACTTGTTGCCAGCCTTGAGAAAAGCTTTTTCCTAAAATAAAAGAGTTCTCAGAACATGAGGGCACCTTTATCGTGACCACAGGAAACCTCGAGGCTGAGCTCCAGGAAATGACCAGGGAGACAAACTCAGACAGAGACCTGCCTGGTAGAATGTGTAAGAAGAAATGAATTATGGAATCGGAAAGTCAACATATGCTTATCACGAGAGGCAAGGTCGCGAAAAATCTAAAGACCGCGCGGGGGGAACTGAGTCAAAATGTAAACTAAATCCGGTACGCGGTTCTCTTAAGGGGGGAAAAAAGAAATCTTGGGAACCCTAAAGAAAAGAAAACTTAGGATCTCCTCGCGCTAAGGCCGCTTTGCCGCCTAACTCGGCCGAGGTTGAACAAAGGGGAGGTTTAGAGAACGAACTAAGAGAGAGAAACACACAAAAGATTATTGAAAATAAGAAAAGACATGGGAAACCTCAACAATCACACGTAAAGGGTACCAAAAGCTCCAAAGAAGAGAGAGAATCAGACTTCTGCGAGAAGGCGATTGACGGTCCCGAAAAAAAAAAAAATCAGGGGAGGCGCTGGACCGAGACCGAGAGGGGAGCTATCACTCGGGGGAAGCTGAACACCCGCGGGAAAAAAACAACGAAATTAGAGGAGGGGGGGGGGAGGTCTTAAGCTTCGTGGAGAGAGTCCTAAGCAGGGCGGAAAGGAAGCCGCCGGAAAAAAAGAAAGTTAGGTCTCAAGAAAAAGGGACGTAGGTCGTCTGAGATCGGTTCGGGAAAAGGCAGATTGACCTAGCCCCGCGCAGAATTGGAAAGGACAAGGGCGGCGTGGCCAAGAATCCAGGTGTCGGAAAGCGAAACGAAGAGAGGAAAAATGGACGGGGAAAAAATCGTTGGGGGAAAAGGCAGACTGGTCCGGGGAGAAGGGCGCCTACCAAGTCCGCGCAGACTTGGGAAAATCGGAGAAAAAAAGATGCCAGGGAAAAAAAAAAACGTGCGGAAATCGCAAAGGAAAAAACACCTTCCTAGGGGAAAAAGGGACCGAAATCAGATCGGGGGTATCAAGAGCCAGTAACGGCAAACGATCGCGGGAGAAGATAAGGGGGACGAGGAAAAAAAATGAGAGGAGGAAAACGTCAACCATCTCCTAAGAGGAGAGCTAACTGAAGGAAACGCGACGTCTTGCAACAGGCCTTTAAAAGAAGCTTGAAGTTCCCCAGGGGGGAGGGGACGGCGCTGAGCATGACTTCCCTCCACGGAAGTTCTGAGCGTAGGCGGAACGGGGAGAACTGGGCACAAAAAATCAAGAGATGGGCTTGAACCCCTGCAGACCTTTAGGAAATCCTCAAAAAGGGGAAACCTCAAAAGGATTTTAGGGGGGGAGGGGACCAGAAGGCAGTCATCATTTCGTTTCTGGGAGGCTTCCTTCAGGCAATAGGGGAGGTAGAGCAACCGCCGTAAACAAAAAGAAGTCAATCCGGCCATTTCTGAGGAGGAGGGAGGCGTATCCAACCGGAAAACTGAAATCACCCGAAGAAGGGGAAAAAAAGCGCCTTTGGGATAGTTAATAAGACTAAAGAGGTCGGAAGGAAAAAAGTCTTCTTTTTAAGTTCAAGACCTCCCATAAAATTCAGAAGGGAAATCCTTGATCAATAGGTCCGGGAGAAAGTCACAGGGGTGAAATCACCTCACAAGATGTCGGACTAAAATTGAATGGGGGGCCTGAGAGCCCATTTCTGACCGAAAGCTCCGAAGGAATAAAGTCACAAAAAGGTTATCCTGAAGAAGCTTCGAGCGCTTAGAGGGAGAAACTTGAATTCCTGCGGAAGGAAATTTGCCGGAAGGGAAGCCTTCAGGGAAACGGTCGAAGAGGTGCGAAAAAGGTAGAAGACCGTCTCGAGGATGAAGAGGAATCGGGAAGGAGAAGAGGTGGAGCTTGAAAAACCCCCTTCAAAAGCGGCGCCTGGGGTGGGATATTGGGAGAAACAGCGTTTGTGCGGAAGAAAAAAGTACCGGAAAAACTATTCTGAAAGGGAGTGGTAGAGAAAAAAACAAAAAGACCCAGGATCCCAGTCTGAACCCGGGGGAATAGACAGTTAGAAAAACCTAGCTAAGAAAGCTCAAACACCTGGAACTTCTGGAGGACGCTGGTAAGATTACCAGGAAAACGGGAACCTGAAATGACTAGAGAGGATTAACAAACCCCATCCCGTATTGGTGAAGGCGAAACAGAAAAACACCGCCAGAGGGGAAGTGAAACTTCCCTGTGAAACGTGAGAAGCCCCTGTGGTCTCTGCGCGAGGAAAAAAAAAAGGTCCACTAGAGGTTCGTAAGGGGGGACTGGTGGGGGAAGACCTAGCAGGGCCTTAGAGGACGGCCCACGAGAAAAAACTCCATCAGGTAGGGGAGAAATCGGCGAAGATCGATAGAAGCGTACCAGAAATCAGAGAGAAAAAGGAAAAAGAGCTGGAAGAAATAAAAAATGTAGAAGAAAAGAGATTCACTATATCTAGTTGAAGACGGGAACGTGACTGGCTTAAAAGGCCAGGCGAAAAGCGAGAAGAAACGAGGAAAACGGATACTGATAGACTCGTCCTTAAGAAAGAACTTTGTAGAGAAAAATCGTCCCGAAAACGCAGGAAACGGGGCGGAAATCGCGAAAAAAAGAGGGGAACTTCAGTCGCGGGGTAGAAAGAAAGACGATGAAGGATACACTCGGGGAGGAGGAACGTCTCTGGGGATCTCAACAATAGAGAGTGCCCGAACGGAAAGAAGGGAAAAAAAGCGCCCGAAGTAAAAGGCAATTCTGTAGAGTCAAACCCAATGATCATAAAGGAAATCTACCACAGCCAAATTTAAAGGATAGGGAGAAAAGAAAGGACGCAGAGCCCCTGTGAAGTCTAGGAGGAAGATGTGAGGAGCTAACAATCGATCAAAAAAGGGGACTGCGAAAAAAGGGAAAAATGCTAAAGAGAAAGAGCTCGGGATCTGCTACGGGAAAGCCACAGAAGTCAAAGAAAAGGCCACCACGAAAAAGGCCGGCCAAGGGGAAAAAACGATGAGCTTTTCCAAAAAAAAAAAGGGGAGATGAGGAGAAAGTGAAAGGAAAACTCCCAAGAAGAGAAACCCATGCGCCTTAAAAGGCGGGGGGTCTAAGGCGGTGCCCAAGCTTAATCAAGTTGGGACCAAACTCACAAAAGGAGGACGCTTAAAAGGAGGGGAAAGGGCTTCGGGGAGAAAGTCACGGTCCCTTGGTGAGTCACCACAAAAAAAAACGCGCGAACGTGGGGAAGAACTCGAACCCATGGAGAGACACTGGGGCCCGCTAGGGGGGTGAGTTCGAGAGGGGGGGAAAGAGCTCAGAAATCTCTTGGGGGAACGGGGGTTGTCACCAAAGACTTAAAAAAAAGCTGATGGGATCGCGTCCAGTGAGGCGATAAGTTGAAAAAAAAAAGATGATAGTCTCAGGACGGGGGGAGAGGATGCAGGGGAGGATTAAAAAGGCTATCCCGAGGGGACCTAAGAGGAAAGTCCATGCGGGTTCCTTTCCCCTGAGATTCCCCAGCAGGATGAGAGAGAAAACGCCAAAGAGGGCGCCTCCAGAGGTGGAAGGAGGCAATCTACAATATAAACCTCAGGAAGGAGGGGGTAGGGAGAGATATACCTGAGAACGGAGGGGATTCAATCGGGAAAGGGGACTACTGGGGGGTAAAATACTTGGGAAGGCTTTTCCCAGGAGGAAAGGCCTAAAGAGTCACCCGCTAATAATCTTCAGGAAAGGATCTACTGGGGATGCTACAAAAGGAAAAAGAAGAATCGTATCTTTAGTAATATAAAACCCCAGAAGAGAGAGAAGGTAGGAGTAATTTGGGTGGGATGCAGCATCCAAGAGGAGGTTCCGAGGAAAAAGACCGTACTTTCTACTTTGGAGAAGTCTTGAGGAGCTATCCAAGGGGGGGAGGGTATCAAGGAGGAAGAAGGGTTGAGTAGCGGGGCGGTCCGAGAAAACCCTAGGCGCGGTAAGCCGACGCCGGGGGAGACTTCTGAAGTCGTTTCTGGCAAGGGGAAAAAGCTTGTGATCAGAAAAAAGTCCGTACAAGACTGCTAAAGGGCCAAAAGACTAAGAGAAAAAGAAGGAGAAAGTGAGTCTTTTTGCCGTGGGTGGACTTGGACACTGAAACCTCCGCAGAAGAACTTACAGGAACGTTTGGTTAAAAATCCCGACAGAAAGTGCGTGGGGAACTCACACGGAAGTGCATAGAAAAGGAAAACATCCAAGAGAGAAATTAGGCCCATCCCGGGCAAGGTAAATGACCTCCACGCAGAAGAAATGGGGTCTTCACTGAGAACCAATCTCACCCAACTGTCTCCTACTAAGGGAAAAGCACAAAAGGAGAGAGTGCTTGACCTCGTCCCAGGAAAGTAATAAATTCGAGCATATAAGGAGGGAGGTCTAGGGAAAAGTCACCAGGGTGCTGAGACAACTATATTTGTACTAAAATCTTTGGGGGCTTGAAAGAGCGGAGCCTAGGCCAGGGCAGCACATGTATTCCGCTTCCCGACAAACCGAGCCAGTGAAGATGTCGGGGGTAAAGCGCGAGAAACGATGGAAGATGTGCAACTCGCCGAGAATTTCGACGACGCCGAACAGGGAGCTAGCCAATCCAGAGAGGCAATGGACCAGGCGCCGAGGGGGTGGCCAAGAAGCGGAAAAAGAAGCGGGTGGGATAGGAAAAGGAAAAAGGAAAGAGGGGAAAAGCAGGGTGGATCCAACAGGGTATGGTGGGGGAGGGAGGGGAGGGGACGTGTGGGGGGATTAGGGTAAGGGTATTCCAACGAGACAACTATCGCCTCTCTTGGCGAAAAACGCCTTGAGGGGGAGAATTTAGGGTTAAAGGGGAAAAAAAACCAAAAGGGTCCTGGCGCGCGGGGCTATAAGTCTGTTTCTGAAAAAGGGGCGGGAGATTTCCTTCTTGCGAGAGAGAAGAAAGATCAAAACTCAGGGAGAAAGTCAAGGAAGAGACCTCGAAGGCTGTTATGCAGAACATGTATGGTGAATATTCAAGAGAAATTTTATGCCTTTAACTAGAAAAAACCGAAAAGTTTAAGATCCGGGGAAAAGACTCATTACGACTCGCCGACCTTACATTGTTGGGGGGGAAAATTCCTGAGGGGAAAAACTTTGGTCTATGGACCTGGGAAGACCAAAAATTCACGAGGAGCAATATGGGGAGAAAACAGGAGAGGGTCAAAATGAGACTCTGGCATAGTGTACAACCACACCGAAAAACGTCGAGAAACCGGAGCGTTACATCTAGGGCGGTTCTGCTTCTGGCAGAAGGTGAAAAACAAAGGCCCGAAAAAAAAGGGACGAAACCCTCCCTCTGACCACAATCCAGAAACCAAGAGGGGGGTCTAAGGAAGTCCTGAGGTTGTCGGGGAAATCCTTGACGGACGTCAAGTCTCGACCACTCGACCTGGGGACCTTAAGAAGGAGAAACGAAGGGAGTCCGAAGGAAAAAGGAAGGTAATTTGGTTCACTCCGTCCCGGGCGGGGTACCGAGTCTATAGATCATCGGGCTCGCAAGCGACGTTTGGGAAGGATCCTTTGGAGGGGGGGGATCCTAAACGCCTTGAAGATTAGTAAGCCTTCCGAAAGGGCCCTGGAATCACTAAAGGGCCAGGGAAATAGTCGGCGGACCTAATGAATTGAAGAAATTTACGGGAGTGTCAATACGGAAAAAAAGGGGGGGAGCCCAGATAGAAATCCGATAGCAAGAAAGGGATTGTGCAACCATAAATTCCTTATTGGTGGGATCTCTATCAGAAGAGGTTCAGAGGCCTCTGGGGAAAAAAGCGGAAGGATCGGAAAGGCTCTAAAAGCTCCTTACCCAGTCCTGCGACAGCTAACGGGAGAGGTACGTAAGGAGTGCTGAAGCTTTGAAAGAAAAAGCCTCGAGGCGAAGGGCTGGTAGTGTTGGGTCCCCGGTAACGGAACCAGAGTAGAGAGGAAAAAAGGGGTGTCTTAACGGCTTTTCTGTCGAAGGAAGTAGGAAAGGATTCGGGAAGTTCTTGTGAACTGATGGGCCGCTCCTCACTAGAGGGTCTCGGTTGGGTCCCACCCGGGAGAGGAGGTAAAAAAGTCGCAGGAATTTACGAGTAGGGCCGAAAAAGGCGCTGAGGAATAAAAAAAGGGACAGCAGGAAAAGAGTGGGTTTTCAACCACAAAATCTTCCGGGGACAAATGGGGGGGGACGCGGGACGTGGGAACCAAGAAGAGGAGAACTGCTGCAGACCAGAAAGAACTTCAGGTGTCTAGGAAGTGCACGTAAGGAGTTTACAGTACTCCAAAGAATAAAGGGATTTTGGAGCACCAAGGAAAAGGGGAACGTTGTTAAGGGAATAAAGCGTCGTATCTGCGGAAAATACTCAAACCAAGGCTGCGGCAAAAAATCTTATGGGGTGGAGGGGGCGCATGAAAAAAAAGGAAGGTATCAAGGTCCTCCATTCGTGAAGGAATCACGTCCGGGAAAGAGCCCTTCCTAAGGTGATTGGGAGGAAAGACCCCAAAGAGAGCGGAAGATCGCGACAAGGGATTGCAAGCGGCAGGGGGGGAATCCTGATCAAAAAGATGAGTCCTCCCGAAAAACCTGTTAAAAAAAGCAGTGGAAAAAGATCGCGGGCTCGGGTAAACCGGGGGGGAATCCTGAGAATCCATGCCACCACGGTAAAACAACGAAAAAAGTATAGGAGAAAGAAGTCAGAAGGGAACACGAAGAAAAGAATTAGTACCGTATCGAGGAAGGGGAGTCTCACGGGACCTCTTAGGGGTTGTGGCAAAAATTCAGACTCATCTAGGGAGATGGTATTCAGGCGTAAAAAAGAAAGTGTGGGGGGAGGGGGAGGCGGCTAAAGTGGCTGGGGGGGGGTCCCTCCCAATGATCCAAAAGGCCACGTACACTCAAGAACTCATCTGGAGGCCGAGGAAGAGAAAAACAAACACCAACTCCTTCCTGAGAACAACCTCCGGGAAGATAATGAAAAAAGGAAACCGGAAGGTACACAAGTTCCAAGGATGGGACAGTACTGCGAGGCGCGAAGGGCTGTAGCCACGTGAAATCACGACTCCTTGGGGGTTCTCGGGGAAGGGAACTCCAAGGACTGACAAAAGGGTTGGGGGGTATCTGGATCCTCTGTCAATGCTTTTGTTGTAAAAAGGGGGAGATAAAAACCCTAGGTCAAAAAAAAACTGCTCGCGCAAACGAACGGGAAGAGTACTCGAGCGTCATTTTTTTCCAAAAGAGGGGGGATCCTGCAAGGAGGGGTGTAGGAAAGGTCCCTCGGCAAAGGCTTCGAAGCGAGAAAAGGACTCGAATAGGGGAAGGGGTTCGCGTGGTTGTATAAGGGGAGGTTAGTCTCGGGGGGGGAGCGTGGGGGGAACAGAGGAGGATGGCAAGCCAAGGAAAAAGGGGGATGAGGCGAGATGTTCTCCGAGAGTACGAAGGCTAAAAATCGCCCGAAGAAAAAAAACTCACTCAAGGGGAGAGATGGGAAAGGGGACACCGGGAAGTCAAAAAAGAGGGAAGAGGGAGGGACCGTTCTGGAGAAGTGGGGGGACTCTAATGGGGGCCGTCAAACGCAGCGCCAACGGGGAGGGCGGGCGAAAGTGTAGGACAAAGAAAAAAACATCTTGGTGAGGTACCGAGAGAAGATGAAAAGGGAGATACTTCATGAAATGAAAAAGAAGCGGGGGAAAATGATGAACGGCCCTTATAAAGACATCAGTCCATCACGTGAGAAAGGGACAAGGAGTAATCCCGGGGAGGGTAAACGTCACGTTCACAAACGATGGGATTCAAAAGAAAGGCCTCCCTCTATCAGTAAGATAGAGACTAGTTCCGCTTGAAAAGAGCTCGCAAACGACGGAAGACCGAGGGGAAGGGAGTATACCAAAACGCTTGACAAAATTGGGAAAGTTCAGGAATCCCAAGGGTTGAGAAACCGAGGGAACGCTGCAAAGAGAAAGGGTGCTCGAAAAGGGAGACCAATCCTTAAAAACCGGAGCTATCAGAGGACTCTTGAAAAAGGAGCAGCACTAAAGAATACGACCAGTCTCTAAAAAGATTTGAAACAAACCAAGACAGCCCGAACCGGGAAACGGGGGAGGTAGATTCTCATTGAGAAGTCGAAAGAGAGGAAACTTTTTTCAAAACGAGGGCCGTGTAAAACTATCGAGACGTTCAGGGGGATCGAGGCACGGCAAAAATGAAAAAGCTGGGAGGCGCCCAAAAGGTGTTCGCGTTCGGGTTTTGGGAACCTCGTGCTCAAAGGCGACTCGAAGCAGAGCCCTTCTCGCTGGGGAACGTTTTTCCAAAGTTCTTGATCTTGGGGTGGCCATAGCTCCCTGCCGCGGGAGAAAAGACTTTTGAAAACTCTAATCTTCATAAGAAAAGAAAGTTCTGCAGGAGGGAGGGGGGGTTTGGGGGGGGGACAGACTGGCAAAAAAAGGTGGGCTCCTGGGGGGTTGGTTTTGCAATGGGCGGACCTCGGGAAGAGGTGGGGGGCGGTTAGGAGACGGGACGCCGCAGAATGGTCCTCTTTGCATACGTAAATGAAAGGCCCCACCATTCGTGAGGTGACTAAAGAAACTAAGCTGGCCATGGAAGGTCCATTGGGGTGGGTTCCTTTTAGCTCCACAGAAAAAAAGGAAGATGCCCTGGAAACTGATATCACTGGGAACCGTTCGAAAAAAAAATTTCCAAGGAACTTAAGATAATGAGGGGGGGGAAGACTTCAGCCTGGGTCGCTCTCTGCTACTAAAGAGAGGTGGGCCACGGTAGTAAGGGGGGAAGATTTGGCAGCTCTCCTAATACCAACGCAAGGAGAAGTAATCTCTAGAAAAAGAGTGGTCCACAAGAGAAGACTGCTGAGGAAGGAGGGGGATGATCATTCTTGAAGGAAGGATCTATGTCCTCCATTCTTCGGAGGAGCAGGGAGGTTATCCGGGTGATCACCTGTCCTTGAAAATCAAAATGGAGTTACCTGGGGCTAGGAAGGAAGTATCTTGGACCTCCAAGTTCTCACTGAAGTACTACGAATCAGACAAAAAGTCCCTCTCAAAAGGGGGGGACGAGGGTTTTTATACCAACCTGACGCAAAAACGGTATGGAGAGAAGACATCAAAAAAACGCATCAAGAAAAAAAGAATCGTTCGGGCGGGGGGGGGGCATAAAGGGACTTTGGCGAGGGGGCCGACCGAAAGTTTAGTACGAAAACTTTGAAAAAAGGGAAAAAAACACCAGAAAAGAAGCTTTACTAAAGGAAGAAAAGAAAGGGGGGGCGGCTAGGTCTTCGTGCTGACGTTCAAGAAGAGAAGAATGTCCGGACCTGCCAGGCATGGGGGGAATATCGGAAAAGACTAAGAAAGCTTAGACTGTTCCCGCGTCAGCCAATGCCGAAAAAGTACTATGGACTAAAAAGAGGGGTTAGCCACACTTGGAGTGGAACTACTGGGCCATGCTCGGTGAAGGATGAAAAATCAGGCGAAGGGATCCGCCAAAGGATCGAGGAAGTTCGAGGACTTACGGAGCGTGGATAGACCAAAGGAGCTTCTCAGAGGAATCAGCGCTCCTTAACAAAGAGACCTCCCAAGACAGCCGCTCTGGGATGGTAAAGAAAGATCTCCATAAGAGATCAGGAAGGAACGCTTCGAAAAGGAAGCGCGGGGGGCCGGATTAGGACAGAAGAAAAGAAAAACGTAAAATTAGAAACACGAAAGAAAAATCCGAAAAAAGAGCCTACAGCTCCTCTTGGACCGGGTCAAACTAAGGACAGGCAAGGTTTCAAAGCAAAAATCCTAAGGAGGGGGAGATAAAAGGAATGTACGTGCCATCCCGGACTCGCGCGAGCAAGATCTGAATCTATACAGGCCTGGAAACCCGGGAAAAGGAGAACACTCCTACCGGGCTCGGACTCGGACTAAACTCAATGCGAAAAGGAAGTTATTAAAACCTAAGGACTGCGGAGAGGAACCAAAGCCTTCGCGACGACCGAAGGAGCGGTACCCGGCCAGGGTGAACTTCCCAAAAAGCGTGAGAAGGGGGAGCTGAAGGCTCAGGGATAAAGGGGACAGGGGTCAGGTAGAGAGTAGGTCTTGAAATCCTCGCGGAAGCTTGGAAAAAAAGGGTTTACATAAAAGAGTTCCTGAGGAGAAAGTTAGGAACTAGAGGAAGTCTCAACAAAAAAGAAAAAGAGGAAGTAAATAACAATCAGGAAAGAAGAAGGGGGAAAGTTACGTGACCCCCAGCTCGCGAAAGGAGGAACCAATCATAAAGTCAACAAAGACTTACGGAAATGTAAGAAAGACCCGAGCGAATGGACGCGCGGGGCCAGAGCTGAACCTCAGGGGGGCCATCGAGGAAAGACGTTAACTGCTGGAGAAAGGAATTAGGAAAGAGCTTCGCAGGAAGGGCCGTAAGGCCCCCTTAGTCCGCAATGAAGGATATCCTACTCCGAAAGGGACGGCCTGGGGAGGGCTTCAAGGACCGGAAAAGGAAGGGGACTCGAGCGCAAGGAAGTTGTCTCACGCGCGGATAGGTCTGGCGGGCGGCGGAGGTAACCTGGGGAAAGCCTGAAAGCGATTTCAGAAGGTAAACGGATCTTTGTAAGCACCTACGTCCAGGTAGACTCTTGCGAGGAAGACCAAGGGAGACACAAACTGTCATCGGAGCTAGGAAAAAAAAAAGCGTGTCTGGAAGAAAGATCTCGGAAAGGAAAAAGGGGGCCTTACGGAGTTTCAACTTTGGTGCCTCGAACTTGCGATGGGACTCTTGTTCAAGGGCACGACGCGGAAGAAAAACTAAAGGACCAAAGCGTCACGTGACGACTTCGCTGTGGTTGAGACTGGAAAAAAGGACGCGAAATGATGGGAAACCTTCCGGGAAAAAACCTATAGGAAGAAGCAAAATCAAAAGTTTTATTCCCCGCAACCCTAAGACGCCGCAGGAGGGGAGGAGGGGAAATGGGCAAAAAAAAGCACAGAGAAGGCGCCGGAGGAGTGGCGGAAGACAACATCCGAACGGGAGGGGGGCCGTCCGCGAACGGTCTGGGTCGCCTAAAGAAAAGGAAAGACCGCCCTTTGGCGGATTACTTGAAAAAAAGCCTGCGGGACCCACCCAAAAAACCAGAAAAAAGGAACCAGGGGAGTCGGAGAGCCAGCAAAGTCTTCGAAAAAAATAGCAAAGAATTTGCTAAGTCTGCACAATGGAACGCGAAGAATCCGGGATGGGGCGCGGTGGGGCCAAGGGGGCGACAGCATCCGGGGAGAAATATTCCACTTAAGAAATAAGGAAGGGGTTTCTCAGAAAACAAACTGAGGGGGCTTTTTGAGGGAAAAAAGGGAAAAGACCTCAGATCGGGGTATAAAGACCCGTCCGAAAACGGGGGGGATATCTGGGACAGGGTGGATATCAGCCCAGGTAAATGGTTGAAGTGTCTGGGAAAGGACCTTGTTCGAAGAGCGCCTGAGTTCGGGGGCTCGAGAGCGGGGGAAAAAAAAATAAGGAGGAAACCGGAGGGAAAAAAGGGATCTGAAATATACAACGACTTCGCCAAAACCTTCAATCCAGTGCTAGGACCTGGAAGAGAGAGGAGGGAAGGAGGGAGGAGAAAAGGAGGGGGGGAGCTTGTAAGAAGCTCCTGGCACCTCTTAAACTTCACGGTGGGGAAGACTGAAAGAAAATCTCGTGGGGAAAAAGCGCAGGGAAAAAAAATGGAGGGAGAAAATGCGAACACGAAAAAAGTGTGGGTGAGAGAGGAAGTTCCACAAAGACGTTATCCCAGGGGGGCTAAACATGAAAGATAAAAAGATCCAAAGTATCGCGCCTCGACGCATACATGGAAACTAGAAACCAAAAAAATCCACTCTAGGCTGAGAGAAACGGGGCCATAAGACCGCCAACTTGAAACGAGGAAGGGAAAGAGAAGAACGCAGGGTCCCCAACCATATGCTAGTCGGAGTTTCTTGATTTGCAAAGAAAGTCAAGAAGTTTCCGGGAGCTTCAACATGACCCACCAATTAGAGGATCTTTAAAAAAACTTTGGGATTAAAAAAGAATCCGAAAAAAGACTTTTGTGAAGTGTTAAACTAGAAGTACCAACCCCATTTCTAGGATTCCGAGGCCGAGGAGGTGCACAACCTCTAATCAAGTCCCTTCTCAAGGGGTAAGACCTTTGGAGGAAGAAAAGAGTCTCCTCGGGGATCTGGGGAAATAGCGAGGGGGTGGATGGAGGGCGGGAGGCGTCGGGGAGAAGTGGCCGAGCCCTGGTCGGTGTTGATGAGGGCGGACTCAAAAGCTCTCTCAAATTCCCGCTGCCAGCTCACGCGGGAAACGAGAAATTTAGGGGAAAAGGGAAAGTTTAAAAAGTTTTGGGAGAAAAATTTGGCAGAATCGACTTGCCGGTGTAATCGGAAGGGATCATCAGAGATACAGGACATTGACAAAAACTCAGAAGGGGCTTCGGGAGGACGGCTACTAAAGGAATCTTCGGAACCCAATCGGCTCAAAGCACGGGAAAGACAACCTCTGGGAGATTCCAAGAGCGGGCTGGTCAAGCGAAGGGGGAAGGAAAAAAAAGGAAAAAGGGCTTTTTAGCAGGAAGCGGATATCAAAAGGAAAGGGAAAACCACTCAAAGGTCTGCTTACCGCGCAAGTACAAGGGGAGGGCAACACAAAATAGAGATGAAAGAAAAAAAGCCACTAGAAGAAAGAAAGTAACTAAAAAAGTTTCAATGAGTAGAAAAAAGCGGACTCCCGGAGCCTTATCAAAAACAGCACGAATCCCGATGTAGGAAAACGGGGAATAGGGTGCGTCAATGGTGCGAGGGAGAGTAAAGAGCCCCATGAAACGCAGAAGAAGCAGGAAGAAAAAGTAAGAAAAAAGTCACGAGGAGGAGCATTGCCCCTGGCGTCTTACCTTAAAAAAGCAGCGTCGGGGCACAAAGTGCATTCGCCACAGCCACAAAAGTCAAAAACACGCGATCCCATAAAGGGGGGATAGTCGCGTCGAACAGCTGGATCAGTTTTACCAGGAGCAGGAAAAAATCCCGGAAAAAGAAGGTTAAGGAACCAGAGAAGAACCCCGGGGGATGCGGCCATACTTCGTGAAAACGACGAAAAGCCGAAAGCCCTAATCGGGGAGGGGGGAACAGTGGAACACTTCCACAAACACACCGGAGAAAAAGTACTTCGCTGAGACTCGCCGGAGGGGGGTCCCACAGTCATCAAAAAGAAAGAAGTAGGCTTTGGGTCAGATCGAAAACTTAATGCGGAAGGGGGGGTCCTACCAGGCGCGCCGGGGGGGGTGTGGACAACGAGGTCTGTTAATGGATTGAAGTCCCTCATACAGGACTGCTTTTGAGGGAAAGTATTCTGGGGGACAAATGTCCGATAGTCCCCGTTATTAGCGACGGGAGTCTCGGGGCTAATTCCAGAAGTGGCTTTCTACGGAGGAGGGAAGTTATGGAATCTGGGGGATCCATGGTTTTAAGTCTACAAATCCTTGTGAAGGGAAGGCTCAGGGGCGCAAGAAAGGATGCAATAGAGGGAAAAAAAAAAACCCTCTTGCGGGAAAGTAAAAGTACACCAAAAAATTCGACGAAGGTAAAAAATTGAAAAGGTCCGGAGAATCGTAAGAGGCTCCTCCTCGATCAGACATTATACAAAAGTTTTGGTAGACTTAAACCTGAAGAAGAAGGAGGGGCTCGGAGAGGAACCGTTGGGACCGGGCCTTAGCTTCGATCTTCGCGAAAAGAAACTAAGGCAGATCAGTCGAGAATCAGGCCCTTCATAGGACTCGCTGAGGTCATTCTAAGCGAACCCTTAGAAACCCTTGGGAGGTTCGTAGATCCGCCGAACTTAGCGGGGAGTGCGGGGGAAGCCGAAAGAGGATCAAGATCCAAAGGGGAGGCGTTAAAATAAAGGGTCAAAGAAGGAGGACTTTCGATGTCAGCAAGAAACTACGCAACACTAATATTGGCGTGAAAAAGGGGAGGGCTCCTTGGAGGGTTGCCTAAGGCCAATAAACTAATACCAACGTGAAAGAAAGTTATACCCAGGCCTTACCGGAAGCACCTCAAAAGGAAAAAAACGAAGAAGCGACCTGGATGGAGTCGATTTTCTGTACTTGTCTAGGGAAAGCTCTCAAAGGGGAAAGTGGGGTAAGGGTGTACCTGAAGACAAACTTTTGGCAAGACCACCGAGAGGCTTTAGTAAAGAAGTCGAGAGAGGTGAAACTGGGGAGCGTTTCTGCGAGTGAAGATCAGGCACCCCGTAAGAGGAAGAACCGGGGCGATCCGCCAGAAGGGACGCTAACCATTTTGATTACTTTGGATTTCGACGGGAGAACCGTCGGTACGAGACGAAGATCCTTGGGGAGGACATCCCGGAGTGGATCAGAATATCAGGGTTAGGTGCGCGAGGTATCTTTAATAACGGAAGGCTAAGGGACTGCCATAAGGAGA
>Ga0179593_1483564_pt1 | contig 19078 bp, 17 predicted proteins | sample CZODoug2_1_08_16_FD_185931 | JGI IMG/M metagenome (GOLD analysis project Ga0179593, IMG submission 185931) | Vadose zone soil fungal communities from Angelo Coast Range Reserve, California, USA - CZODoug2_1_08_16fungal (PacBio error correction) | ecosystem: Environmental > Terrestrial > Soil >...
CGATAGGCCGGGCCGATATAGTTTAGTGGAAGCATCAACGAGCATAAAAGACATGTTGGGGGTCAATGCTGGGAATGCATCGACCGATAACTGACGATGCAATCGGGGCGCAGGGGCTTTTCGAGCAAGGGACGTGCAAGGATAACCGATCCCCAGGCAGGAGACGGCAGAACAAGGAGGGAAAGTCATGCGATTTTGCGAGCAGCGGATCGCATCAGAGAAAGACCGGTAGAAGATCCAGAGGAGAGAAACAGCCGCTCAACGAATTGAAGAATCATGGGGGGAAAAGGAGCAAGAGGTGGGTTCGCAACTGAGCGCTCAGCGATCGTTCCACGAGTAAAAAAACGGGAAGGACCGGCTCCTTATGGCTGCTGACCAGACCTTAAAAGGCTGTAATTCATGGGGACGGGGGCTCGCGTCTTCGCTGCGTCAGATGGGGGGAAGTCAATTTGACGGCAGCAAGGTTAGGCCGGAGAGAAGGAAGACGGCGCCAAAAACCCCATAAAAGTAAAATTGTCGGCCACCCACAGAAACTGGGTTTGCAAAAATGCAAGGGGAGAAGAGTCAGTGTAGACAAAATCGGCCGTTGCTTATCTTGGAAGAACTGGCGAGATCGAAGATCGGAACATTTGACGGGGAACGCCGGAGGAAGAAAAAAGTAGCTGAGCGCCGAACATGCTGGCGAGGAACGCCTATGCAGGGAAACTCTCCGAGGAAAAACGCGAGAGGAAGCCGGCCGTAACATGGTGGATGAGTCAAGCCGGGAATATTCTTCGTCGAGAGGGACAGGACGCCTCTAAACGGAGGAAAAACGAGCTATCCTGGCACCGGGGGAAAAAAAAAAGAATTGAAGATAGTTCAATCAATGCAGTCATGCCTCAAGGGGGGACCGGGGGGATCACTGATGGACGAGGTCCGACAAAAAGACGATAAGCAGTCCAAGAGTTGCGGGGTGCGGCGGAAACATCGGTCGTTAACAAAGACATTGCCCACTACCACTAAGCAAACTCGAAGAAGGTCAGGGATGTCCTTCGCGTAGCCTGAGACTGAAATTACTCCGAAAGCCGGCCGAGAAGTGAGTCACACGAGCAAGAACGGAATGCCGAATGGGGGGACCAGCCGGGGGCGTTTAAAGGACACAGCTGCCTTTCAAAGTGACGTCTCCGCCAACACGCTCCCTTCACAGGAAGGTAGGAAGATAAATGAGGAACTGGCGTCAAGGGAGACGTCAAACCGTGGAGGGTCAACGGCGCCCGACGGCAGGGATTGATGCTCCGCTACCTAACATCCAAGAGCACTAGGGAGTCAAGAAAGGGATACAACGAAAGACAAGCCAAGGAAGGGGAAGGCAAGCTCCTCTGGCTGGCAAATGGACGCATAGTTACCATCAGGAAAGTTCATAATAGAAGATGAGGCAAAGGATTCGACTGTGAAGGTCCGACTACCCTATTCATGTCCGGGTGAGAACACCGTTGAGGAGTAGAGGACAAGGGTTCGATGAGTGAGTGTCGGCCATTCCGCTCGGAAAAAAAAGGGCGAAGGAAGATTCTCTAAGGCAGCGGAAGGAATGATTAAATACATGTACGCGAACTTAACGAAAAGAGGAGAAGAGACAAGAAAATCATTCTCAGGAAAGAGATAATACGAAACCGCCCGGCGCTGATATGGTGGTTAATTCCGCGAGAAAAGAAGGAAGGGGTGGAAGAAACAGCCTCCAGAAATTAGGAAAAGGGGCATAAAAGCGCGAACTGTGACGAAGTGCAGGGCAGGGGAAATACATGGCTATTCGGTGTTTCAACGCCAGACAACACCAAGTTTCAATAGGCAGAGGGGGGGGACCAGCGCGAATACCTTCCCCTAAGACCAGGCGACTAAGGATGCAGGCCCTCTGACAGTATTCACGAGACAGTCTTTTGGGCAAAACTAAAGGCGTGCAAATGCAGGATGGAGGACTCGAGTTCGTTTTACGAAGCCGAAAAAAGGAGGCTGCGGCAAAACAGGAGGGGGTGGAATGAGAGGAGCCTCTATTAGGAGACAGACTCGACGTACTGGAAGATATAATGAGCGAACGGGAATTCGGGCTCCCAAGATAGTTAAAGTGAAAAGAACCTGAAAAGCCGGAATTTCCAAAAAAAAAAGAGGTCAGCCAGCGGCGGTGGGGACACTCACTCTGTGCCTACCGTTACCAATCTCTGTCTTCCCACACTTCCTCTCAAAAGAAATAAGATGCGGCGTGCAGAAGACATCGTCTCACGCGTACTGTGCGTGGAAGTGAAAGGTCCAACGGCTAGTCCGAGTCTCGCTTCGCCATCACCTCTACTCCTCAAGCTAGGACTGTGAGGGAAGGGGAAGAAGAAATCTCCACTACCCGGTTGTTATCATAGAGCAGAAAACCGTCCTCAAAAGAAGGAGGTACTTCCACAGGGCCTACAGTAGACCGCTACCTCCAGCAAAATGGCGTCCCATAGAGCTTCTTCCACGCCCTGGTATGCCAGTGGACAGAGCAGGTCTATTCTGACAGACAAAGAGTGACCCCCGAGCCCTCGTGTCTGAACTCCCTATAGGTAGGACATGGTGCGCTTAATCTCATGGATACTGGGCGATACTACGTGTCCGGCGGAGGTCCTCGATTCTAGGGCGAGAGGTCGAGGGGAAATCACGAGCGGTGCGTGTCAGAATCTGCCAATCAGCTCTTCCGCTCGGACTGCCTCAAAGCAAGCAGAGAGCAGAAAGTGACAAACGGAACTAACGGGTCGTCGGATCGTTACACATGGATCCTAACCATACCCCACCACTAGCCATCTCTCTAAGCCTACGATGGAAAAGCACCAGAAAAGAAATCAGAAAGAAAACAAACCAAGGAGGGACACTCCGGTAGTAGGACATCAAATTGCACCGTCACAAGGCTGAGTTACCAAGCTTCGCAAACCGCAACAAGAGAGAGAGGACTGGCCAGACAGGCTAATAGAAATATCTTCGAGGGAAGAAACGATTTTCATTTTACGGGCATGAATCGCACGGAAGCGAAACAGACGAAGCACATACATAGTTCGTCTGGACAGTTCGCGGAAGTTGGGAAAGAAAGTAACGAAATCGAGGAAAGGAGAGCGAGATGAAACCACGCGATTACAAAAAAGAAAGGATAGAACATGAAGAAATCAAGAAGAGGTGGATAGAAAGAAAGGAGAGGCGCAGCTCGAAGGAGAAGCGGAAGGAGGAGAAGGAAAAGTGTGGGACGGATAGACCTGCCCGGCGCACGGATGGGAAATGAAAGTAAACCAGATAGGAAGGGTCAGCAAGAGGCAAAAGGGAAAGAAAAGACAACATAAGGGGCTCTGGGGAGAGTACAGCTTGAGAATTGTGGAGAAGCCACAATCAGAACGGGACAGGGTCAGGGAGTTTCAAAGTGGGTAACGAGCCACATGAAACTAGGCGAAACGTCTCCAGGAAAACGGATTGGGGGGGCTTTTGTTGTAAGTAAGACCTGAGAGGGAAAAACCTAGGGAGGAGTGGAGTTCTTTGGAGGAGGTAGAACGGAGGAGCCACCGCGGCTCGGACCTAACCGTTGAGACGTAGAAAGAGGGGAAAACTAAGCGTAAGCATCTCCTCCGAACACCTTCAGGAATGTGGAGGCGACCGACCGCATTCGAAATACAAGGAAAGAGAACGAGGACTGGTGTCTGACTGCTTGAAAGACTTCTCGGAACCATGCCCGGTTTCCGGCGTCCTTTGAAAGAGAAAGGGTCGCGAAGTCCCTGTTACATTCTGGGGGACCGACAAGCAAGGCCGGAACTACGATGTGTGGTTCCAAACTGAAAAAAAGCGAACAACAAATGGGAAGGATGACAGCGCATGTTTTCGAAGCCGAATCAGACATATACTTTGCCTTTGATGCTACTGTCTGATGAAAGACGGAAAGACGAAATTGGGGCACTAGCCGCAACGGAACCCATTTCTTGAACGCCGCCGTGATGGCGTAGGGTATCGCGGACATAAGAGCAGGAAAAGAGAGAGAGGAAATTATAAACTTCGGGCCATGCGTTGAGATCCGCTTTTAGGCAGCGGAGGAGGGAAATCGGATACTGGGTCAAAGCGACCATGGGAAGGCGGTCGGCAGCGCAGGCGGAAAAATGGAGAAAACGGAGGGCCCGGTCACCATTGAACGACTTATGGGGGGCGAGCCGCAATTCCGAAACCGGACGAAAAAACGGAGTCTTGGGGGGCGATCTGGAGATGAAGACTTTGTTGTCAAACAGTAAAAGAAATGTGGGCGCACCCTGGACCCAGGGGGGGAAGGTGCGCAAAAAAAAAAGAGATTACTGGGGGTCGCTCGGCAAGGACCAAGCACGTCAGGCCATCCTTGAAATGAGCCGAAAGCAGCGGAGCCGACCCGAAGGTCGCGATACATTAAGGGAAAGGTCGGGTCAAGCACAGCCTTCCTTTAACAGAGGACTTGGAAGCTGCCCGCTCCAGACCACGATGAAGAAGAGGCGATCGCGGTCAGTGCAGTCAAAAAAAGCCGCTCCTCACACTTCACCGAGTGATGTGGCGGAGGGGGGAGAACCTCGGGGGGAGAGAAGAGAAAATGAATCGCTCTTTACCAGCGACGCGAGCACCACCTACAAATCATAGGGCCGAAAAGGGAAATGGAGTTAGGCCCGAGGCGAAGGGCAGGCCTCGGTGTACCCTTGTGGGTAAGGCCCATTTTGGTAAGCCCAAAAAGGAGATCAGGCGGGGGTCCAGTCCTCGGGTCGGATGCGATCAAGCCCGATGTAACAAAATGTAGTCGCCTGAAGCTTGGGCTGCTTCCACACAAAGATATCGGTGGGGAGGAAAGCTCCTCTCAAAAAACAAGTGGAAAGAGAGAATAGGATCACTTAGACCGATATCGGTGCGTTTAACATAACAAGATCGCGCGACAAGGTTGAAACAGGAAAGGAAAAATCAAACCGAGAACTAAAATTGAAGAATCGTTGCTGAGTTCCGAGGTAACACAAGGGCTACACAAAAAGACCAGGCGACGAGGGCAGACAACGACTTCAGGGAGATTTCTTCCTTGAGGAATAGCGGGATCGCGTAAAGACTGAATCGCGAGATCACGGACGCGCGGCGAAGACAGCCGGCATCAAAAGAGACGATAACTGAAGCAGGCTTTTTCTGAAGTCACTTGTAATAGCGATCGCGTCGCATCGCGGCCGCTACTGGGGAAGCTGGCGCCAATGATCGGCGTGCGAGCGCATTAACAGTGAGAGTATCAGGGTATTTAGAAGGCTGGAGGGGAGGGATCAAAGGGGGCAAGGAAGTTCGGCATGCAAGTAAGGCCGGCAGAGAAGACAGAGCGTTTGTAAAAAACAGGCAAAGGCCTTCGGCGCCACCATTTCGCAAAACAGGGGGTTTACAACACGGCGGAACGACGTCACAAAAAAGATCCCAAGCGCCCGTGGACTAAAATCGAAAGGAAGACTTGTATCGATAGCACAATAAGATCTTAGCCATGTGGTGACCGGAACGACGGTAGCAACCATTAAGCCTTCTCGCCAAAGCGTCTAAGGGGGTACGACTGAGACAAAGGCGATGGACCCTAAAAACATCGATCGAAAAGGCCACCTCGACAGTTTCTCAGGTGAAGGCCTGCACGGGAAGTATTCCTTCGGACGGGGAGGAAGAAAGCAGCTAAACGCCTCAAAAAAGCCGGAGGAAAGAGAAGGTCTCAAAATGGGACGGGGCCCGAAAATCCATTTCAGCTCGGTTACATCCGGCAGGCATCGCCTACTTTAATAAGGTGCCGGGGAGGGGGCGGAAGCCGAGAACAATACAATGCTGTGGCCAAAGGATCTGAAAGTGTGCAGGCGGACCATCGTAAACTTCCGCTCACCAAGGGACCAACGTGACTAAAATACGGGAACAGGGAACAGACTTTCAGAAAAAGTCGCCTCTAAGAACCGTACAACAAAAACAAACGGAGCGGGACAGAAAGTTCAAGTCAAGAAGCAAATAACTCGCAAGGAAGAGGTGAAGGCCGCGGTCTCAAGGAAGCTGCATTAGCAGAATATCTTGGCAGAAAAAAAAAACAATCGGGGGGACAGGAGGTGGCGATTAGGAGAAAGCTGCCGGTGACGATGAGACGTAAACCACAAGGGTCTTAAGACGGAATGGCATGAAAAAAGGAATCACGGACAAATCTCCAGATCAATCCCAAAAAAAATGAACCTGGGAGTAACGACATAGAAAAGGAACCAACCTAATAGGAAAAAGGGAGGCAGAACCCTCGTTAGAGAGAAGCCCTCGTGCCCAATCGTGAAATGAGGTCCCGAACTGAAGAAATTAATGGAGCGTAAAAGAAGATGTATTTACCTCCATGAAAGAGGAAGGGGATCGCGGGAGAAAACGTGGGGAGGCTCAAAGGAAAAGGGCGTAAGGATAGGGGAAATTAGGACCATTGCCAAGGATACAATCAAGAAACTCCGTAAAAATTCGAGTACCGAACAAGGTGAAGGGATGACCAGGCGAGAAAAACACCAGCCCTAGCCAGCGACAAGAAATCCAAAAAATCTAAGAAAAGGGGGGGCCAAAGGCTAAGGGATCGGCGTAGGTCACTTAGGCATGGCCGGCTGGTGAGAAATAAAAGTGTATAAGGCTGCAAGCGGAACTCAATACGAAGTCTTAGTGGAAATATCATCTGCAGCGATTGTGGTCAAACAAATAAACGAAGATTTCGGAGATGGACGCGAAAGAGGGACGAAACTAAAGGGTAAGAGGGGAAGGGGGGAGACATATATTAGTGGAGGTTGAAGAGCATTCCCCTCGAACAGTTCTGGAGAACGGGGAAAGAGGGCGGGAAGGGTTAAGGGGCAGGCCGGGAGTTGGTCAGGAGGCTCAAAAATCGGGGTAACGCAAGGAGAGGGCGTTAGTAGGATAATGATTTCCACGAAGGGACCCCGACTTGGAAAAATGATAGATATGCATACTCTATTGTTGTAAAATACCCGATCGGTCCAAACGCGAGGGGAAAAAAGTTCAGGGAGGGGATCAGATCAGCCAGGGGAACGGGACTGATACCACATCGTTGACCGAGACGACGATGGAGCAGACTAATTTGGACAAAAAAGGGAAAAATAAGCGTTATCAGACGCAGGCTCACACAACAAAAACCGGAGTAGTAGATAGAGATGATAAAGCATAACGGTATCGAGAAAAGAGGGGACAAGAGGACGCCAAATCAAGGAGGGATTGCGGGACCACATGCCTGGATTCCAGCGTCTGAGCTTGAGAAGCCGCTTGTGGAGAGAAACCGCGCGGGGGGGGGGGGCAACACGTTAGCTGTGGGGGCGACCCGCAAGGTCAAAAAGATAGGAAAATATCTTCCAGAAAGAGTAAGGCAGAGAAAATAGAGAGCGGACGACCAAAACTCGCCGGCCTTGTAATGAGGTTGGGGAGGGGGAGAAACGCTCAACCAGGCAAGGCCTGCTCGAGCAGGCCCTTACAGCATCCACAAGTTCGTTGTCCCAGGGTTAGCAGAGGGAAAAGGGCACGATTGGAAAACGCCGAATGAGGAACCCTGAATGGGAGAATTTAGATCAGGGGCGCCTGGCAAGCTATAGGGGCGTGTAGTTTTCAGACATCCGACTACGCCGATGAAGATGAAAAAACCAGCAAGTCGTCAAGGAGAAAGGAGGGAGGAGGGAAAGAAAACAACCGCTGTATGCACCAGACGGCATGCTTCTCAGAAAAGCAAAAGGAAAAGCGGCCGGGGAGGGAGTAGATCTTCATGAAGAAAAAAGGAAAAAAAAAAAAAAAATTTTCCCCTTCTTTAGAGGGCCTCAGTTACGTGAAACCCGCTCGTCCATGTAGGTAATAACCTTGTATGGAATAGACGATGTCGGCGGAGCCCTTGATGAGAAGGTTTAGAAAAAGGGAACGGGGGACGAACTTGTGACTGAGACTGCGAAACAACTTGTGTCGAATCGGACAGGGAATAGGGGGCTCTGGTGAAATCATACATAAGTGAGAAGTTCAAGCGAAAAAGAAGACCGTCAGGTTCGGAAGATACATGGGTGTTTGGCGGAAAGAGGACGGACTCGGCTAAACGGAGGGATCGCCGATTACTCTCGACCGGGAATGGTACTTTATACTCCAGGTGACGTCAATAGGGAGGAGTTAATTAATTGCGATGTAAAGGCAGAAAACCAGCGTCGACGAAGGAAAGCAGTTGTGGACGAAAGTCAAAAAGTAAAATCTATCGAAGGAAACAAGTCATGACCGATCGACGGTTGTCAAGGACACACTCCTTCATAGGAGGCGGTACGGAATGAACGTTCCTTTCCTCGTCGGCAATCGGGCTGGTAGCGGGAGGGAAGGAACTGAGTCGCCTAAGGAGCAGGGTTTCAACCTGCAAGGGAGCCTGGGCCAGTAGACACGCGTCTGAGGAAAGGAAAAGTTCCCGAACATTCGGCCAATATCGATTTGCACGTGGGGCAATGTGATGTATCGAACGACGATGGGGGGCCGCCATGCACCATAAAGACCTTGGCCTGCTTAAGACTCAGGGATGGGGGTGGGAAGCACTCAACGGAGGGACAAGAGATGTGGGCCTTGTAGTAACTTCCTTCAGGGGAGGGAAAAAAGAGCTAAATAAAATTGTGTGAATTTTGAAAAAGCACGGGCCAAGCATCTTGAACACTCCGTTGTTGAATGAGGGAGGGCATCGGGGGAGGTCAATCATCGCCTTTCAAGTGAAGGAAAAGAAGGCGGCGGAAAAATAATCAACTTTGTAAGGATTAGGAAAAAATAAAGTTTGTCGGCACCTAACAGCGCGGGCGGTCAGACAATTCAAGGGAGGGTTAAAAGGCATTCTGTTGAATCTCCGCAGTGAAGTTAAAACACAAAGGGATCACGAGATGGTTGGAGAAGCGCATTTCATGACCAGAGAGAGCAAAAGGCCGGGGGGGGGGGGGGGGAGCAATCTAGGGAATGGAAGAGTCCAAGGTTGGGTTTGCACCATTGGGTCGAGCAAATGGGTGCGACAAAAGAGGCCTTCCGGGGTGAAACGGAAATATACTTCGATCGGCCGGCCCAAGACTTGGGGGAGGCAAGTAAATCCTTTCCCTCACAGAGGCAGAAGCAGCGAACAAGGACCAGAGATCTAGAAAAGGCCGGAATGTCGTCGAAAAAAAAAGGAACTGGTCGCCGACTTAATGCAAGCACTGGAAGAGGGGGAAAACCTGAGACGAGAGTCATTAACCAATTACGTAGAAAAAAAGGACTCGCCTCACCATGAAAGGAAAAAAAGAGTTGATGCGAGGAGGGGAAAGAGGGAAGCGTGTCTATCCATATAGATGATCTCGCTCAGTCAGAGAAGAGAAGCCTAATCCGAAAGAGAGCAGGACGAAAGAGAGTCCGGAAGGGGGTGTTCAAGCGGACGGTGGAGACCTGTGGGTAAGACGTGATCGGGGGGAGAAACAAAGAGGAAGATCTCGGTCAGTGGGAATAGGTCATGAAAGCAGCCCACATGTCGCAACTGAAGAGTGGATGCTGAAAACAAACTATATCAGGCATAAGTGCGGATCGAGAATCTCAAAACTGGGGGGGGGGAAAAGAGAAGAGATCGGTCCGGCTTCTGGAAAGGGGAGGAGGGGGATATTGGGAAGCCCTGTCGCGGCTCCGGGTTTGAGCATGCTGCCTCGACGTTAGGAAAAAAAAAGAGGTGTCAGGGAGGACTATAAAGGTCCATCCACAGAGGGGGATACAACGAAAGCAAACGGCAAAAAAAAGGCAGGGAAAAAGACGGAAAATCAGAGTTCTAATTGGGGAAAGGGAGGGTCGATCAGAGGATCAAGGGCGGCGCTTAAAATCTCTGAAATAATCTAGCGGAGAGACAAGCCCGAACAAAAAGAAGGTCACTAAGATCATGGTGGAAACATGTCTGTGGTGAAGGGACGGACTGGGGAATCAAGCAGGGAGAACGAGGAAGCTCTGAAGACGAGGACAAACTGAAATGATCGCAGCGAACCGGACATGTCCGGACTGTCTAACGTCAGGGGGTCAAGTCTCGCTGCGTGCGGAATCAAAGAGGGGAAAGGAGGTTCGGCAGGAAAAAAAAACAAAAAAAAAAAAAAAAAAAGTATTCTTGTCGCCGGAGCGAAGTAAGACAAAGAGGGAGGAAAACACCAGACAAGGCTCACTGCAGAAACCTGCGAGCGGTTTTTGACAGCCCAACAAGGTCCACTTCATATCGATGGAAAATCAGCACGTTGACGCTCGTGGGGGAGGGGCGGGAACTTGCGAGAGACTAAATGAGCGTGTACAGGGGGACCGGGACGCAGCGAGAAAAGCCAGTCATGCGCGCCTGCTTTCTCAGGGTCGGTAACTAAGAGGGAAATGGTACCGGGCGCCTCGCGAAACGATGGAAAAACTGCAAAAAGACAAGTTTTCTGACTCCTGGGCAGGGCGATACCTGTCAGAAAGGGAAACAGAAGAAGCAACCTAAAAAGCAAGGCTAATAGAAGGGGGCATAAGTGGGTCCCGCAGAACAATACCGGATTGAACTCGGGCATAAAGGCAGGCAGTGAAGAAAGCCCACAAGTCTTGGCTGATTTAGGGGGGGGGGAGGGCAGACACGCCAGGAAGGATCAGTGAAAGATTCGGCTTTTTAAGGGGAGGACAAACAGCATATTCCGCTCACCGACATTTCAAAAAAGGGAAAATCGCCGGAATACGGGAAGGACTGGAAGATTACGCGCCGCCGTTCTAAGTAAGAAGCAGGGAACCCCTATGTCCGAGGAAGGTGGAGTAAGACATAGCGGATGAAAAGGACCCCGAGGGAAGATGAAGGCCTTGTCATTTCTGCAGAAAGGAAGCCGACGCCAAAACGGATCTTCCTGAAGGGGAAGGTAGAAGGGCCGTAACGATGGAGAAACGGAACAACGGTTAGGTCAAGAGGAAGGAAAAGGATGGAATTAAGAAAATCCGGGAGAGTACAACGAGAAGGAAAGGGAAACTGTTACTAAAATCGGACCAACCCACGGGGGAGGATCTTATGAAAATTCCAGAGCACAGTGCCGATCTTAACCAAGAGAAGGATTCACCGAGGGGGGAGTGAAGGAGAGTGAAGGAGCCTGTAGTCCCGATCCACCCGGAATCGTTCGAAAAGGGGTAAATAAAGGCCAATTGGCGACATGGAAGGAATCGGCCGGCCAGCTGAGCTCAAGGGAAAAGGGGAAAAAAGGAAGCTCGTAGTAAAGACAAGGTGAAGTCATCCTAAAGGGACAGAGCGGACGGACACAGCTAACGAGCTGTCAGCGGACAAGGATAGGAAGCCATAGATCTCGAACCAACAACCGGAACCTCGAAATGTAAAGGCGTCAGTAAAGGGCTGAGAAAAAGGAAGGGGACGAGTTGTGGTAAAGCCGGGAAGGGGAGAGAGGCTCTGGGGGACTGCAAGCGCGAATCACGTGGAAGAGGAGGAATTCATAAAAAAACACCCAATAAACGCCAAACTCCACTCCAAACCCCTAGAAACTACTCCAAACCCCCCAGCTCCCAATAAATTTTCACGCTAAGGGATGAAATGGTCAGACCAAACTACGCGCCTATTCGATGGAGATGGCAAAGAGAGAAACTACTCAAAAAAAGAAATATCCATTTGAAAAAAAGATATGTGGGGGAGTTCCAATCTGCGTCTTCCTCTAACATTCTGGTGCAAGAGTGCCGATGCTGGAAATTCTCTGGCGGGGGACACAGGGTCTGTTCTGTCTAGTAATGGAAGGAACGTCCAGGCGACTTGGTACATTAAAGCGTCTCTATGTCAGGATACTACGGCATTGGAAACTCGAGATGCTGGCTGCACTACTATCTTTAAAAGGAACCGAGGGAGAATCAAAAGGTTTGCAATTCACCCGAGGAGGAAGACCTAGGGGAAAGGAAAAAAAAGGGACTTGCTGGGGAAATGGGAAGGATTTGCTAGAACGGGGGCACATGCAGTTTAATCCTCGAAAAACAAAACCAGTAGAGGGAGAAAGGGGGGCAGGAGACCCGGTCAGAAAAGAACATCGCAAAGGAAACACCGCCATCGGATTGTACACGGTAAAAGTGGGAAGTTCCGCCCAGAGAGGGGTAAATAGATCCGGCTGGGAACCAAGACGAGGGAAAGCACTTTACTATCTTGTAGGAAGAAAGCATTCCTCACATGAGAGATCTCTGCCATCCGTTCGGCTCAAAACGGGCAATGGGCTGAATGAAACCCAGCAATACCCCGGTTTAAAAAGGCCGAGTACTTTTGCGGAGAAGAAGAACAGCACCTTCCTTCTCGAAAAACACTTCCAGAGAAAATCTCGTGCCAAAAGAACTGTTCGCCGGGAAGACGGAATTGGAAACAGCCCGATAGGAAAAAAACCTTCTCCAGGGACTGGATCCAGATTGAGAGGGAAAGACACCTCTCGGCAGGTAGGGGGTCTTTGGCTAAAATACCACCGCAGGATTAATTTCCCGGTCGTGTACGTAAAAGCGATTGGTCAGGAAGTGAGAACCGGACGCGGCGCTTTCAGAAACAAGAAGGAATGCGTCTCTGATAATCCGCCCGAAGCGACAGGGCGGGGTCGTAGAATGCAGCGCGAAACATATGATTGGGTGGAGGGGGAGGGATGGCGCTCAGTGAGGAGGGGCTCAAAGACTGGAAGATCGTAAAACTGGGATCGAAGAGACTCTTGCTCTTGCGGAGCAATGAGGCGAAGGAAATTTCCTCTGGCTCTATTCGAAAGGGGAAAAGCGAGGAAAGGGGTAGAATCGAACGGAAAGGGTTGGAGATGTGTAGTCGGAACATCGGGAAATGAAGAGATCAATTCGAAGATGTTTGGGGGGAGATGACGGATTGGTAACGATGCAGGGACATGTGCTCTGGAACAGATCCTCTTGTCATCACCTCTTGCAGAGGGGGGGGGTCTTGAGTGTGGGTGATCACTCCACTTAAGTAAGAGAGGCTTTTGCGATGGAGACGGATGATAACAAAGTCGCGCAGAAACGAAGTTGGTATTAAATCGACAGGGAAACAGGAAGACTTCACGAATCGCAATCCGCCAATTCTAAGAAAAAGCGCGGTGGGTGTGACGAAATATTCAATGAAGCAAAAGGAATAACGGGAGGACAGGGGTCACCATCCGAAAAGGGGGAGTTCAGACTGCTTGAAGAACTTAACATGTTTCCGTCGTCGTAAAGCAAGTAGAACGTCGTCCGAAGAAAGGGGCCCTGAATTCTGGATGAAGAGAGGGGAAGGTGTGTATGAGCAGGTGAGGAAAGAAGGGGTGGCAGCCCTCAACTAAGAAAGAAGGGGGACCGGCAAAAAAACCTTATCGCATGGGAGTGGATGGAAACGCCGAACAGCAAACCTTTAAGGGAAAGAGCTGCAGGATGAACGAGCTGGACAGGAGGGGTTTATATGAAAAAGCAAGGGACCTTAGCGCAGAAAGTGTTGAAGGGGCAGTCAAATGTCGTCACATCTCCGGGGGGAAAACTGAAAAATCGGGGAGGAAAAGGAAAAATAAATTCCTATAAGGAGGATGATTGGGAGGAGGGGCGCCGCAAACAAGAGAGGGAAGCAAAGCTCTTTCGGGAGAGAAGGGGCCTTGTTCCCTTTTATCAAAACGCGTGACCGGGGAAAACACCGGGAAGCAAGATCGGAGGGGAGAGAGCGAAAAGTTCAAGGAAAAGCGAGCGGAAAAGAAATTGTCGACATCGAAATGAAACGGAGAAGACGTGGGGGTGTCAAACATTGCGCAATGGGGAACGCCCTACAAGAGGCCTGGCCAGGTGGGGAGAAAGAGATACCGAGCGGCCGAGCCTGAGGGACCTGCAAACGAAAGAAGGGGGGGGAACAAGCCTAGGCTCCGAACAAGCAGCGAACCAAACTGACCCATAATAGAGAAAGAAAAGGACGGAAGGAGGGGGGGCAGACAACGCCGTATCTACCTGGGTAAAGGGGGCGTCTCTGCAAAAGCATCTCTAGCGATCAAGAGACGAAAAAAAGTCGGCCTCCGAAAAAAAGGGAGCTCACCATAAGAGAAGGGGGCAAAAAACGAAGTTTCCTCGACGCGTGTCCCGAAGGGGAAAGGAATATAGGAGGACTTTAAAGAGCGGAATCAAGGCTGCTTCGAAGAACCAAATTCGCCAGAATACCAAACTCTGGGGGATGGCCAGGAGAGAAGGGGCAGCTAGGGGCCCATGGGGGGAAAAAAGAAACATTGGGGGATCGAAAGAGAAAGCCTGAGGATACTAATAGGTCAGTGAAGAGTGTCCGGGAAGGAGGACTTACAAGGGTTCTCGCAATAATCGGGGTGGAAAAGGAGGACCTCAAGAATATCGAGAAGGCGGTAGAAGGAGAGCATCAAAAAAAAAACTAAGGAAGCTAGAGGAGACCGCAAAGTAGAAGAATAGTTCGGAATCTCCCCCGAGACGCGCAAAAAGAAACGAGGCAGCATCAAGCAATTAACGGGACCTGAGAGGAGGGACTTTCAAGTAAAAATTGAAGTTACGAAAAATACACCGATCCTACCCGAGATAGGAAAGAAAAAAACTAGAATCTATGGGGAATGCTCGGCTTTTCGGAGCTTGTAGCTGTCAAAGGTCTGAAAAAACCGTATAAATCTGGCGGAAAGCGGGACGAGAAAAAACGCGCATCAACTATATCATTGGGGGGGAAAAAGGAAGAAAAATGTCAAGGGGTGGGGGCTGACTTCATTGGAAGAGAGATAGAGAGAAACCCCAAAAAAAGAAAAGAACGGGGGCGTCAACGCGAGCGGGCAGAGGGACGGACCAACGTGAAAGATCGCGTACTGGAAAGACAGGTGAACATTACGCGAGAATATGGGGTTCACTGGGAGAGAAGGGAGGGCGAGGTAGGTGAGGTCAAGTATTTAGGAAAAGAAGGGGACAAGGAGGGAAGAGGTAAGTCAATCGCGAAAACCATCAAAATGGTGGAAGCGAAACAATTGAGCTCAACTTTGGAAAAAGGGGGGGCGCCGGTCCATCGTCGATAAGTCCCAAGAGAAGGTGGAGGCTAGAGGTTTCAGGGCGCGCGAGCACAAGGAAAGGTCTGAGACTCTGGGTGGGGGACCACCCGTGCGAAAAAAACACAGGAACTCGCCGAACGAGGGAGCCACCTTGTCGCTGCATTGAGAGTGAAGAGACCGCTCCGAAAACATGATCGACTCCGGGGGCCATAGACAGTTTAGGGCTTAAGCCGACGGTGATCCTTCGGCAAGCGATGCAGAAAAAGCGCCGACGCAGAAACCAGGAAGGGGAGGGGGCCAGAGGAGAAGTGAGGGAAAGCATAAATAAGATTGGGGAAACGTTTCATCAAGGAAGGAAGGAGACTAAATGCCGCTTGTCTTATTTCAAGAAAGCAGGAAAAAAAGACGAGGAGTAGCAAAGTAGTTCGGCGTGGCAGTGGCGCCAAAAAGATTCCGTGCAGCGCTCCAACGGGAAGGAAGAGTGCGAAAATGGTCCATGGATTTCAGGTCGGAGAAGAAGGAAAAGGACCGTACCCGCCAACTCATGGGCAAGTCGTCAAGCAAAAAGGAACGTCGGGTAGATTGGACCATGCCGCGTCTAGAAAAAAGAATGCGGATGCAAGGGAGGGAGGAGAGCAAAAGCTCTGATCCCTGAATGGAAGGGAAGGCTGGATAAGAACAAGGGTTGACTACTACAAAAGGGGGGTACACTCAGCCGGGACCTCGAAAGCGACAGAAAAAGGAATACAGGAAAAGGTCACCTGTTATTAACAATCGTAACGACAACGGCCAGGGGAGGGAGAGACGATACCGCGTCTCAGAGGGAGGAAAGAGTTGAACCATCGGGGAGGAGGAACCAGCTACATTAAGGAGAAAAGAATGATCCAGTTTCCAAGATTTGGGAGACAGACAACTATGCACGATCATCATAAAGAGAAAGTGTTCGCGCTCGTAGAATAAATATGTGAATGGGAGGAAAGGAAATCTGCAATAAATGAGAAGGCAAGCATCTGGAAGTTCCTGAATACAGGTATTAATGGAAGAGAGGAGAAAAGCGCAGAGAGAAGAGTCGCGGGACACGTCTGAGGCTAGACCCAGAACCAAGTCGCTGGGGATACGCTGGTGTAAACGGAGGAACCCCCCATTGGGGGGGGGTGAAAAAAAAAAAAATAATAAAGACGGCAGACTTCTCTGTTTGGGGGGTGGGTTTCAACACCCACACAAGTTTTGGTGCAAGCTGATAAACTCGCCGGGTTGAAAGCGAGGAAGTGGAAATGCAGGGAGGGGGGTCGGAATTGGTAACCAAAGACTACGACCTATGTAGGGAAGGGAAAGGGGACATCGTAAAAATTACTCCCAGAAGGGAGCCAGGGGCGACCAGATATAAATGCGGGAACACATCTGAGAGGTCGAAGCAAAGAACATTTGAAAAACGGGACGGGGGAGTTCAGAGGCGGATTCCTCTTCTAAGAAGGGGGAGTGGGGACTGGAGGCTATAATAAGTGCAGGAAGATTGGGCGGCAGGGCGATTGAGGTGATCCGGGGTATATATTGAACTACTACTCCTAATGCAGTATAAGGAAGCAGAATTGAGGGCTGCCCTACACTGCTGTGAGGGTAACCTCAACAGGTAGCAGCACAAGCATTTCTCAGCTCAAACGAAAGGTATACCCATCGTGACCAATAAAATCCGATGGACGGGGCCGATTCGTGTCGAGACAAGGGCCATCCTGCTTTTCGAGTCAACAAAAACTGGGAAATATGATGATAAGAGGGGAGCAAGGATCGCATCAATCGGACGCCGCAATCCTGGATTCACAGGCAACGATGGAAGCAACATGCTATCTTGAGAAAATCATTGTGGGTCTGAACTCCCCGCGCTGGAAAGGTGACCGGAACGTCTGTAGGGAGATCATACTCGAGCGCGGGGATCTAAAACGTTCGGAGTCTGGGACTGAAAAAAGAAGAAGGGAAAAAAATCGATCGCACAATGACCGAGAAGAAGTGGAGCCGCATCTCTTGTACAAGCGACAAACAGCCGGCAGCTCGACAAAGGAACCAGCAAGGGAAAAGGGGGAGTTCCAAAGAATTTGAGACAGGGAAAGACCTGGGTAAAACGAATATCGGGAGAAAGGCTCAGGATATGTGGCGTCAACTCGTAATGCGCGCTGGCCATCGCCTAAAGCGAAAGGGATTTGTGGAGAAAAAAGAAATCAAGGAAGGAAAGAAAGTTGACCAAAGGCAAAAGCTCGACACGCAGGAAGTTAAGAGGGGAGAAAGCTCTAGTACGCTGAGGGTATTAAACCAGCCGGAACTTCATAACTAATAATACCTCAGCGCCAAGGAAGGGACTCAGCGGGAACTTGATCGGAGGGGGGGAAGAGGCCGAGGCGCGGTGCGACCTCAGTCAAGGGAGAGGCACATTGTTTTTAAGAAGACGAGCGCTGGAAGTATATTGGATCAAACTGGCACCGGGCAAAAATTCACCTCAGTTTGATTTCAAGGGAGAGAGAAACACGGGTTCAAAAACGAGCCATGCAGGGGGCTCCGGGGGAAGGAGGGTACAGAAATGGAAAGAACGCCATTCTATTTCAAAAAAAACTTCAGTCTTGGACAATTTGCGATTGGGGGAAAGAAAGGTTACGGAGGACGAGGGGGCTGAAAGGAACAAGACGGCGGGGATTTTCAGTTGTAGATGTTTGGAGTGACATCTTGGGGACTGAAGAGCTGGAAGTGATGCGGGGGGGAGTAGAAAGGTGCGCAGGCGCGCCGTCGCGACTCTGAAAGTTGGTGAAAGACAATAGGGTCATAATTAAAAAGAAGAGAAATTCACCATGACGGGGTTGGGGGCAGAACCGCCTGCAGATAGGCAAAGCGTGCCGGATAGTACCAGAGAAGTTGGAATCCTCGTTAGTCATCTAGTTTGGAGGGGACTTGAAGACTAGGCAAGGGGAAGGGGTCCGGATCAGCCATAGAACGGCGTCGCGAGAAAGTCCCGGGAAGAGGGAGACGAGGGGGCGTCACGTGGCAATGTTTTGAGCGGAGACGATGGGTGGGCCGACCTCACCAAAAAAAAACGACCTTGCCACTTCAGCGCAGTGGAAAGGGGACTCTCTGTAGAAAAGAGAAAAGTGGCACTTAACTGCATGCGATGAAGAAGGGAGGAATCCTGTCTTCGTTAACGCACGTCCACGGATTGCACGACCGCCTTGTTTAATTGCGTCGTCGCGAGGGAAAGGCCATCTGGAGGGCGAAATAAGAACCAGGAGAAAAACTGTCGGGGGGCCGTTAGGAAAAGTCGGATCGGCAGACGGAAGCGCATAGCGTTAAGGCAGGGACCAGGAGAAAGCGGTCAGCGCGCATGCGGAAAGGGTTATCAGGGGGGGGGAGGAGGGGAAAAAGTCCACAGGGATAGGGGGGGGGTGGAGGGTCTCCAGTTAGGGAAAAAGGGGGGAGAGAAGAGAACGTGGGCTACATCTAATACTTGGAGGGGGGGAGGAAGTTGTTCAAAAAGGTGTGGATAGAAAATGTTTGGGAAAGAGGATCCTTGGCCTGTGGCGAAAGAGATGAGGCGTGGACGGCCCACAATGGCAAATGGGCAAAATCATGTACCCCATCTGCGTAGGGAACAGCGGCCCCGGACCAACTTAAGTGAAGAATTCCGCAAGGGGAGGTCTCAATCGATCCTGACCAAGGAAGGGGAGACTTGGCCGTCGCAACGGGACAGGCGATAGCTGAGCAACTATTACGGGAAGGGCAAGAGATAAGAAGGCAGAACCAGGACCTGGGGAAATGTGTGATACGAACGATGATGATTCCGATAGATGATCATCGAAGGACTTGAAGCAAAAAAGGGGCACGTCTGCAAAAAACTAAAAATCAAAGGGAAACAGCATAGGGGGAAGGGCGTTGGTCGAGAGCGGGAAGGGGGGAAGGAGAAGTGGGACCAAATTGGAGTCCGAATCACGGAAAGAAGAAAAAGTTCTCTCTGGCAGTGAAAGGGGAGAGTCTTATCAGCTGAACAAGGGGAAGCATGGGGAGGGCTTTACAAGCCAAACGTAGCGAAGGGGGGGAAGAGG
>Ga0179593_1588364_pt1 | contig 19078 bp, 16 predicted proteins | sample CZODoug2_1_08_16_FD_185931 | JGI IMG/M metagenome (GOLD analysis project Ga0179593, IMG submission 185931) | Vadose zone soil fungal communities from Angelo Coast Range Reserve, California, USA - CZODoug2_1_08_16fungal (PacBio error correction) | ecosystem: Environmental > Terrestrial > Soil >...
TCTTGATGCCCATTTTGTAAGAAGAGGCAGCAGGAGAGCTACGTTCTATCATATCATTTTCTCAATTCGAGGAAAAGAAAGAAGATATCCTTTATTAATCCAGGTAGTTATCTACTAGGCGCGGAACGGGGAGGGGGAGGATCGATTCCCTCCCTAATTCTCCCATAAAGAAAGGGGGAAACCAATTGGACGAAGCCAAGAAAAAGGCGACCGAGGGGAAAAAAGGCGATTATCATCTACGAAACCAATGCACTTTTACGGGGAAAAAGGGGGGGGGAGAGCATCTATACGCATACAAAAGAAAAAAGGGTCAATTTACTAAATTCCGGAGAAAAAGATAAACTCCTATGAGGGGAGACACCACGCATTACACGGGGGGAGAGAACAACAAGTGCTATAAGCTTTCCTATCTCTTGAGAGGAGAATAAGGGGGTACCCCTCTTCTCCCTCCCGCAATCTACACCATAAACCAAACCGGTCATCTATGTCTCGGGAAAAAAAAAAGGATCTGAGGACAAATCGGGCAGCAACAGCGAAACGGGCTTGCGGAAAAAGGAAAGTGTGTGAAAGAGCGACGGGAAGCAAGAAAAAGGCGTACCGTCACCCAGAGGAAAAAAAAAGAAGGGCATTCAACTTCTGCACTAATGGATCTCCGGACCTAAAAACGAGCCCCCTCCTTCGGCCATCTCCTAACGGAAAAAAAGGTACACTACACCATTCATTACCAGGAGGAAGAAGAGGAGACCTCTCCGTAGTCTAACTATTCTGAGTTCAAGAAGGACGAATGATAATATCTTTCGGAAAAAAAAGAAAAATGTGAAGCCATCATCTACATCCAACCGATGAAGAGGGAAGAACACTCTGCAGGAAGAGAAAAAGCGCCACCAAATGGGATTAATCGCCTAACTACTGGAAGAGGGAGGCAAACAAGAAAGAAAAAAAGTGGCGTTTCGCTCACCCCACAAGTGCTAGAATGTCTTAGGGAAGAAAAAAAAAAAAAGGAGAGACCGTGGGCCGGCGGCGGCTCGCGAAGACTTGAGTGGAAAGGGAAAAAGGAAAAGAAAGATTCATACAAGTCTAACACAGAGAAAAGGAGGGCACATTTTATAAAAACAATCCACTACAGCAGCCCCTACTAAAGAAGAAGGAGGCCCCCATTTTAGGTCCCGAAGGGGGGAAAAAAGAAGGACCCTTCTCCGCCGGGAAGGATCATCACAAGGAGGAGGAAAAAGTACTGTCACTATTGGGAAGGAGAAAAAGGGGGGGTGTTCATGGACGTCAAGCCCGAAGCGTTTAAAAGGAGGGATCAAAAAGTCGGGCCTCCATCTCACCAGAGGCTTAATCAAATTAAAAAAAAAAAAAAAAAGAAAAGCGCGATTTACCGAGTTGAAGCCCCTAGGACCGGGATTCAACGACAAAAACGTTACCACACCCTCCTTAGCTGAGAAAGGGAGAAAGAAAGTTAATCAACCAGGTAAGATCTTACGGAGGGAGAACTCTTTTATATATAAAGAGGAAAAAGGGGGAATTTCTATAGGCTCCTGACTCGTCGGAAAAGAAGCAGGGATGACATCCTCTAGGCGTCAATTGGTCTCATAAGGGAAGGGAAAAGAAGAAAAAGAAGAAGATGCTTACTCTAATAGGGGGGGCGGTCGCGGATACGCATTGCGTGAGATTTATTAAGAGAAGAGAAAGGAAGTTTAGGGACTCACCCTCCACCTTTCCTCCACTATAGAAGAAGGGGAAAGAAAGGGGAAGGGAGGAATTTTCTAACGAAAAGGGTCCTCTTCTCCGCTTAGACTGAGATTAGGAGATTAATCCTCTCTTCCCTCGTGGGAGAGAAAGCAACGCACCCCAAAAAGGAGGAGGAGAGCGGGGGAGGGGTCCTTCCTCTTCTATCTAAGAGAAGGAGAAAGGAAGAAAAAGAAGGAGGGCGGCTCTTAGGAAATAAGACATGTCCGAATTCTTCTCCGCGCCGTAACAGACAAGAAAGGGGGGAAAAGAAACCATAACCGAGAAAAAAAAGACAAAAGGGAGGGCAGGCGCCTCCACTTAGACTGGGCCCTTATCTACTAGACGCCGAGTGAGGGAAAGGAGGGGGGAGAGACGGGACTCATTCTCCTGCGAGGGGGGAAGAAAAAAATCCGCACCGTCCCGCTCACGACCAAGCGGCGTCAGCGCTTACCTTAAAAAAAGGAGGAACGGCGGCGATGCAGCTCGTCGAAGGAAAAAGAAAAAAAAAAGAAGGTGCCGGTACTCCTCCGGAGCAATCCGACGAAGGAAGGAAAGAACGTACTTCGACGCTCAAAGGGAAAAAAAAGAGACCGAAGGGTAAAAAAACAACGCGAGGAGAAAGAAAAAAAAAGGATTGAGGCCGGAAAACGAGAGACATGAGGGAGGAAGAAATCCTGAGGACACGCGTACACGCGTCGGAAAAAAAAAGAAGGTCTTACGCTTAAATACCTCGGCAGGAGAAAAGAAGAACAAAGCCCTCGGATTATCAAGGATTAGCTCGCTATCACCTCTTCGGAGAAAGAAAGGGCAAGACTATCTCAGAGGAAAAAAAAGTGCAGGAGATCATGAAGCTTGCGCCGCGGCTCCGGATTCGGCGGAAGGGAAAAAAAAAAAAACCAGGGGCCATTCTCATAGAGCCAAAGAGAAAAAAAAATGAGAGCCTCGGCGGGGTAGATACAGACCTCAGAATGCTACGGAGAAAAAAAAGGAAAACCGTATTATATTACGAAGCACAGAGGAAGAAGAAAGGGAGGGAAGAACAACCTAACTGACTCCTCTCTCCATAAATGACAATTACTCATAGGGGGAAGAAAGCAATCCACAGCAGGACATTATCGCGTAGTGGCGGTGAATGTAATCCTCAAGGGGGGGGAAAAGGAAAGAATCCCAGCCTGCCCAAAGGAAAAGAAACCGCTACAAGCCTTCCTCTGACCGAAGAAAGGACTATTCACCACCAATACGGAGGAGAAAAGGAAAGGAAAGAGGTCCACGTGATTCATGGGCCCCGACCACACCAGAAAAAAAAGAAAGGGACATTCATCCCTCTCCTAAGAAAAAACTATTCACGGTCTGTCTGCCTAAAGGAGGGGGAAGGAGGGGGGGGAAGACCATCTCTAACTGCAGAGAAAGGAAAAGGAAAGGGGGGGAGCCCAGAGTTTCTTTTATGAGCGTAAACGCCTTTCCTTATCCTCTTCGAAAGAAGAAAAAAGAAGAGAGAGCCCGTCTTATTACTCAGAAAAAAGGCGCTCCCGCACGTCAAATGACTCGAGTTCTTAAAAGAAGGGAGGGAAAAATCAGGGATGGCCCTATTAATAGTGGAAGAAGGGAAAAAGAAAAAGAAGGGCTTCAACACCGGATCGCGTCCTATATGTCGCCTTCAGTGATAAAGAAGGGGGGAAAGACGTGACTCACCCTTGGCTAACGAGAGAAGGGGGGGGGGGGAGAGGAGCGCAAACTCCCGCACCTCCCGGCAGGCACCCACCTTATGACCGAGGGGAAAGTCACTTGTTCCCGGAAACCAAAAGAAAAAAACAAGAGAGAAAAGAGTCCTTCTTTCTTTTAGTCTCCACCAAAACACATCTCCCAGCACGTGGATCGGGCATCGCCGAATGAACGCCGGAAAGAAAGTAGGATACGCCGAAGAAAAAAGGAAGAACAAGCCTGGCCCCACCACCTTCAGAGGAAGAAGGAGAAAGGAACCTTTTACTCTTTCGCAACAGTAGGGGGGGGGAAGGGGGGCCGGGTCAACTCTTCCTCCACGGAGAAAGAAAAGAAGAAAGAATCAACCCCCGGGGGAAAAAGAACCGTCGACTCCCTGGTTGATTACCCTTTGGTGCTCGCTATTAAATCATAAAAGGGAAAACGGAAAGTAGAAGCGCGCCTTCTTGAACGCCAACAGGAAAAAAAAACCACGCATGCAAACGAAAGAGACGGCCTGCAAAGTTGGAAAAGGAGGGGGGGGGCATATTTTACCAAACGGGAAGAGGAAGAGGGAAAGAGGCCCCGAGTAAGGGACTGCGAGCTCCTTCATCTTGGTACGTACTCCGGGGAGGGAAAAAACAAAAGAGGCCACCACTTTTGCACTTTTTCAAGAGGAAAGGAAAAAAAAAGAAAAGTCACTAATATAGGGGCCCAAAAATAGCCTACAATGTCCAATAAAGGGCACGGGAAAAAAAAAGGCGCTTTCTCGATTGGGTTTAAGCGGATGGATCAGATGGAGAAGGAAAGAAAAAGGAATCTGCAGCGGTCTCGCCATTGCAGGAAAAGAAAAAGAAAAAAAGGCCCGGTACTCGAAACCGGGGCGGTATTGCTTGCCGAGAAAAAAGAAAGCAAAGAAGATCGATTCCTCGAAGAAAAAAGAAAGGCTCGCGCAAGGAAACCAAAAGTCAGCGCGTCCACGGTCTGCAGGGAGAGGAAAAGAGGAAGGACGAAGGAGCTACGGGAGAACCATTCGGGAAGAGGGAAAGACTTCCCGCGCAAACCGAACGCGCCCATTCGATCACACCGGGATACAGAAAGAGAAGAGAGCGACCCGGGAGAGGGAAAGAAAAAGACGAGCACCGGAGCATCGTCACCACACCCCAAGGGAAACCTCAACAAAGCGTCGCGCACTTATTATTTAAAAAGAAGAAAGAGGAGAATATATCAGTTATTTACAGAGAGGAAAAAGAAGAAAAGAGACGTGAGCTACTTTCTCTCGAGGAAGGGGGGAGAAAGAAAAGAGCATCTTTTGTCCCTGTCTATCTACGTTCTCTGAAAAAAGGGGGGAAAAAGGAGAAGGGAAGCCTCCTACAAGTTCTCCGCTTCAGAGAAAGAGGGGGAGAGACAGTACCGTACTCCCGGCAAAAAGGAAAAAAACTCTACACTATACTTTAGTCTCTCACTTTCAGTGGGGGGAAAAAAGAGGAGGAAAAAGAAATTTCCTTATTCTATTCACAGGAAGGGGAGAGTAAAAAAACCGCCTTTCAGAGTAATTCAACTTTACCACCTACAATTAAAAGGAAGAAATGGGAGGAGACTACCGCTTCCTAATTCATCGTGAATGAAGAGAGGGGAAAAGAAAACAAAATCCATAAAATAAACTCGTATCCTTTCTACTATCTCCAGGGGGGGGGAAAAAAGAAAAGAGAAGGGGAAGGCCAAACGAGGGACTGACGTCTTTACTTTCCCTCTTGGAAAGGGAAAGACTCACGTATCATCTGACAAACTCTGCTTACAGAAAAGGGGGAGAAAAAACAGGGGAACGTGGCTCTACTTACCAAAAGAAAAAAGGCACATTGGCCCAACATACCTCATAGGAGATTCACCTTAAAAGAAAAGGAGAAAAAAGGGGGGCGTTGTCGCCACAGAAGGAGGAAAAGGAAAGGAGAGACGATCATACTGTAGCTGTCGGACAAGCGCGACAAGTTAAGATAAAAAAAGAAAACAGTCGGTCACTCGTTCAGGGAGGAGAGAGAAAAAAAGGGACATGTTTCAGCGCCGCGACGTTCACAGGGTTAGGGGGAAAAAAAAAAAGAACACAGATTCCAGTGCGCCAACACAAAGAAGAAGAACAGGCCGGCGGCGCGCAGTCGAGGGAGGAGGCGTTATCCATCCGTGAGTGGCCGGAAAAGGGGGGAAGAAAAGGGAGGGAAGCGATCACGTCGGCGGTGTCGTAGAGAAAAGCCGGGAGCGAGGTTTGGGAATGCACCACGTGCTGCCAATCGCCGCGAGGGGAAAAGAAAGAAAGTTACGCTCTCAACGCACTGGAACGTCAAGAAAAAAAAGAAAGAAAGGGAGATCTCACACGCTCGGCTGGATCATGATCAAGAAAGAAAAAGGGGAACGCGGTTTAAGCCCGATTACAGCAGGGAGAAAAGAAAAGAAGCGCGGATCGCCGATTAAATAACCTCGAAGAAAGGGAAAAAAAAAAGGGGAAGCGGCGAGTATTGGCTATCGTGGCTCTGATAAGGGGAGAAGGGAAAAAAAAAGCGTGGACGACATAATGCAGCGGCAAGGGAGCTCTCCATCGCGGACAGAGAAGGGGGAGAGGAAAAGAAGTTGCTTCACATACAGAAAGGGGGGGAAGGGGTAGAAAGGGGATAATGAGGGATGAGGACTTCACATTCACGCGAACTCTGCGCTTTGGTAGGGAAAAGAAAGGAAAAGCAATACGCGCAAGAAAGGGGGAGAGCAGCGTATAGGTAAAGAGGATTTTCGCGGTCGCACTGGACTCCTTGAATGCCATTGCTGGGGGGAGAAAGGAAAAAAAGGAGGACTCATCACCGCCCCACAAGAAGAGCGGGGATCAGAGGCCTAATCCTCTTCTACATACAGGGGGGGGAAAAGAAAAGGAAGAGAGAAGCTAACATTCTTCATTCAGAGGAGAGAGAGTAAAAAAGGGTACTGCCAGGTTCTCTTCCTCTAACAAGCCTTAAGAAGGAAAGGGGACCCCGTATCCACTTCGGGAAGGAGAAAAAGAAAGAAGGTGTGACCTAGGGACTATCATAACAAAACCATCAGAGGGACGAAGAAAAGCAGCTATCTCTTTACTTCTTGGAAAGAAGAAGGAAAAAGGGGACCTCATCCTATCCCGCGGAGAAAAGACAATCTCTCTTCTTAGCAACTTCTTCGAAGGGAAAGGAAAAAAGGAAAATGACCTATTCTCGACGTGATACGGAGAGGTGTCCCTAATCATCCATACCTTCGGGAAAAAGAGGATGAGCTCTCCTCTTCTCAGGGCCGACCGTAACACACTCAGCAATCACACAAAAAACGGAATCATTTGATGAGAAAAAGAAAGAGGAAGGAGGAGGAAATAGACATATCAACAATTCTATAGGGGACTATTGTAAGATCTGGATCTAAGCCGACTAAGAAAGACCGTAAACGACACTCATAGTAAAAAAAGGAGAAGGAGATGTCTAATCTTCTTTGCTACAGGGAAGAGAGAAAGAAGGAACTCATTCCGGATCCGCTCTTAACATTCCTCCTTAAGAGGAAAAAAAAGTCTTACTCTTCCTCCCAAACGAAAAATCATACGCTTGCATTACAGGGAGAGAAGGAAAAAAAAGAAATTAATCACGTACCAGGGGAAAGCAGGGAAAGGCTTGCTCCTCGTGCTCGGAAAGGGGGGGCTACAGTAGTGACACCGTCCTTACAGGAGAAGTGATCCCAATAAGCTTCGCTACGAAAAAAAACGAAAATCCTCGTATTTCAGGACAAAAACAAGGGGGACAGCTCCCAATCGATTGAAGGAGACAAGGCAAAGTACTACGGCCTCTTATACTACATAAGGGAGAAAGAAAAGAGATAGATACTCATCTTGCCATACCTCGTAAAGGAAAGGGAAAGAGGGAAGGGGGGCAGATTGGTGAAAATCACTCGGCCACCGCGGACTTACTCTCCCAAAAAGAAAGAAGTCCCTTTCTCCCGAGGACAAAAAATACCGCCTAGGTGCCATACCACGATCTTCTCTCTGAGGGGGGGGGGGTCTCCCTTACCTTTTGCGGAAAGAAAAAAAAAAGACGTTCGACCTTTACTACTACCTCTCTTACATCATCAAAGATCCATCGGGGGAACCAAATTCCCTTTTCTTGCGAAAAGGAACGCGAGAGAGGGGTCCCTCATACCATAAGGAAGGGAAGAAACTGTCAGGTGTAGGTCTGGGAAAAATGTTAACTCCCAAGGGGAAAAAAGGGAAATCTTTGCGGCGGGGTGTATCCGGGCGGGGGGGGAAAGAAGAAGAAAGAAGGGGGAAAGGGGGCCTCGTGGCCAGGGCACGGTGTAGTCTGAAGAGCAATATGCAAAATGTTGCATGGGCGAAGGGGGGTGGGGAGGGGGAAGGGGAAGTAAAAAAAGAGAAAGGGGCATCCCACACGGTCCTCACGTTCACACACAACGGAAAGAAGGAAAAAAAGGTGGACGCGTACAGGCCCTCGGGCTTCACCGGTCCAGAGAGGGGGGGAGGGAAGCATGATCCCCCGAGACGGAGGGGGGGGAAAATGACCTTGGCTGAGATGATTAGGAGGGAAGGTGCGTGATCGAGAAAAAAACGTGATGAGGAGATTAGGCGAAGGGGACGCTTTAACAAAGCTTCTTCCCAAAGAAAAGGAAGTCTTCTTTCGGGTAGGAGACTCCACCTCCGAAAAGTGGGTCGTCTCTTCCTTTAACTCTTGACCTGTCGGGAAACTAAGGAAATCATCGCGATCCTTGGGAAAGTTCCCGGGACGGACGCTTGGCGCCCTTTAACCGGTACGGGTAGCCGTCCAGGGGGAGGGAAAAAAAAAAGGGTCTCCAGTCTTTCGCGCAAGAAAAAACGGCACGTGGGGGGGTTTTTACGCCTTTTTAAAGGGAGCGCGATGATCTTCCCCGGGAACCGCCGCCAAAGCTCGCCGTCTTTAACTCCCTACTCGTTAGAAAAGAAGAAAAAAGGAAAGGAAAGGAATACGGCCTGGGTGGGAGGAAGATGGGGGGCCATCGTGATCTGGATTTTGACTAGCCCACTTATCCCGTGAAAGTAAGAAGGAGAAGGAAAAAGCCGCGTCAGCTAGCTTCCGCTCTGCGCAGTGGAAATGCACAGAGGCAAAAGCATCCCGTCTATATACTCCGTGGGAAAAGGGCCCGACCGTCGCGGAAGAAAAAGAAGCGTTCATCGGATTGTGTTGGGGGGGATTTCGGATGGATCAGATGCTCCTTACTGAAGAAAAGGAAGAAGGACTCTCCCAAGGTCATTTTGGGGAAAAGGAAAAGGGCTGTAGTGCAAAGTCCTTATCGCCACCTTTCACTTGATGAAAAAAGAAAGAAAAAACCACGCCTTAGAGACTTAAAAAAAAGAAGGGGGACGAAGTCAAATTGGTAACCCTCCTCTCTTTCTAGGGAAGGGGGAAAGAGAGGGAGGAAGAGAACCCTCACCTTACCGTCGAAGGAGAAAAAGAAAACCCCATCTGACATCCTGCCGCTCTGGGAAAAAAAAAAAGAAAAAACGCTCTCTATCATCCTTATTCAAGAGAGTATAAAAAAAATATATATCACAACAAACAAAGTATTATTGATGAAAATATATATATTCGGGAGGGGGGAAAATTCATCCCGTGCTCCGAGAGAAGGATAATGCGCGGCGGCTGCTTCTATCTAGGGGGAGAGAGACTGGCTCTAACTTTTCTCAGGGAAGAGGGAAGGGGGGCCCAGAGTGAGACCAGGCCCGACCTCTATAGGGGGGCGACCGTCGCCCTTCTACCGGGAAGAGAAAGGGAGGTGGGGCTAGGTTTCTTCTTCCGCGAAAGAAAAAAAAGAAAAATGTCTCTTCGAAGAGCGAAGATGCCGTGCTCTTCCACTGCAAAAAGACCTTGGGGAGGCGAAAAGGGAAACAGCTGAACGGAGCTCGTGCAGGCCGAGGGGAAAAGGCCGCTCCACCCAAGAAAAGGAGCAAGCGAAGGTGTCCCGGGGGAAAGAGAGGTCTTGACAAATCGTGTTCTTCCACTCTTATCGAAGGAAAAAGGGAAGGACAAGTGGTTTCAAGGAAATCGCTGACGCGTCTTCCTCCGCATATGAAGGAAAGAAAAGAAAAAGAGAGGGGTCTCTTCCACATCCCTTCTATCAACCGATGGGGAAGAATCACGTCATACAACATTTCATTCCTCTTAAGAAGAGGGGGAAAAAAAAAGAAGAGTCGCTTCAAGACGGAGAGAGTGAGGAAAGAAAGAAAGGGGATATATCGTCGCGCCCCCATTCCGAAAAAAGAAGGAGATTCGCTCCACCTGGAGAGAGATAAGAAAGACCCGGAGTTCCGGGGTTCTTCCACAAGAAAAGGGATACCGGTTCCAGGGCGAAAGAAATCCAGTTCGTGAGGGGGAGAAGGAGGGGGGGAGTCTATCCTCCTTGAGGGGGAAAGAAAAGGGGAAGGTTAGTCTATCGATCCACTTCTTCTTTGAGGGAAAAAAGACTACTACTTAAGGGAGAGTTTTCACTCTGAAAGGGGAAAGAATCGCCGAAGGGGACTTTTGTCATTTCTCCTTAAAAGGGGGGGGTTTCTCCGAGGGAACTTCATAATACATCCTCTCTTGGGAAAAAAAAAGTCTTCACTTCGGGCACTAAAAAAGCTCACGGGCTTTATCATGATCACGAGGGGGGAGAAAGGATCGTTAGCAAAGGGATGCAACGTCCACTACTTCTTTCAAAATTCTGCTCTTTACTCCGGTGATAATACCTAGAAGATTACTCTCTAGAATCGTGGAAAACGCTGCTATGTATTTTCTATGCGGAATGAGGAGAAATAAGGAGGGGGGGAAAGCTACACACCAAGAAAAAAGAGGTCTACAATAAGAGGAAGGGAGAAGGGAAGTTCTAGCTGGTCTAGGACCCAGAGCCAGAAAAATTTCGGCGCCGAAAAGGGGGGAAAAGAGAATGATGAAGCGGCGGGCGTAGGTGCGGTGGGCGCCGCACCCTTCCCCTTGCTAAAAAAAAAGAAAAAACGCTTTGGTCGTGAAAAGGGGGATGTCGATGTCTACCTTAGGGGAAAAGGAAGACCTGGATCGCCGTTAAGGCCGTGCTGGGACGCGGGTGAGACTCAAACCGCCCACCTTGTCATCCGATAGGGAAAGGAGCTTTCTTCACACTCAGGATAAAAAAAGCTGAAATTCTCTACTCCTGATTAGGAGGCCTCAGGAGCTTGCGTAACCCTGTCCTTCCGAAGAGAAAGGGGGGGAAGAGCGGACGCTTCAATCTATTTGTTCTCCGCAAGTGACAAAAGAAAGTCCGATTGTCGTCTCATTTCCGGGAGGAAAAAAAAGAAAAAAGGCGCCTTTCGCTGTCAAGGAGGGAGAAGAGGGCCCTACCCGAGCCGCGTCTGCACGCGCTGGAAAAAAAGGAAAAAGCGTGCCTGCGGCGGAGGAAGAGAAGGAAGAGGGAGTAAAGGGGTCGCAGACTCTGTTCCCTATCTCCTCCGGAGAAAGAAAAAAGAAGGGAAAAGAAGGGCTCCCCGGCTCCTGCCCGCTAGGGCGCTTGATCGCGAAGAATACTCTCTTCAACAAAAGGTTTTGGGAGGCCACGTCTCTAAAAAGTTTTGGGATTTTCTTTCTGGATTTGGGAAACTTATGTTTTTTTGTTTTCCTAACTCAAAACTTTAAGTATTCTGTTTTTCTATTCTCTTTTAGGGGGGTGGCTACACTTACTCTATTAAAAAGAGAAAAAAAAAGGGGACGTGCTCTCGTTTATCGCGAAAGAAAAAGAGAGGGAAGAGGAAGGACGCCGGAGATGGGCACCGCTTCGGCTCCTCCCTGAAAGGAAAAGAAGAAGAGCTGCAAATAGCAGAAAAAGGTGGCGATGTCTGCTTTCATTCTCGGAAAGAGTCTCGTATCTTCACGGGAAAGAATAAGGGGAAAACTGACGCATGAAAATCTCGTCGCCTCCCGGAAGAGAAAAGGGAGGGGGGTAGATCATTACCTCCTTGCTAGGGAGGGGGAGGAAAGGTGTAGAGAGGAATTCCAGCGTCTACTTCCCTCTTATACGAAAAAGGGAGAAGAGGGAAAAAAGAGCTTATATACTCAGTCTGACGAGAGAGAAGAGAAAAACTCTATCAAAAAAAACCTATCATTATTTCGGTGGGAGAACCCACTCTTTGCCGGGAGGGTAGGGGGGGAGGAAGCCTCCAGAAAAAGGCAACTGTCTACGCGAACCTCCTTTCCTACCGAAAGAAGGTCACTACTCATCGGCGGAAGAAAGGGAAAGCGTCGGGGTCCTGGTGCGGCCTGCTACCAAAAGGGGGGGAAAGAGACGTTACTACTAAAGAGATGGGGAGGTTCACGTTGAGGGGACCTCCACCCCCTTGAAGGGGGGGTCTTCTGGGGAGAACCTCGACCAGCGAGACTTCCTCTATTATCCAGATCCTCTATGTAGAACACCGAGTGGGAAAGCAGGTACGTACCAGTCTAATAGCCGCTCGTCCCATCTTCGCCCGTTTCTCCCAAGGCCCTCTAAAGGAAATGATATAGAAAAAGGCGAAAAACTTCGACCTCTCATCACGTGGGGGGGGGAAGGGAAAGAGGGAAGTAATCGGGATTAACAGTCCCATCGCCGTCCTTGATTCTCCTGAGGGGGGAAGGAGAAAAAGATATCCGACGTGACAGTGAGCTGACGTTCCAGGGAGGGGGAAAAAAGTGCTCCTTCCTTCATAACCAGTGTGAAAAAAAGGGGAAAAAAGTTGTTCCTCTTTCCACCTAGGAAGAAAAGGGCACATTATGGGTAGGGTAGAGGAAGACACTCCGAAAGAGAAGATTAACGCTGCGAAAAAAACGGGGAGGAGGGGGATACTCCTCCTATCTCTCTCTCCGAAAAAAAGGACCACCTTCCTCGAAGGGGAAGGGAACCGTAAGTTACACGTCGGTATGTTTCCGAAAAGAGCGCGGCTCTAAAATCAGGATCAGACCGGTGGCGCTCATCGCCTGAAGAAGGCCTGTTGGCGCGCGAGGAAGAAACGGGTCGTGAATGCCTACCTCCTTCAAGGAAGAAATGAACGCCGACTCGTGAGGAAGAGGCAGGAAACGCCTGCTGTTTTTGTCTTCACTTTATATAAAGGGGGGGAGGGAGGGAGACTGGATGTTGGACGTCCCACGGAGAAAAGGGGAAGGGAAAAGGGGAGGACCGGAAAGCTTCATCTATCTCCGCGCGAAAAAGAGGGGAAAAATACCTCCATCCCTTCGAATAATAGGGAAAAGTCGCTCCTCGCCAGACATAGATTACCTGCTAACGGAGGGGGGGGGAGGCGGATGGAACTATTCTCCTGATCTGCCTTCACTACTCGCAAGGGAGAAAAAAGGGGGAGGGGGGTCGCCCTTCCTACGCGCCCAGGAGGTATTAAGAAGGGGAAAGGTGATGATGGACGTCTATACCAGTAGACCCACTCCCTTTCTAGAAGAAAGAAAAGGAAAAAAGAAACGGTGAAATTGTAACCCTCCTCGCGGTAGAGGAAGGGAGGGAAAGGGAAAATAACCCGAGCGCACTTTTACCCTCTCCCTTCTATGAAGAAAGGAATACGAGCATCCTTCCTCTCAGAGAAATGGGAAAGAAAAACCGAGCGAATGACCTTATGCAGCGCGTACCCCCTCCTAGCATCTCGCTAACAAAAAAGGGGGGGGTGCGGGGGTACTCTCTGTCATACGGGAGAGAGAGGGGAGGAAAGGGGGGACGGTCAGGCGTTCCGGCTGCTCTATCTCTGGGATGGGAAGGAAAAAAAGTCGACGTTCGCTTAACTGTGCAGAGGGAGTAGGGATGCCGAGCATTTTTTCTCCCTTCCCTCTCCGCGGGAAAGGGGGAGGGGGGGGACTCTCCTCAGGAGACCAGTGAAAAAAGACGGAGTGGGTATACGGGGGATCGTGCGTACCGCATCATCACCCGGGGGAAGGGAAGAAACTACCTCCTGCTCTTCCGGCCGGGGACACACCCCAGAGGGAACGTGCTGAAGTTGAAGGCCGATCATATGCATATTCATCCATAGGGAGAAGAGAAAAAGAACTCGGAGCCTTTCCATAAGAAAGACGGTCTGTTCCCAGGGGGGGGGGGAGGACACTTATCTCGAAAAGGGCCTCTGAATTGCAACTTTGGAAAGGGGAAAAGGGATGACGCGGCTTCCGCCCAGATGAAAGAGAGGGCAAAGCCTACGTGTTCTCTTCAAAAGAAAGAGGAAAAAATGGAGAATCAACGTAAACGACAAATGCATGCATCGTGGCGCCTATTCTCAACGAGGAGAGGGAAGCGCTTCTACTGGAAAAGACCGAATGGGAATATCATCGCTCGCCCCGGGGAAAAAAAAAACTACCCGGCGTCAAAATGAGAGGGCACCCGGAGGGGGAAAAGGGTTGACCCGGGTTCGCGGGTTTCTTTAGGGGAGAAGCCTCCTTTCTAACTACTGCCATGCTCTCAATCCCTTCTATAAAAAAAAGGGGGGGGGAAGGCTCTCTCTCTGAAAGGAGAGGGGGAAAGACACGACGCCTCGTCATCTTCGAAAGAAAGGAAGGGAGGCTTTGGTTCATATGAGACGACTAATTTACGTCTCTTTCTGCTAGGGGGGGAAAGGCACCACTTTCTCTCTCGCAGAAGGGGGGGTTATTGATTTACTTTCTCTTTTTTAGGGGGGAAAAAGGGGAGACTTCAAGCCATAGGGGAAGAAAAGGGAGTCAAGTCTTTCTCTCTTGTAGAGAGATGTCTTTACATTAATCACGAAGTGTGAGTGAGGGGCGATTGACTTCTGTTAAGCCCTTATTAACCGATGGCACTCGTACACCTCTACTGTCCACAACTCAACAGAAAGTCCGCCTTTTACTAACCCGAGAAAAGAAGAAAAAAAGGAAAAAAGCGGCTGAATATGTTCGATCTCTCTTCGCCGTGGGATCAGAAAAGAGCAAACAACGCTTTCTACATCCGCTTCTTAATTTTTCTCCTCTCTGCCGGAGGGAGGGGGAGGAAATTTCGGCGCCTACCTAAAGGTGGAGGAGAGGAGAAAAGGGCAGGGGGTAGTCCCAAAAGAAGTCTCTCGTTTGTCGTTTTTGGAAAAAAAAAAAAGATATACTCCTACGCTCCGCCTCTTGTCGTGGCGTAGGGGGTATTTCGACCGGCTTGTCTCTTTCTCCCCAGGGGAAGGGGGGAAGGCCGTGCTTTTCGTAAGCAGCGAAAGGGGAGGCTCCACGTCCCAAAAAAAAAAGGGGATCCGTTCTCCTCTTCTAAAGACGGCTGGTCTCCACTTCTAAAAGAGGAGAAAGCGGCTTCTTCTTTCTCCGCTGCGTCCAGCCGGAAAAGTCGCCTGCTTTCTCGTCCGATACTCCCTTCCTCTCCCGCGAGGGGGGGGGGGACCGTCCGCGGTCCCTGCATCCGCCTCCTATTTGAGAAAGGGAAGAAAGAAGAAAGGGCTCATTGCTCCTTTGCTCTTTCCGTCCGTGACATAGAACGGGACTGGGCCTCTTCTCAATCGCTTCCCGCAGATAGAAGGAAAAAAAGAACGGTTCGAATGGGACGAGGGTCATCTTTAAGAGAGCCCGGCGAACGAGAGACTCCCCCAGGAGAAAGCCTCTTTGTCTGTGCTGAGGGGGATTAGAGAGGCCCCGTCTCGTCCGAAAGAAGGGGCCCTACTCTTTTAAGGAAAGAAGGAATAGTCTCATCTCCCACCACACAACTTAGTAGGAGGGAATTTCTTTGCTTCACAGAAGACACGCGTAACTGGCTTTCTCACTCTCCTTACGCTCGGAGGAAAAGGAGGAATTCGAGATGAAAAATCTTTCACCTCTTCTTCTCCCCCAGAGAGAAAAGGGAAAGATTCACATAGAGAGAGTGTAGAGAGTAGCTTTAAGCGCTTTCTCCTCTTCTCGGAGGGGGGGGGGGGGCACCGGAAAAAAGGGAGAATTAGCAGATTCTGTCTCTAAAAGAAACGGCACATCTCGCAAATAGGAGAGACATTACCGGGAGGGCGCGCCCCCATCTCTTTCATCTTCAGGTTAGTAGAGAGGAAGAGGAAGTCATCTCCTTACGAGCTTCTCTCTCTCCCTCCGCAGAAGAGGGGAAGCTTATAATATTAATAACGCGATCCAAAGGGGAGGGTGAATTAGCATCAACGCGTGCCGCGCTTCTTCTGCTCAAAAGAAAAGGAACGGCGAAACCGAGAAAGCCCTCCTCGTTTCACTACCAGAGGGGAGGGGGGAGAAGAGCCCTTTTCCTTTTCTTCCCGACCACGCGTGAAAGAAGCCCTCGCCTTCATCATCTCCTCCTGGATCCAAGAGAAGGGGGGGAGGCGCCTGAATTTCTTATGGGGGAAGAACAAACTCTACGCCGCTAGTTATCCCCTTTCGCGAGAAGGGGAGAGAGGTGGTCTCGGAACGCGTTAAGGATAAAGGAAAAGGGAGCCGGGGTGCCCCTATTCTCTCGATGATCTCTCGTTTCTTCCGAAGGACAGCACGTAAGGGTGGGTCGCCAGTAGGTTTACCCCTAAGCGGAGAAAGGGTCTTCACTCGAGCCATCGGCGGAAAAAAAAGGGGAAGGATCCCGCCGATCTTGAGCCTAGAAAAAAAGGGAATTTGTCTAACGAGAGGAGGGACTGTGCCGTTCCCGGAAGGGCGTTCTGAACCACCGTGACGGGCAACCCCCCTTTCTGACCTAGGGGAGGACCCTTTTTTTTCCGTCGTGCACAGCCCGGCATTATTCTTCGCCGTTTCTCGTCACTCCACCCCCCTGGGGCGCAGGCTCCGTGGACGGCAAGAAAAAGGGGCTACCTTTCTTTCCCCTCACAGGATCGGGGAGAAAGGGGGAGGGCCGCCGCGCAAGACCACCGTCTCTTAAGCCCTTTAACCTGTAAATAAGCAACGAGTCGTTCCCCGGGAAAAGAAACCCGGCTTCTCGAACAGGAAGAAATCTCATGCAAGTTTCTCTTCAGAAAATTCATCTTGTTCCTGGGTTTGGCCGTTTGTCTTCCAAGTTAGATGGGACTCTTCGTTGAGAAGAAGGGGAGGGATGGGACTCCGGCCTCCAGTATAAGAGAGGAAAGGAGGACAGCTCGTTTCGCGAAAAGGAAGAAGGTCCGCATGTTGTCCTTACTTTTCGAAAGAAAGGGGAGAGTTGGACGAGCCCACTATCCCAGGTAAAGGGCTAGCCTCCTGAAGAGGGGGAACCGCCGCGTCAGCGAGCTCAAGGGACCAACGTTACGTTCCATCTTCCAGAAAAAAAACCGTCGAGGGAGGGGGGAATGGGCCCATACCTGTTGCTCAAGGGCGAAACCTTTACTATCTTAAAGGAAGTTCTCTTATGTAAGGATTTGATCAATAATTGCTCCTGAATAGGGAAAGGGAATCTATCTCTTCAAGATAAAAAAAAAGTGAGTCCTCCCCCAATTTCATTGTTGGGGGAGACCTGCTTTATTCTCCGGAAGGGAAAAGGGCCACTTCACTTTGCTTCTTTCTTCTAGAGAAAAAAAAGTAGAGAGAACTTTCTCTCCTCCTCTCTTTCTGCTTCGATCGTCACTTCGAGCAGGTCGAGGAGGGTCCCCATCTTCTGAGGGAGAACTGCACGGGCCTCATCGATCCGGTACAGCTAACCCTCGCACGCTTTCCCTAGAGGCATCCTCGTTATACCTACCGAAGGACGCGTCATTGCTCCAGGGAAAGTCGCTCCGCGCGTCGAGCAGGAAAGGATACCCCTTACCCCCGAAAAAAGTGAAAAGGGAGGATTAAATAGATATATTCTGATGAAGGTAAGCGCTCCGGTTCTCTCTCTCTGAAAGAAGGGCGCTGCGGGGCCGCTGATAAGGGAGACTTTCTTATCTACTTTCGCCGGAAAAAAAAGCATTTCCTGATCGAGGGGGCCTCTGCCCGCTATTATTTTTTACAATGGGGTCTTCCCGGAAAGAAAAAAAAACGAGCTTGATTCCGCTGCCACGGGCGTGGGTAGGAGAGGGGTGAAGTGGAGACAAACCTTATCTTCGACTACCTCCTGGGGGAAAACGTGTACCACAATGAAAAGAGAAAAGGGGTGAGCTTACCGCCTTCCTACTCGTGAGGGGAAGGGAGGAAGTACTCGCGCTCCACCATCCATCCGAAGAAAGGGGAGATGTGCTTGGCCGTCTTCTCTACTTTCTTGAAAAGAGGAGACACTGGCTTGCCTTTTAACTTCAACGTTTGGCCGGGCGCTCGGTAGAGAAAGAGGAGCTCGCGTACTTCACTTTCTACTTTGGCTAGTACAAAAAAAAAGAGGGGGGAACAACTCCTCATGGAGATCAAGTACGAAAAAAGAAGAAAGGAAAAGAGGGCGGGCGTCTCGCTTTATACTGTAAGGCTTTCTTCAATCCCGACAAGGGGAGGAAAAAAAAGAAATAAACAGGCCTACCACTGAGTGAACGCCTGGCAGAGAGAGAGAATAATGGCGGTTCGAGCCGCTCTTTCCTTTTTCGAAAGAAGAAAGGGAAGGTTCCAGGGCGCCAAGCCCTGGCGTGAGACCTGTGGGAAAAGGGAGGGGGAGGCAGATCACGTTAGTTGCCGACACTTTCTCCTCTTAATAGGGAGGAAGGAGGGCGTCCTCGTACCCGACCTACTACTACTGGCAGAGCCAGGAAGGAGGATAGGCCGAATTTTAGAAACCGTTTTTCTGCCGTACTTTCCTTTTTTCGCGAGAGAGTCAGCCCGAACTGAAAAAAGGGAGTTCCTTCTTTCTGAGAAAAAAGGCCGGATCATGATCACGAAGGCGACCAGTACTCTCTTTGTACTCGGGAAAAAGAAAGAGGAAAAGTAAAAGAAGGGGCCACCGACTTTCTTCTCTGTCGCCGTGAAGAGGAGAGGAGGGGGAAGATGGAAAGCTTCTAATGATGTTCTCTCTTCTTCTTCGACAGGGGAGAAGGAAAAAAGGGCGACCTCCTCGGCGGTCAAGGGGCTCCTCCGCGGCCAGAAGAGCGAAACAAGGATAATTTTAGGCTCCCTACCGTAAGGGGAGGCGAGGGGAAATAAAAGGAAGGAAAAGGGGAATCGTCACGCGAACGCGCGCGGTGGTCAGGTCCCGCACCCAGTTCCCACAGAGAAACAGATGGTCGTGACCATATTCGGATGAGTCGAAAGAAGGGGTAGCCCGACTCCTTATTCCGGGGGAGGGGGGGGAAGGGGCGCCTCTTGAGTCTTCATCACAGGGGCCACTCCTCCTGATCGTGCGGGGAGGGGGGGGGATTCCTCTTCTACTCCTAAGGGAGAGACTAGTCCTACTACGCGCGAGCTTCCGTCCTCTTTCGACGCATAGTAAGAAGGACCGTCTGCCTCTTGCTTCGGTCCTCTTACTAAAGGGGGGTTTCTTCCTCCCGTCCCAAGGAGGAGGGTGTGCCTTGCTGTGATCGCGCTCTGGCATAAAAGGAAGGGAAGGGACGGTGCAAGGGAGATCCTCCCTTTCCTCTCGAGAAGATCAGTCCCACCGCAGATCTCCGAAAAGAGGGCATCATTCCTGCCTACTTTCGAGGGCGCCTACTCGCTGTGCACGGAAAATCCTCCTCTCCGCCGTCTGAGAGGCTCGTCCTCTTTCTTCCTCTATACGGCGACTCCTCTCTCCCGACAAGAAGAAGGGGAAAATATCC
>Ga0179593_1502015_pt1 | contig 19077 bp, 16 predicted proteins | sample CZODoug2_1_08_16_FD_185931 | JGI IMG/M metagenome (GOLD analysis project Ga0179593, IMG submission 185931) | Vadose zone soil fungal communities from Angelo Coast Range Reserve, California, USA - CZODoug2_1_08_16fungal (PacBio error correction) | ecosystem: Environmental > Terrestrial > Soil >...
TGCCGGTGGAAACAAAGGGAAAAGAGGAGAACTCCAAAAAAGGAGGGAGAGAAAAACGGTCTGAGAGAAGCAGTTGTACCCAACACCAAACCCCACACAACATGAACGTATTTGCGGTCGGAAAAAGCTCAGGAGAATCAAAGAGTGTCGGAGCTTGATGCCGAGGGTGAAGACAGGTCCGGGAAGCACTTGGTGTTTGGTCACCCAGAGACGTGTGCTCCACGGGGTTGGTCCGCCAAGGACAGAGGGGGACTCCCAAAAAGGAATCATAGAAACGCGTAGCTAAGCCTCCTTGTTGTACAGAGGGACGGGATGACTGACGACCGGGGTGGAAAAGGAAGCAGGAGACCTGAGGAAATAGGGGACGTGACGACGTCCTTCTTCTTCATCCTGGAGACCAGGGCTGATATCCTTCGGAAGGGAAAGCGGGGTTCCCGGGCTTTTTGGGAGTTAAAAAAGATGAGAGGGCGCCCGGAGAACCGGGGAGGGGAGAGGGAACTGTTCCCACGAGGGAGGAGCAGGAAGACGCACAATTAAAAGAAAAATTGTGGAGAAGTGGGGGAAACCCCTTCTCAAAGAACGACAGGAAAAAACGGAGGGTAATTGGGAAAAAACAGGCAAAGGAGGGTCTTCTTCTTCTAAGAGGTGGGGGAAAGTGCGATCAAACCTCGGCCCTTCTTTTACCGACACGGTGTCGGCAGCCCAAAACGCTTATACGTCTCCACTAAAATCAGGGGGAGGTAGAGCATAAGCCAAGCAAAAGGTACTGTTTGGTAGGCCATCTTCAGGCGGGGTACGTCTAAAACTCGGCGATCTCAGCCATCCAGATCCGGAAGATCGCGATATGTGGGATTGTGAGAAACTAGAAGTGGCACCACCGGACGAAAAAAAAAGAGTCTGGCAAAAAAAGAGAAAAACTTTCGACCAGAAAAAAGGAGAAAGGGGGATCCACTTTTTGGCGCTCGCGCTTTCTCATCACCAAAGCTGGGCGACGCAAAAAGCTCAGTACAAGCAAAAATGGAACGATGTCAGAAGGGAAAGTTCCAGAAGGGGGGGGGGGAATCGTGAAGAAGGGGGAGGGTTAACCGCCTCTGGTAAGACCGATCCCCATCGGTGATCTCAGACTCCTTACGGGATGCCAAAAGAAGTCCACTGACTGCAGAAGCTCTGGAAGGAACTTGTAGACGACGGAGAGGTGAAATCCTTTAGATTTGTCTCTAGGGGCAAGAACTCGCGTTTCCGGCGCGGGAAAAAATTCAAAGAAAGAAGGCTCAAAAAAGGGGCACGAAGAAGGAAGACGAAAGAAGAAAGGGGAATGTAAAAAGACGGAGTGCCCTCAAGGGGGGGGGGGGAGCCTTCATAAAGCATAGCCGCCAACCGACGGAACGGGTAAAAAAAAAAAAATCAGAGAAGACCATGGGGGGGGAAGGTGGAAACTTAAATAGCGATGGGCAGGGAGAAACACCGCCTCTTTGAAAGGGGGGTTACATCAAGGCAGCCGCTTCTTTGATGAGACGGGTGGGGTCACCTATGTCGAGGAAAGAAGTAGGGACGGGGAGAAAGGGGATTACAGAGGAGGTGAACGCAAGGGAGGGAAATCGAGAAGTCCGGGTGATACGTGCCGAGAGGGCACTTGAAAGCCCCTTCGAGGGCTTGCTAATGATCGGCTTACGTTGAAAAAAGATGGGATGGAGGCGAAAAATGAAAACGCTTCTACGGAGGTATTGAAGCAATAGACTTCTCGACAAAGAGGGTGCGTGGCAACGGCCGCTTAAAATGCCAGTGGGTAACTTTAAGAAATTTTAAACTTCGCCTCAAGTAAGAAAGTCTGGAACCTTCACATGGTTGTAACTCACAAAGATCTGAAGGGAAAAGACGGTACTCGAAGGTGCTCCATCACCAACGAAGGGGAGGGACTCGAACAGACGAAGTTGCCGCGGGAGATGTTATCCGAACGGAAAAAGAGGGGTGGGGGAAAAATCGCCAGGAGTTATCAGAGAGGTGCGAAACGCCTTAGACAGTGATAACGGCCTATTCACCAGCTCGGCTTAGGGGACCTCGAAAGATCGTCTTCCTTCCATCGTTAGAAGAGAAAAGCAAGGTGAAGGTCGGGGGCGCGTTCAGTAGAGAGGGGGGGGGTCAACCTAATTACCGCTGAGTATTCGCCGTCTTTGAGGGAAAACCGAAAACAGTAAACGCTCCAAACCAAGGCTGCAACTCAATGAGTTTGCCTCTTCAAATAAGCAAGTGGTGTCAAGGAAGGCCACCCGCATAGGGTCTCGGGGGGAGGAAAAGGGGGGTCTCTGGTGGAAATCGCGGCAACGCTACAAGAAAAGCCCATGAAGCGGTGTGCAAAACCCGGAAGGGGTCACCAACCGAGAAACTGTAGAACGAGTAGAATACGAAGCAAACAAAAAACAGGAGGGGGAGGAAAAAAAAGAGAGAGAGGCAACGGGGGAAAAAAAGGCTCAAGTTCGCTGGGGGTGACCAAGTCAACTGTTCAATCCCACACGGTCATGCTTAGTTCTTCTTCTTAAGACGAAGGTAAAACCAACTAAGAAAAAAAAGGGAAAGAAAAACTCTTCCACGATGAGGGGGGCCCTTGGAAAATGGAGGAAGGGACGATGCACCATAAAAGGGTTGGGTGGGCTGGATACCTCCATATCGGTCATCGGCAATCATCCAAAGAACGGAAAAGAATAAAAAGCGAAAAGTAGGGCACAACAGACCCTCGGCGCGGAGAACGCCGAAAGAAAAGGAGGGAATATCCTCAAAATAATAAAGGGGCGAACGCTTCACAAAATACCTATCTGAATACAGGGGTACAGGAATAAATGGTCTACGCCGTATGAGAGAGAAAATATCTCATAAAGAAAGAGAAAAGAAAATACTGTTTGCGTTCTTAACTAGAAAAAGAAAGCGGCAACTTAGCGGTAAAGAGTCATCCGCTGTGGTCATAGACCGGCTTTGGAAATGAGGAAAAATGGTCAAAGAGAAAAAGGGGGAGGAAAAAGGGGAAGGTCCTCCCTGGAGCGACAAGGGGAGAGAAGATGCTTGGAGTTCGTCCCGTTCCCCCAACGGAATCCACAAGGAGCATCCTGGTCAAAGATTGCTAAAAAAAAGGCGATCATAACTACGAGAGAAAAAGGGAGGGGAGAAAAACCCAGCTTGTGAAAGTCCTCTGAACGAAAAAGCTAGCAATAATAAAGACATGCTAAAAGAATAGGGAACCCGTCAAAACGACATCTTGCACAGAAATGCAGGAAGAACGAAGAGTCAAACTGGCGCGGGGAAACGAAAAGGCGGGGGGGATAACCTACAAGATCGAGGGGACTCATATCAATAAGAGGAGCAGGGTTCCCACCAGTTTCAAAAGGGAGGGGGACACCACAAAAGCACCAAAGATCATATGGAACGTGGGGCAAACAGGAAAAAGAGGGTCCGAATCATCTGAGTTGGACTCCACACCGCGCTACCACCGTTCCCAGAGGTGAGATGCCGGCGAGGGCTCCAGTAGAAAAAAAAAACGAACGCGGGTTCAAATAGCTTTCTGAAAAAAAGGTAGGGACTCTTCGGGGCAGGGCCAGGAGACAAACTCCCTCTTGAACGCGAGTTCGCGGACGAACCAGGCTAAAGAGTCAGACCGTCCCGACGTCCGGGAGACCTGGAGGGAGAAACGGACGAACGGCGCTAGCCTTAAAAACTACACGTTTGCATCGAACTGCAGTCAGGCAACAGACGAAGTGGGTTCATCCATTAAGATCAAGGGGAACTCGTCGGATCTAAAATTGGCGAGAGGGAAAAGGGAAACTGCTAAAAGTACAACGGAATGAAAAAACACGGAGGAAGGGACCGAACCTGCTGAAAGGGGGGATGTAAGCTAAGCTTAAAAAAAAAGTCGGATTGAGACAACAGCACTAAAAAAATCGGCCCACCAGGGGAAAATCACAATTGAGTGACTCTGAGGGTGCAGCAAAAAGGGGAGGTTGCGGAGGACAAGACCGCTGGGAGAGAAGGTTGGGGGGTCCGACTTCATCAAGGGGTCTCAAACCAGAAAACGCGAAAGACGGAACTAATCCTTCGATGCCGGTATCAGTCAGATGTTATAAGTAAGCACGAAAAATAAGATGCTGGGACCGACACCCAGGACGAGGAAAAGCTCAACTCAACCATTGTAGGGGAGGGGGATAGAAGAAAGAGGTGGGCTAAGAAAACACTTTGAGGTAAAACGGGGGGGAGAGGGGTGGGGGGAGGACTCCTCAAATAAGAGAGAATAAAAACCCAAGGTGGGCGATGGGAACTGGCAAATCCTTCAAGCGGGTGTCGCTCGTGCTTATTTCAACAAAAAAGTTAGGTCATGAAACGATGTGAGGGAAATCCCGCCTAAGGGGTCAAAAAGGGAAATGCAACTGATCCTAACCTTCCGTGAGAAAAGAAAATAGAAGGAAAACTAAAAGGCCCGGGAAATCCAGTCGTGGAGGAAGGCAAAATGGGAAGGGCGCCAGGGGAAAGATGAAGAGAGGAGTTTTCACTGTCTCAAGTTCCGCAAGTGCAGAGGGAATGGTAACAAACGTCCTGTAAACGAAAATCCTGACCCCTAGGACAAAAGGGGCGGGAAAGAGGTTTATGAAGGTATCGGTCAAGCTGGAGAGAGAAATCCACTAGGGTGACCGGCGCGAAACACTCACAGGAAAAAAGGCTAGGGTAATGCCAAACATAACCATGGCAGCACTGAGGTCTTCCAAGATCACAGATCCAGAAAACGACTGAGACATATTAAAATCTGTCGACCGACACGATCGCTTGGGGGGGGGGCTGGAAAGATAATCGATAATCACCAGGTGTAAGACCCTCGTTTTGGTGGAGCAAAGATAAGTCGTGGAAAAAGGAAGAGAGAAAACAAAAAAAGGAAGGGAGAGGGGGGGGGGAATAGAGTATGGAAGTTGAACACTCAAAGGGGAAGCTCGGTGCCAAAAACCGAGCCGCACACCTGTGCTTTATCGGCTGAAGCTGTTGCCACCAAAAAAACCATCGGGGGTCGAGCCCTCTCTGAAGACGGGTAAAAAGGAGGGGAAATCTTGAAATGCTCTGAGGTTGGGGGATAAAACTGAAATCATCACTTGGGAGGTGGCAGTAAATTTGAAACTGACCTCCAAAAAGTGGGGGAAGCTGGTCCCAAAAAAAATTTGAAAGATAAGAGAAAGCGACGCGATCCAGCAGAATAAAACGGCCGGGGGGCAAGGAAAAAGGACAACTGAAAAAAGGGGGCAACGGCAAAGAAGTTGTTTGACAAATTCAAAAACTTGAAAGAATCTTGAGAACGTTCCACTCAGAGCAGCTCGGCCGGTCAAATCATTCGGCGTCGAAACGACGGGGATGTCCCGCATTTTTTATTGAACGACACGGTCGGTGACGGTCTCGGAGCACGGGAAGGTGGCACGAAAAGAAATTCGGACGGAAGAAGTCGAAAAAAAAAGCTCATGCAGGGCTGGGGCCAGGTGACTCAGCCAAACCTAAAAACGGTGCGGCTGGGAGAAAAAAAACTGCGGAGAGTATGGGCGGACAGGCGTGATATGTAAGACAAACCTCAGAAGTGGACTCCACGGTCAACACACGCGTAGGAGAAGCAAAACCATGGGGGGGGTCTCCTAAGAGGACTCAAAACTGGTGAGGCCAGCTCGGCGCGGGGGATACTTAGAACTCGGCGAGTCGAAAAAAAGGCCTCGCAGATCGGCGCAAGGGGGCAGAGGGTCCATGGGCGTCCAACGAGACGTCGGACCGCAACACGGACCCCCAAGCGCAGAATACCGCACAAAATGAGAAACGCGAGCAAGCCCCGGGTGTCGGCACGGTGTGGCCGGAGGGCTTCTTCGACCTCCACAACTCCAGTTGCGAAAAATTACGCGGCCAGCAAAAATGGGCCGGTCGAGGGCCAGTGGGCAGATTTTGGTACTGCCGTTTCACCACGTGAAGGGGGGGAAACAGAGAGAGAAAAACAGGGAGGGGACCGAGGGCAGACGGTGAAGCATCCTCCCGGGATTATGCAAAAAACAGGTCGTAAGCAGGCTGAAAAAAGAAAAGAGAAGTGGGGGTTCTCCTCTAGCGAGGTTCGTCGGAGATAAGAAATACTCCTCAAAGCGGTGGGAGACCGTCCTGACAAACTTGACGGACTGCTATCAACGGCGCAAGGGTCGGCGGCGCCCTAGGCAAACGGAAAAAGAGGTCAAAGCGAGTGGCCACCCGCGTGACTGTGGGAGCCGCATACCTCCTGAGCACTCCCGAAGCGCACAATTTGAAACGGAAGAGGGGAAACGACGAACCGCAAATGACGGGTGAGTGCCCAACAATCCATAAGGTGGGGGTCGACCCCGGCCAAGCTCTTGAGGTACTCGACGGCAGCAGCTTATTATAACACAACGAGAGGGAGCCGGGAGGACCAAGCCATGCGGGTGAAGGAGCCCGGCCTTGACTTCGGTATGCAGACTCGTCACGGGCACAGGCCGTGCAAAAACGATTCAAAGTCCTGGACCACAGGGTCTAAGCTGAAAGCAACGAGGCGGGGGGGCCGGGGGAAAAAAGGGATGGAGAAATGAACCGCGAGAGAGGTTATTAGCACTCAGAGGAGGGAAAGGACACCCAACAGGAGCCCGGCAAGATGGGAAAAGCAACCAGCCGGTCGGGGGGAAAACGGACGAACTCCGGGGGGAAAAATCAGCGTCTAAACGGAGCGCGATGACCGGAAAGGGGGACTCCAAAAAAAGGGAGGGAAAAAAAAACGAACGACGGTGGGCCAATACCGGGGGGGAGGAAATACCACCGGGCTGAAGAAAAAACAAAGTTGCAACGAAAAAGTGTAAAACCGACACCAGAGATAGCGAAAACACCGGGGACATTGGAGCTGGTGAGGGCAGAAAAGAGGCTACAATTGATAGGAACGGATGTACCCAAAGATCGTTAGATGCTGGCACAAAAATCTTCAATGATGCTCGGGCAAAAACAAGCCGGCGAAGCCAAGCAAGCCGATGTGCCCCGGTTGAGGAGGTCGAGATTGCCCGTAAAGGGTGGGAGGCGGTACGAGACCGAAGTATGGGTCCAAAAATCCCCAAAAGGTCGGCGCAAGCTGGTCTTGCATCTCCTGCATCCACAGTGGGGTGGATTAACTTCCCAAAAATCAAAACCGTGTCACGATTGTTCAAAAAAAGTCGGTGGGGGAAAAGCAACCGCGCATCCGCCCGACAGCCATGACCTTTCCCGGGGCCGCAGCAACTTGGTTCACCAAACGCGACCGAGACCAAAAACTAAAAGACAAAAAAAAAAAAACGGGAAAGATGAGTGCGAAGCGGAAAAAATTGACGTTAAAAAAAGAACTGGGGGGGTTCAGCCCACACAGTCTAAGGGCGCTGGGAGAGGAATAGGATGGGGAACCACCCGAACAACTTGAAGAAACTAGACACGATCGTTGTGTAAAGACACTGGCCGTGAAAAATCTGAAAGCCAAAGGAAGAAAGAAAGGGTTGGGGCTGGATACCTCCGGCGCGCTGTTCGAAACGAAGAAGGGGAAAATCAGCCAATCACTTCAGGTGGAACCTACCCTCTTCGCGCACGGAGCCCGCCCGTCTGGGGGGAGCGATCCTCACGATGAACAATCAATCGGAATAGGTATGAGCGAATACCACTCAACAGGTTACTAAAGAAAAGAGAGGAAATAATACTCCGAGGTGCGCGATCACATCGAAAGACGGAAAGCGTATCTCTGGGACGGACTAGAAAGCTAAATCACTGCAACTTCGGATTGTCTAGGCTAACCTTTTTCATTGAACGCGGTGATCGGAAGCAATAGGTCACTCGACCAATTGGGTACAAAAGGGTTACGACCCGAATCGCAAGTCAGGGCGAAAGGGAGGACTAAAATGGAAGGTTGAACTTCCACCCACCCGACCGGTCATTCTTTCCAAAAAAGGAGAGAAGTCACCGGAAGCTCGACGCGGGTAGTGCTCAAGCTAAGACCGTTTCATGTGATACTAACTCAAGGGGGGGTCAAGGGCAAAAGAAAACGATATCTTCAAAACATTTTCTCAAGTAAAACCCACAGGAGAACCCGGACAGCTTCCCCTTGTAGGTACCCGTGGGAACAGAGACGTCGTTAAGGCCCCCGGGCACGAGTGTCTAAAAAGAGACCGCCTCGGGTGACCAACAGCATATAGAAAAAGGGCCTTCCTTAAAAGTGCAAAATGGGACCTGGGTCGGAAACAGAAAAAAAGCCGTGGTGTGAAAAACACCGGCAAAACTTCATGGGAGAAGAACGAGTGAAGGGACGAAACCCAAGGAGAGGGAAACAGTGAACGGGCTGTACTCGCAAACATGCATCCGTAGGTATGCAGTTCGCCAAATGAAGCAGTCAACACTCTCTGGAACCGCGTAGGATCGGGCCGCCGAGGCGCCGCCGACTAAGGTTCAGCGTTGAGAGAAGAAAAAAAACGAAAATCCTTCTAAACGCAGAGAAAGAAAACGGATGGGGATCCCGAGACACCGAACAACTGAAAAAAAACAAGAACAAAGGCTACGAAATTCGAAAGGATCACTGATCATTTACGAGGAACAAAACAGGGTTGTGGAATCAATCCGCAGGGGAGAAGGAGATGAAAAGGGGCCCTTTCGGGGGAAAAGGAAAGAAGTCGTTTAATCACCTCCACTTCGATCCCTGCGTAAAACACCCTGCGGGGGGGAAAAAAGTCCTCTACTGCGGAAAAGAAGGGGGAAGAAAGTAGGTTAGCCAAATGCGAGTTGAGCGCAAACTAAATACAGAAAAAAAATGGCGATCACCCAGGGAGGCACGTCGGGGGTGGCAGGACTGCTGTTCACACAACGCACCTCCCTCTTGTTTGAGGACGAGGGTGGTGCAAAAAAAAGTCGGGTGGAAGCAAAAAGCGGGGAGGGAAGGGGGAAAGAGAGATTGCCTTTGAGACGCGAAGAGGGAAAGTACTACACACGAAGTGGACTACCACAGAAACGACTGAGGAAGCAAAAAAAAATAGGGGGAAGGGGTAGAAGACGAAAGGAGTTCGAAAAAGAAAGTGTAGAAACTAAGGCGGTAAGACCCGAAACCGCCGCACAGACTCCATACTAAATTCGGAGATGAACTGAAAAAGGAAGCAGGGAGGTTCTAATTAGGGAGGTCAACGGCATCCCTCAATGAGGGGGCAACCGCAAAAATGGGGTTGAAAGGTCTGAAACCATGGTCCAACCGTGAAGCCGAGAAACCTTCCCTGATAACGCGCCCTCGAAAGGGAAGTTTCTTTCCCAAGAACGGGGGAATCCAGGTAGGGACGCTAACGAGTCTAAAAAGAAGTATGAGCAAAGCACGGGAACGTTGAGTTCGAGGGGATCGAATGCTTCCGTCCCAAACCTGAATGCACGTAATCCACAACTAGACAAAAAAGGAAGAAAGGTAAAGTCCGCTTTTTCTGAGGCCTTACGCGTCGTGCAGGCAGAAGCGGGAACATGGACATTGCGCAAAAAGGCACAGAAAAGAAATCCTAAAAAGGGAGGAAAAGAACCATGCTGCCACGGGAAAGAAAACGAAAAAACAAATAAGGCAACAGAAAGCTCCCGGGAAATACTTCCAGACAGGGGACACATAAAGAAGAACGGGGGTGTGGGGGTGGGACAACAATCGGTAAGTAGATAAGCACCAGGTTTCAAAAAAAAAAGAGGGGGCGTGCTGATCCGAGTACCGTAGGAACGGAATGAGAGAAAAACAACAACGGAGGGATGAGAAGAGATTACCTGTTGAAACACCCGACTTGTAGGCCCCCGGCTAAGAAAAAAAGGTAGTAATACGACGGGGGAAGTTTGCCCTCAAAGGGATCGGATTGTGAGTCAAAACACGCGAGGAGAGAGCCTAGGTGTCGGGGAAGGCAAATCGAGGGGCAGACTCACGTGACAAAGTGATTGTAAAGTGACCCCGGCTGCGCCTGTGCTTGGGGTGAGTGACATCTTGTCCGGCCATCTCCAGCTCCGCGATACTCTCAAAAGCAGGGACCGAGCGCTTGTCCTTGGTCCTCGTGGACAAACGTGACACAATTGGTTGCACAGGAACATCAATGCACTGAAAAAATCTTGAGAACGTTTCTGAGGGTCGACCGGGAAAGGGGACGCTGCAGATAAGGAACGGCGGCGCACGAAGGGGATTTCAACGGGCTTTTCTTAGAACGGGAGCGAGTGGAAAGGATCACCGGTAAGGGTCTAGCGAAATTCACGGGGGAAACGGATTGGACGGAAAAGTTCACAAAAACCCAACACGGGGGGGGCACCGCGGACATGGCAAAAAAAAACGGGGGGCTTTAAAGAACCAGAAACCAGCAATAACCGCACGGAACCTTGACAGTCCATCGCAAAGGCCGAGTTCTTAGAAGGGGCGGACATGCGGTTGAGTCGATCACACTGCCTTCTTGAAAAATCAAAGTGTAGTCTTAAGACCACGAGGTCTCAGGAAAAAAAACTAAGGGTGGCGTTTAACTAGAGAGAGAAGACGGGGGGGCGGCCATCTATATTGGGCGATTCTAAAATCGATACAAGGACCTCGAAAAGACCCAGGAAGAAGATGGGTCCTGGCGAACACCTAAGTACGTTCACCAAACGTAAAAAAAAGAGGACGAGGGGGCGCCAAGCAGACAGGAACCAAAGGAGAGGAAACAGCCCTGTATCAGGGTTGGCCGAAGGCTCTAGAGCAGAAAAAGCAAGGGGCGACGCAGAGCCACAACAAGTTAAAAAAGCAAGGGGGGAAAGGTCCAGCCTGGTAAGCAGGGTGAATCGAAAGTCGGGGACCGACTCGAAATTTTCGAGAAAGGGAGGAAGGGAGTCTCAGAAGCCAGGGGGGGGGGGGGGTGGAGGAAAACAACTTTGGAGAGAATAACATCAATAAAACAACGTGTATGTTCTCCGCGCGAGAGAAAAAGGAAAATCAAAAAGGGGGATCAAGCTCCCGATGGGGGACTCGTCTTGACAGGCGTACGGATAAACAGCGCAAGGAAGGTCTTCGGAAATGCCGGCAAAAGACCGAGGAGGCAGGGGGGGGGCGCCGATCGGTTGATTAAATCCGGCACGAAAGGTCAGCGAACAAGCACAGGAAAAATGTAGCAGGCACGGGAGGGGATTCAACAAAAAAGATAGTGGAAGGTGGCAAAAAAAGAATCCAAAACGATCTTTGGGATGCCCCTTCAGCGTGACTGGTTTACGGAGGAACTTTTTGTTCTTGAAAAGGGGTAAAAAAATGCGTGGAGGTCGACAACGAAGGGCGGGTCAAGGAAAAGGCAAGCTTGGATTTATCGCACTGCGCCAAGATTCATCATCCGTCCAGGGGAGGGGCGTGGGAGTAGCCACTGCGATTCGGAGAGAGGCAGGCTTACGGAAAAATTGAAAAGATGTAGTCTACCATGAAGCGCTCAGGCGGAGTTCTTCACGAAGCGGTCGCCTCGGCACCCTCTCAGTGACTTACGCGTTCTGCCAAAACCGAAGGGATGGGGGGAAAAAACTACTAATGTTGATCAGCGTCGCGCCGGGGCCGTAGCTCAAGGGAACTCAACGTGTACTCCCGGAGTTCGTGAAAATGCACGCGGTGCCGATTACCGCGGAAAATGAAAAACAACTCGGTAGCCAATGGACAATGCGGGAGAGGGGGGAAAAGGACGCACGCATATATAGGCGTCGCCGTCGTGGGGTTAGAAAATAGAGGTAAAAAACACACTCGGCCTGGAGATTGAGCACTGGCCCGTAACCCGCTCGGAGTGTCATTCCCTCGGAACGAACCCTGATTAGCTAGTGAGACAGAGAAGACCGTGGCGGGCGCCGACTCCTGAGCAAAAAGGGGGTTTAAAACCAGGAAGTGCGCTGGCGGTCACTGCCGTCAAGTTGGAGGCGGTCGCACACGCGCCTATTTCCTCTCCAAAAGGGACGTCTAAGAGTTGCTGTGCAGCGCGGAAAAACCGCCTTGGTTAGGGAACAGGGCCCAACCAAAACGAGTGGAGCAAAGGGGTCTTCAAGTTGTGCCAACTTGGCGGGGGTGGTCCCATAAAAGCTAAGGAGAACCAAAAAGACCGTGGAAAAAACTTGCCGCAAAACTTGCCACGCGACCTTGACAGTTCATCTCTCACAAAAACAAAGTGACTTACAATATAGAGAAAAGGAGAAGAAGTGTACCCAAGTAAAAATGTTCAGCCAAACACGGTCGCGGGGTCGATGCAAAAAAGGTACAACCCGAAGACAACTGGACCCCATCGCAAAATTCGGGGTTATGAACTGGCGGGAAGCTCAAAAGCGCCCGACGGTGTGGGGGGGAGCTGGGGGAGGAAAAAGAAAGAGCGCTGTTAGACCCACCTGAAGAATCATACATCCAGGCTGTTACACACCAAAACGAGGGAAGGAGAAAACCTGCTTTGGACTGAAAGGCAGCAGAAAGGGAGAGGCAGATCTGAAAAACTCCATGTGCACTGAGAAAGTTCCGAAAGGCGCAGTCACCGTCGGAAGCGACTCTAGCTCTTTTTCGGAGTCTAAACCGAAAGATCAACTTCTCTGTTCGACCCAAGTCAGGAAAGACAAGGGCACGTAAAATTTCAAGGTCACCTACACTTCCTGGGTACCAAGGACGGTCACGCCCACGGCTACGTGCCGGCGCAAACGCTGTTAATGCGAAAATGGGAACCCAAAACAGGTCTGGAAGCCAGCGGAATGGCAGTCACGCGGGAAAAGACAGTGCTCAAGAACTCCGAAGAGAGGGTCATGGGGGGACGACTACATCAACCATTTTCAAGGCCGCCATAGGCAATAAACTAAAGTGGCAGGACAAAGACGGCAAGTCGCAAACCGGAACTGCTGCCAACCGTGAGGGGCATGCGATCAATCAAAGAGGCAAAAAACCCTGAAACCCGCACGGCGAAAAAAAAACTAAAACGACCAACCCTCTGTGACCCCCGAGGTCCCTATCTTCGTGTACACCAGGTGCAAAAAGAACTGGGACCCATAAAAGGGAAGGGGGGTATTTGGACAAATTCAAAAGAACGTCCGGGGCGGTTCAGAGGAGGTGGGGGGGGGAAACCAGGGAACCCGGATGGGGAAAGGTTTAAAAGGTTAGCATGCAAAGCCAAGGGTGAAGACACGAAAAAACTCGCAACCGACGCGGCGGCACGCTTCTTGAACTCAAGGGATTGGGTAATCTGGCAAAATCTTATCACTAGAAGCGGGAAAGACGTCACTAGAGAAAAGCCGAACCGAAAAGGAAGGGGCGCTGAACTGTTAACCCGATAAGTGCGCTAGGAACGGGAAGAACCAAGACAGCAGGAGATAGGCAGCAGTCGAGACCGACAGGGGGGTCAATCATCAAAAGGGGAATGAGATCACAGGGGAAACTAGTAACGACCGGGGAATATCGTGTCAGCAGAACATCGAACAAAGGGTCAAAAAAACCCAGCTGGACAATTACCTCAACGGTTAGGGGGAAAAAATGTTAGGGGGGTCAGGAATGAGGATCCAATGCGGCGGTTGAGGAAAAAAAAAACGCGGCCACAACCTGGAAACCAGGGATGGACTCGGTCTTTAAAGTCTTGCGGGGAATTCCTCGCATTGGTGAAGTGGAAGGAAAAAGGGGTCCTCGGTGAAGCACAAGGAAAAAGAAGCGTCTTAAAAAAAAAAAGGCAAACGATGAATTTGAGATCGCCGAGGTTTTGAGAATACTACACATAGAGGGCAAAACCAGAAGGGGGGGAGAATGGTCTTATCTAACCAAGCAACCATGGAGGGGTATGTCGGTTCGGAAGCAAGCGTGGGCGGAAAAACATTACTAAGGAAGACGGCGAAGGTGGGGACGGACCTATCCACCTCCTGACCCCAAAAGAAAACTACGGGGGATTGGATAGACTGCAAACATGCGGTTCATGCGGACTTTCAGCAGCCCAAGTTTGATGTGAATAAAAAGAGACGGAACTGCTACGTGTCACGGGGGGGGACGCAAACGACCTTCCTGTGCCGCAAAGAGTCACCGAGTTTCGAAACAAGGGAAAGAAAAAGTGAACGTTCGCCAAAAAAGCAGTGCAGCCGGAATTACAGGCAGGCAACGTGGAACTGTCGAATTTTTACGCAGCCGAATGCAAGGGAAATGCAAAAGGGGGTCTGACGCCAGAAGGGGAAAACGAGGAAAACCAGGCAGGGGAAGCTGCCCAAGAAGTAGCGGAGCTGGCAATCAATGGAAAGGGGAACAAAATACCCAGCACAAGGATCAAACAACGGCCTCGTGTACACATCAAGAGGTCACGGAATGACACCGGAGCATCAAGGAAAAAAGACCGGAAATCCCGATGAAGAGCGTGTCGCGGAACAATACGATATTTGGTTTTCTGTGGAACATATTTGGACGCAAGGGGTGCATCGGGGGGGAGTCACCGAGCCGAGAGGCCGAACACAATCTCTCTCAACAAAAAGTAGAGAAGATTACGAACTGTCACTCGGAGCACGGGCACCCTCCGAAGTCAACACAGCTTATAAGACCGCGGTGTTCCCACGCACGAGAGTTGGCGGAGCGACAACGAGAATCGGGGACTTGGAAGGTTATCTTGATGCTCTCTCATACGAAAGGGCACTTGTTTGGGGGAAAAGTACCCGAGGCAATTTCACGGTGCTGGGGGGCCGGTCCTAATCACAAAGGAATCTCCGCTCCTCTATCGCATAAAGAACCCGAAAGACGTGTTGTCCTCGTTGGACACGTATATACAGCAATTGGTTGAAAAATCGCACAAAAAAAGGAGGAAGCACGCCTGCTGCTAGCTGGGGTAAACGCCTCGGCAGATCCTTCGGCGGGGAGATTTCCCGGGGTAAGTGGGAAACGGCAGTTTTACGATTTCCGGATGGGCAACCTGGTCGAATGGAGTACAATGCAAAACTCGTCTTAGGGGAAAGAGACACGGATGACTCAAAGGGGCTTGCCGTTGCCGCAAAGCACGAACCGCAAGGGCGCCGTTCCATCAAAAGGAACAATTCTGGCCGATGCAGCGTGGGAAGGTAGAACCAAAAATCGAAGTCGTTGACCGCCACGGTGGAGGCAAGAGCCCACCGCGCAGTCGCCACGCCAGACCCGACAGTTTTGTTAGCTCATAAGCCAGTGGCCCTGGGGGGGGGTTCGAACAGGAGGAAGGTAGAAGGAACGAAAACGAGCGATCTAACGAAGCAGAGGCAAGATACTAGAACGCAAAAGAGGTCCAAGGTTCGTCACCGAGACGTCGCACCAATCGTCGCCACAACGGAGCTTCAGACCATCAATAAGCAAACGATAACAAAGGGATAGTCACGGGTGGCCAAGGAGAGGGGGAGCTCTAAAAAAACCGCCTGGGGCTAAGCAGGAAGGGAACATCAAAGTGACGAGACGAGGCAGCCGGGTTGTAGAAGTTGGAAAAACTTTTATTTTGCGGAAAAATAGCTAAAAAAGGTCGATCCGAAGACAAGGTGGAAATACCTCCTGAAGGATGACAAAAAATTTCGGGAGAAGAGAGGACTCAAAGGTCAACGTGTGGGTTCTCCGCCATCGACGTTATTTTGGAGCGAAATTAGCCACGAAAGGCTGCGGCGGCGGTGGTGGCTCGAGTCCTGGGAACCGAGACTGGAAAAAGGAAAGATCAGAAGCACAGGGCGGCGGGACGACGAGGACGGAAAACGACCGAAGACAGAAAAAGTTCAGTCTATTGCAGAGTCTTGATCCGGGCATAAACGGCCGGACACTCCAGCAAAGCACAAACAAGTGAACGGTGGGGATGATGGAGGCGGCCACCTAGATGCCTCAACCATGCCTTGGGCAGTTTGACCCGGGTAGGGGGTTAGGGACGAAAAAAACGATTTTAGGTGGTACATGGAGAAGCAGGCGGCTTGAGAGAAAGCGGGTCAAAAGAGTCAATATTTAACCCAAGCCTGTCGGGTGCCACCCGCAGGAGTCGAGTTTATGCACGGGCAACCTCCAGGGCAGCATGTCCTGTTGCGAAAGGACGAGGATTCCCTGGTGACTAGGAAAGGGGGGAAAAACATCTAAAGGTGGACACCGGATGGGATGTAGTCGAAAAGGAACCGCGGTCGGAGTTCTTAAGACCGCCGTCAAGGGCTGGCACAAAGGTGAAAACAGATTCCTGGTCGTCCACGCCTGCAAGGGGGTCGTTGAAAAAAACGTGGCAGCGTCGACCGTCAAAGTAGCGCCAGGGCGGGGGAAAAGGTCAAGTGGAGAAAAAGGGGATTACCTGGCGACTTCAGATACCGCCTCGCAATTAAACACATGAGAAGAAACAAAAACGAACCGCTGTAGGAAAGCTCAACAAAGAGAAACGTAGGTGAAAATGAGAGGAGCACAAATAAACCTAAACGGGCCTCGGGGTAGTGAAAAACTCGAGGGGTATTCCTGCTGCACGAGATCTTCGCTGCATCAGTAGGTCCGCCAACAGTGCGGTCGAAACCGAGGGTAGGTTTGGTCAAACTGATTGTTCTCTTCGATCCTAAGCTGACGTCGAACAGCGAAAGTAGTCAAAAAAAACAAACCCTGTCACGGGCGCCAAGGGGTGGCGTGGAGCTCAAATCCCTAAAATTGTGCAGGAACTTCCCACACGCAGAATGAATAAGAAGGGGAGGCCTTTCCTTCGGTGGGGGGGGGCCCGAGGGCTTCCTCAAATCAAGCCAGACCAGTACTTGGCCTGGGCCGAAAAGACGGTTCACCAAGCGACAGAGACCGCTTAAGAGAGATCAACCCCGGAAGAAGAACCGGTCGCAAGGGCGGAAATCCGCTGTTCGGCGCCACAAACGGTCATGAATGAGGAGGTCTTCTCGCCTCTATGGTAGCACCAAACAGAAAAAACGAACCCTGTCGAACACGACCTTGGGTAGGAAGTGAACACTGGAGGGAGGGAAGGAAAGAAAAAGAAGCAAAACGTTTGGGGGGCTGGGACCTACTAGGATGGGTCGAGCAGAAAGAAATGCAATATCATCCCAGCAGAAAAGTCTACCCTACCCGCTGCTGAGCCAAAAGTCGATACCAAAGCTGGAGCATCCTCAAGAAAGCAAGGCAGAATATCGGTAGAAGCTCATCACAAAAAAAAAACTGAACTACGAGGCCGGATCAGTCGCGCTGAGGGGGCCGAAGAACCGACTGATCAAAAGGAGGCGAAGCGATAGATTCGTAGGCATAACCGAGGGATTCAAACTTTTCGAAACTGTTCAGGCTCCCGCTGGGATGGCGCAAGGAGGAAAAGGGGAGGGCTTTAAAGCAAAAAAGGGATTACCGGTGCGGTCACGCCTGGACGCAGACGTGCCAAAGACTCAGGATCAACATGGAAGGCGTCATTCCACCCGCCACATGTCAATGGAAACCCCGCAGGGCAGAATTCAACGAGTTTGTAACTAACGGCGAGTGCTCAAGAACCAGACTATCCTCGAATGTTGAGAAGCCCCATAGGTCAAAGGCCGGACGCCAGCACTAAAAAAAGTTGCAACTACTCGGCACGTGAGAACCATCGTATGGCCAAAAGAAGAGGTCGACCAGGGGCAGACAACTCCGAAGGGGAAACATGCCCGGGGAGAAACCACGAAAAGTGAGCAAAAATAAGCCTCATTGAACAAAAAAAAAATCGGATCCGTCGGAAAGTGAAGAGCTGCTCTGCCAAAAATACAAGAGGGTGGGGCAACCGGGCAATACGTATGGCGCACGAGGTGGAGAAAAAAAAAATAAAAAACGGGAGTCTTCCTGGGCCGGCAGGATCAAGCACGCTCCACCGAATCGAGGAAACGCGCTTTCTTACCTCGCTGTGGAAAAGGAACGCCGGGCGAAAAACGACTACTGCAATTGAGCACAGCCGTCCATCCGGAAAAAATGACCGCCGCGAAGCGTGCGCGCTCATTTCGAGGACAACAGCAGAACGGCGCTAGGCGGAGCCCCTACACGTTGCAGAGAGAAATGCAGCAGCGATGACCGAACCAGGGGGCATAAAAGGAGAGGACCGATGCACAAGAAAAACGGAGGGGTCAGCCAGTTGAAAAAAGGTCAGAAATCCACGTCCGAGGGACAGAAGTACAACGCTGGAACCTTCCCTAACCTGAGAACTTCTGGGTAAGACAAGGAATGCGGACTCCAAAGGCGGGAGTTGGACGACAGGGGAGAACGGCGAAACACCCGTGAAAAAACCTGATGACGCTTACGGTGGCGCAATGTAATTGGCATTATTTAACGTTCTTTTTTTCCGATGGTACTCGACGTCTGAGGTTAAAAAGTCCAGATCCGAGGCTCTCTGCTCGAGAAATTTTAGATCGCCGAGTTGGAAGAGTAAAAAACCTATAGATGGGAAGGAAAAAAAGACTTAGATTACCTCAAAGTGAGTGGAGATACGAGCAAGTGGAATGCAGAACTACAAAAAAATGGGGAGTAAGTGGGAAATGGGGCTCGACAGAGACACCCGAAGCACCCCAGACGCCCGCTTTTGTTCGATGGACGAGCAAACGTCAAGTGCGGTGAGCGAGGCGGAAAGCAGAACCAGTTGGAAAAAGGGGCAAGGAACGCGATGTAGAACCGGAGAAAGAACGGAGGTCACCGTGAGCCTCCGAACATGGCCATCTCGGACGAAGGGCACAAAAGGGAGTAAACGGAAAAAAAAAGCCCGGACATGACCCGAGTTTCAAAAAAAGGAAAAGGGAGCCGCGATACCGGTTCCAGAAGACAGGGACCGTTTTCTCAAGACCGCACGTAATGCTTCCTGTGAACAAAACGAAGCACGTTCAAAACGAAACAGAGGAACTAAAGTTGTTCTGATCATCGCGAACTGGAGATTGCATCACGCTGGAAAAGATGGGGGAACGGCTAGTAACCAAGCAAGGTCAAGGGATCGGTGAACTCAAAGGCGGGGGCCCGGAAGAAAAGATGAAAACCCCGAAGAAGAAAAACAAGAGGAGGGGATCCAAGAGAGGGGTCGCCGCCGCAACGATCCGTTTGTGTGAGTTACCTCGGAAAAAAGTGCTGAGCCATCCGGTGTGGGGAAAAAGCTGAGCCGAGTACCCTGTAAAACCGGA
>Ga0179593_1527511_pt1 | contig 19077 bp, 19 predicted proteins | sample CZODoug2_1_08_16_FD_185931 | JGI IMG/M metagenome (GOLD analysis project Ga0179593, IMG submission 185931) | Vadose zone soil fungal communities from Angelo Coast Range Reserve, California, USA - CZODoug2_1_08_16fungal (PacBio error correction) | ecosystem: Environmental > Terrestrial > Soil >...
AAAAACCCGCTCCGGTCTCGCTTCAACCAACGCGCAGCCATACGATCGAGGCCCTAAAGAAAAACGGAGACTGGGTGCGATTGAACTAATTGAAAGTATGTCAAACGGAGGAGGGAGCCCCCCATGAAGTCTCCGCGAACAATGCAAAAGAGTTTGGTTAGCAAAAAAAGTTGGTTTGGGGGCAACCCAGAGCGCCCATGCAAAAACACCAGACAACAAAAGCACTCCAAAAATCGTGTACGGGCTCCAAAAGTTCCCCGTTTGTGGGGGAGCTCAAGAGGAGCAAACTGACTCGAAGATTAGAGTTTGGAAACGAGTTGACTCCAAGGAACATTAGAAAGCAAGCCCGCAATCAAACCGGGTTACAAGCATGGCCATCAAAAAACAGAAACAATCCAAGAGAGGGTCAACCATGTTGGAGCAGGGAAGAAGAAAACCTAGGATAATCAGCAACCAAAATCATGAGTGCGAGCCAGATAGAATCCTGATGGAGGGAGAAGAAAAGCCACAAAGAAGTTGGGCCCGCCCGGGCGGCAGCAGACTTCTTGGGGGAAAGACAAACGAAAGATCCCACTGAGCGACTCCATTCTGTCCTCCATATTATAGGAAGGGAAGGGGAAACCGGCCAAGTTCAACCATCCGAGCAAAACAGTTTTTGGGGAAAAAAAGAAAAAAAAAATGAAGAGTCGCTAGGAGAAAACCAGAAAGAAAGTAAACCCACCACAAGGTTTGAAGACACAGCTTTTCCCTCCAGCCAAGTCCTCGTAGCCCCCCAGAGGCCTGCCCGGCAAAACGGAAGGGAGATTCCCCCTGAAAGGCTGAACCAATAAACAACCACAAATCCCCCTCCACTTGGTGGCAAGAAGAGGATCAGGAAACCATTCATTTCCCCGCCCTTTGCTGAGAACCTTGAGTTTTCCGCATATCCCGTAGAGGAGCTTGAGGAGAGGTGGGCGTTCATCCCTTCGTTAAAAGTCAATGAAAAAGAGGGACCAAAAAAAAACGCCCAAACAGAAGTCCCCAGAAAACTTATTGGGTTATCCACAACGCCAGAAACTCCCAGATCAAGCCCAGGCACAGTGTAATAGGCTAATTAAAAAAGCGGGGGACCCAAAATCAGAAGGGTGTGAATGCGAAACTAAGAGAGTCCTCGCAGGAGGCAATTACCGAATAGGCACCAGACATAAATGAGGGATGTTACAGAAAACCCGTTTTTTTAGGGCTTTGGGAAAGGTCAAAGGTGATTCAAAACAGGCCCCACAACATGGCCCCGCCACGCTGGTAACAGGCTGGTGCGTAGATAAAGGGAGAAAAAAAGGTTGGGTAAAAGCACATTATTTCCGCCGAATACTCCAAACATGGGGGGGAAACTCGACAAATTCCTGTCGTTGCGCTTTTTTGGATATAATGCGCCGACCGAGGGAGGGAAAAAAGCAAGCCCTTTTGCCGCGCAAAAGGGGTTAAATAAAAAAAAGCCAAAGAGTCCTGTTTCACAACGAGCCAAAATGGTTGGGAAGAGTGTTCTTGGGGGAGAAAGAAGAGGAAAAAGGATAGTGGGGCAATCCAGGGGTTGTCCAACAATTGAAATTAAAAATAAACAAGCCCCAGCAAAAAAAAAGTGACCAAGGGGGGAAAAAAAGCGGTCAGAAAAAAGGGTAAACAGAAAAAACCAGTAAAAAGTGCTCCAGCAAACACGGAAAACCAAGAAAGATCCAGTCCCCGAGGCCGCCCCATGACGGGTCCCGGAACGCACAATGACTTTCCGCTTAATTCATGGGGAAAAAAACACTCCAAAAGGGGGCCAGAAGATTTCGAAAACAAAAGCAGTGCCCTTTGGTGGGGGAGAGAGGGGTTGGGAACGGCATTCCTTTTTGGAACTAATTGAGTTAAAGGGCCAGACGTCAAATGGGGGAAAATGTAAGTAGGGGTGGGGCCGAAAAATCAGAAACGGGTTTTTTCCATGCACTACAAGCCCGCCGCAGTGCGGCAACCGCCTGAAAAGAAAAAGACTCGAAAAAACGTTTTTTTCCTAATTTTCCCCTACAGAGTGATCCAAGCAGAAAGAACTCTGCTAGGCCCAAAGCTCAGGAAAAAAGGAGTGGCGACTCACCCCTTTGATGGGGAAAAATTTTTTAGGCGTAAACCAAAGGCGGTTAGGTTCACTCCGAAGGAAGAGTGCTGAAAGAGCGAGTCTTAAAGAGGGTTGAGATGCCCTTAAAAACGGAATAAACGGAAAGGAAAAAGCCACGGCCGGGGCCACATAAAAAAAAAAAAAAAAGTGCCTAGGGGCAATTGAACGTTGGCGTTCGATTCAAACTTCCCGCCTCTGAAACTCGCGCTATTGTTGTTTTCTAAAAGAAAAGGGGGATGAACTGGTCCCTTTGCAAACCATGTTTTTTGACAAGAGCCCGAGCCAGAAAAGGACAACAGCTTTCATGCAAAGTACAAGGAAGAAGAAAATCTTCAGAACAGCGTCGTCCAGTCCCCTGAAAAAACAGGTGGGAAATTCAAAAAAGTGGGGATCGAGAAGAGAAAACCCCAGGAGTCCATTTGTACAAACGCACCAAAAAGGGGACCAAAAAAAAAAACCTAGAACTTGATTCATTCCCCACACGGAGAAAGCAGATCGCCCCAAATTCAAAGAAAAAAGGAAGAACAGAAGCCCACGTCCTAAAAGGCCAAGGCATAGAAAAGTGGTGGCCAAGAAACTGAACTCGCCGAAAGAAAAAAAAAAAAAAGACCTAAAAAAGAAAGACAGTCAGGAAGCGGAAGAGAAATGCCTCCTTCCCTCCGGTGAAACTGGATGAAAGCGGGGAATGGTCCCTTGTCGACAAAAAGAGGAGAAGTGCGACCAACGCGTAAAGGAAACCCGTACCATCCAATGCGGAGCTCAATCAACCCTTTCCCGTACTATCTCTGAAAAGGGGCCTCGAGAAGGAAGGGAAAAAAAAAAAAAAAGGAAGAGGTCCTATTCGTCAATTTTAATCAAGATACTGTGGGGAAAAAGGGGGAAAATTTAAAGGGGAGAAAAAGAGCGACTCAAACAAAATTAGAGGAGGAAAAGATGTCGAAGAAAATTGGGAACATCAAAGGTTCAAACAGAATACGGGGGAGAAGAGATCATCCAAAAAATGCTCCGAGCATTCTAGACTTCCCCAAAAAAAATATAAACGAGATCCGAATCAGGAAGGGGAGCATTGGAAAAAAGGTTTTGAAAGCGGCTGGTAAACGTGATTAAGTCTTCTCTAGATTTGATGCGTGCCAATTCCAAATGAAAGAAAAAGACGAAAGGAGCAAGAAGTCGTCATTTCTTCTAATCGCTTCGTAATTGGGGAGGGGGGGGGACGTGTACTTATGGGAAGGCGGGGAGAGGAGGTGGGGACGCTTGTCCCACCTTCTCAGAGGTTTTCGAGGTTAACAATAGCACGGGTGTGCCCTTAAGGTTCCTATCCGGCGGGAAAAGGTAACTAAACTGGCCGATTCTCCATCAGAAGGGGGTAGTCTTGAAGGTGTTCGGAAAACTCGAAAAGGTCCCGGTATAGATCAACCCAGGAAAACGCTCGGGTGGTTATCAAGGGGCAAACACACCCCAGTGTTTTTCAACCATCTGAAAAGGCACGGAATAACCGTGGGGAAGGAAAATCGCTGTGAACTATGCCAAAACCAACTAAACTGGTGGGAGAACGCTCTTCCAGAAAGAGGGGGGTTTTTGAACAAGAGAGGAGTATGAAGGCTAACAAAAAAAAAAAGGGGGCTTGAGGAAAAAAAAACGAAAAGGTTGAACATCACCTAACCGGAAAAGCTTCCAGATTGGTCTTCTTTCTTACGGGTGGAAAAAGCCGTTTAATCCCAAGTCGCACGCATCCGAAAAAGAGGACCGTAATCAAGAGCTGTTTTGTGTTGATGGGGAAAAAAAGAAAAAAAAGTTTTGAAAAAAAGGGGGTGGAAAATAATTCGTGGGACCCGCCAATCAAGGGGGGGTGGAAACTGGTAAAAGAGGATGCTGAAAGGCGGCAACGGAAAAGGACGCTATAGTATTTACTTCTGAGGGGCAAAAGGACCATGGCCGAATATGGGGGGGGGGGGTTTAACTTTTTGTAACCCAAGCCCCTGAAGGAGGGGGGTCCTTCAAAAAAGAATTAAGCTTTGAGCGGGGGGGGGGGTAGTTTTTTTTTTTTGAAGACACGACTCTGTGGTGCAAAAAATTCTAGTAAGGCAGTTTAACAAGAATTGCCACATTTTGCCCAAATTGAACTGGCATGAAAAAGGGAAGCCGGGGGGGTAAAACGAAAGCTGGGCTCCAACACAGATGGAACCGAAAAATCTACCCCTTTTTGCGAAAAGGAGAAAAAAATCCATTAAAATGGAGTTCAGATTGTGAAAAATTTTCAACCCCAAAATGGGGGTAAGGAGAAAAAAAAGTGATAAAGTGGGCGCCCTTTTTGATTGGCCGAAGGAGGATGTATCGTACAACTCATTTAGGAGGGATTTTGGACCGGGTTTTCTGTGGATTTCCAACTCATGGGTAGGTTCTTGTTTTTGGAACCAAGCTTGTGCGTTGGGAAAGAGGACTGGGGCGTGGGGCTTGGGGCCTCGGCCTCTCCCGGGCTTTGTGTCAAAAAACGAGCAATATCCTACCGGCAAAGTTAATTCCCTCCAAAGGCCCCAATAAAAACCACCGAAACTCAGTGGGGGTTTGTTCTTTTGGGAATTAAACTCTCACACCTGCCGCCGGAAAGGGAAAATGTGGAACAAGGAGGGGAAGAGATTTCGGCCGCAAATTCTATGGGCCAAGAGCCACGAGTGAAGGACGAACCTTTTTTTAGCGGTGTACTGGTGGGCCGGGCAAAAAAAGAAAAAAAACGGCCCTTCCGAGACATGAAAAATTGAAGAGAAGGAGAAAAAACGGTCCGAGGAAGGGGACGGGGTTGAAATCTCAAATCACCTGTGGAATTACTTCACCAAAAGAACTCAGGGAGAAAAATTTGGGGGGGATTACCGAATATGCTTAGATTTTTCCTGACCTAAGAAAAAATCAAGGTGGAAGACCGATGCCTTAAGGCCAGGAAAACAGTGAACACGAAATGTGAGCTGTTGGGACTTAAAAGGGGGGGTTGAACTAAATTTTTCGGCCCGTGAGGGGTAATTGTCCGAGGGAGGGGAAAAAAAAGAACCTCACTATCGTTTTGACTTCCTTTTTGCCGCATGGGGCAATTCCCGACCTGCCTTAAAAAAAAGAGGGGAGGAAACTCCAGGCCGGCCCCCCTTGCTCAGAGAGGAAAGGGAAACGCGTCACTCGCCGATCTTGCTCGGTGCAATCCGGTGTTCACCTGTATTGGGTGTTTTTAGTCAAATAGGGAAGGATTAACATTTGGGGGGGTGTTTCTTTTTTGGGCGGCTGTAAACCGGAGGAACCACGAATGGGGGGGGTGGCAGAACAAAGCCTGGAAGTTTGACCGAGCCCAAGGCTTGGAAAACAAATGGGGGGAAACTCTCTGGGTGGGGGGCCTAGTCCGTTATGAGGGTAAGGTCCCGTGCGAGTTGTTGATACCTGGCGTCAGGAGAAATAATTGATGTGCGGAGAACGTTTCAAAAAAGTATGGCGAGTAATCGGAACAGGTTTTGGGACGGGAAAGGGGAGTCTTGCTTGTAAGCAGAAGGAACTCTCAGAAATAATGTTCCTTGGGGTGGGCATGCACCCTCTACGAGCGGTTTCAAAGATAAAAAAAAAAGGGCCAAGGATTGGAGATGGCTGCTTTGCTTATTCTAAGAAGGAATTTGGGGAAGAGGGAAAATCAAAACCCAAACAACTGAATCAAAAAGCCCCCCACAAACCCACAAACCACAAAAAAGGGGGGGGGGAAACCACTGGGCAAAAGTTTTTTTGGGTGGTTTTGAGACTCGAGCCCCCTGGTGCACCTAGGTGGGGGGTCCAGTGAAAAAAAACATCGGGTGGTGTCTCGGATACCAATTCGGAGTCCACACGGGCCTTGGGTAAGGCTTCCGAGCAAGGGGAAGGAACCCCTAGGCCCTCGGCCGCAACCGGAGGGTGGGAATCGAAGCTGTTAAGGAGGGGCGGGGGGGGGTGAGTTTTTTGGGGGTTGCCATGCCGCCTAGGGTGGTTGCATGAAAAAACGAGGGGTTGCCGTTGAACAATCCTGCAAAAAAAAAAAAAAAAAAATTTCGCCGGCGAAAAGAATGGTTGAGGGTCTCATACCTCCAACTTAGGGCCAATTTTTGGAGCCAGGGGATGTTTGGAAAATGGCCGTTGGGAAAAATTTATTGGGGAGGGCAGCCAAACGGGAGCCCGGTGCGCTTTCGTGTGGGAATAACGCTAACGAGTAAATCAGTTGAAGAGCAACGAAAAGAATAAAAACGGAGGAATTAAAAATAATAGAAGGAGCCCGAAAACTAGAAAAACGATTCCCCAACGAGGGCGGGGGCCACGCCAAAGACTATTTTGACTACTGGGACAGGAGGAAAACAAGTGTGAAGGGAAGCTAGACTTGAAATCTGAAAGTAGGCGTGTTTGGAAGAAGGGGAGGGGGGAAACACATGCGGGCAGTTTTTTTCGACTCGAAATTTGGAATCAGGTTAAAAATCCTGGAGTTTCACCCAGAGACATGGAAGCCAAAAAAAAGGAAAAGAAGCACCAGGGGGGGTCCAATCCAATTCCCTTTTTTGGGGGAACCCGGGCATTTGCTACCAATAAAAAAATAAGAAAATGGAAATCAGGGTTAACTCCGCTTCAAACCTTAATCTAGAGAAGGAAAAAAAATTGAAAGATAACGAAAACAGAAAATCCCAGTGAGGGTCCCACAACAAAAGACTACATGAATGTTTGAAAGATAGTAAAAACCAAAATATACAATCATGAGCCGGCAGAGAAAGAGAAAATCCTCAGATCGTAAGTGACACAGCAAATATAGACCCCCGCCACTGGCGATCGCACAAAAGTAGAAAGGCAAAAGGGAAAATTCCAACTCCAATACTGGTGCGACGCTTTCGTCCGTAAAAAAAGTCCCGGGAAAGAAAAAAATGGGACACTTAAAAAGGCGACCTCAATAATCAACAATAAAGGGGAGAAGGAAAATACTGAACAAAAAAAAGAGAGGTCAACATTTGTGGAGAGCTCCCGAAAGGACAGGCCCCACCGGGGCTTCCCTTTTTTCCAAACTTCAGGGGCCTGGAAGCTTAAAAAACGGGGAGAGAACAAGAACAACCACAGAATACCAGCACGGTAAGAAGACCATAAAAGGAGCCAAGTAAAAAAAAATTTTCACTCGCCGCTGCGGCGATACACAAGTTAGCTGTGGACAGAAGCCCAAAAAGCAAGGGAAGAAGGGAAAAAGAGGCGGTCCATCCTCATGCGGTAATTAAAAGGGAGCAGCTGCAAAAGGAAAAAAGAAATCTAAAGAATCAACCCAGAAACGTAATTGCGCTCCACAATCATTAACGCAAAAAAGAAAGAACGGCAATGAAGTGTCAAAAAACCAAAAAAAAAAAACAAAAAACGGGGATATGGCAACATTTAAAAAAGGTAACCAAATAGGGAACAAAAAGGGGTGGTCCAGGAAACGCAATCGGTACCGCGAAAAGTGTGTTTAAGTGACCCGGCATAAAAAAAAAAAAAAAAAAGGAGGAAAATGGGATTTCATCAGCCCCCGTTGGGGGGGATCGGGGGACTGAGGTCCCACAGTGCCAACTTGTTTTTGGATAGAACCTTCCAATTGGCCATCCCGGACAGGGAGGGTAGCGGGAAGGGTTTCCACTTGAGGCCGGTTTGGAAAAACGGGCAAGGGAGGACCTCAAGACAAAAAAACCAAAAAGTAACGGTCCGTCCAAAACCCTCCGTGGCGCGGTCAAGAAAAGATGTCGCCAACGCGTCCTAGTTTTGTCAAAAAAAGGGTGACTCCCTTAACTCCACCAAGAAAAGCTGTTCACACGGGTTTTTGCAAATTGGTGAGGTTTGAGACGGACACTCGAATTGGCCGGGAGATCTTGCATCAGCAGGGGGGGCGGTTGGAATGAAATACGCCGAAGCCATTTAAACAGAAAAAAACCACCAGGAGAAAGAAAGAGTGGGGCAGAAAAAGTAAAGCCCAATTAGTGTGAAAAGACAGAAAAAAAGAAAAAATCAGACCACGCGTCCGCCCCCGTAAAGTCATGAGGACCAGAAAAAATGCCCCCGATTCGTGGTAAGAGAAATTAGGGGGGAAAAAAGAAAAACTAATTAATTCCGAATGAAAACGCGCCCCAAAAGAGGGGGAGCGGTTGTAGTGGGAGGGGGAGACAATGTTCGTGTTTTTGAAACAGATGAGCAGGGCCAAAGGTCCATAGGGGAGTGAAAATTTATGGTTAAGGAGAAGTTTGAAAAGGGGAAGTCACCCCCAATCCCCCCCCCCCCCCCCCGCCTGAAAGAAGAAAACTTTAAAAAGTTGGGAAAAAAGGGGTAAACGTGAACATTCAGGATTCCACTAGGAAATCATCAAAAAAAGGGAATAGTGCCTGGCCGTCGACCTATAAACACGTCCGAACTTGGCTAAGAGGGGCCCAAAAAATTCAGCCTTTGATGCGGGAATTTTTGGCTCACCAAATTGGGCTTTCTAGGCCCCATCTGGAAACAGAGTGAAAGTGGGGGGGGGGGGTCATCGTTTCGTGTGCGGCGGATAGACCCAGGGAAGAAGAAAATGGAAAGAAGGTGGTCCCCAAAAAAAAAAAACTGGCTTTCCGGTCAGGTGTTGCTTTGCAAGCTTCGGTCTGGCAGTCACGATGCAAGGAAAAAAACAAAGAAAGGTCCCGTGGGGGCGAACGGAAATTAAAGACGCTGAATATAGGGGGACCATTAGTTTTTTTTTGTATGCGGGCCGAAAGAAGAACGTGGGATCTTGCCTTGAAACAAGAGAAACCCTGAAACAGACGGTGGTGGAACACAACTAATTCCAGAAAGGGGGGGTATATAGTCAAACGCCAATTCCATGATTTAACTCACCAACTATGTCCACAGAAAAAAAAGACGATGCTTAAAAGAGGGAAAAAAAAATTTTTTTCAAAAACCCAAAAAAAAAAAAAAATTTCCATATCGCCCCCACAAAAAAAAGCGATTAAGGAAAAAAAAACAAAAAAGTCCACAAAGCCGGAGGTGGCCGCGACTGAACCTAGAATAAAAAGGACAGTACGGAAACCAACCAGAAACGGCAAAAAAAAAAAAAAAATCGAAAACGGTATGTAGCGGGAATGTAGTTGGCTCCCAAGAGGAGACAGGGACCAAGGGAGCGAGCTTCAACGGGGGAACCATGGATTCCCACCCTTACCATCGGAACCAACACTATAGTTGTGCGCGGGACCTGGCTTTCGTATCCACAGGGGAACAAAAAAATCAAGGAACCTTTGATGAAGATTCCTGGTGGTCAAAATATTAGTCAACAACAAAGGATGGAAAGGAAAGGAGGGAAAATCTCGAAAACAGATATCCAGTTTGCTTTAAAAAAATCTCAGACAACAAGGGGAAGAAAAATCGTCAGGGCTCTCAAAGCTCCAAGAGAAATCGAAAAAGGGGGTGAATCCATTTTAACCCAAGGGAGCTCTCTTGGATGGACGGTGGGAAGACGCTCTCGCTTGGAGAAAAATTTCTTTTTCCTACGATGGTTGACAACCTTTAAATCCGCCACTAAAGTCTAAGGAGAAAAAAGGGGAGAGAAATGGGGCCTCTTCTTAAAAATTTGATTTTCCTGGGGGGAAAAGGTACTTAGAAGGGGAGGAAGGGAAGTTCTTTGCTTTGCCCACATTCCTCCGGATTTGAGGGGGCTTTGGTAAATGAAACACTCCTGTCAAAATAATGGGGCGGCTAAAACTTTTTTTGGTGGGGGGCAACAGAGGGGAAGACTTTTTGTTGGAAAAAAAATCAGAGTGACCGCGATGTCGGTGGAACATAGGTTTTTTGGTGGTTTTTCATCAGGGTCCACAAGTTCAAGAAAAACTCAAAAGGCCTAGTCGTTGGGTCGAAAAAACCTCGTACAAGGAAGAGTTGTACCGACTGTTTTTCACGCCAGCAAAATCGCACGGAATACCCGCAATGAACTAGGCTAAAAAAAAGACTCAAGGAGGCGTGGAAAAGTTTCCGTTACGAAAATCGCGAGGGAATTGAGAGAATGGGCGGCAAAAAGAGGAAAGCCAGAAAAATACGTTGAAATCCCCCCAGGACTCCAAGCTCCGCAGCTGCCTGGTAAACCGCTCGTAAAAAAGAGGATCAAAAGATCCCAGCCGATTACCAGAAATAAGAAAAAGTGTTTTGAGAGGGGGAGCGGGGAAAGAACGCCATTGTTTTTCACAATAAAATTCGTACCCATCCGGGTGGTTTTGTTGACCAGACGTATTGAAGCTTGAAGAAGCGAACTGAAAGATGCCCTACTTGAATTAATTTTATGCTCTCACGAAAGGGGAAGAAGACGTTTCCTTTTAAAACACCTTCCCTGGTAACCGTCTTCCCCGTACGCCTTGAAAGGTCGTGCAATTGAACACGCTGCTCCAGAGTGGCACCGGAGGGAAAAGACGCTTTAAGTCAAGGGAGGGGGCAAGAGAGGGCCCTGTCCCCTGCCAAGAGGTTTTCAATTTAAAAAAGCTTTGCTACCAAACACTAACAAACCCCTAAACCTAGGGGAGTCTTGCAAAAAGGGAACAGGGGTTCCACATCCCATGTAAGGGTCTTTGGGAAAACAATTGGGCAAAGGAAGTGGTTTTTTGTCCCTCCAGGCAAGAGGAGGTTTTGGGTTTAAAAAGCTGGCGATGTAAAAGACCGGTTGTGTTTTTAAGGGTTGGAACGGGAGTCCAAGGGGGCTTACCTTGGTGGGAGAACAAGCCTGGAAAAGGGCACCTTGGTGGCTGCACTTTCCATAAATTGTGGTGACTGGGCCGGCCTTTCATGGAAAAAAAGGAGTGGTAAAAAAAAAACATGGGACAAGATCCGAAAAAACCGGGCCACCGCGAGTGGAATTCGACAGAAACCCCCAAAAAGTGCAAACTTCGTTTGGAAAAAGATGTTTAACCGTGGAGTACGCCCCACAAAAGTCCAAAAAAAACGGAAAAGAGGGGGGGAATCAGGAAGGCGGTTTCGGTCCGGGGCAATTAATATGGGGAAGGGAAGCCTAAAAAACCTAAAGGTTGTCAAATGGTTTGGCGAGGGGCGGCCAAATCCTGCCTTTTTTTTAACACCGGCGATGATGAAGGAAGAAGTCCAGAAAAAACCCGTTGAATCCAAAAAAGGCGAACTGTTGGACCAGGGGAGGATAACAAGAGGGAGGAAAAAAGGAGTGGATAAGCCCATTGAAGAGCCTGAGTCTTTTTCGGACTATAGTAATGGAAAAGCATGTTGGCCGGACTATGCACCAAAGGAAAGAGGTAAAAAGGAAACAAATATGGGTCACGCCCCTTTTTGTAATTGAGGAAGGGGGGGGGGCTGGCAAATGTTTCATTGGCCGGGGGGTAGTTGTCGTAGGGAAGCTTTTGAAAGAAACTCTAGCTTGGGGTTTTCTGGCTGGATGAACTTTGGGCAAAAGAAGGTTGGGAGTCAAAGCCGTTAAATGAACCGCGGAATGGAAATGGACCAGACGGACCCCTTCCGATGGAAAGGATGAAATTCCCTCACAGGCCGCAACGGAGGAGAGACAGCCAGGCAGGGGCGTTGATTTTCAATGTGTTGGTTTTTTATGTGAATTTTATCAATCCCTTGGGATTCTTGGTGTGGGGGAGTGTGTCGGGTCGAAATCCGAGGACGGCCAGAGCCCTGGAAGTTTGGTGGACAAGGCAGCAAAAGAAGGGAAGAGGACGGGAACCTGGGAATGACGCCAACCAGGGGGGGGACCTTTTCTTTTTTTTTAAAGGAGGATTCCCCGGTTAACGGCGGGATTCGATGGTTTTCTAAAGGGGAGAATAAAAACGCAATAACGACTTTTTGGTCTGGAAGCCGAAACGACTAAAGGCAGAGGGGGGGGGTAAAATCTGTAAAACCCTTTTTTTTTGGAATTCCAATGAGAGGAAGGACCGGCCCAACTAGGAAGGAAGAAAAAATTGGGGACGAAATTCTATCCTCGAACAGTGATTGTCTTCTGGATGATTGAACAGAGTAAAGGATAAAAATCACCGGGGGTTGGACCCCTCGCCCCTGGGAAGATTGTTTCCTTCTCCCGCGCACAAAAAAACAAAAATGGGGGAGGAGCCCTGTTTTCTTGCGCTCTTCATATGTGTTGGGGCGAGGAGGCGGGAGAGGGGGAACCGGAGAAGGCCACGCTAAAAAACAACGCCTGGCGAACAACGGGAAATTTCTGGGGGGGTATTTTGTTACTATTCTGGTTGGTCGGAAGACGGTGAGAATTGTGCGGCGCTTTTCGGTGCAAAGGAAAAAAGAAGGGTGCAAACAAAAAACAGGTTCGCGGGAAGCAATGTGGTGGGGTTTGGGGGGTTGGTGGGGGGTGGGGGGACAAAGGGGTGTTTTGTTAACCCCACAGACACCAAAAACCAACCCCCCAAATCACCCAACTGGGGGGCCAATTACTTGAAAATTTCAGTCGCAAAGTTTTCCAAATGGGGGGGGGGAACGGGGGGCCGGGAGGAAAAAAGGTTCCGTCTGCGCCTTGGGGGAAATGGGGGGGGAAGCAAGCCAGGGGACAAAAGGTCGTTCCTCCTTCTGCCGAAGAGATCAACGAAAGGGGAAAGGAGAGTATTAGCGAAATAAATCCGCTCGTCAAGAGGAGGAAACAAATCTCGGAGAAGGTCGAGCCATAACTATCCCCACGGCCATGTTACAAAGCTTTTGACTGTCTACGACGCTTGGGGAGGTCCCCAGAAAAAAGACCCAAAAGAGTTCAGCCTCTAACATTTTCACAGAGTCGTTGGGGCCCGAGGGAAGTTGGAGGGGAACACAGAGCGGCCATGAAACGGGCGAGCAACGCCAGCCAACTACAACATATTGGGCGCAATTCGCAGAAAAATCCAAACGTTGTGGGAGTCAAGCAAAAAAAGAAATACCTGGGAAGTGAAACTCCTCGCCAAACCATACGAGCTCCAATAGGGAAGAGATGAAAAAAAGCCCAGAGAAGTCCCACAAAAGGTGGTTAATTACGAAATTTCATCGAACTTCCCTCAGGGATAATCACAGCATGTTAAAGAACAATAGAGCTTACAGGAGAAATAAAAGATTGTAAAGGGCAGGCGGGCGAAATTTCAGCAACTTTTCATGGAAGCGGTGAAGAGATGAAAACTGCAAAAAAGAGAGTTTCCCCGGAGAACCCTTCCTCCGAACCAGCAAGGGAAACCCTACAAACGCCATTAGAACCATGCGGAGGATTCAAACGAGGAAAAACCGAAAGAGTCTGCCCAGTTCCCTCCATCCAGGGCCACTAGGGAAAAAAAAACCTGAAAAAACTTCAGACAAATCGGGCCAGGTTCCTCGTTTTGACGGTCAGAAACCCCAACCAAAGAAATCCCAGCAAGCCAAGAGCCTCACAGAAAGCCATTTTCCGCCCTCCTAGTCGGGAGGGGAAAAGGGTTTGAATGTGTGCGATAGCAATAGATGGAAATCAAGGTGCCCGTCCGCTTTTCGCTCTTGGACAAGGGTCATAAAATGAGGAAGGACGAGCCAACCATGAGCGCCCACAAAAGGCATCCAGAAAAACGGAGGGGGAAGAAACCAAAAACCGCCCAATGAACCAGGGCAAATGAAAATCGTACAAACAGCCATCAAGGAGACTCAGTACAAAAAACTATCGGAAAAGGTCCCAAAGGAAACGCATCGATCCGCGAAAAGGCTTTTCATTCCCAGAGAAAAAAGAGGTTGGCCCCAACCCCAGGAACAAAAACAACCGTGGCAAAACACAAAGGGTTGGGGGGATTTGTGTGTTTTTTTTTTTTTTGGGGGGGGAAAAATCGGGAAAGAAGGAGAAAACAAGGTTGCGCAAGGTTTGAGATCAAACAGCCGCCATGACCAAGAGGGGAAAAGATGTTTGAAGAAAATTGAAAAAGGGGAAAAAGGAAAGATTCAGGCTTTTTTTTGGCACACTCCGCCAAAAGACAAGCCTCGAGGGACGACTAAAAAAGGTTGGTCATGGCAAAGAAAGGCCGCCGACCGGCGCCAAGAAGGACTCAACCAGTTTTGGAAAGTCGTCCTAAAAGTGTGTTGGGGGGGGGGTGGTGTGTGGGGCTCCAACACACAGGGGGGAGGGGGTGGTTGTAGGTCAAAAAAACCACAAGACCATCTTGAACTATTTTCCAAAAGTGTGTGGAACGGCAGCTATGGTTCACTTTAAAAAAGAAAGTTATTAGAAAAGGGTGGTGGAAGACCCGGAAGATCCCTATGCCCATCACCATAGAAGAACCCCCGGGCCCCTCGTCCAAATGTTTTAGGGAAAAAAAAAAAGGAGTAAGGAAAACTCCAGAAACAAGCAACCCACGCCAGCGTCTGTCCAAACTCGCACTGGCACAAGGACCGTCCCCAGGAGTCCAGGGTCCCATCCCTGTACCGCCACTGCGAAAGTGAGAATAGAAACGTTAGGTGTAGTTGGTCAAGGGGTGCCGTCAACGCTTTTCTTTTGGTAAAAGAAACTGACAGAAGGACCCTAGTCCTTTGAAAATTGGAAAGTGGAAGGGCCACACTCCGATGCGCGTGTCCCGGGAACAGAAAAAGAAACGCAGGGGAAAAGGGGGGGGACAAAAGACGGGGGTAAACGGAACCTCCATTTCCTCCACCGAAAAGAAAAAAGTCAAACAAAAATAAATCCTCTATCCTAGAAGACCCGAAGAACGGTAAATACCGGTCCTCTCACCTTGAGGCAAACTAATTGGTTTAGTCGTTACAAAAAAAAGGGGGGGGGTGCCAACGGGGTTTTGGTTGGAAACCGCTCCTTTTTAACCAGCACACACCGCTCAGTTGGGCTTGTCCATGGTTCTGAAAAAAGGAAAGAGAAAGGAGAAACGGAAGGTCACGCCCGGTGGAAAGAAAGCTGGGTCTTGGCTTTAAGGACTAGGTAGTTCACTGTAAAGGTTTGCGGGGCCGTTCTAGTCCAAAGGAAAAGAAATTCAAAAGGGGGTAAGAAACGAGGAAAACATGGATAGCCTTTGTCTTGCACCAGTTTTTTTTTGGGAGGGGGAAGAATAGGAGGCCAAAAGAAGGGGGGGCCAAAAGAAAGGTGAACGTGCCTGGAAGATTTAACGCGGCGGAACACAAACGGAAGTGGGAGAACCCACGAAGGAATCGTAAGGTAGGGAAAGCAAGCAAAGTTCCATGATTGTTTGCAAAACAACGCAAAAAAAACCTAAGGACGCAAAGAAACCTGCGTCTGCTGGCTGTCCCCAACCACGGATTTCTATCAGGCCCCCAAAACACAAAAAATTAGCCTCCCAATTTAAAAAAGGCGAATTACAGAAAAAAGCCCTGCGAATGGGATCCAACTTGAAAAAACTAGGAAAAAAAATTAGGTAAGGAAAAAAAAAAAAGTTAAAAAAGGGAGCGTAGAAGAAAATTCCGTCTCCCGGGGGCCCCAACGGAAATGTGCTGGAATGTATTTGGGACCCCACTCGGAAAGGTGCTACGAAGAGGGATAGGAAAAAAAAAGTCCCAAAAAGATCTCAACGTTCAGATTCCCCCTTTAAAAAGAAAGAGATAAGCGCCACTAGGGGGGGAAAAAAAAAAACGAAAGGATGCTATCTCATTATTTTTAGGCGGGGGCGGCTGGAAATGAAAAGGGGAATATCGGGGGTGGAACGGGGGGAAAAATCCCGGGAGGAGAATAGAGAGAAAAAAACACAAAGAGAAAAAGATAGAAGATTCAGGGAAAGAAAATCTCAACATCACCATGTTTCAATAATCCCAGTGCTTTCAAGGACGTCTCAGAAATGCTAGGTTCATCATGAAGAAAGGAAAATCAAAACACATATAGTGTCGAAATCGATCTTAACGGGAATCCAATGGGACATTTAAAATATATCCGCGGGGGAAGGTATCTGGTCTAAGGGATTCTTGGAAATGAAGAAATTGAAAAAGGGGTGTCCGCAACTTAACAAACGCTACATCATTTAGGCCAAGAAAGAAAGGCAATTTTGAGAAGAAAAAATTCTTGATGGTTGGCGTCTACTGATCAGTCTTTTTTAGGGACGGTTGAGCAGGGTCCATTCTAGGGAACTTTGGGAGATGGGCTTCCAGGAAGGGATCTTAATCCGTGGCGAGGTTAATTTTTTGTGTTTGTGAAGAATATGGAAGGGTGAAAAACGCAGCCGCGGGGGTGAAAAATTCTAAAATTTCGTTGGAACAGGGTGGTGTGGTCTTGGGCATAGAACGAGAGTGAGAAGTAATAATCTGCTGATTAACAGGAATAAGGGGGGGGGAAGAAACTCAGAAAGTTTTCATTGCTGGTACTCAGAAGGTTTTTCAAGAGATTCCAGGCCAAGAAAAAGGCCAATAAAAAAAGCCGGTTTGTGAACTAGAGGGGATCGTATCAAAAAAAAAAACGCCCAGCGCGTAATTCGAAGCCTATCCAGGCTAAGGGAAGGGAACGCAGGGGAAGGCAACCAAGAAGCAAGACCGATACAGGAAAATCACTCGAGCCCGGAACAAGAGCCAGGGTGCCCCCTTACAAACCGGCGTAAGGAAGAAAAAAACGGTGGGAGAAAGGACCGAAACGATTACCAGAATCACACCGGTTTGGGTGAGCAGGGAAAGAGAGAGGAGTTGAAAGAACCAAAGGGGGAAGAAATTCGGAAAAAAGGGTTTTTAGCGAAAGGGCTCCCCCGGCGACCGGGTGGTCAAACCCAGGGGGCACAAAATGGTGTTTTGTTGTTTGGGTTGAGGGGAGAGAAAATTAGAAGGAAGGATTTAATTAAATGCCAAATCCAACGGACCGGGCACATTGCAGAAGAGTTTTCACGTTTAAAACCCATTAAAAAAGGGGAAACCCAGCGGAATGCGCTGAAAAACCTGGGGGGAAAGGGGGGGGTTTGAAGGCAGCAGACCTAGTGCCCAGGGCAAAACTTCTATTTATACATTTTGGAAGAAAAGGGGAAGATGGGAAACTGCCCCCTGCTCCTCTTTGTTATTGAAAAAGGGGTGGGGACCAAAAAAATTGGGAGAAAAACCAACGGGTGCGCTCCATCTTTCCCCGGCAATATTTGAAGCAAAAGTTTGGGGGGTCGTTTAACAAGGGGAGAACATGGGGGGAGGTGTCAGAAGGGCTGGGCCCTTTTTTGACCAGGGCGGGAAGGCGTTGTTTTTAAACTAAAAAAAACGTTGCGATGGGAGGGGAGGGTTTCCGGGGGGTCTGGGACAGGGGCTTACGAGGGGGGGGGGGTAAGAGGGACTTTTGGGCGTTTTCTCGTGGTGGCGGGGGGAAAAACGAAAGGTCTAGGTCAAAAAAACGCCTGATTCCAAAAAAAAATCGGCCAATCGATTTGATGGACTAAAATAAAAGTAACGCCACTCAACAGGGAGGGGGCCCTTTTTTGTGGGAGTAAAAACAAAACACAAAATTACTCGGAGGAAAGGGGAGATTTCGGACCGCGGTCAGTTCTAATTTTGGCTGACCCACTCAGGATTTAGGACAGGAAAACAGGTGAAAGCGTAAAATGCAAAAGACTTGGTAAACCTGGAAAGAACAAGTAAATTGATCTCGCGATCACCAAAAGGTGTAAACCGCGGGGAAGGGTTGAGAAAAAAGGCGCAAAAAAACGTGGCCCTTATCTGAAGCCAAATCTTCAAAAAACGGGACTTTTTGAAAAAAGGAAAAAAGGAAAAAAAGGAAAAAAGGAAACTAAGAATGAAACCAATGTTTTGCGAGGGAAAATAAGCGAGTACCAGAAAAAAGGCCCCCGGTTACTGCGCCTATCACGTGATGCAGGGCAGACATTTTTCAAGGAAGTAGGGGGGGAAGGTCCGTTTTTAGCTTTGTGCCGCGGAAAATCTAAAGGGAAAAGTTGAGAAGGTTGGGGGCTAATCAAGTGTGTTGTTTGGTCGGGACACGGTGCCGTACAGGACAACAGGGAGGAACAGAGGATCGTGCCCCGGCAACCTGTGGGCGAAGCTAACGGGGATGGGGAAAAAAAACCAAAAAGGGACGTCCCTTCGCCGAGGTCGTCGTCTTGGGAAAAGGGACCAGGGTGGGTCAAGTTGTGTACGGGTAAGGAGGAAAAGTGGGCTGGGGAGTCTTGGGTTTGGGTTTCAGGTGGGGGGAGGGCGGAGAGGGGGACCCGCCAAAACCCCCCGAAATTAAGTTTTTGGTGGACAAGACAGAATTTGAAAGAAGGGGGCTGGAGCAACCGAGGGGTTTTTTTGCTCGTCGCTATGAAAATCACCGTGAAGAGAACGAGGGGTTTACGGTTGCCCTCAGGCGCAATTAAAGGGCTTTACCAGGAAGGAGCAAAGGGCTGGAAAGTATCGGACCGTTGTGGTAAAGGTCATGGGAGGGATCGACCCGCCCACGCTACTCTCTATTTTTGCGTTGTTACTACTACCTCGGAGGGGGGGAAGGATGGACCAAAATGAATTTTTCCTTATGGGGTGCTTATGATTCCAAAACTTAAAAATTTTAACGAGAAGTCCGTAAGAGACATCAGCCGGTTGTTGGTGGGGGAAAACCAGATTTACTTGTCCAGGGAAGGGCAAAATAACCGGGTTACAGGTGGCCGCTGGCCTCTGAAAAAATGGGGTTGGAGCCCAAGAAGACCAACCTGGCTGAGAAGTTGACGAAGCCCCTTTTTTAAGGAGCACTGACCGACCCAACGGGGAAATGTGAAGTTCCCCTGGTTGGAGTTCTTGGATTAGGCGCGTGGGGTAGGACCGCGTTAGGTGCAAATGAAAAACATGTGCCCGGGGGGAAAAAAAAAAGCATCTCAATTTTGCGCGGGCGACGCAAGGTGGGGGTGTTCCAGGGAGAAAAAAAGAAAATGCGATGGTGTACTCTTTCAAGATTCCATCAAGGTGCCAAATTTGTCCCAAGCCCTGGGAGGAAAAAGGGGTGAAGGGAGGGGGAAACGAAATCGTGGCCGGGTGCTAGAGAAGGGGTTGGTGGGAAGGAGACAAAAATGTTTCTTCGCAGC
>Ga0179593_1514741_pt1 | contig 19076 bp, 14 predicted proteins | sample CZODoug2_1_08_16_FD_185931 | JGI IMG/M metagenome (GOLD analysis project Ga0179593, IMG submission 185931) | Vadose zone soil fungal communities from Angelo Coast Range Reserve, California, USA - CZODoug2_1_08_16fungal (PacBio error correction) | ecosystem: Environmental > Terrestrial > Soil >...
CCGTGCGATACGGGGAAAGAGGAGGCCGCAGGCTCAATGGACATTTGTGGAAAAGGCGGAGATGAAAAGCGGCTGCCGGTCCCTCTAACACCTTGAACGCCTCTACGATTAGGGTAGGAAACGGGATTCGAATACGGGGGGGGGGGGAGGGGGGGGGGGGGGGGGGGGGGGGGGGGGGGGGGGGGGGGTGGCGTAGCCGACGCTTCGAGGTCCCTCTGCGCATATACAGTATCGAGGAAAGCATATGCAAAGTTTCTGAAACCCGAAATCACTAAGAAAAGGATCCTTCCAGTCTCTCCTAGCTCTCACCGGCCCTAAGTCGAGATCGCCAGTAGAGAGCTCGGAATTCCGCACGCGAATGGGGTCTATCATGATTTAAAAAAATCGGGACCATCACTTGCATTACGCTATGAAGGGGGGAGAGCCCGCTGAGGTGCTCCTCATCACTGGGAGACAGCGGGACAGAAGGGAAGAGCTTCACAGAAAATTTCTCGTGGAAATATCCAGCTGAAGCAGGGGTGAGCGCACCCAGAGGGAAGGAGTAGAGAAAAAAATGGGAAAGAACCGCAGGTCTCCTCTCCTTGAAGAATTACCACTCCAAACAGACCGTGACGGAGGAGTTTTGACGTCAAATCCCTCAGGGAGATGAGAGGGAAGGAAGCGATCCTAGGTACAGCAACTCTCAAGCGCGGGGGAAAGAGGGAACCGGTGTCTTGGCGTGAGGAGACATCTTGGAAAGAACAGGCAGAGCGTGGAACGTTTCCTGGCGTTCTCGCCTAGCTGTTCTTGGACTATGAACCGACTACTTTGAGGGCCGATCGGTCAGGTCTGCTCTCCCTAGCTAGAGGTCTAGATAAGAAAGGAAACAAAAGGGACTTTCAGAGGGAAATCGCGCCGGCAAAATCGTTGCGAAAGGGTTGCGGGAACCCGAGGGGGTTAAGATTTCTTGACCAACAGTCCAATTAAAAGGCGAAAGAAGAGGAACTTCGCCATGGCTTAGGGTGGGAGACTAGTGCAAAAAAGGCAGGTGAAGTGAAATCTCTGGTGGCTGAGATGTAGCGCTAGAGTATAGACGAGCACGAAGAGGGGGACTCCTAATGTATAATACACGCGATGAAACGGCTGGGAGGAACATCTCCTGATCAAGGAGGGGGAGAAACTCTCACGAGATTGAGGAGTCTGAACTCACGAAGTACTTGTAAAAGAAGCACGTTCGGAAGAAGGGGGGAATCCTCTGCATCGCCGGAAGCCTGGAGGGAAGGCCATGACCAATAGGTGAATTAAGCTTGGCGATTGGAGCTCTCTCACAACTCTAAAGGAACGATGACAGAATGTGAAGCCCAAAGCGCTGGCAATCTGACGTCTTCAGTGCGCGCCCTTAGAAAGCGGCCGGAGGGGCGGTGGGCGCAACTGGAAGACCTGCGTTAGGTATTAAAAAAAGGGGAAGATCCTAGACGAGGCTCTACCTCAAGCTCTTCTAGAAAGGAGGGCCGTTCGGCGCGACGAGCTCCCTCCAAAAAGGTTTGGAGAGATATAAGGGTGCAGGAGGACTCGTGATTATGGGTGCGATATTCAGCATACCATCATCGTGGGGAAAAGAAGCCATCACGTCGAGGGTTTCCGTGAACCGACGCACAGATGGCAGTTGGAGGGCGTGCCTCCAACGGGTCGGCGCGCGAAGCGGAGAGCAGGCGCCGGTAAGTCAAAGTGGTTGCCTCCTCTTCAGGGAGCAGGGGTCCGTGCGGGAAAAGAGACGAGCGTGAAGGCGGCACTGGCAGAAGGAGAAACCTGTAGACAGCAAGAGTCAGAAGGTGGAGCAGAACACTCCATCTAAACCTTCTCCCTCTCCCCCTCCGGTGTTTATGGGTGTTCTAGGGGGGGAAAAAAGTAAGCGCGACGAAAAAACACCTTCCCGGGGGGAGAGTGAGTTGGGGGGGGGCCACAAGCGTCCGCAAGAAAAAGTGGATGAAAGACTGCCGTTGGCTAGTGCTACAAAAAGGGGGGAGAGAAACCGCGGGCGGCTCAACGACGTAAACGAAAAGGTGGAGCGAAAAACGAGTCTTCAACAGCGATCTTTGCAAGATCCCGGGTCCCTCTGATGGACACACGAACTTTGACGTTCCGGTGGTCGGACGCAAGAGCAGGGGGGAAGCAGGTGGATTCGCGACCTGGGCAAGGCGATTGTAGGAAGAGAGAAACGAGGGAATAGATCAGTCGATGCCTCCAGCGGGGGGCGGATCGAAGTCTGGCGAAGTTCGCTCCCCCATCTCTCTGAAAAGGATTCCAAAACGGGGGAGTGCCCGGCTACAGACACAAACCGGAAAACGAGGACCTCTTTTTAGAAAAACTTTCGAGCGGGCAGCCCTTTTCCTCGTACAAGAGCGGTGCCAGAGGAAGGTCAGCTGCCTCCTGGGATTGGGCTCAACCGTCCATCTGGCCAGATGCAAAAAGGAGTCTGACGCTTGGGGCAAAACCTCAATATCTCCAAATCCATCCCCCCCGGGTATATGGGCGGTGAATTGTTAGCCGAGTAAGAAAAAAAAGTCCAGTCCAGCCAAACCCCCTCTCAACGATAACTGTAGGCTAGAAAAGAGAGGTCGACTCTTAAAAGGATTAACTTTCAACCGGAAGGGAGGGCTGCAACGAACAGGGCTCCGCAAGCAGGGACAAAAGCGGCGATGATCGCGCAGGGCACCCCTAAGGACTAAAACCCGGAAGAGTCGCGATTCTAGGCTACAGCAAGAAGGGGAAAAAGCCGTGGTTGACAAACGGCAAGCAAGGTCCATATAGCTTAGGCCAAAAATATTGTATGCCGGGAGGAAAATGGACCCCACCGATTTCTCCTGCAAAAAGATCGGAGTGCATAAGACATACCAAGGGTCTATCGCGGAGCCTAAAGGCGAGCTCGTCTGGCGGCGGTTTCGAGCGTCGGTTATACAAGACGTGCGCTCGGCGGGATCAGAAAATGGCTTACGAAAAGCTCGGTGTGGCGTTGCCGGTCGGGGCCAAAAAATAGGGATCTGGCCTCTCGGGCTCGATGCGTCCTGCACTCAGGGGGGGCTGGCGGACGATCCAGGGCAGGTCGGGGCTTGCGAGAGTCCCACCGAGAAAACGCCGGGCCTTGTAAAATTGGCGGCGGGGAGACAAGATGCTATTATTAGAAAGAACACGATGGGCGCCACACGGTTTGTCCCTGAGGATCCTCTACCACAATTAGGATTGAAGGGCTAAGCGGCCATAGAGGGCCTATGCTGAAAAAGCCGTACTCTTCGGTAGGCCCGCCATCCTTCGCCGAGGGGACGCGATCCGAAAGGGGGGAGGAAAAAGAAGCCAAAAAAGAACAGATAAATTATCGGTGAAAACCCAATGTGGGGCACAAGCTAGAGCAATTGCCAGCGCATTACATCAAGCGTCTTCCTGAAAATCTCAAAGAGGGGAGAAGGGGAAGGGAAGTCATCGACAGTAAGACTGTGGGGAGGAAAAAAAATCCGATGCTTCTCCTGAGAAAAAACTACGAACTCGAAGCTTCCCGTCGACGGTCTGGATTTCTTATGAGAGGGCGAGACATAGTCTGCACAAGATCAGCGGCTGGATCGAAAAAGAGACGAAGCGAGCAAGGGCCCGAAACGTTCAGCGCTGGTCGGTTTCGGTAGGCCCGGGTATAGAACGAGAGTCTTAAACCCTGCTGCAATGGCTCGAAGCGGAGCGTAGGTCTGAACTGAACGACACCCGTGAGACCGGCAGATCAAATAGAAGGCATCACGGTCAGGAGGGGAGGCAATTTCAGTTCTAGCACGTGGCTGCGACGGAGGGAGGGGGGGGTTAAGCGCTAACCCTAGAGGGGGTTCTCCCCCCCCTGAGATAAGCCAAGGGAGGACCCCATTTTACAAACTGGCTGTTCGGACGGAACTGTGAAGGGAGCAGCCGCCGAGGCTTTAAAAGGGCCGGCGCGGGGCGCGGAAGGTAAGGAGAAGACCGGGGGTCGTTCTTAGTCTTGAAGGGAGCCCCGGCAGAGAAGCTGGGGGGAACCGTCCGCCTCGGACAGCCCGTTCTCTCAAAAATGCGAAGAAGGGAACGATCCGACAAACCTGAGAGAACATCGCCTTCTCTAGTGTCACTAGCAGGTTGAAGTCGACGTCGTAGAAGCATAGCTAAACAATTGTTCTGAGATTAGTCCTATGACTTCCCCTCATGTTGTTTGAAGAGCACTTCAACTTGACCGGGGGAATGCACTGGGAGAGAAGACGGCGCCAAGAATTTTCTAACCAAAACAAACGAGGGGGGAAAAGGGGGGGGAGAGAAGTTAGACATCTCTCAAAAATACGGGCAAAAGGATCAAATGTCAAATGTTACTGTGAAATTGGAATAATTGGCAGCCTAGCGGGAAGGGATCCCTATAAATAACATTATGCTATAATGATTTTTGGGTATCAGTCGAAGCAGGAACTAACTTTGGCTAGTTCGCCCAAAGGGAGAGGGAAGTTGATGCTAGAGGATTCCTGGTCTGGGCCCGGAGCTTGGAGCGATCGACCCGGAAGCGCTCCCGAGGACTATCGGAACCCTCCATAGAGGGCAGGGCGAGCGGCTGCGTGCATCAACACGCACGAAAATTTTCATGCACGCGCCCACAGTCCTCGCGTGGACGGTAAGACCTAGGGGTGTAGAGAACGCAGAAGTCAGAGTTCAGAGGGCCGCCTTGGGCTGGGGATGGAAAAAAAGATCCCCGCGGCCGGCGGACTTTTGGGTTTGGGTCTCGCACGGAAAGAGAAAAAAGTAAATCCTCCGGGGCGAAGGTGCCCAGAACGCGACATTGACCAGCCCGAACTCCGTTACTGCAAGGCTGGTGAAGGGGGAAGAGCGGGGGGAGAAGGAGGCGCATGCCGAGGCCAGGCTCGGACTCCGAGCGAAGGGAGCGCGTAACCCGAAAAAGGGGCCGCTACCGCTACCAGCTTCACTTTGCAGGGGGGCACACTAGGGAAGGAAGAAGGAAAATAGGATGGCACGCGCGCGTTGCGAAGGACTCGAGGGTACTCGCGCCCCCCTCGACGATCGAAGGTATGGAAAATAGGAAGATGAGTCACGAGGAAGACCCACGATAAAGAAACCGTGTTGTAGAAACCTCTGTCGAAGGTGGTCGTGCTTGAAAACCCAAGGGTGCAAAGGAGAGGATCGCATTGGATCATGGTGATTCGGAAAAAAAGGAAAAGAGCTGCGCAGCATTGCTCGAGAGAGGGCGGCAGGGACGGAGAGCTGATAATCCGTATTCGGCAAGCTCCGGGGCGCATATACAGGCTTAATCGCCGATATCATGATGCCGTAAAATTTTGAGAAAGGTTCGCAGGCCGGAGAGAACGACGGACGGGACTCAAGCAACGTTGGGGACGTGGGTCGAACCTTGACTTCCGCCGATAGTTCGGGGTCCAAGGAGGGACGTGCACACTTTTGCTAAAGCATACCATAGTGCAGGAAGGAGAGGTTCTTTGGGAGGAAGAGGATCAACTCCATCATGCCAAGAATGGATTCCATGCCCGAGGAGAGAATAAATTTCGCATCCTCGACGGAGAACGAGGGCGGCTGGGAGGCGCACAAAAACCTCCGTATTGAATAAGAGTAGGGAGGTATTTAGGACGTAAGAACCGATGGCCCAGTACGAAGCTCGACAGGCCTCCTAGACACCTCCGTCCAGTGGATCTCACGAAGGGGGGGCTAGCAAACTCCTCAGCCTGGGGCGTAAAAAGGTCTTTATAAAATGTGCATATTCTCAAGTATCGACGGTCGCAGGGGAATAGAAAACTTTTGTTATCCTATGGGAGAAGGTGAACCGGTCTGAACGTTGAAGAACCACGCTGCTTCGGTCGGCGGCCCTCCGAATGCTAAGGAGGCAGGATATTAGTAGGGCCCTCGGGGAAGAAAAGGCCCTGGCGCAAAGAACACGAACGTGAAGGAGAGACAACTCGTCGTAAGAGGGACATCAGTTAGTAAACTCTAAGGGGGTGTCAGATGGGAAAGGAGAAAGAAAATCTAAAACTTTCATCCAAAAGAGGGCAGGTGGGGACGCGTGACGAGTTCCAATATACTCGGCGAAGAACAAAGCACCCTGCCCTCTCACCAGGGATATTTATGTGGGAGAAAGAAGGGTGGTCAAGGAAGTAAGCCCTCCGTCCGATTTTACTGGACGGGAAGATTCGAGTGACCGGAGGCTATCACCCGGAGGAGCCTCGTCTGGAAACGTGAGGGCATCAATGGACCGGGGAGAAAAACAGAGGGAAAGCAGCATTTTGTCCTCTAAAAATTATCAATGGGGGGGGGGGGTTTGCTACCTTTGGGCTTGGTCATTAACCGAAGAGGGGGGGGGAGACGACTTCGACAGACACCTGGAGGCCAGATCTCAGGAAAACAACAAGAGGAGGAAAAGAGAGATAGAGAACAAAGGCGGCCTCCAATCGTCGGAGGGTTTCGAACCGGAACAGGCCAAATGACGAAGGACAAAGTCCCAACTGGGGACCCGGCGAAACCGTTCACCTAAACCGCCTCAAGAGAAACTTGGAAGACCTCTGGACGAGCATAAAAGGGGGAAAACCTGATCGGGCAAAAAAACAAATTGTCGGGTGGGACAGACCTTCACACGTGGCAAAATTCCGTCTACTGCGAAAAAACATGAGGATGACGGGCAGTAGCACCAAAAACCAAACTCACTACTACTCCAACCTCTACAAGGGGAGGGGGGAAGGAGCAGCGTCTCACCCTGTCAGAAGAAACACCTAAAGGCTCGGGAGGGAAAGAGGGAGTCTGTAGATGGAGCAAAGTCGCTCACTCGACTCGACCTGTAGCGGGGCAGGTTCAACACCAGAGAGGAAAGATGGCACGGCCTGTCGCGTGGTTGCGCGAAGGGCAAAAACCTCGGCTTGTCAAAAAAGAACTGGCACCGACTAGAAAGGCCCGCCCAAAAGGTTAGATCTCGGAGAAAAGAGGGCTGCACGAACAATCCATTTTTCAGCAGAGGAGACCGAGGAAGGTGGCTGGATTGGTCGCGGCATCTTGGGGCATAAAATCGAGCCCTATCATAAAGATTGGACATCAAAAAAAAGGAGAGGGGGAGGTCATGATAGCCCGAAAGGGCGATCGCGGGGTCGGCGCCGAAGGGAGCGCAGCTGGAAGGGGGCTGTGGCGTGAGGGGTAAAAGAGTCGGGTGCGGCAAGGACATAAGCGCGACTTCCATCCCTAGGCGGGTGCGGTTCTGGGCGAACAAGGGAAAAACAGATCCTTACTTAGTGGAAAAAATCGGATAAGCAAGGCCGCGAAACGGGATGGCGGCTAACCTCCAAGGATGGGAGGGTTGTAAAAAAAAAGGAATCAGCAAGTCCGGGGGGAAGATTGGGGGCGCGACAGGACGAGATGCTGGCCAATGAGCGACCAAGCACTGCGGTGTGAACACACCCTTTTCTTTATAAAGGAAAGAGAGAGGGGCGCAGCTGAAAATAACGAATCAGCTAGCGCACTCAAGGGTTGGGAGTCGTTCCTCCATATAGCGCTCAAATGACTGCTCCGCTCGACTAGGAAAAAAAAGAGAGAGATAAGGTGACCGCTGTCAAAAAAAAGGCGGAGAGAAAAAAGACCGCGCATGAAGTTGCCGCGCCATGATCCTTTCCGGAAGGGCTCTATCAAAAAAAGGGGAAGCGGGTCGACACATCTTATGATGTCGACAAAACAAAACCGAGTTGCCTGGAGCCGTGGGCGCCGTCGAAAATCAAACGACTAAGAAACGGAGCAATGGGGTGGAATATTGACCCCTGATGGTGCGAGGAAGAATACTCTGGTGACGCAGATTCGCGCAGATGTATCCCTATTAGAGGAAGGGAAGAGACTTGGGTCTTGTCGCTTCAATCGTAGGCGCGGCTACACCGCTCTGAGAGAGGTCGCGAGACCTTTGAATACTAGTAATGTCCAAAAGAAGAGAAAACTTATCCGGGAGAAAAGAAGGGACGCTTTCCAGGTCTGGCGGCCTTAGGCAAATGTCTGGCCAGAATGGGTTGCTTAGAGAAATACAGGGCATGAACTGGCAACTGTTACTTCGGAACCGAAGGCCACTTCCTCGGGGGGGGGTCAATCCGTGGCGTGCGAAAAAGAGTGGGAGGGAGGGGTATGAGTGGGGGCGAGGTGCGCGAGCCGCCGAGGACTGCCCAAAGAAAGGGCTCTCAGACCTCTTTTCAGGAAATATTGGGTGCGTCGGCGGCTTGCCGGAACTGAAAAACCCGAGCTATCGAACTAAAAGATCATGGAGTGGAGAGTAGCGGGCGTGGCTAAAGTACTTCCAGCGATGGCAAAGGTCCACACGGTGAGAATGCTCGCGCTGGGAAGAGAAATTACCAGCGGCTTAAAGGGGACGAGACCGTCCGCGCGCCCTAAATGCTGCAGGGAGTCCGCTTTAAAAAAGGACCACTCAACTTACGAGTTGACCTGGGGGCCTGGTCGGCATCTAGAGCGACTCACCCAGGAATAATAGATAGCGAAAAAAAAGAGGGGGGGAAGAAAAAAGATACGCTGTTCTCATTCCTAAAACAAGTCACGGAGCGTTGAAGTGGGAAAAATGTCTGGAGTCATGTCGATGAGATGACCCCTTGCGTCTCGTGGGTGCTCCAAGGCGAAAAGGATGAAAATGAAAGTAAGATAGTGGTGTCTCCAAATTGATGTCGATCGCAGAAGGGAGACACCGGTGATAGTTAAACTGCTTCGGCAATTTCTGAGGAAGAAGCGCGCAGAACGCGACACATTCAGGGGAAGTCCGAGCAGCTCTGGGGGGCAGTTCGGCAGGTAAGAGACGCCTACGAAAAGAGTTTAACAGTTCCTACGCCGCGTGGGAAGTCTCTGGGGACGCCTCGCGTCGCGCACTCGTCAAAATAAAACAATCTCCAGAATGGGGTAGGAGGAGGAAAGCTTTGGGGGGGGGGGGTAGATCAAGATCCCCCCGAGGCGCAAGCCGGGTTGTGTTAAGGACACCGGTGCGAAAAGTCGGGGCGCCCTGGCGAACGCCATTCCTAACGAAAAAGTGCCGGAACCCCACAGCCCGAATGGACTTTCTAATGGCAAAATTCACCTGAACGAAGAAAAAAGGGGAGGGGAAAAAAGACCCTTACTCGGAAGAGGGGTCTCGCAAGCTCGTGATCGAAGGGAGGCAAAAAGGCGCGTACAATGAGTTCCGACTACCTGTAGGTAAGGAAAGAGCAGCATCTCTATCGTAGGCTCGTCGCGTAAATTGCGGAAACGCTAGACGTCTCATCGCTCTGACCTGATAGAGGAAGAAATCGAGGGAAAGGAGTTGGGGGCGTCGGCGTCAAGAGGCGACGCCGGAACACGAGACTCGGCGAGCCGCATGGGTGTGTTGCTCTTAAGGGGGAGGGGAGAAAAGAAGCCCACGGTTTCGGGGGAAGGTAGGGTGCGGGAGTCTTGGGAGAGGTTGTCGGGACAAACGCATTGCACGCCAGCTCATCGGGAACCTCATTTGATGATCTCGGGGGAGGAAAGGTAGCGACTCGAGTCAGAGACCTCGAGAAGGGGTGGAGCATTTTCGCCAGAACCATGATTCCCTTTTCTTTCTTCAACACTCTCCGGTAGCGGAGAGGGGGGGGAGGAAACTAACACTGCCGCGGGAAAACCATTCTTTAAACCGGAAGGAAACCGGAAATTGGGACAATCGTACTCCTGGCGAGCAGGAAAAGAGGGAAATGGGGCGCTTGAATTTGTGAACGAACAGGATGGACCCGAGTCCTTGCTACCAAGGAGAGGACATGAGGGTCCGTCAAAAGTAACTTATCTTATTCTTGTTTACCTAATTCCTCGGTATTGGTCGGGGGGTATTGGTATTAACTAAGAGATGACGCTGCACTCACAGACCGGGCCACCGCTGTCATGAACGCAGGAGGAGAGAAAAATCCCATTAGCAGCCGCTCTCGTGCAGGAGGAAACTCTGGATGAATGGTTTATCTATATCTTACCCATCTGCGGGTGGACACGGAAGGGAATAAGGGGGAGGGGTCTTGGGAACTTTGCCACAGGGGGAGCGGCGGTGCCGACCCTTTAGGAGCGTCGAAGCCGAGAACCAAGGCGGCCGGTCGGGTAGTCTTTCGTCCTCTATAGCTGGGAGCAGAGGGAGAGAGAAATAAAGGAGTCTTTCTCGAAAGGAGTACTTTGCAGGGGGGACTAGATAGATTTGTGAGAAACGCCATCTACAAGAACTAAAAACCCTTGTAGAGGTAGGAAGGGAGGGGGGGGGTTTCGGGGGGGTCTCGGAAAAGACCTCACCCTGGGCTCAATAACGTTATCAGGGAAGTAGCGGAAGAAGAAATAGAGTGTGATATCTTGTACCTAACCCATCTTGAGAACAAGCGAGGTACCGGGCGACCTAGTATTGCACGACCTTGAGGAGCCCATCGACTCTCTACCTACAGCGAGGGGGGGAAAGAGTTGACGGATTCCTTAGGGGAGGAAAGGGCAAAACGTCGTTGGGACGGCGGGCTGGCGGCGAGAAATGCGACATCCTAGAAGGAAGCTTTAGTCCCGTCCGATTCTACTAAAATCAAAAGTAGGAAGATGAGAAGGGGGAGAAAGAGGACGTCCATCCAAAGCGATCCGGAGGGTATCAAGTCGCGCCTGGAAACCGTCACGTGGGGACGTGACCCGGAACAACATAATTCCCTTTAAAAAAAAAAAACGCTCATAGGGGAGAGGTGGAAATAGAGCGGTAAAAAGAGGGGATCTAGTCCGAGGGTCGCCCGCAGGGGGATCAAGAGGACTGTTGTGATGCCGAGAAAGAAGAAAGGAAAAGGGGGGGGGCGTGACGCTGGGAAAAATCACTTCAAAACCTCTATCCCCCCCGGGGGTAGGGAGGGCAGGGTGAGGGTTAACTATTCTCCACCAGGAAGGAAGGAGCAAACCCGACAACCCATCCGGTGGGGGTGAAAGGCTGTGGATGAGCTGTTCTCCAGGTCTCCTTGCCGGAGAAAGAGAGGGAGGAAAGCAAAAAGAAAGAAGAAAAGGGTCCACTGCGCGAAAATTAAAGCTCGCCGGGGGAAAACGGCACATCTTCTCGTAGGCTAGGGAAACAACCGATATAATAAGTAGGAAATTCCGAATGGCGAAGGGGGGGTGGGCCCCTGGCGGAGCCCGAGCCAAAGAGTTGGTCTCGATTAGAAAGAGGAATGGGAGTGGGAGGGAGCAGCCAAGAGCAAGCGGCCTGAGATGGCCCACATCCGCCGAGGCATAATGCACCTATCTAGTCCAGATCGCTCTATTAGTATCGAGGAGTCGACAGAGAGCTTAAGTGCTTCGTATGGTCTGTGAGGGCGAGTACCTAGGAATAGGGGCGATGGCTGCAAGACAGGCCGTGGGGATTTCCTAACATCAAAGTACGGCTTTGCGGGCTGGGTCGTCTGCCAACCATGCACGAGTAGTTAGGAGAGGGCTCCGAGTCCGCCGAGCACGGCGCCTGCACGATCGCTCCATGAAAGAGGGAACGCTTTAATTCTGTGGGCGAATTAAACGAGGGCTCCCTTCCATATGGTAGAGGGAATGGGAGGAGAAGGGATGACGGTAAGTTGAGGGGATGCCCAGTAGAACCACGGCCCATGGTTGGTTCCTTCATCCGCGATCCGACTGCTATAAATCTTGCTTGCAGTATGGGAGAAGGATAGGGAATCATTGGTCGGAAATGATTTCGTCCTGCTCAAAGAGTGCTCTTGCTCGGACTTAGACTCTAATGCGCTACAATAAAAAAAAAGAAGAGGGGAGAGGAAAATACTCTGATTCTTCGAGTTAGGACCTCAAATATCCATGCGCGCAGTACATATCCCTCAACTTTACTCTATCCGAAAAAGGTGGTGCATAGGACTGACGATGCAGGACCAGCTCAGGGAAACCGTTTTGTCTCTATTGTGGGAGAGGCCGGAAAGAGAAAACAACTGCTGTTACCGGGGCTAGGCATCATATAAGTTGAGCGCTTCGGGAGAGAGGAGGAAGGGGGGGGAGAATGATTTCTAGGGGGAGACGAGGCCGATCAACGCCGAGAGCTGGATAAGTACCGAGGGTAGGGTGAGGGGGTCTACCCGATAAGGGCAGAGTGTCTCCGAACGCTGGGAAGGGCAACCATGGGTCGAGAGAGCGTATGCGGTGGAAGTGCTAACCCGAAAGTCTGAGCCTGCAAGGGAGACGCCGGGACGTCGTTCTTGTCTGAAAGGGAGAAAGAAAGGAAAGATGAGAGGCTGAGCACTTCAATTATTCAGGGACTGGGGAGTGAATGCCCCTCACAAGACGCCTCGAGGGGAGAGGAGTAACGATCCAGTTAGAGAAGATCTCAGCGTTGATATTGGAGAACGTGATGAGAGGGAGCTACCAAGGCGTTCCCCGAATAGCTGCGCGCCTCAGGGTCGCAGGTTTAACTTCCTTACTTGGGGAGAGGGAAGAGAATGACCCTATTCCGACCGAAGATCATGTGCGGGTGGCGCGGTCAAGAATCGGGAGCGATCCGGAGCGACAACATAAAGAATCTGATGTGGTGAGATGTCTCGGCGTCAGGAGTGGATCAATGAGCAGTACGTCAAGGAGAAGAGCTGTTCGACTTCTATCCCGCCTATACTTGTGAGAAGGGACGGAAGAACTGGCCGGAAGTTCCTCGCAACGAATAAACTTAAACAGGGAGAAAGAGGGATAGGGATAAACAAGGTAGGGGTAGTAGAAAACAAGACGAATATAAAAGAGATATTAGCCGTGTGTGGGCGTAGTGCTCCCATAGCAGGAGGAAAGTTGTAATTTTCTCGATCAAGGGGGTCTGAGCAGCCTAGAACAAAGTTGAAATGTAGAGCTCGGGAAGGTGCTGGGTCCCGCCTGATAATATAATCGCGCAAAGAGAGGGAGAAATAGAAAGGAGGGACGCAATGCACAGGGGAATAGTTCAAACGGGCTTTGACAGGATTTAGAGAAGAAGGACAGCGGACTAGGAAATCCACCCCCCGAATGCAGACAAAGAGAAGAGAGGGGAAGGTTAAAACAAGCGACGAGTCTCATTGCGGGATCCAAGCATAACGCGATCTCGTGCGCCTCGGCGTAGGGGCACTCTACAAAGGGGAAGACAGAGAGATATGGGAGCGGACAAGGACGGATCACCATTGGGGGAGCCGCCTTGTCAGGGGGGTGGAGCGCAGAGAGCAGAAAAGGAAAATCTAAGAAATAAGGTAGGTCTCAGCCGTTCAGATTGCCGAGGAAAAAAAAAAGCAAGACCGACAGTAATTCTACTTGGTCTCATGTTGAAACGGGGGAGTGTTAGCACTCGCCCGCAGGTCGGGAAAGCGGTGGAAACGAGACGAGAGCGCGTACCCTATCTTTTTAAGCTCGAAAAAAACCGAGAGAGGGGGGAAGTGTAGGCAGGATGCCCTCTTCTATATACCGCGCAAATATGGAATTCGTTTTCGGACGCTAGAAGAGGATAGCAGGGATCGACCGTATATTGAAATAATTTCAGCTGGCGAGTCGTAAGTCTTCTTGCAGGAAATAAAGAGGCACGTACAATTTATTAAGGGGGGCATATGCGGAACCAGAGGAAAACAGGTTGGCGATAGGGGACTTCTCATTATGGCTGGGGGGAGGAGAGGGGTGTCAGGTCCGAGGGCACGAATGACAGGGGTTTCTCTCATCGGTTGGGGGAAAGAAGGTCGCTCTCGGAGGAACCGAGCATCTGGAAAGGGGATAGAGGAAACTCAGAGGTAAGCGGGTCAGTCAGACGTCTGAAGCATATGACCAGCAAGCGCATGACCAAAGCGGATCGCGCTAAGAAGCGTTGGGTCAGAAGGAGTGGAACTGAATCCGAACAGAATACTACAGGTTGGAGAAGAAAAAGGCCCATCTGTAGGTAAATTTGTTTTTCAAAAAAATACAGACCATGCCGTTCAACAGTCTATCTACCGGAGCAAGTCATCGAGAAGCCTAAGAAGAGGGAGGCAGTGCTCCGAACCCCACAAGCTAGGGAAGTCGTTGGAGGAAGCCGGGCCGAACACACATACCACACACTAAGAGTACTAGAGCAGATAAAAAAATAGAAGCAGGACGGGACGGATCCAGCTCGCCAAGACGCTATACGAACGGGAAAGCGCTTTATCAGGGTCTGAGAGGGGAAAGACCAAAGTTATTGGGGCGGGAGTATCGCACTCAACCATCAGTTCCGTTGACCAGCGCCGCACAACAGCTGGATCAGGGGAAGCAACTTTGGACAGGTTATAGACTGGGCGCGAAGCCGTACCAGGAGGAGGGAACGGGGGGGAGGTTTGGAAGAAGAGATGAAAGGCACTTCTTTCCACTCAAACTAGTAGGAGAAAAAGGAGTAGCGCAAGATCGTAACGACGAAGGGAACTATAGTCTTTGATCTAAAAGACTGTCTTCTCCTCTAAGAGAACAAAGGGGAAAGGGAAGTGGGTTCTTTCCCGGGTGTAAGGTCACACAGCACAAAAAATCAACCTAGAAAAAACCTCCACGTGGAAGAGGGTAAGGATAATGAAAAGAAGGGGAAGGGGTTTTGAGCGGGTGTAGCGAGATGGAAACAAAAAAAGAGGGCAGGAATATCAGGGAAGACGTAGAGGGACACTTTAGTACGGCGGAAATGGAAGGAAAAGAGAACTTTAAAGAATCGAGGGGTACGGTTAAAGGGAATCAGTTATGGGTAACGACCGTTTAGGGAATTGGTAGAGAGGGGAGGATGGGGCGGCGATCGATTCAAAAACATTTTTGTATACCGGGACTAAGACCAAAAGGAAGATAAAGAAATATATAATGCGTCCGTCCTCCAGGGTATAAGGTTCTGAAGTCGCTCTCCCGAGATATACGAGAAGACCAAAGTAAGAAGGGTCGTTAAAAACTACTCCATAATTAGATTTGAGGGAAAAGGTTCATAAAAAGGAGAGTGGGGTTAACTATGTAGAAAGTAAACCAGGGGCCCTACTAGCAGTGCACGAACGAGGGAGCAGCGGTTAGAGACTTTTGCATCGTAGGCTAGTTAACGGAAAGAGAGACACGGCTGCGGGGACGTATGAACTCACTATCGCCAAAAAAGAATACATCTCAAAAACAGGGGAGGAAGGGGGAGGGGGAAGTCGACCGGGGCATAAGGCAGAGAAAAAATAAACACGGACTCCCCGGGGAGGGAAGAGAAAAAAAAAAATGGGTCTGGTAGCTCTCGCCACCACTAGACTCGTGCCGAGTAAGAAGTCTGTACAATCCTTCTGCTGCCAGAAGAGAGGGCAGGAAAAAGAGAGAAGGTTCTCTAGCAGGTCTCGGTACCCACGAATATATAGAACCACTCAGAAGTCGGAAAGATGATCTCTCTACAGTTCTTCACCCAGAAGAAAGAGGGGGGATAACCTTAAGGAGCCGATCTGGCCAAAAAGGGGAAATTGTCTATGAAAGGCCTATATCCTGGTCACCAGAACTGACTATCAGAGGGCTGAAACAGTCGAAGAGGAGGGGGTCCCGAGAAAGCTCTGTTGAAGCGGCGGATAAGGTCAGGAGAGGAAGCGTCTCGGGGAGATAGTGAACGTGGAAATGCTCCCCCATAGCCAACATGAGGGTGCTGGGTGCTGGGGGGTCTCCACAGGAGGCTTCGTTTGGGATAAGTTCCGGGCCGGAAGATCTTGCTGTAAAGGCCGCGGGAGAAAATTTCGTGGGGGGATCGGGTCGGGATTAAATGGGTAATGGCAAAAGGAAAATCTCAAGGCTGCGCTTCTATCTTGAATTCCAGAGTGAGGACAAGAGGAGTTTAAAATACCATACCAAAAGGGGTTCGTTAATGAGAAGTGCATGTATCCAGGAAACCGAGCTTTGGCATCCTATTTCTTATTAGAGAGTGGAAGTCAAGATGAAATCCTACCCTGCGATTTAAGCATAAAGCAGTCTCTCGATTTCGATTCTTATAAGAGGAGAGGGAAAGGGAAGGTCAGAAGATGCGAGAAAAAGTTAAAGCAGGGGAGATTTGAAATTGCCCCCAAAGAAATTTGGAGAAAGAAGAAGGACTTCCTCTATCTGAATCAGATCCGTCATATTAATCTACAAGAGCTTACAAAACCGTCAAAGTGGTGAATCTAGGGAGCTTCTCCTAAAGGGAACCAGCTAAACAACCAGGATTTCCTATGACTGGGATCGTCTAGCTCTGATTATAGGGAGGCTAAAACGATAGAAGCGGGCGGAATATAACGCGATCGGGAGGCGAAGGGGAAGAGAAAGTGAAAGCTCTTTTTGGCTAGCTGGAAAAAATGGGTCGCTCTCTGGCAGAAAGCACTGGGAGATGGGAGCAATTCGCTAAGAGGGGAGGAGGATACGGGTAAAAGGAAGATCCTCTACAGTGAGTCACGGTCAGGAGACACTGCATATATAGGGGATCTCCTGTATTCTTGAAGTGTCAATAGACATTAATTCCGAACCGGGTACAAAAATTGTGGAAGAGGATACCCGCGATCGGGGGAATGGAATGGTACTCGTGTCAACATCTAGGGCCGCCTCCAGCTGGATCTGAGATCAAATATTTTGCGAAAAGAGCTTGGGGAGGAGTTGAGTAAAGTGGTCTATTTTCGGAAAGAAGGGTCTTTCCCTAATAAGGAAGGGTGGGCGAAGGAAGGAAAGAAAGGAGCGCTGTGTGGAGTAACGACCCTCGCGCGAAATGGAGAGAGAGAGATGCGGAGGGTTCCTCGTGTGAGCGGAAGGGGAAAGGGTCTAAATCAGACGACAGCGCTACTAGCTCTCCTGAGACGAAACACATCAGCCCTGGAGGGCGCAAAAAGGCTAAGGAAACTTGGAGAATTTACATCGCAAGGATCATAATAAGGAACGGTCAAGGGGGGTGGTTCGGGTTCAGTGGCGCGTAGGAGGTCCTACCGAGGGCCACTTCAAAAATCTACGTGACGTACTGGGCGGCTCGGTCAGATCGCACCAAAGAAGGTCGAAGAAGATCTCACTGTAAGGGAGAGTATAGACCAGGGGGGGATCTAGACAGAGTTGCTCAAAATCACTTTACTTTGATGTTTTGACAATGGTCTATAGTACTTCGGAAGACACACCTTGAAAGACATAGGATGGGTCGAGAAGAGTCGAAGCCGTCTATCACTGAACATGGAGGTTGATCAAGAAGGACCGCGATCTCTATAGTAGTGAAAGGGGGGATCGTGCAAACTGTATCACTTAAAAGGAAAAAAGGGCAGAGCGCCAGAGCTACGAAGAAGCCAGCAAGCTCGCGGCAGGTCGATCATCATGGGGGGCTTTACGGCAAGCCGCACGGGACTAGTAAGTTAGCTCTCCAGTCAAGCAAAAACGGAACCAAAAATTGAGAAAGTCTAACTGAACTAATTGACTCGACCAAAACTGAGAAAGAGAGACATCTCTTTCGAACCCTTGGCTCCTGAGCTGAGAGGGAGCCCTATCCCTTTATGTTTGCCTGACCTGTAAAAGAAGAAAAAGTCCAGCCTCAGGAACCCTTTTACACGGACAGCAAATATAGGAATAAGATTGTCCGTAAAACTCAGCAAGAAACGACATTTCATAAGTCAATAAGGTGCGGCTGAGAAGTGGGCACTATTCACTTGTTAGGGCCATCAGGACGAAGAGAGACTCCTCGGGGACGCTAGTAAAGGTATGTTGAGGTAACCAAGGGAAAAAAGGAGCGGGGGAAATTTTTCGGACATCTAGGGATTCTCTATACTCTTATAGCTCCTATAGAGTGGGAGCATATAGATCATGTCAAAAAAAAGAAACAGACCTAGAATAGAGGCAAATTAAATCATCTATTCGTCGTAGCTAGGAGGCAGACGCAAATAGACCCCCTGTTGGACTCCTCGGTCCAAGTGAGGGAGGGGGGGAGTACCCAGAACTCAGCAGGGGCTATCATTTTCACATGGGGGAGGGGTTCGTCGAAAGGGCACCTCCAATAACATTGTAGGGGAGAAGGTATCCTCAGGTTGGATGATTCTATCCAGGGAGGATCATCCGATAAAGAGGAATAGGACCCACGGAGGGAGGAGTTATCATAGAGATCCATTATGCGTTGCTTTCAACTATCAGAAGCGAGATAGGGGGGGGAATGCGTTAGGAAAAACGGAAAACCGTTTTCTAAACCGTGGAGTCCCAAGGTAAGTACTGGAAACTTGGGCCACACATAGTGAGTCCGCTATGGTAGCATCAATGACCATCTGAAAAAGAACGTTTCTAGTGTTATATCTTCCTCAAATAGAGGCTGACAGGAAGCCCCTATTCGTCAGGGTTCTTCCAAGAAACGAGAAGGGAGCACGTCGCGGGCGTGTGGGAGAAGACAGGCCCTCCTGGGCTAGCATGGCGGAGCAGTGGCAGAGCGAACAACTATAATAGTACAAAGATAACGGACTAGGGAGGAGGAACAAAGGTGCATGGAGCACTGGATAGCTCAGATGACGACCGAAAGAGAGTTGATGGGGACTTAAGAGATGTAAAGAAGATGAATCGAGAACTAGCCATGTGCCGTTGGTGATAGAGAAGCCTAGACGACCGATGGTAGTTATAGCTGGAAAACGTAGGGGAAGACGTGAGGCGAATCAGCGACCGGAGGAATTGCGAGTAGTCTTGGGGCCCGGTCATGGGCGTGTAAGTCAATAAAAAGGCGGAGCGGGAAGTCGCGGGACCTCCCTTCTTTAACTTCATAGTAGATGTGGAGGGAAGGATCGACACTGGTAGAAAAATATCACCAAAGGGGAGATCAAGTTGAGACGGAAGATGGAACCGGGTAAGAGAGGGGACGGGAAAAAACCTTCATCTCATTGGGGGATGGGGGGGGAGTGAAGATTTTGGGGGGAAGAAAACGTCAGCCCCAGTAGGGGTGAGACCTTGTAAGCATAGTGATAACAAAAAGGAAAGGAGGGAACCATCGGCAGAACTCAGAGGAATAGCTTCATTTGAAAAAAACCGGTCTTCCCAAAGGAAACGTTATCCCGGGGTCGGCCTGAGGGATTGAGAAAGACCATTAAAGGGCCTTTGTCGCAGGAAAAGAGTGGGAGCGAGAGAATTCGCGAAGAATGTCTGTT
>Ga0179593_1327618_pt1 | contig 19074 bp, 22 predicted proteins | sample CZODoug2_1_08_16_FD_185931 | JGI IMG/M metagenome (GOLD analysis project Ga0179593, IMG submission 185931) | Vadose zone soil fungal communities from Angelo Coast Range Reserve, California, USA - CZODoug2_1_08_16fungal (PacBio error correction) | ecosystem: Environmental > Terrestrial > Soil >...
GGAGGAAATTGGGGTGGAGCCACCGGGCCTGATGTTCGGGGGGTGGCCCGAAGAAAGGGTGGCGGGTCGAGAGCCCCTTCGCCGGTATGATGTGCGAGGGTGGGGCAGGGAAGCGGGGAGGACCGGAGGTACTTGGCCACGGTGATTGTCGTCATCCAGGTCACACGCATAAAGGACAAAAAGGCGAAGGAAAAGAACAAGCGGGCAGTCATTTTCGGCAGTCTGAATCGGAAGCTCGGAAGGAACGGGGGCGGACCGGGGCTCGACGAGACAGGATCACTCCTTCACCGATCGGCTGGCGGACTAAAGGTTGAGAAAACGGAGAAAGGGGTTCAAAGCGGCGGAAGCTCGAGGGGTGCAAGGGGCTCGTGGTGATGACAGGGGCGAGCCGAGTGCCCGCCAAAGTGACGAACGGGTGTGGTCGTACTTTCGGGAGGTACGGAGGAAAGGAGGGAATCTGACGGGAAGGAAGAAAAAGGGTCGGAACCTAAGGGAGTGAGGGGGGAAGAATTCATTAGCTCGACAGGAGGAGACGTGTCCTGCAAGGGAGTTCTCTTCAAAGGGGAAGGAAAAAGGCACATGCGTGCGGACACGTCCATTATCTCGAACTCGTGTCCCAGCGGCATCCAGAAAAGAACTGAGGGGGGGGAAAGGGAGTTCAAATAGGCAGTTCTCTAAAGACAAGGTTCCCGGAAGGAAAAAACAGGCGATGGGTAGGTGGGGGAGTTTCAATCCGGGTGCTTGAGAGCAGCTGGCCCTAAATGCAGGGCGTTCAAGTAGGAAGGGGAAAAAAGTGATCGGCGGGAAACTCCAACCTTCTGCTGCCAACACCGAAAGAATGAGTCAGAAGAGACCTCCGCGAAGTATCCAAAAACGGAACGGGTCCGAAAAAAAGCGAAAAAGAATGCACCGGCACCCGGAGTGGTAAAACTGGCCCGTGTGAAAAAAAAACCCACGAAACAAAACCGAGCGAGAGCAAAGCCAAAACCCACCCCCAGAACCCACCAAACCACCACGAGACCAAAAGACACCAAAAAAACACCGCCTCAAGAAGGCACATCTTCAACATCCATCAAGTAAGTGCCTCCATATGGACCTTCATTAATAACCTCTTGCCAAACCCCGGGAATTGTGGGGAATTTGGTGGACAAAAAGCATCAGAATTCAATTGTACGAAGCTATCTCTATGAAAAAAGAAAGGTAAGACGAGAAAGATCACATGGTCGGGGGTATTGATCTTCGAACCTTGTCCTTTTCTTAGAATAAGCCTCGGTTTCCGGAAGAGGGGGGGGGGAAACAAAAAAACAAAAATGCATGTCGCGGGGTGCTACACGAAAATAGAGCTCGACCGGGGGAAAGAAGTGGAAGCCCAGGCAGAGAACTGCGGACGACGGGCCCAAGCTCCAAAAAAAAAAAAAAACCCCCCAAACACAAAAAAAAAAAAAATCTCGAAAACAAACAAGGGAGTTAAAGAAGAACTTAGATCGTCACATTCCTTGCAGGGAAAAAAGACATTCCGGAAAAAAGAAGCGGGGGAGCGCATTTCTCCTCAGACTTACAGTCGGGGGTGTACCAACATCTTGAAAGGAACCGGCGTCGTTTCTAACGAAACGCAACAACTGAAAGAAAGACCAATAAATTGGAAGAGAAGGCATCGTTAGGCTACAACGCAGAACCACGTTCCTATCGAGTCACTGGATCGCTGGAACGTGTGCTGTGGGAAACAAATTCATTAAAGGGAAAGAAGAGGAGAAGGCGCATTTCGACTCTGCTGTAGGGGGCTCGGGGAGTATACTGGCTCTTCTGGGACTCGACGTCTGAGGCGTGGGGAGGGGTGGAAGGGCCAACGGAAATATCCAATGGGAAGAACTGGGGGGGGAAAGTCGACAGTTAGGGAATGGGTTTGAGGAGTACGTAGTGGGCCAAGGAGAAGCGCTGGAAAGGGGGTCTATGGGCGGGGTAATGGCAACAAAAAGATGAGACAGGAGTGAATTTTGGGGGGCCCCCAACAGATCTTGAGGCATCATTGTACCCGCCACCGGGAAAAGCACTGAGCAAAAATGGTTGACGTAAGGGAAGAGGCTAATCAAAGGGAGTAAAAAGCCCACGCCTACCTGACTTGCCGCGGAAAAAACTTTACAAGTAGGGGTCACATTGGCAGACTTGCCTTTGTAACAGCCTATTTCGATTGAAAGGAGTCAAGTGGGTAAAAAAAATGGCGCTAAAAAAAAAGGGTAAACCGGCCGGTCTTGGCCGAGTGTCAAAAGGCGGGACTCCTAAAATCACACAAGCAGGAAATTCCGCGCGCCCGGTCCGAGACCTGACCATCGACAACATCAACACTCGGGGACAAACGACATCAGAACCAGTCGAGTAAAATGGATCTAGAAAAAAAAAGAGCAGATCCGAAACGAAACACCAACGGGGGGACCTGGCGAAGTAACCTCTCGCCCTGAGCCCCAAGAGTTACGGCACAGAGGGAAAAAAGGCTCCTGTTTCGTAAAACGAAACAATCTTCGTGACGAGATCAAGCCTTCTCAACGCCGACGTGAGCAGAGAGAGAGACCGGGCGCTAACTCATCGCGGCCGAGGTAAATCGAGTGGGAAACCGAAGAACGAGGGAAACGAGCAGAGGGGAGGAAATGAAGAAATCGGCCACAAGGGGGATAACAGCGTAGCCCGTCGAGAAAAGCCCCTGGGGAAGGACGGAATAAACACCTGAGACCACCGCCGACGCAGGCTCATCAATAAAAAATGAGGAGAAAAGAAGGGGAAAATGGCTGGGCCATTTAGAGGATCAAAAAGGGCTGGATGAAATCGAACTCTATCTCCTACTAAAAAACCCAACCCGGCGAGGGGCGGTCAGGGATCAACCTATGACCAAAGAGAAAAAAAAAAATAAACCTCACCTAAAGAACTACCCAACCTCCGACCGGCTGGCCGAAATAAGCATCAAAGGGCTGCAGGAAGGGAACGGCGCTGGGGAAGGGGCGCCTGCGAACAAGTCCTCGAAAAAAAAAAAAAGCGGGAACGGCATGGCCCTCACGGAAGTGTAGACTCGAGGAGGAAAACACAAAACCGCCACGGAACAACGGGGAATACAGAAGCCGAATCAACTTCGCAAAACAGCCGGCAAGCCCTGAAAGTCTCTTGAGTGACTGGCAAGAGCTTGGGGGCTGGGGGGTGGTGCGATGAGAGATACTACGCCATCAAATCAGCAGGTCTAGTCCGGTTGGTGAGTTGAAAGGAGGAAAAAGACTTGCGGGCTTACCTCTCTAAAAAACCAATGGTGTCGGTGTCTCGTCCTCACGTGATGTGGGCGGTCTCTGGGGGCCCTCCCTTGGCGAACGACAAGGGCCTTCGGGGTTTATCATCTTCGAAAGGACGTTGTCAAAAAGAAGAGCATACGAGCAAACACAAGGGCCCTGGCCTAAGAGGGATATGCGGCTAGAAAGGGTGTTGTGGTACTGTAAGAAGACACTCGCAAGGACGCGGTGAAACTACCTGCCTAGGCTCTCGGCTTCCGAAGAAGGGGAGTGCCGGCCCCACAAAAAGCAGAGCTTGTGAACGAGGGGTCTTGATCCACCAGGGGCTGGCGACGGGGACGGCCGAAAAAACTGGCGCAGGGGGATCCGGTAATGGGCTAGCTGTCTCAAAAAAAAAAAGAACAAAGAGGAGGGGGATAGAATAGATCAGATAGAAAAACGGCACCAGGAGCACAAGGAACGCCGGGACGGTCAAAGTCCAAGGTCGCCAACACGGGAATGAGAACCCAGAACAGCAATAGGAAGGCTGGGGGAGAGGCGCCCAATTTGAAAGTAATAAATGACGAAACCGGAAAACAAAAATGTAACGCGGAAGGAGGCGGTTCTCGGGGAATCCACCTCATAAACAACTAGCAAGAAAAGGGAACGATAAAAACCCATGGTCCCTATGGGAGTAGTCGCCAGTCAGGTAAGGCTATCCCAGGGTACTCCTACTATGCTCCACCAATGGGGCATGGCCTGAAATTGGGAAGTGAGTGCAAAAAAGGAAACGGACAGAAAAAAAGGAATGAGGAAGACACGAACAACATGTCGAGGGGGCCAGCGTGGCGGAAAGCCAGGAGGTATAGCAAAAGCCAAGGGGGGGGAAAAGCACCTCCACGATACTATTTGCAGGAAAGCGCACGGGCCAAAGAAAAACCATCTAACAGCAGCAACGCAGATCACGACATCCAAACTCCGGGCGGCAGCGCAGGCTTATGGCGCCGGTCAGAAGGGTCAAGGCGGTACTCCTCAGAATCGAATTTGCCCTAAAACGAAAACGGTAAAATAAAACAAAAGCCGCCAAGCGACAGCAGCGCCCGGCAACCGGCTGCAACGGTCGATGTAGCAGGGCTTTTTCACAGGAGGAAGCCTGATGAGGAGGGGAATAGGGTTTCTTAGAAACGTGACGTCAAAAGAGAGGGAACATCGGGTGGGAAACACGTAGGGAGAGAGTTCGAATTGAGCGGTTGGAGGAGGGAGGGAGGAGGCACCGAGGGTTGCGGTACAAGACACTCTAAGTGAGTGGTGCATATGGAAGCGATTTGGAGATTTCAAGGTGGAGTGTACAGGGGGGGCCACCGTGTTCGATAACGCGCTGAATTCGGGCCGATGTCGGGAGGTTCATGCCACAGAGGATCGATGTGAGGAAGTGATAAACTTAGGGGGGGGGGACCTAGACATAATTCAGTCTCAACGAGATAGCACACGAACTTCCTCCGTGGCAGGGAGAAGGGATCATCTCGACGAAGAGGGTAAGGCGGCCGAACAGAGCTCCCAAAACTAGACTTTCCGCCGGTCTCGTGGTGGGCAAGAGAGGTACTGCGCCGGTGGAGAGGGAAAAGGGGGGGTGTTTGTAGAAATCTGCGGGTAAAATGTCGGGCAAGGGGACAGTACTCGAACGGGTAGAATCAGGAGGGGCTTGATTTGAGATTGGGTGCGGTTGCGCACAGTGGACGCTGAAGAGTCGAGGAACAGCGAGGAAGTCGGCCAGATAGAAGCACGTTATGCTCGGCCAGCCGGGAGAAAAAAAGAATGAGGGGACCGTGGTATTACTAAAAGAAGGCGCTGTTGAACAAAAAGAAAAAAAAGGGACGCTTCGGCGAAGGAAAGTTTCGTGTGGGGCTAAAGCATGGTCAGTCTGGGGGGGCTCAGGGGGAACTGCCCGCCGAAATCAGGAAGAAAGGCAGTCAGGACAAGTCCGCAGATCGTATGACGGGCGCCATTCCAGCGAACACCTGCGCCCCAAGGACAAGCAAAAGCCGAACTGCTAAATAATCCCTCAAGTTCAGGGGACGGTTGCCGAAGCACCCACCGCCACAAACTCTGCGAGAAGCAACGCCAGCCGCGAAATCTAGAACAGATGCCATAACGAGTCGAAAGGCCAGATACACCGAAGAATCAGAGAGGCGGAAAACCCCCCAAAATAGTTTAATGGGGGGGAAACAATCTTAACTCTGAACGAATCTATGAAACGAAAAACGTGCGTCTGCGGGGAGTTAGCCGACTATGCCTAATCAGGTCCCTTGGAACTTGAATCTTGGGGGCGACAGGCGAGGACGGGAAAAGTCGCGTTGGGTGGCCAAAAAATGAAGGTTCAGGTTACAAAGTTTGAGCCGTCATCCTTGCACGTCCTTGCACCAAAAGAACAAGTCCGGAAGAGAAACAACAAAAGGGGAGAGGAAAGAGTCAACATATGGGGGTAGAGGGGAAGTTAGTCCGCAGAAAAAAAACTGATAGGAGGACTCTGATCAAAGACGGTGCCGACCCCATGGTGAGCATCACCAACTGGCAGACCTGAGGGGACACACATCCGGAAACCTCGCGGAGAACCTCTAGGCCAACAAGGGAAAGAAATACCAATTAGTAATCAGGGTCAAAGCAAACGCAGAACCCCCAAGAACAGTCGATCGAGTACATCGAGTCACCTTCTTCCGTTGGTAAAAACAGGGGGGGAAGGGGCACGAAAATAAATGGACAGTCACCGGCTGCGACGAAAAGGATCAAAAGGGGTGCTTTCGAGGTCGCAGCTGGCGCTGACGAAAAGCAGAGGCGGGTTGGGCGTGCACCTGGCTTGCTGATTAAGAAAACAACGAAGGGGGGGGGGGGGACAAAAAACATGACTCTAGAGCAGTTCGGAGGGTTAATTCAAATGAAAAAGCTCAAGAGGGACTATTCTGACTCGACGGTGCAGAGGCTGTGAGCGAAACTATTGGCGGGGAGTCAAGGAGGAAGCGGTTCCCGCCAAGGAAGCTACCTATGGGGCTGAATGCGACACAGGGATTGAAAAAGGAAAACACAAACGCCTCCCTCAACTAGCCTAGGAAAGGGGCTGAGGGGGTGCAACAAAGCCTCCTTTTACGGGAAAGGACCTAGATTACGAAGGGGGTCGGCTCCGCGCTCGGGTAAAGGGGGTCGACTAGATCATGGCCGACGTCCGCACGCCTTTCCCAGACTACATAAAGGCAAAGAGAAAAGAAAGGTAGGAGCAAAGCCTGACATTATCACAAAACGCCAATAACATATACTCCCCTAAAGGGGTCGAGCCTACCGTAAGAAATCAATCCTTACCACCAAGAGGCTCGACACAAGGCGAGGCTCGGTGCTGCGCCCTGCATCACCACCAGGGAGCCCGCGGCCCCGTTAAATACGGCTCTGTAGGCCGAAAAGGAACCGTTATCAGCAAAGGACCGCCCACTCAACGAAAGGGGAATTGCTAGGAGAGGCGTCATGATTATCAAGAACGGCAGATCAGTTTAAGAAGTTCATGCAGAACCTGGAATCGCCCTCGTGGTCGAACTGAAACATCGAACACGCCTGGGGGGAGGGAGAGGATGACCCGTAGAAACTAAAATCCGTGGGGGAGAAGAAAAGATGACCAGGAGGACATCGCCGACGCGCGCTCAACAATCATACCCAGAATTGAGAGAGGAGGGGAAGGCGTCTCTTAGTGAAACACATGTTCATAAACCTGCGGGTAAAAGACTCTATCCCACTGGAAACACCCTGACGAGGCCTGACGCTGTTCGGCGTCACGGGAAGGAAAAAAAGGAAAGAGGTACGGCTACCTCACGCCGGAAACTACTAAAGGCCCAAACCTCAAAAAGGCCAGCCATGCCAAATCACCCTTGCGAGACGACGGCAATTACTGCTCTGGGCGCGGTCCAGAAGTGCGGACCTAGCGTGCATGTCCCTGCAGAAAGGAACTAGCAACGACGTTTTCAGCTGAAAATTATGACCTAATTACGGGAAGGGGAGGGGGGGCCCGGGAAAAGATAAATCCGCTCCGCAGGGGGGAGGTGTCGCTTGAACTATTAGATCGTCCGACGCTTTGCTTGCTGGGTTGGGTGTCGCTGCGTGGATGGAGAAAAAAGGGATGGGGACGTCGGCGGCGCTTTGCGGTAAAAAAACCGTCTTGGGGGAGCGAACCACGCCGGAAACTCGCAATGTTGGGTCGTCTTCCTCAAAACGATGATGGGAGGGAAGGGGAGGGGGGAAAACCGACATTACAATGGACCGTTCGCACTTCACGCAGCTGGTTTTGCTTTAAAGTAGGGGAAAAACGGCGTACCTGGGAGGGGCCGCACCGATCAGCCGAAAACCGCCGGACGTCTGCGGGGCTAAAGGGGTGGGGCATGGGTCTGTGGGAAGATACCGAACTAAAAACCACCAGCCTCGCCCGTCCGCCTGCACTGGTGAGCGGAGGAGGAGCGGAAGCCGAACCATGAAGGAAGACGCCCTACAGCAAAAAGGGTCGTGATAGGGGTCGGACCTGCTCTGAGTGCTTGGGGGGAAAGGACAGGGAAAAGGGGGCTCCCTTTTTAACCTATCTTAGAAGAAATCAACAACACAGTCTGATTATAAATCAGATATACGACGCGGCACCAGGAACCATCAACAATGCCTGACGGTCCCCGCGTCCCGTCCGAAGAGAGAACAAACACTCAAAACAGAGAGGGGGGAAAGGGTTTCAGAATCGGGAAATGGCCTTGGCGTCGGGGGAAAGGACTGCCGAAGGTTCTTCCGTAGTGAAAGCAGAGCGGCAGAAGGGGAAGCGGCCGAGGCTTTGGTTGAGCGGGAAGGGAACAGCCAGACAACCCCACCAAGCACAAAGTCGAAGAATGTCCCACTCAAAGTGCTCCGCGTTCTAGAAAGCTTACGTACGAAGCTTTTAATTGTAGAGAAGGAGGGGGGTTAAGAAAAAACGGGACCTGGGCCTTCTCAACCCTCCAAAGTCCATGAGAGGAAGGGGGTAAAAGAGAGGGGGGGGATTGGGGGGGAGGTAAACCACACACTAAGTTCGGATAACGGCCAATTGTCAGTTCAGGGACCAAACACAAGGGGCCAGAAGCACGTGGGGAGAAAAGAAGACCCCATTGCAATGGGCAGAAGCGCTTTCACTGAGACAAATTTAGAAGGTTAAAGGAAGTCCAAACCCCACAAGAACACTCAAGGGCCAGGGAAATGAGTTAATAGTCGCTCTCGGAAACCCATCAAAACCCTCCATACTCAGAAACCATCCCACGAACCATCAGATCCAGCGGGGAAGGAAGGGGGGAAAGGGGAATTAGGCAATATTATCAGGCCGTACTCGTAAAACGGTAACACTTCGTTTGTGAGCCAGGTACGAAGAACGAGGACAAGAGTCAGAAAACAGACGCCACTCCCGGGCATCTGAAACCCAATTCCTGTTCTCCATGGAATTTAGGTGGAGGTACAGGGGGGGGGGGGGAAGAGGACCAGACATAATAAAGAGGGGAGGTGGGTGAGGGGAGACCCTTGACGCCCTCCAGAGCCAAAAAAACAACGCGGCTCGTCATTGGGTTGAGTAGGGATTGGTCTAGTTTTCAATAAGGGGGTGAAAAGGGAGAGGGTGGAAAGAAAAGGAATTTACTCAGGGGGGGTCGATCGGGCCACCTTCCGCCGGGGATGAGTTAAATGGCGCTCGTGAGGGGAGGGGATGGAAGGGGAGGGGGAGGGTAAAGGGTCAACTTGTGCTCGCCGGAGAGGGGGTGGCAATATCATTGATTTTCCCCACCGCGGGCGAGGAGGAAAAGCTTCATGAATCGGGATGATAAAAAAAAGGTCGATGAAAGCCGTGAAAGAAGAAAAACGAAGTCGCAACGCTTTGATCCAAAGAGAGGGGAACATTCTGCCAAAATCGACGGGGCCGCAGGCAAAGTGGGTGATGCAGGGGCGAGCCGCGTTTCAGAAAAGCAGGGTAGGCCTTGTGAAGGATGCCGAGGATGTTGAGAGGGACCAGGAGGGGTCGGGAACTCTTAGGGTGGATGTCGGGCATCGGGGGGAAAAAAAGGGTAAGGCGGTTGCAGGAGACGGAGGCGCGGATGGCTGCCGATGAAACCGTCGAGGAGGAAGGCCTTAAAAGATGAGTCGACAAGGGTACCTGAACGAGGAAAAACGCCTCGGGTAGAGGTTCAAAGGGACTAGCGCATGGGGGAACCGAATAAGTGCATTTTCGGGGAAGGGGGGGCGGGGTGGGGGGGGGCTTTTTACAAGAGGGTTTAGTATGCACTTTCCTTCCCGCCCCAGTCGACCAGACGTTTCGCGCTGGAGGAATGATGTCCAGACTGATCTGGTAAACTTGTCCACTCGTGATTAAAAAAGCAATGAAAAGAGGGGAGTAAAGACCGCGTACAGACTCCTGGAGGAGGACGACAACTCGAATATCATGCACTCGGCACCGTGCGGGTTCTTGACCAATAACCTCCAGTTGCTGAAGGAAAAACCCAAGGAAAAAAAAGGCAAGACAAGAGGGACAAGAAAGCCCACAGCCCCGCAATAAAAAACTGCATAAGTGTATCATATGAGGGCAAAGGACACCCTGAAGTGAATGGGGTTCCCGCCGTCTTCCTGGGCCAGCGAGTCGAAGACGGGGGCGTCTGCGGCTTGTATAGACATTTCGACACAGGGGACTTGTAGTCGAGAGGGGGAAAGGGTCGTCAATGAGAAAAAAGGCCGTCGCGGTTGCAAGAAGGGGTTGTTGTCCCACCCACTACGTCTCCAACGGCGAACATGTCTTGGAGCAGAGGGAGGAGCAAGGAGAGGGACTTAAGAAATTTCTCGGGACGCCAGCTTCCATCACAAAACACAACACTTAAAAGAAATAGAATGGGAGTGGCCGTCAGGCAAAAAACGGAAATGGCGGCAAGGACGCAAAAACGCAGACTGCTCAAGACGGGGTCCGCAATGAGCAGCAGGACACGGTGAAAAAGAAGGACCTTGTGTTGAAGAGGAGGTCAAAGGTCGAAACCGATCAGGACTAAAGGCCAACAAGGCAGTAGGGAAAAGAGTGCGACGAAAGGACCAGGTTGAGAAAATTCATCTCTGCAAGACAAGGGAGAGAGCGAGTAAAGGGGCGCGGACCGACTGGGGAAGAAGGCGTGTAAACCACTTCAAAAATCAAGGGTTCTGGGAAGAAATAGCGGCATCTGGCTTGCTGCGAAACATGCTGTCGTTTCCAAAGAGGGGCGGGATCTGTCTATGGGGGTGCGTCTTAAAAGGAACGATGGGAGGGTGGGTTTTAGTCTTGAACTGGCCGTGAGGGTTCAACCATCAAGGGGTCCAAAGGGTGCATTAACGGCGTGGGGTAGGTAACGGCGGGGGAAAGAAAGAATAGGAGTCTATGACCGTTTGGAAGAGGCTTGTGAGATCAGTTCAAAAACAATTTGGCCGAAGATAACGGGAATCATGTTCACGCCAGGAAACGCTCGGCGAATGGGGAGTTAAGGAAAAAGCTGAGTAATAACATGGGGAAAAAAGGGGACCCACCAGAAAAAGAATCGAAGGACGAGCGCTTTAAAAACTCGCGGTGCGGAAGGCCGTTTAGAGATTTGGGAGAGGAGCGCTCCGTTAAAAAATCTATAAACTACGGCCTCAAGAAGGACTAGATCCCTATACAGACCATCTCACACTGCGGCAACCAATGACAAATCTCCAACTCAAAACGCCTTCATTATGCACGCACATAAAGAGACCCGAAAAGAGGGTAGGGACACCTCAATGGGATACCCGACCGTCTTACCGAAAAAAGCCTATCCACACCAGCGGGGAGAGAAACCATGAAAGTGACATCGGAAGCTGCATCACCAACACGGCGTTCACTCAGAGGGTCAGGCCAATGATGAATAAAGACAAGGAGAAGAAACAGATAAGATCGTGGAGAATTCAGCGTCGAGTAATGTACTCGGCTATAGTTTCATCGAGGTGGGGCGACACATCCAGACCTCGCCAGGTGGGAATCTACATAAGAAAAAAGAGAAGCGTGAAAAAAAACTAAACCATAAAGTTTGAGACGGCATTAACTGAGACATCGCGCCAAAGCATCCGCACAAGAACGCAAGAGAAGGAGGAAGGCCTGTCGGTCTCCGAATAGGATAAACAGATAAAACTCAAAGAACAACAAGGAGTCGACCAGGGAGTTGCGCTGGTACTGTTGTCCTGAAAGAAAGAGAGGAGAGGCCGCCTGGCACCCCGACCGGTCTGAAAAACTTGGACCCTGGCCTGCCGGCTAGGAACCGGGCAGGGGAACTGCGTTCCTGCTGCGGCCCTTGCCTCTCCCCGGCAGTCCAAAACTAGAAGTAAGAGGGGGGAAGGGAAGAAGGAGGAACGCCGTACAGAAGCCCCGAAAAAATTCCGCAATAGCTAGGGCGGGCTGAGCAGGGCGTGCTGCCTTGGCGAAAAGGCTGCTTCTTGGGTCAGAGGAGGAAGGAAACCAGAAGAAAAACGCCTATTAGGGGGGGGCGGGTTATGCGACTAACGGCTGGCGGAAGAAACACGCGCTCGGCCCAGAGATGTCTTGAACCTCAAGGGAGGGATTTCAGTGAGGGGAACGAAGCCAAGGCCGTGAGATTGTCCTGGGGGGTGGGCATCGGATTAGGTGAAATTGTTCGACGCAAGATTCAGACGAGCAACCAGCTGGGCCCTGCTGGGCTCGGGCTTGGCATAGGTGGTTGGGGAGGGTCTGGGGAAGCTACTCACAGAAACAAACGCCTCGCCTCTGTTCACCTACCTTAAGGGGGAGCCTTCTTCTTGGACCTCAGGCAGAAGAGAAAGAAGAACCAAGGGGAGGACGGGGAACTTTCGCTGAGGGGGGCTGTGCTCTAAACACTAAGGGTGGGAAGGGAAAAGGAGGGCATTGTGATCAAGGGTTCTCAGAAGACCTATAGTGATAGAGAACACAACAAAGTATGGTATTGGGTATGTAGTCAATAAACAGGAAAATCAAAACTAATTCCCCAGAAATGTTGTCTAAATGGAATCAGCCCATCAGAGGAACGGGTCACGCATCTGGACCGTCGGGGGCGTCGGAGGGGTCTGGCCTGGAAGAAAGAAGAGAAAAAAAAAAGGTGAAGAACAAGCAGGGGGGTAAAGGGTTTGGAGGCCACTGAACCCCAACAACAGGACTACAATAAAACCGCCGCCGCCCCGGGCCAGACTCTTTTCAGAGGACTAGGTTCGTGTAAAAGGTCAGAAGAAAAGACAAAAACCCAACGAAAGGCAGTTTGAAGGCCGACAGGCAATGGAGTCGGTCCCCATAGCGCATAACTTAAGACGAACGCCGGAGAAGGGGTGAGAGCGGCGTTCTCGCAAAAAAAACTGCTTATATCAGATGAAATCGCCCCCACGACTACCGGGACGGTGCTGGGCGGACCAAGACCGCTTGCACCATCACAAAAGCCATCCACTCCTCAGCATCACGCACTATCAGAAGGACGAGGAGGGGAGGGAATGGCGCATCATTAACACGGAACTAGGATTGGCGTTAAAAGGACGAGGTCTAAACGAACACGGACTTTGAGGACAGCAGTCAGGTACAGGCAAGACAAGAGCAAGCAGCAGGAACTCAAAAGAGCCCGGCTCCTTATGTCCAGGGTGGCAAGGGGAGGGGAGGGAGGGGGGCAGCTACATCTTGAGGAGGTGGGGGTTTTCGTAAGGATCCAGTGACTGCCTAAATAGTCGTCTCGGCACTTTTTTCCGTGGATAGGAAGGGGAGAAGGGGTACACAGCCGGTAGAAGGCTGAGAGGGAACGAACCACCTTTGGATCCTTTCGAATACCCCGAACTGGGGATGAGGTAGATGGACGGGAGACGGCGATTTCCTCCAGTTTGAGGCCGTATTTTACCATGTAAGGGAGGGGGAGCGGGAGAGGACAAAGAAGGGAAAGAAGTCATGAAAAAGTCTAGGCGATGTGGGAGCGAGACTGGAATAGAGTAAGAAGGACTCAGGAGCGAGAGAACCCTCCGTTAGCGTGGCGGCTACGGGCTTGATCAATAACGACGGATTTTCATTTCCAGACCAGGACAAGAAAGAGAGGGGGAAAAAAGACGGAGGGGGGGTTGCAGGTCTAGAAGGGGGCAAGGGGGATGGAGATGGGTCGGAGGATCTGGCGGTAGACAGCTCGATCAGATTTTAAAAATCCTATGATGTGCGTGAAAATCATTAAGGATTAGTGGGAGGTGGGGGCAGGAGGGAGGGGCAACCAGGGGACGCGGAGGCCGAGAAAAAAGACTAAAAAGTCGATGGAATGCCTTGATTGGCCGTATCGAGAAGGGGAAAGAACTAACCCCGACCCAATTCTCAAATAATCTATCAAAAAGAGAATGAGGCTATTACAAAAGGAAAAGGGGTCAAATAGTCACTTAATCGAATGGAGGACGTGGTTGCTTTTTCAAGACTTGGGTCTTCGGTCACTAAGACCAGAAACGAATAGAGGAAAGATGGGGAAATAAAACAGCAGGATAATTCCAAAAAAGAAGGATTATTACCTTCGAACACACCTGAGTCAAGAGTAGAAAAGATCACGGAGAGACGGGCCCCACGGACGTACCCAAAAAGAAAAAAATCCGAACGAAAGCATAAACAAGGAACAGGGTGAAGGGAAAAAAAAAAAAGCCAGGGGGCACAAAAACCAAAGAAAAACACGCTCCTGCGAAGGAGGACGCCATCCGGCCAAAAGGCACCGACGAAAGGAGAAACAGAACCCGGCCAGATGACCTGCTTAGGAAAAGTCGTTTCCCAGACCCCTTTAGACTGGGGAAAGGAGCAAAAGAGGAAAAAAGCGATGCTCTTCGACAGGGAATTGCGCTTGTATCCGAAAGAAGGGGAAGAAAAAAGGTTCCCTGAACATTGGCCGGGGTAGGTAAGCCAGGGGGGGGGGGGGGGGGGGGTGAGGGGGGGGGGGGGGGGGGGGTGGGGAAACTTCACATTTTTGGAAAAAACCCGAACTGGCCATTTTGCGCGCGGCGAAGGGGTGAATCTTCCATGCATCGGAGATCCGTCATGCAGAAAAAGGAAGGAAGGAAAAAGTCATCCAAAGACAGATTCACAACAAAAACGGGGCAATATACAAAGTCTTCAGTCAAAGGAAAGGGGAAGGAGAAAAAAAATAAATGCGAGATCGCTGCTCCAAGATTGGAAAAGACCCCTCTCGCCGAAGGGCGGTTAAAAAAAAAAGAGGAGAAACCCACGAAAGGGGTAAACTCTAAAAAGACGTATAAGACCAGGACCATTCCATACGCATCGTCGGACTACAAAGGCGACGCACGTGTCTATCTATAAACGATTACTACTTCAACTAAGGGGGTAAGGGTTCAAAACATCAAGGGGTCATGAACTACTCTCTTATGGAGGGCTGGTGACGGGCTCTATTGCGAGGTAGCTGATGGAGGTGGGGGGGGGGGGAAGGACGTCTTTCTTTCAGGAAAAAAAAACGCCATTTGCTTATGATTCTTTTGGAAGGGAAGGTAGGAAACGTGGGGGGCCAAGGGAAAAGCCCTGACAGCGACAATTGGAAAGATGAAATGATTCGAAAGGGGGGAGGGGAAGGGGCACAAAGAGAGCGGGACGAAATTGTCCCGCAGCGGAACTCGGAAGGCGAATGGTGCGGAATGGGAACTGCACCTCCAGACAATGGGAGGGGGAAAAAAAGCAAACGAATAAACGGGCACTCTGAGAGAAAGTGAAATTAGGGGTTCGAAAAATTTCCCTGTTATAATGCTATTTGACGGTCACCGAGGACAATGGGTAAAGGCTGGCCGCGCTCGGGTACAAAGGCGCTAGACGAACTAAAAATCCGAAGGAAAAAAGCAAGGGAAGCAAACGCCAGAAAAAAAATCCTGAAAAAAGAAGAAAACATAAAAAGCAAATTCATCACAGAAAGAACAGGAAGGAGTACTGGGAAACACTCCTGGATCGAGCCCGATGGAGACCTCAGATCATCGACACAAAGGGGCGAACAAGGGGAAGGAAGATTATCGCTGAGAACACCGGAAAGGAACCGAAGTCACGCTGTCTGGAAAGAAAGGAAACTAGTCAGCCGATATGATCACACTCCTGGAAGAAGAAGGGAAATGGGCTGTCGAAAAAAAAAGCGAGTCAAGAATGCCCCATCGAAAGAAAGGGGAGATAAGGTAATCGGTTCTGCATCAATAGAATCCTATTAGGGGCATCGGTAACCTTCAAAAGGAACTCCCACAGGTGGCCAGTACCTGAAGGGACTTCACCGTCGGGGGGGAAGCCAATGCGTTCCAGGAAAAAAGCAAAAGTTGAAGTGAATGCGCGCGAATTGGAGGGGACAGAAGAGAACAATCGGCTACAACCAGGGCGGCATTGAACGATAGTGGAAAAAAATGGAAAAAGGAAGAAAAAGGGCTGAGCGGGTCGCGCAAAGGGGGAGCCGAAGAACCTATGACCCTAAAACACAGTACGAATGAGGCAAACTGAAAAAGACCTCAAAAGGCCGGGCCGAGAAAGGGGCAAATCCCTGCCTGAAGGGAACGGGACGAAAGGCTTCTAGGGGTCTCGGGAGGTGCCTGTATCCCTGCCGTGTGTCCCGGAAAAAAAGACTTCGGGGGACGACTACCGGACCGGGAAAGAAACTAGGGAAGAACAAATAACCGAAACTGGGGTCGAAGGTACCGGCCCTCCTCTGCGTGCGAAAGCAGGGCTGCTGGCGGCGAGGGACGGGCCCCCTTTTTTGGGGGAAATTTTCAGGCGGAACAGACAAAAGAAGGGTCTTCGGTACTGTTTGAGGGAAAGGCTTTACCAGAACAAAGCTTTGATACCGACCGCTCGGCCAAGAGATGGGGCGGCGATTCCTCCAAGAGGGCTGGGTTAAGAGGGAAAGGCAGTTCCGGGGAGACAAGGAAAAGGATGGGGTGGCGGGAATCAAAGGGGGCGTGACAACCGGCCCGGATTCATAACAACCATCGACCATGGGAAGGTGGAGGAGGCGGGATGCTGGCTGCATGGTTGGTGGTTGGGTAAAGAACAAGAAAACCGGAATCAACGCTGTCCCAGAGGAAGGGGGCGAACGTATGGAATATCAAGGAGGAGGAAGAGACCGAGGACCAAAGCCATGTCCAAGGGCAGTTACTGGGGGGAGGGAGTCCTCGAAAGGGGGGGGGAGGGGCGTACGGGGAGGACCAGTTAAAGGAGGGATGGTTCAAATCCGTTTACTGTTCCAAGGGACGAGATATGATAAGAAGATCAACAAAAAAAACGGAGGAGGAGGGGAAATATATATGTAAGAAGGGGGAAAGGGAACAAGGAAGGGAAAAAGAGAAAGGGCAAGGAAAGTCCAACGGAGCAAAAAAAAGGGTAACAGGAGAAGCAAAGAAAAGAGAAAAGGGGTTACCCTCTGGGAAAGGAGTGGCGTCAGGGGGAAGGAAGAATAATTGGAAAAGGAGGAGCAGGAGGAAGAAGTCGGCGCACACCACAGGAGTAAGCGCTTGGTTTTCGGAGAGTACCAAGAAAGCAAAAACCGGGAGACGATCACAATCCGAAAACCTAAGGGGGGCAAGGGAGGGGGGCCGGAGGGGGAGCCTCGGGAGTTCGACCGACATTTACACCCCGTGCAGGGGAGAAAGGGAATGTGAAGGAGGGGGGTCCCCACATAATAATCAAAAAAAAAGTGGATCGAAAAAATGGGGTTGATCAGGAGTGCGAAACGTCACAGCGGAGGAGAGAAGAAAGCAACGCCAGCACCCCGCCAGATACTCGTTGTCACTCTCGCTGACAAAAACCCAGAAACTCAAACGCCAGAAAGGGGAAAAAGAACGATCCCTGACTTCAGGCGAGGAGTTGAAGAACGGGATGGAACAGGGAAGGTAGTTATCTCTAACTTACTCAGGTACAGAAAAGAAGGAAAAGAAGACAAGCAATTCGCGGGAAAAAAAAAAAGCCCTGCAGGAAGGAGAAGTGCGCCAATTTTAGGTAGGTAGGGGGGGGGAGGAGGAAGAGCGTATGCTTGCGGAGTGTAGGTCATCAGTAGTTACTTAGCTAAAAACCAGGCGGAGGGAAGGAAGGGGTTTTGAACTCAGGGAGGGGTGTTCGCTTGTGCCACGAGTAGATATCTCTAAAAACCGTGGGGGCTAATAGGACACTAGAAGGGATGATGGATTATGGGGACTCTTTGGAGGTCCCACAGGTGGGAATGCATTTAAGGGGTCCAAGGGGGTCGGTCAAGACGAGGGAGCAATAGGAGGGGACCGGGAAGTTACATGCGCAGCGAAATCGATGTGCAAAAAACTCGAGGCGAGAGGGCCGAAACGATTAAAAACTGGATCCGCGAGAAAAGCAGAGCACACCGATCTTCGGATGCAAAGAACGGGATTAAGAAGATCACGACTGAGTTTCCAAAAGAAACCAGGAGAGAAAGAGACGCCTCAGGCGTGGATTACGTTCCTTCGTCCAGGGGGGAGGAGCCCCTTGGTGTGGTTCGGAGGATAGGACGTAAGTACTGTCCTGAGAGAAAAGGGGTGAATATGAAGGGGGAAAGAGGGGGAGGGCGGTGCTCAGTTCGTTTTTTTAGGTTCGCTGAGGTCGGGCGGTGGGGAAGGAGTATGCCTCGTCGATAGGGGGGGGAAGTCCTGCCAGGCGTTCAGAGAGCTATCTCGGGAGGAAAGGGGTGTAAAAGAAAACGACGGAAAACCGGCCCAAGGGGCTGTTTCAGAATAAGGGCAAGGCGAATGTTTACAAACGGGAATGAGGTTTGAAAGGGAGGAGGGGGGAGGGTTAAAAAAAAAAATGGTGGGAATTCTGGAGGAGAACCCGACCCAGGACTAGAGACTTTTCCCGCTGGAGGGGAAAGGATGAAAGAAAAGGAGATGGACGGAAAGGTACCTCCCCTGTCGAATCGTATTTAAGGGAAGAAAAAGCCTCCCCGAATATACACTAACTGGGGAACAAAGGAAAAGAATAAGACAACACAACGATGCCCGGAATTCATGCAAACGCACCAAGAGGGGAGGTAAGAGCCCTCCAATTGCGCAACACGAAAAACGCAATCTCAGAGCACGGAACTCAGACAATCAATCGATCGCGCAGACAGACAAAGAACACATCACTTGAGGGGGGGGGAAAAGGAAAAACCTTTAAGTGAAGGGGGGTAGAACCTTCTCAAATGAATGAGAGAACAAGTGCGGCGGAAAACAGGGAGAAGACATGCCGGATAAAAGGGGACTGATTTCTGCGCCGGGTGGATCAAAAAGGAAGGAGATGGGGAATATGGTTGTGGGAAAAAAAACCGGAAACAGGATCTGAATGGAGAGAGAAACCAGGGTTAGAAAAGGGAGGGGAAAGAAAAAAAAGCCCGGGGGGGTGGGGGGCACAAAAGGGTATAGAAGGGGTCTTGCAAGGGCTTAGTCCTTAAAAGAGGGAGGAAAGGACCTCTCAGCAAGGGAGAGAACGATATCAGGGAAGTACCAAAAAACTGGGGGGGAGACTGCCGTCGTAAAAAGGACTGACATGGAGGAATGACTTAAGAAGGGGCGAAGACTCAAACTTCCAACAAAAATGGTGAGAAGCGCACGGGCAAATGAATGAAAGGGTACCAAAAAATATGAGGAAAAAGTAAGTCCCTCCAGAAAACCAATGGAGGGAGAAAGAGGAACCAAACAGGAAGACTACCGGCATAGTCGGAGCCTCATGTTTCAGAGATAAGGTACTGATGGAGAAGGAGGGGGAAAAAAACCTAGTTTTCGGAAAAAAAGAAGAGCATGCGGCATCTTCGGCTTCTTGAGGGGGAAG
>Ga0179593_1376957_pt1 | contig 19074 bp, 17 predicted proteins | sample CZODoug2_1_08_16_FD_185931 | JGI IMG/M metagenome (GOLD analysis project Ga0179593, IMG submission 185931) | Vadose zone soil fungal communities from Angelo Coast Range Reserve, California, USA - CZODoug2_1_08_16fungal (PacBio error correction) | ecosystem: Environmental > Terrestrial > Soil >...
AGAGTTGGTGGAAAGACTCCAGGGACTTGGAGGCTTCTGGCGGTTAAAAGGGCTAGGAAAGAAAATGTGAGTCAAGAAGGCACTAAAGTGGTGAAAAGAAAAGGGATGCCCATCTAACTCGGGCGAGCTCAGTAATACCCACTGCGAGGGAGAAGCCTGTGAAGGCATTCAAAAAAAAACGAGAAAAAAACCAACGACGAGACAAAAACATGGGTCGCAGAAGTTTACAGACAGAAATAGCCGAACCAGGAAGGGATGGGCAAGGGGAGCGTCGCATCATTGGGGGATCAAAAGGAAGACTTTGTCAGTCTTTCAAAGGGGCTCCTTCACATATCCCAGAAAGGAAAGATCATAACTACTAGAGGGAAGCGAGAGGAGACACCGTCATTCTATAGAAAACATGGAACGAGGGGTATCGAAATAGGGGGCCGGACGGGGACCTGGCCGAGGCTGAGGTGCGTATGAAGAAGCAGTAGAGCAGACCACGCTCCCAGCAAACTCGCAAAAAATGCTAGCAGGCTATCGAGAATAGTTCTCGTATACAGGTTCGGATGCGGTCTCTCCTCAAGGAACTAACGGAAAATTAATCAGGAGGGGGGGCAGGACCCGAGGGACGAACCGATTCTTGATTGGAAAATCTAGGTAGGAAGGGCCTACTTCCAGAGGATGGAGGGGGGAAGGGAGCTCAAGCGACACATTGAGGGGGAGAGTCAAGGGCAGAAAGGTCGCCTTGGGGGGGACGCGGAGGGAGCTCTACTTAGGGTGTCCCGACGTAGATCGATGAAGTGTCCAACAGGAAAGAAAGACGTACCTATGTCAGACGAAGGGAAAAAGGAGATTGAGAAAATAAGTTGGGGTAAACCCAATCACAAACCGCCCGGGTCAGGGTGAAAAAAGAAACCTTAAGTACGGCACGTCAAGGGAAGTGTCAGGATGATAAAGAAAAGAGCCGACAAAACAGATTCAAAGGGGGAGTAAGAAAGAATCCAAAAGGAAACCGAATCACAACACGACTCCATGAGGCGATATCAAGCAGAAGGGGGAAAAAGGTAAACCATCAGAATTTGTCCGACGCTCCATCTGGGGGACTTCTTTAACGAGGAGGTCCAAAAGAGTTCGGATCTGGGTCTGATGGTTCGCTTAAAGGATCGTACGTAACGCGAGCAGCATGCTCCGTAAGGACTGGGAAAAAGTGACGCTTTCCACAAACACTGTCGGTCTGGCTTGTATGCATCTACGACCGTCATAGGATCCCAAATCAACAAGGATTGAACAACGAGGGAAAAAGCCAAGCCCTCATAAGAAGAAAAAACTGAAAAACTACCACGAGAAGCAACCGGCTGGACGAATCGAAGCCCCTCGCGAAAAGGAAGAGCGCAAAAAAAGAGCATCGTACGGAGGAAAAAAAGAAAGCAAAACTCTGGGAGGGACAAGAAGTCTGGGCAGCCCCAATCTGAAAGACGGGGCAAAGGAAAAGTGCTGCAGGGGAACCACAATCGTATTCTTCCCCCCTTTATCAAAAAACTGGCTCCTTAGAGTCCTACTCGGGGAGATTCCTGATCTCACGCTTCGAAAACGACCCGCTTCAAGAAAACTTTCCCTAAGGAAGCGCATGGAAAAAGTTCGCTAGGGGATTGTAGGAACGTAAAAGGACTGACACATGAAGAGCGCAGCGGGGAACTCGCTCTAAGGGAAGGAAAAAGGCGCGGAAAAAAGGGAAAGAAAATGGGAGGTTGAAGGAAAAGGGGGCAGGTTGAGGGACGCCGATCATGAATGGGAGAAGGGTGAACCGAAAGTGAAACACCCGGGGGGTGGATTGACATCTCCAAAAAAAAAAACAGGGGGAGGGAAGAATGCAGCACAACGGGTGAGACTTGGATGACCGGGACTTCCAGAGATTCGTGCTCTCAAGAGGTCTCCGGGGCACATCCGTTAGAGAGGGGGGGGGTTAAAGATTAATCAGGGGAGAAAGAGGAGAAAAGAGCCCCCTGCAGGCAGTCCCTTTCGGAAGAGAAACACTTCGAGTGCTAGAAAAGGGACGAAGCAAGGGGGGGTGGCGGGAACATTAAGATTAGAAGAGAATTTCGGACTTTCCCACAAATGAAGACTAGCGGCGGGGGGTCGTTATTTTAGGGAGGACGAAGGTGACGAAGACAAAAATGTTTTGTCCATAACACGGTAACTGTGATTCCTCTGATTAAAGAGGGGGAGGAAAGAAGGAGGACCCCAGGGTGTCTTGGACCAAAAGGGGCGCGAAAGGAAGGGGATCAATTTTGGGTACCGGGGGAAGGGTCGCGAGAGGGAGTAAACATCAGGTGAGAAGAGTTGGAAGGTGGAGAGAATCGTATGAGATAGGGATTGGGAAGGAAAAACGACGCCGTTTTGCCTAGTGTTTTTTTAGGACAGCAAAACTTATTCAGTTGCTACAACAAAGCAGAGACGCAAAAAGGGCAAGTACGAGAGGGAGCTGAAGGGGGGTACGCGTTAAGGAAAACTAAGTCTTCGAAATGAACCACTCGAGAACCGACCATAACTACTAAAATGACGAAGAGAGCCGCCGACAGGCTCACTGATTTCGAAAAAACTGAAATGAGGACGGCGCGAGATCGCGGCCCTCGCGGTAGTGCGGGAGAGGAGGGAACCTGTCGAGGCGGACAGCCTTTTCTGCGCTAGGAGGGAAAACAGCAAGGGAAAAAAACAAAGAACACGAACGGCCAAGGGGCGGAACAAAAAAAACGCGTGGCCTCGGGACGTTTTTCTCCAACACATTGCTGTGGGTTCAAATGAGAACCAATAGAGGGGAATCCGGGGGGAAGAGGGTATGGTTATAGATTAACAGAGGGGAAAACCGAAGGGCAACAAACTCTCCAACGAACTGTAAAAAAAATAAGCTTGTGCTCAGAATCCTCGCCGATCAGTATTTCGCCTCGGTCATTACGTCATCGGGATGCAGTCGGAGGAGCATAAAACCACGGAATGAAGGAGCTCTGGTCGCACTCAAAGTAACATCCCGCGAGGGTCTACAAGGGATCGCTACTCTCTCTGGCAGAAGAAGGGGGGGAGTAGTGAAAAGACAGTCAAAAAAAGAAACTCGGAAAGACAATTTTGGGTTCTGGGGGTTGTTCTCGACCATGATGCCTCTGAATAGAGCACCTTCTTCTTCGGGAGGGCATCTCCTAGGAAGAGGAAGAGGTACTATCGCCAGATCGGGGCCACAGGTGAGAGCCAGGCTGACATGAAAAGTCTCCGGGAACCTATATAGGAAATTCTCGGACCTAGATAACGGAGGAGAGAGGGCTGGAAAAAAGGACTTCCTGTCCTTACGCCACTCTTACGAGAGTGAAGGAAACACCAGATACTGTCGCTACGAGGAGGAGAGATGATGTGCGAACAACAGCTGTCGTTCAAGTACCAAGGGGAGTCTGTGATGAGGTCGGGAGGATAGAGGTCAGAATTACATTCTTCCCGAGGCGCGCCTCGGGTAGAAAGGGGGGGGCTCTAGCGAAATTAAGGGAGGCTTTAGATAGAGAAAGCTTTCAAGTTCTTTCTAGAGGCGGCCGTACCTGGGTGGAAAAAGTGACCAGGGCCAAGCAGGCCCATCAGAATATGGCTTCTGAAAAAAGGAGCTGAGGACAGAGGGAATATTTGGGGGGAAGTCAGGGGGGAGTCCATTTGCAACCCTTACGGGTGAACTCTAGGACTATTCTCGTGGCTCTGATAGGCGAGGGAGAAGAGGAAGAATTCAATCAAAAAAAGCGAGGACACTCGGAAATAAAACACGCGGCCTGGCGGATAAAGGCTCTTCGACTGTCAGAAAAGGCACACGTCTTCAGCAAGAAAAGATCTGAGCCGCTTCTCCGCAAGGGTGAGCGGAGGGATGAATACAAGCACTCAAATGTAGGGCGGGAGAACGGGAGATGTCCCCCTCAGGTAGACGAGATACTCTGTTCCATCCGTAAAAAAGAAAAGTGCCGAGCTAGATAGATCAGTCTAGAAAGCGGGACCTCCTCTGTCGAGGAGGAGGGCGTCGGGAAAAAAGGCCGGAAGGGGAAGGGAAACTAGGCTCGGGCTCGAAAGACTGGGGGGGTAGGTCATTCTTTTGGTAAAGTAGTCAGACGCATCCGGGGGATTGAAGGAGGGACCTTGCTCAGAGGGAGAGTCCCTGGAAGAACGTGGGGTTGGGGTGGGGGAAATTAATGACGCGCTAGAGGGAATATTTAACGGACGAAGGGGAGTTCATGAATCGACGACGCCTAATTTGATCAGATCGGCTCTGTTGTGGAAGAAGGTACCTTTGGGTCGGCAAAAGTAGTTAAGGGTTAAAAGGACCGTCAGAGGCACTTACCAAAGGAGAGTAGTGTCTCTCTTACTGACAAAAGGTCAAAGGAAAAAACTCCCATCTCTAGAAAAAAATCAAATTTTGATCTAGGGGGGGGGGACCAAAATGGCCCTTCCCTACATGAAACGTAAGTTAACAAGAGATAGCTCCTCATGTAAAGGGAGATGGTCCAAAGGGGGGCTCATCAGCGAGAGGAGGGCCGAAGCCTCTCTTTGCTGGGGCGCCTGCGGGTCGAGCTTTATAGAGGAAGGAAGGTGTAAGTGGGCAAAGGGGGGCCCCCTCCGAACAGGGAAAGGAGTAAAGTTAGAGAAGGGATCAAGAAAGATCTCAACAAACAAAACAAAAACAACAAGGATTAGAAATAGTATGGAGAGACCTTATAAGAGAAAAGGAGGAGTTACTTCTCCTTATGACGGGGGGAAAAGGAAACCACAGTCCGGCTCCCATGGAGGAGAAGAACAGCGGGGTGACTTCGAATTAACCCTTGCAGAAACTTACTACACATGGTTTACCGAATTCCGTAGTGATGAAAAAGGAGATCAGAGTACACCTCAGAGGTTGCCTGGGGACTCTAACTTCTTGTAAGGGAAAAAGCCACAGTTTTCAAACGGTACAAATTTTGGAAAAAATCCGGATATTTTTTATGTACTTTCGGAAAAGGGAGTCCACGAAATCGGAACGCAAGAAAAAGGGGCGTGGCATTCAAACGACCAGGGAACGCCCTGTCTACGGACCTGGATATTCCTCCCAGGAACTACGAACATAAAGGAAGAAAGAATCGGCCTAAAGGGAATCCGCAGCTAAGACGTCCATCCACCCCAAACTTACAATCAAGCTACGTCTTACAGAAAGGGGACATCCAGACAAAGAACGGCCTGCTAGGAGCGGACTAAACTAAAAAACGGCGCCGGAAATCGGGGGGGGGGGGGCGCGCTCCCGACGAAACCCCACTCAAGAAGAAAGGAGACCGCCAGAGGCCATCTCAGGCGGGTGCGCGGGGGGCTGAAAGGGGCCGACACAGACATAGCCTAGAACGACGTCAGGACCCGCGCTAGAAAGAAAAAAGAGGCTCTCGGGAGGGGGGGGGAAGACCTGCTGGACTACCGAGTGTAATAACCCAGAAATCCTCTTTAACGAGAGGGAGAATGTCGAGGATGCGGAGGATCCCGACGTCGCTGAAGGCAAAGTTCCTCTGAACACCCATAAGGAGGAAGAGGCGCCTCCGGGGAAGAAAGAGGGGGGGAAGACTTTTATGAAATGGATCAAATAAGGGGGATAAAAAAGCCGAGAAAGAGGACCAGGCGCGTGGTGAGAACGTGTCCTAGCGCGGCTCTGGAAAAGAACTTCAACAAGCTCAAGGAGAACGGCCAAGGTAGACTCGAAGGTTACTTCGGAGGGCTCACATACCGAAAGAAAGATGAAGGCACAAACTCAACCAAGGAAAAGAAGCGAAGGGGTGAGCCGATCGTTACGAGTGGTGGGTGGGAACCGAAAGGGGAAGAGGGGAGCTAACGAAGAACGAGCGAATAAAGAAAAACGCCTATACCTGAAGCCCGCTTTGATCTTCCATCCTCTGCCAAATAAACCGGGCGCACCAGGATATTGCGAGGCCGCTTCAGAACAGTTCCAGCCGCTATCCGAACTCCTCCGATCAACTAGGGGATCTGCAGAAAAGTGGAAAGGAGCGCCCCTCGAGGGGAAAAAAGCTTAAAAGCCGGATCGAGAAGGATTTTTCGAAAAAGAGGTAAAATTTTTCCCCGGGCACCGGAAAGGAAATAGAAAAAAACTTAAAAAAAGATCCGCTAGCTACAAATTACTAGGAGCCCGGCGACCGGAGAACGATCTGGGACAGGGCATCCGGAGGCGACGGGCAAAAGTTCCAGGGAAGCGGTGGTATGTCGAAAGAAGAGCGGGGAGAGAACGTAGATGAAACGAACGAGGGAGAACTGGAATAAGGCCGGAAGAAAAGCATTGCCGAAGAAAGAGACCCAAGAGAATCCCAGCCTTCTACCTCTTCGTCGGAAGACTCTGCTGGAGATTTCATCCCGGGAGGGGAGGAGGGGGGGGGCCGAACTCCTACTCGCTCTCATCTTGATTGAGGACCAGAGTGCGAAGGAAATCGTGATTGGGAGCCGTTTTCCGAGGAAAAAAAGCACTCTCGAGGAACGGCCTGGACTAAACTACATAACGAAAAGAAGGCTAGTAAACCGGACCGATTGGGTATTAACCGTCGGGGACTCAGGAAAAGGGACTACTTTCACCCAGGAGGGAAGAGAAGTACAGCTTCGTGAAGGCCGAATTTCCAAATACGAGGCGCGGCCGGGGTGCTCATCCCTTGACAGAACAGACCGAGTCATGGAAAAAAAAGAATAACCGTAAACCAGGGGATACTGACATACATTCGGACAAGTATAAGTCAGCATAATATCGAACTGCAAAGTCGACCCGCGAAAACAATTACGTCCTGAAGAGCACGAATACTCTCGGTAATTCTAGCAGAGTCTGCCATATAACAATAGATGGAGAACGCGGAAGGAAGTCAGGGCTTGCTCTGATTCCGTCAGAGATATTCTTTAGGGAGCTGATGTGAGCCAAATTACCGACGTCACACAATGGGCGAAAGCAGCAAACACTAAAGATGCAAAGAGAAACTCTTGGCACATGCGGAGGATTTATAAATAGAAGACTCTCTCGAAACGTCCCCAGAAAATACAAAAAAGCAAACCGTCGTCACAACACGATTCGCGACCTCCGGCAGATTATAACTAAAGTAGGGGAAGCTCAACCAGGGCTCTAGGCATCCCCTCGCCGAGAAATTCGGACACTCTCTTGAAAACGAGAGATCACTCGGACGGCGCAGACAGGCTTGAAAGAGGCTCTTCGGAATGAGGGGCTCATGTCAAAGACTTCTACATCAACCAAAACAGAGAGCGAAATTCTGCAAAATCAAAAGGAATAAATGCTCGCTTCGCATCGACGGGAAATTGAGCCTATGCTAGACTTGCCGCGATGAGGGATCCTTAATACTGAAAACAGGGGGGGGGGGTTGCCGCGAAGTGACGAGGGAAGTGAGGGGTTGCTTCCCTAATTGCTGCAGACAAGGAGGTCGATTGCGGCTACTCGCAGGTAAAAGCTATAAACTCTCTGACGGGCGGAGACGGAGCTAGATGTGAATCTCCATCATAAGGTGTGAATGGGAAAGAGGGGTGGCGGAAAAAAGGAAGGTGGTGAAGCAAGAAGCAAAGCCCAAACGTATGGGTCTGACCAGATCTCTCTAATGTAAACGCTTTGTTCGGTGACTTTGGAGTGTCCCATCCGGCTGCGGGCTGCACCGGGGCGCTGACCTTCCGCTTCGGCAAATTCGAAAGGAATCGCGGATCGGAGAATAAGGCGGCCCAGCATCCGGACCTTGTCTGCAAGAACCCTTTCTCCCGCCAACCCCCCTTGACCTGCGGCGGGGTATAGGAATTGAAATCCATTGTTCGAAGGGCTTCTCAGTTAACGGAGAAGGAAAGAGCTAGGGGGGGGAAATTGGAAGAGGGGAAAAGTGGGAAGAAGAAGATTTGGGGATTTCGACGCAGGTTACTGCGACCGATTGAAGCTCTACCGCGGGAAAGAAGGCGGGGGGGAAAGAAGCTTTGTCGAGCAGTGCGGGCGTTTTGGCGTTCGCCAATCGCTAGGTGATAGAAGATGTGGTACACTCCGGGGGGAGGGAAATCCTGGGTCTCATCTCATAGAGATAGGGGGAGGACGACGCCTCAGGTTTCACCGACTGGTTTGGACGGAAAAAGAGAGCAGCAAATACGTCGGAGTTCGAAAAGCGAGAAAACTGTGTAACGAGTCAGGCGAAAAAGGGGGATGCAAAGTTTGCAAGTTAGACTCCGGGCACTCGGAAAACAAGATCCTCTGGACTAGGACCGAAAAGACTAATATTACTAAGGATCGAAGAGCGGGATTCAGTCCCAGTAAAAAAGGTAGGTTTAATAGAGGAGATCTGCAAGGTTGGGGGTAAGGGTATTCTCGGTCCTTGTCGGCGAAGCACAGGTGAATTCTCTCCTGGATGAGAAAAAAGGAGACAGGAGGGAGAATTAGGGGGATTGACGAACGCGCCGCGTTAGAAAGGGGACGGCGTGTTAAAAGAAAGTTCGGTTAGGTGAAAACTTATGAGGCAACCAAGAGCAAGAGTGGGCGACGCAAAAAAAATGGTCTCGAACGGAACATAGGGCAACTTTAAGTGGAGAAAGGATATCAGGAAATACGGTGACAAAAGAGCTTTTAGAGAGAAGCTCTATCCAGGTGCTGGTCTGCCGCAGGTATGCCGAAAGTCGGCTTACGGCGACACAATCACGCATCGGGAGGAGGGAAATCGTACGTGAAAAAGCGGCGGTCCTTTCAGTCTGGGATTGCGATAACCGCATCGGGTATAGAGTGGAGAGAAAAGGAGTCTATCTTAGAGAGAGAGTATCAAAAGAGGGGGCTCGTCTGGGGGTGGAGACGAGACCTTCTTACGTCGAAACATCTCGGCAACAGGGGAGTCAGGGCGGGGCTTCGCATAGAAGGGATCATCGGAAACCTACACCGGATTCGGAATGGTTATCTTAGCCTGGATCACATGCTAAGGCGAGGGGATCACAGGCGAGAAAGAGTAGGAAGGAAAAATGTCCGGCGCACTCTGATCTTCTTGGGCGATTGGCTTACCGAAAAATAGGGACTCGCTGTGAACAGAGACACCATAACGGGCGGGAGAGAGAAAGCACTTTATCTGCCACTGGGATCGGGGGGGGATCTGGAAAACAAGTAAATGGCCTCTAAACAAGAGGGGGAAAAGGAGAGGATTAGGTTCATGAGTCGCTAGCTATGGTGCCCTCGCGAGAGAGGGGGGTTGCGAACTTTAGCTCCGTCTCTGAGGGAAGTTCTTTATGGGAGCAGCTGGGGAATCTCTGCAGTAGGAAAGGAATCTTCTCATGAAGAGTTTGCCTGAGGCATAAAGTTGCACGGCCCTTCCCAGCAGCAGGGCCTCTGGCGGCTGAAAAAAAACTTCGAGGTCCGGCGTATCTTTTGGAAGATGACGTGGGTTATGGGGGGATCGAGTGAAAGAAGCGAGCATTACGGCGTGATCACTCTAGTCCGGAGGGAGATCTTTCCTAGAAAAAGGGAAGACGACAAACACCGGACTAGAGCAAAGGATGGGGCGGCTCCGTGGACCCCACGGCAAAATAGACGGCAAAGTCTTTGAGCGTCGACTCTAAGGGGGAACTGATGGACACGATTAGACGCCGGATGGAAGATTCCCTCCTATCCGGGAAGCTCGGAAGGTCAGCTACTCTCGGGAGACTTAAAGTCCTTCCCAATTTTCGGCTTCGAACGGCGCTCTGGCGGACGGATCGCGCAGGGTAGAAGAGGTTCAGTAGGAGTCCTTCAGAGAAAGGGCGAGAGGTCTCGAGGAGGCAGATGTATGGGAAAAATTTGGGGTCCGTCGTCGGGGGCTAGGGCTCCGCATGGGACGGAGAGCTGCTTAGACGGCTACGAATTCCTTGATTGGGAGGGGGGGGAAGGGGGAGGCTAATACCCGACTTCGAAGATTCACTATTGGGAAGGGGCGTATGGGCGTTCTATAACGAAGTGTGGATATCACATGGCGGGCCGGGTCTCAGAGTCAGGAGGGGATTCTGCGACGAAGTGGCACCCTCGAAGGCAATCTTTTTCGGATGGAATGGCGCTCACGAAAAGACACGTCCCGAAACGCCTAGTATGCATTTTTAATCGACTTGTGGAAAAAAAAGGGGGGACCTTAAATATAAAGGTTGCTTCTACGCAACAGGGAGGGGTCGAGCTAGGGAATGAAGCAGAAAAGGGCGGACACCCTTTTGTCAAGAGTAGGGGGAAAGGGAGGGTCAAGAAGAGGAGGGGGGGTCTGACTCGAAGCCTGACTTGAAAAACCTCCTTCGCCTGACTTCAGCCTCCTCTTGGCTAGAAACGTGCGCATCCAGAAAGAATAATAAACAACAAAACATGTGGTATTATTAAATATATAGATCGAGGGGGGGAGACGGAAATACACGAATAAGAGGCGCAGGAAAGAGAAGGATTCTGGGCCAAAACGGCCTAACCCGAAAAAAGAATCATCAACGCGCGAGGAAGCCCGCAAGGAAAAGGAAAAAAACCTCCTTTCCGAAAGGGGGGGAGAAATAAGGATAGGACTACCTAGCCGAGATGCGACGACTGTACGTTAGGCCGTGCCCCTCGGGTGCGAGATGCAAGGTTTCACAAGAGCCAGCTTACAGAAGGGAGGGGAGGGGGAAGTTTTTCGGTCACTCGGACGACCTCGAGGGGAAACGGCCCCTGGCGTAACGGCCGCGAAACCGTAGGCAACTTACTTTCTGGCCCGAGAAAGCTGGATCGGCAGAAAAGACCAAGAGAAAAGGGATGGATCATGCGGCGAAAGAAATGGACTCGAAAGCAGCCTCGGAGAAAGGAAGAGTGACAATTACCTCGGGAGCGGGGGCGTAGCCGGCAACTTCACGCTTGACGGGGGAAAGACGAGCGAGAAAGAAGAGTCGGCCAATAGAGGAACAAGGAACCTACTCAGGAAAAAAAAGATCCGACTTCGTACGCCATAAAGGACGAGCTCGGATAAGGGATGATTACCAGCGAACCTAAACCGTCCTGCAGGAGAAATCGGAGCAGCCGTCGCTTCTACTAAAAAGAAAAGGGGTACTTAACGGAGAAACCGCGTCGAGCGCGGTCGGAGTAGGGCAAACGCGATCCCTAAGAGGATCGAACAAAGGAGGAGCTACATGCCGGACTTGCCGCCCGGGGGCATCAATCCGGAAACTCATTAGCAGAGGGGGAGAGGGGGGTGTATTAAGTAGCGGAGAAGGGGATAACCCTCGCAAAGGGTTGGTGCTCGTTGAAGTAAATAGTACGGAGGAACTCTCGCGCAGCTGGAGGAGCACGAAGTGAAGTAAAACCGCTCTTTTACCGAGCGGAGGAGAAAGAAAAAAATACGACATTAGGGCACAAAAAAAACAAACGAGTACGCGGCATCATCAAGAGGTTGGCATAAACGCAGAAAAGGGCGGATGAGGGCCGGGCTGAGTACCCTATCAAAGCTAGGACGAGCCGAGCGGGAAAAATCATTTGACAAGGCAACCTCTTGGCGGATCTCTCAAGATACTTCCAAGAGAGCGGATCACGAAGGGAACACCTCTATTAGGGGGAGCCGCGCGCATTCGCCGAGATCACTATCGACTAAATCAAGACACGTTTACCTCTCCTAAGAAGGTTGAAAAAGAGAGAACCTGAACATGTTTTGGCAAGATATCGAGTAAAAACACTGTTGTTGTGGGGTCAACTAAGGAATAGAGAGGTTTTCTTTACAAGGAAGTATCAATCAGAATCATAACTCTTATCTTCCAGCAGACCTCTATTTCCAGCTACTGAAGGAAGGAAAATGCTTGGAAAGGAACCAGTTTCCTAACCCCCTGGCAGATGTTTATGAAGACGTGAACGCCGAGATACGCAGCAGAATACGCCTGTTCACATGCAGCAGAAACAAGGACCAAACCACTCGAGCCCAGCCGGTGCCTCAACGAGAGGAAAGCAGCTCGCAAACGGGTTCCTCCATCAGGACCAGAGGAGTCGGGACAAGCACAGTCCCCAGAAAGAAACAGGCGACATCGGGAGGGCATGCGACGCCTACTCGGGAGGGAGGGAAATTGTCGGGGAAAAAAGAATCGACTGCCTCGATGGCAACGTTCCGCTAAAAAGAACAACTGATACTCTATCGAGAGGAGCAAGAAAAACTTCTATTTGGAAAAAGCCGCTCAGGGCACCTTAAGGGACAAGATGAGGACTTCTAGAACCTTCGGGGTTCCAAATCCTTTAAGAGAGGGTGGAGAAAGAAACTTTGTGAAAACCTAAACGGGATTTCAGGGGAAAAAGCCGTACCCTACCTCGGCGTACGCTAATTGAAGGTGACCTGTCTCTGACAAAGCTCGCCGTTCCTCGGCGAGCGACGTGAGAAGAAAAGGGGCGACAATTACAGGAGGAGAAAGAAACTACAAGGGTTAAGGGGGAGACGTCAAGGAAGCGCGGAGCTGGGCGGGCCGGGGGAGATTGAGGGCTGCTCTCTGCGAACTATTCAGGTCCTGGAGTGAGGCTGTTGCTCCGGAGATATAGGGGCGTATCGATCTAACACACGAAAGCCTAAATGGACTGGGAACCAGGGAAGATGATGCCACTCGAAGACAAATGCTGACTCCTACGTCAGCAAAAGCAACCAACGTCTGACAACCTAGTTGGAAAACACAATACAGACGAGATCAAGGGGGAGATCTGATCCCAAACAGCAGTCTTTACCCTTAGTCACGAGCAGGAACCAAGGAGCGATAAAAGGGATCCGTCTAGGAAAATAAAAGAGGCTCCCCACGGGGGGAAGCAACCTAAACTCGATCAAGAGTGGGGTCCTCCAGTTCAACCGCGTCGGCAACCAAACGTAGGCCTCAAACTTGCCAGAAGGAAAAAAAGACTTATAAGCTATCACTAATTGGAATGCCGAAGCCGGGGATCGCTCGCGATGGAAACTGTAACTGACCTGAAGATCGCTATGGGGGGGCATTCGGGGCGAGTCCGCGGATAAAGGAAGAGAGCTTCTCGAGCGTGAAGATAAATCGAACTCGCCCTCATCTTCCTGCTCCTACACCGGCGGGAAGGGTCTTACACTCTCTTTCGCGAAAGCATTTCATTAAATGGAAAGGAGGGAAAAGGCCTCACCACGGGTGTCTGAGACGGATAACTCACAACAAGAAGGGTATATATATTCAGAAAACGGGTGAAGGGGAGACTTTGAGGTGACCCCTTCCATAAAATTCAGGGAGGGACCGCGCTCAAGAGCTCCGCCGGGTAAACAAAGAGCGGCGTCTAGCGAGAGGAAGGAATGCGAGAATCCATGTAGAAATTTCGGGCCTCCAGAATGTACACTTCAGAAAGCGGCCAGGGTAGTACAGTCTAATTCTGTACGAAGAAGATGGGAATCATGGGCCGCCTATCTCATTGTAGCAATTCTTGTAAGGAAGGGCGTTGACAACAGATGTGGTTATTGAGAAGAAGGGTTCGGGCGGAATTCTGGACGGGGAAGAACAGACAAAACCGTTGAGTGTTACTCCGCGGGATCACTAAGTTCTCTCTTTCGGGGTAATCGGTAGAAGGCAGGAGACGAGGGGAGTTGTTGTAGGGAGGCATGGATCGGGGGGGGCGGAAGCAAGCAATGGAGGAGTTGGCGGTCGAGCCCGGCAAAGGGGGGTTAGATGTTGGGGGGTTGAGGGGAAGAGTCAACGGCGTCGAGTTCAGACAAACCCGCCAGGGGGTGGCACGAGGGAAAAAGTCTTCGCATGAGATGAGCTGGTCCGTGCTATACCGAGGAAGGGAGAAAACATCGAACCGCCAAGAAAAAAGGGAAAAGAAAAAGGAACGGCACCTAGAGAGGTCTGAAGGCCCCAGCTAGTTGGGGATTTTCTGCCAAAAGCTGCTAAGAGGAAACGTACCTAGGGAGGATTGAGAGGAGAGGCCTGAAGGAGTACCGTCGAGTTAACCGAAGATTCTCAGGACGGGCACCTTCCAGCTTTCAAAAGTCCGCCGCGGAACGGGAGCAGGGGACATCCCACTGCAACACTTCGGTTGAGGGAAACAAAATGTGATGAAGAAAAATTCATCGGGGGGGCTCGAAAAAGGGAAGGGGGTGATCGCCGAGAAATGATTCCGAAACGGGCAGTGACCTATACCCGTCGGAAGAACGGGCAAACCTCTCACAGGAAGGAACTTTCTAAAGGGGTCGCCGACAGGAGGCGGGTCCGGAGGACGTCATGGAGGGAAAGAGGAGGCCAGCCCTCACGATAAAAACAGAGAGGGGGAGGTCGAATAAAGTCCGTGCACATAACTGCGCGACGTTCCGTGGCGACTGAAGCGACCGGCAGGAGGCTTCCCATCTTGGAAAAGGACAGAGAGGGCGAAGGGATCAGAGGGGAAAACTGGGGAAGGGCGTGTAACTTCTACGAAAGTCGCACCGGTCAAGGGCGGCGAAACGGGACATACTACAGGGAGGGTGCAACTATGGTGCGGAAAGAACCGATCAGCAAATGGGGAACTGATGGAGGCAACTTCCAAAATCAAGGGGCGGCAGGTCGCGGGGGGTCACATCGAAGGGTCGACTTGGCCTCAAGAGGATCGGAGAAGGATCTCTTGAAACATCTTAAAGCAGCGTGGCGCGAAAAAAAAACCCGTCTGGAGAGAGGGGACAAGAGGAGTCAACGAAGAGATGGTTGCGCGTAAAAAAAGGAGGCGAAACCAGCGGGGTATATTGTAGAGAGCTGCGGGGGACAGGGGCTGCGGGACAGCGGCGCGCCTCGCAGGTGCAAAACTACAGGCGCCTTCGGGGGAAGGAGAGGGATATGAAACGGACTCGTGCAGCGGCCTGATCGGAAACGGCCTCGTTAAAAAACTCGAATACCCATCCCTTCCCCTAAGTAAGAGGGGGCGAAAAAAAAGAGCTATGCGAGGGTTCCTAATTCGGTTGGCGTTTGCTACGACGGAAAAGGAACTCTATAAGTAAACGGGAGAGTGCGATAAATATGCGGTTATTCTCGCGGACACGAACACCAAACGAAAGCTCGAGCGGCAAGATAGGAGAGAGAAAAAAGGGGGCAAAACTACAAAGATCAGGGGGAGAGAAAGATCGCGGAGAGGAAGAGCTGGCCGTGACAGGAGTGATACGCGGATCCGAGAAAAGACCGGTAGAGAGGGCTCGTACTCGAGAACGGGATAGACGTCACTTTCAAAAAGTGACAGAGGGTCAGAGGCGATAGCTAGGATCTGGAGGGGTAATATCTCGTCTTCAAGGCAGCGCGCGAGCGGGGGAAAAAAATCAGGAGGGCTCGGAAGAAAACGTGGGGGTTGGCAACGTTCGTCTGTTCAGAGACGACGGAGAGGAGAACAGCTTGCTCAGTCGTGACTCATCAGTGAGGTGGGGCTGTGAAAAGTGAGCTGAGAAAACGCGCGGAAGGGGGGGGACGAGGAACGGCAGGGCAGTAGACGGAGCGCCTCTTCTACTCCTAAGGGGGAGACTCTCTTCGTGAGGGCCTGGCGGCAAGAGTGAGTTAGTGCAACACAGAAGCCGAAATGGTGAAGAAGGAAGAAAGAACAGGATTTGGCGAAGGAGGTATGAGAGACCAGGGGAAAGGACACGAAAGATACGCTGAGGCTCTACTGGTGCTTTTTAATAGACTGTTGAAACAACACAGGGAACGTCCCGACCAAGGGAAGGGCGCTTAGAAATGCAACCAAGGTCGAGCAGAGATAGACCGAAAAGGATCCATTGGGGGGGTCGGAAGTGTCCTCTCCTCTGGTCTTCGCATGCGGGCGCGGCCTGGATGAAAAAGGCGCATCGGCAGCCGGAACATCCAAGGAAGAATCCACGAGAGATCAACAACAACAAACCGTAAAGGAGGAAAAGGGGAGGGGGAGGGAGTTATTAGGAGAAGAGAGAGAAGGGCTGGGCTGGAGTAATGGCCAAAGGAGAACAAACGAAGAAAGGAAAAGAGACCGCCGGGAGTGGGACGACACATGGCGCATTTACCAGAAGATGAAGATGGCCATAGAAAAACTTTTCGAACGAAGAGGACAAAGGGTAGGAAGCCGGGGGCAAAAGGGTTTTTCAAACGATTGGGAAAAAAAGATAAAATTTAGATTGGGTCGGAAAATGGTAGGTCAGGCGCGACAAGAGGAGGAAACTCTAATGGATCGTGGAAGCGACCGATTTTCTGGTCACTGCCTCGTCCGCAGAAGAAAGGAGGCGGCCTCGAAGACACAACTACTACTATCAACGTGAAAGAACCCTGAGCGGAGAGAAGAGTCTAGCTGCTAGCGGATGAAGCTTGACCACTCACTAATAGAAAGAGTCTGAAGACGGGAAACATACAAAGAAAGCATGAGTCAGAAGGCGACGGCGAGAGCGTAGAAGTTCTAGCGACCCACCAACCCATACGACTTCTCTCAAAACGCCAGCTGCAAAAGAAGGAGAGTCGCGGGCTCTGCAATGCAGGGGGACAGGAAAGCGAATCGACCGCAACGGAGAGGCCCCTCGGGGTGTAGAGCTCCTACACCGCAGGAGAAAGGTCGGAGATCCCCGCGGAAATGCAAATTAATATCACGGCGACGAAACGATCAACCCAAGGGTAGCTTAATCTGGGCGCTGACGACGCAATAACAGATGCCAGTGCCGCTAATCAGCTTCCAATCATGGATTCGCGAAAGGAGCGTACTTTTTCGGATAGAAGGCGAAATGGTATCCCGTTAGGAGAGTTCTCGGAAGCAGGCCCTCGGTGGGCAAAACGGGACTCTTGGAGGCGGGGCAACCTGATTGGGCCTGCTTACGTGTCCGCCTATTCAAAGAAGGCTTCATCGAGGTTCCAAAAAATGAGTGTCAAAAAGACAGAACACCTTCCTTCTTGCTACAGAGGCCAGAGAAGAACTGGCGGTAGGGTTTTGTGTTTCGGGAGCATGGTTACAGCCGAAGGGTACTGGGATGCTGGTGTCCCGCAGGAACACTATAACGACTGGTATCTCACGAGGGGCCGGAGAAGGGGGATCAGGACCGACTCTGAGCTCCGGTCTGATCCACAGCTTAATAACCGAATGCGCGAGCGGGCAGAAGAAGCACCTCTATGTCTGTGGAAGAGGGGACCAAAGGAAACCGCGGATCCGAAGAACTCCTAGGTCACAAAGGTCGGACGGGGTTTAAACACGTCAAGGGAGAAGATGGAATTTTTCCGGAGCGAAAAGAACGGGTATTTGGTCGCTACGCTAAAGGGGCTTTCATCAACAGTAGGCTCAAGTAAAGCAGATACAGGCAAAGGGGGAAAGAAAGCAGTAACAGAAAATTGGGCAAGGAAATCCCAGAGAGGCAATGGCAGTCCACCACGTGCGGAGAAGATACCATTGGGCATTCGGAAAATCAGGTTGACAAGGGGAAATGGAACGCCGCCTCCTGGCGAGACGGGTGACGAACAGGACCAGAAGCGGGCAGCGGGAAACGTTTCCCGACTTTGAAAGTCGAAAGCAAGACATCGTCTCGGAGCGTGTTCAGCCAGCGGGTCGCGGGGGACATCCAGGCGAAGGAACGGAGACAAAATTATTTCACGAAAAAGCGTCCAAAGGCAGAGCAGCGTGATGTCCTTTAGGGGGCCGATGGCGACTGGGGTGCGTAAGGTGAAGGGACCTGCTGAAGAAGCACCGGGAAAAATTTCCTTGAGCAATCCGAGAGGTTAAAGAGGCTAAGGGTTGAGCAGTGTGCAAAAATTACAGTCTTTGTCCTTCTCTACTTCGTTCAGCCGGGGACAACCGTGCGAGGAGGTTTGGCATCCCAGGTAAACTATTCCCGGATGCAAGGTGAGAAGCCGTACCTTAAAAGAGGGGAATAAGGGGATTCTTAAAGGAATAAAAAGAATGAAGGTTTCCATCCCTAGCTCCTGCGCACACAAAAGACGTATCTTAAAGACCGCACAAAAACTAACAGCAAAGATACTACGAGGGAAGTCGAGGCAGCAGGGGGAAGGAGATAAATCGCTGGAACGAGCCGCATCTCGGGGGGCTCAAATTCTTCAACTTTCGTCATTCGTCAGGTCGAGCGGGTGAACGCAGTCCTTCTCTCTGAAGAAAGCAAAAAGAGGAGAACCCCTGCGAAGAAAGGTCCGAAAGGGCATGCTAGTTCCTCCCCTTCCTAAACTGGCTGGAAGCCTCGACGAACATACACCCTTCTAAACCGAGCGGGGGGGAGAAAAGAAAACTAAGAAGATATCGTCTCGAGACAAAGATCATCGTACTAAATCTCTAATCAAAGCTCGACCTAAAGAGACCTGAACACCCGTAATTGGAACCTGCGAAGAAAATCAAAAGGCGTAAAAAAGGCGGGGCCCTCTCTTCGCGAGACTTTCCTACAGTGAACCAGTAGTCGACATCAAAGGAGAGAAGTATCAACGGGGAAAAAAATCCTTACAAGGAAACTGATCAATTGCTCGGGCGGAGAGGGACTTGACCGGTGCAAGAAGCTCCCTGAAGGGAACCGCTTACTTTCCAGTAAGCAAAAAAAGGCGCTGCTAGGGGGCAGGCTGGAGGAAAAAAAGGGCGGAAACACATATACGGGAGGGGCTAGAAGATCTCTCCGTCAATCCCGAGAAACATAAAAATCGAACCACGGCGGGGAAAAATGACGCGCTGTCCAAAGCAGGAAGGTAAAAAGGGGAGTAGTTCAAATCATTTCAACTAAACGGGTGTTAGGACCGCTATCCAAACTATTATGCTGAAAGAAAAGGGCAGCACACCGGGAGGCAGTTATTGTAAGAGTAAAGAACCGGCATGGAGACGATCGTCAGTCTCTTTTTCTTCTAGGAGGCGCTATTAGATAGCGAGGGGGCGAATCAATCCTTCAATGTGACGGCAGCCTTTTTGCGAAGCCCCTTCCAACTTGGGGGGGGGGCGATGGAGAGCAAGCTTTGGGAAAGGGAAAAGAGTCGGCTTCTGAAAAGGAAGAAAACGGAACATTTATCCCTTGATTTGGAAAGGGAGGGGAAGGGTACTACGACGGGATGGTGGGTGGATTCTACTAGGGGACATGAGCTGAAGCGGAAACGCCGTGTAGGGTACGCCGCGGTTCTCGAAAAAAGGGGAAAGGAAAAGTCAAA
>Ga0179593_1448827_pt1 | contig 19074 bp, 20 predicted proteins | sample CZODoug2_1_08_16_FD_185931 | JGI IMG/M metagenome (GOLD analysis project Ga0179593, IMG submission 185931) | Vadose zone soil fungal communities from Angelo Coast Range Reserve, California, USA - CZODoug2_1_08_16fungal (PacBio error correction) | ecosystem: Environmental > Terrestrial > Soil >...
CTGGGGAAAGGGGGGAAGAAAATTCTGCCTAAGTTATTGTCAAAAAGCAACAGTCAAATAGGAAGAGACACCAACAGGAAGTCAACAGGGAATGCTGGGTCAAAAGCACCGAGACCGAAGAGGAGGTCGCATGATCAACGAGGGTCAAAACGAAGTTGGGGTCTATTACAACCTGGTCATCTCTCAGGAACTCGTGAAGAGAAATGTGTGAAACGGGGGAAGGGAGGTCCATCGAGTAAAGCTCCAGCGATTGGTCACGACTTGAGAACTCTCCCACGGAGAGATCAAGCTTAGACAAAGAAAGTCCTTATCTGACCAGGGGTGTCAACTACAAGAGAAACATACCAAAGAAGGGTATTTAAAAAGCCGTCAACTAGAAATGAACGGAATGGGACGAAACCCAACTGTTTGACTACCTCATAAAGTTGTCGAAAGGGGAAACCAGCTCGACACACGCATCATATAGGGAGGTAGAAAAAGAAGGGAGGTGGCGAGAAAGAGGGGCAATGAAGAGCATGAGAGGATGAAAACATGGGACAATGAACTCTTCGGTCAATGGGGGACAAAACGCGGGCCAGAAACCTCGGAAGCCTGCAAACTCAAAAGGAACGAATGTGAAAGGTAAGGAGGCAGTTCAGTTTTAAGGAAAAGATGGAAAAAAAAGGGAAGTGGTTCTCAAAACAGGAAGGATCAGCCATGCGAGAGAAGACTTCGAATTATGAATCATTGTGGTGGGTCGGAGAAGAAAAGAAGGCGAGTGAACGACGGGAGGAAGGCGCTCAGGACAGCCCAAAAAGAAAGAGAAGATAAGGAAAGGGGATCAGGAGAAAATAGAGGACTTAACGGGAAAAAAAACGTCGGATATTAAACAATTACGACAGAAATAACTCCTCTGGTAAAAGACCTTGGGAAAGGGAAACAGGGATAAGAACTAAGAAGGGAAGGTGAAAGAGCAAAAGGGCTCCGCGACCAGCTCACGATGCTCGAAACAGGGCGAAAGGTATAGAAGAAGAAGCATAGCAGCCGCAAAGGGCCAGAGCACGGGAGGACGCTGAAAAAGAAAAAACCTAGCAAAAAAAGACGTGGTGAGAAAAGAGTTGGTAATTCAAAAAAAGGGGGAAGCCACGGCCCAACTAACAACCATCATACTACTAAAAACCCGGAGGGGAAAATATCTATAGGGTTTTATTCTATCTCAGAACTTCCGATGGATACTACAAGGAGACATTCGAGAAAGGGAGAGCATGTCATATGCTGCTTTCCAGGATAGAAGTCTGCAAAGAACGGGGGACACGCTCTAGGCTGTTCGCAATAAATCTGAGGATAGGATCCGGGACTTCAGGCAGAACCATTCGGGAAAAAGAATCTTCCGTAGATGGGAAAAAAAAAGAGTCTGAGGGGAAAAGCCCTGTAAAGGTAATTTAACGCTATCCTTTTAGGGGAGGGAAAAAGAAGGGAAAGAGGTGGGATCTCTTCGTACCTTTCTATATCAAACCCCTGGATCGAAGATACGATGGAGGAGACCCATGAACATCATTCTAATAGGGGGATCTGGCGTGGAGAGGGAAGAGCGAAAAGAGAAAGAAGACAAAGATTCCGGAAAGAGAAAAAAAATCGAAGAAAAGCAGCTATCAAGCCTGCGCCTTGTCTGATCCTTGAACATGTGGAAGAGAAAGCCCGGCGGAAAGCACTGATTCTTTGAACATGCAACAGGCTAAGAGGGAAAATGTGGGGAGGCAAGGCGATCGGTTCGCAACATGTAGGGCTCAGACATCGGTTTGACGAAGAAAAAGGAAAGAAAAAAAGTGCCTCACATAAAAGGGAAGAGAGCAACAGTTCAAGGAAAAAATGGCCGAGTTGCGAAAACACAAGGAAAAGTCAGAACTACAGAAGTTAGCCCAAGCGAAGGAGGAGGAAAGGTAGAAAAGGGTCTAAACAGATCCTTAAACAGCCTCCGGAAAGCATTGGCTAGGGGTGACGCCGCGTTCTCAAAACGTTGAACAAGCGGGATCTTGGAAGAACACAAATATACCCACGACTGGGGACAGAAAGAACGGAAGATCAGCGAGAACCGGGAGATAGTCAGGTGAAAAAAATTAATTACGCGCATGAAGTTACGACTCCTTCTGGATGTACCTGCAAAGAGGGTTTAAAGAATAAAAGGACTCGGGAAGTTTCAGAGAAGGGGAAGAGGGGGGGGACAATCTCGAACTTTTGACTCGTTGACGGTAGAATGCGATCCTCTTCCGAAGCACCGATTCTTATTAGAAGCCATCACCGACAGCATCCATGTGAAGGAGGGGGGAAGGAAGGACGCAAGGAAGGACGTGATGAAAAGAGGAAATGCGCGCATGGAATTACAACCATAGAGGATAGACACGGAAAAAAAAGAAAAGAGGAAGGTGGGGGCAAAAGCTGGGAGGAACGTTACGACTCTCACGTGAACACGAAGAATGCACTGGGAACGAAATGGAAAAGAAGAAAGCGAGGCCGAGGGGGGAGGGCAGATAATCGGAAAGGAGAGATTCAACTGCAAATTTCATCACTAACGCCGGGAAAGAAGGAGGGCGCACTGAATGTAAGGGAAAAATTGGTGAATCACCTATACCATAGAGGGGAGGAAAAAGAGGAAAAGCGGAAAGGGGCTATGCAAACAAAAACGGGGTGACAAAGTTGACAAAGAAATCAAAGATAATAAAGACACGTGTACGAGTAGCCCTCTAAACACTAAAAGAGACAGGACCCGAAAAGGGGGCCACTTACGCGCATTGAAAATCCCGACGGGACAACCAAAAAAGAGAGTGCAGAAGGCTTTAAAGGGAAAGCGGGTATCCGGCCTGTCGGATCCCTTACAAAGGAGAAAAGTCCATCCGGGACGAGGAGACTAAAGAACAAAAAGAAAAGAAGGAAAGAAATCTAGGGACCCGTGAGAAAAAACACTTAACCGCGGTGGGATTGGCCACGCGTCCCCAGTATAATAACAACGCGGAACGCAGACAGCGACGAGAGAAAAAAGGCAAACCCTAACCGAAAGGTTTTCGAGTTAGGGACTTGAGATCGTCACTCACAAACGTCCGATGGCAGGCGGGGACCCCATGACATGGGCGGAATCATTCTCTAAAAAAAAGGGGGGGATTAAAAGATGTATCAAACAAGAAAAAGGGGTTGCAAAGAGAAAATCACAAACGGAACACGCATAACATAAGTCTACTAGCTACGACCAACACAAGCACATCTCAACGAACACAACATCTATTGGGGTTGGGAGGGTGAACGTGCGCGGACTAGGGCCGAAGGAAAGACGAAGACGGAAGGGGTATAGAAACGCGGGAAGATGAGCAAGTTTCTTGGACAGTGGTTTTGGGTTAAGACACACGGGACTCCAGGTCCACAGGAAGATCTGTGGGAGGGCATCGTTTGCAGGAAAGATTTAAAACTGGGATCCACGATCCGTACAGGACAGGGCGACAGAGTGCACGAGGCAACGGAAGCGATTCCAAAGAGGAGTGATTGAGTTGATGAAAAAAGGGCGCGAATCAGGGAAATGGAACGCTTCGGAATAATGCTAAAATTCGGTTCTATCGAGCAGAACGAAGGCGCGGAAGAAGAATGGAAAGAGAAAACGTTTTGGCAACCGGGGGGAAATAAGGGAGAAAGAAAGGGCATTTTAGACAAGAGTGATAAGGGATCTCACCACTTCAAGGGCCAGCCAGTCAGATTTTATCTTCGTCAGATGAGAAAAGAAAGGGGCTCAACGCGAACGAGGCTCTCCCAGAAGCAGAGGAACGCGCTTGAGAAATCGTTGTGGGCCAGAGGAGCGCGGGGCAACACTAGAAAAAAATCGCAAACACGCGCACACTTAAAAAGGGAACTTGAAGGGGGGAGAGCTGGAAGAGGGTTGTAACGGCCATACGCGTGATCTTTGGAAAGCAAAGAAATGCCGGTGAGGACATTACAGAAGAAGGAAGCAAAGAGCCAAGACGCGGTACCTAAAATTAAGGGGCGAAAAAGAGGATTTCAAGATTATGGACATGGGACAAAAAACGAATCCGCGCATGCGGATTTCAAGCAGAAGGCACCTCCGTGTCCCGCATTTGGTAAAAAACAGCAGCGGCAGTTAATCGAAACTGCACAAGAGCCATTAACGCAACAGGAGTGGTACCGATATGAAAATAACAAAAAAAGAAAAAAAAAAATCCACCTGAAACGACATCAAATTTGAGCCTCATCAAGGAGGTTCCGGGCCCAGTGGGGATGAAAATCCCACCGGCCTGTATGAAAGTTCAAGAAAGCGTATAGAAAATTGAACGGAGTGGAGGAGTCACATTAGGGGCTTTTAAAACAAACCTTCGGAGAAGGGTCGAAAAAAGCGGGGGCTCTACTTCAAAATCGATTTCGAAAAGATGGGGGAAAGGAGAGAAATGCAATGGAAAGGTGATCGTATCCCCGGGGGCAATGAGACGCGGCGGGACGGGTATCAGAGATCGCGAGAAAGGCTGGCCAGACCTATCGAAGTGCCTGCAAGAAAGAGGTACTCGGTGAATGTCAGTGCTGAAAATGAATGAGAAGGGAACAGAGTGGATCACCTTGGGGGAGCCTCCTGAAAGGATCAGACAAATGGATGGAAGCTTCGGATGGGAAGAAGTGACTGAACGTGGCAACAAGAAAAGCGCAGGGCAATCGCAGGCGTCGACTGGGAAGGTCAGCAAAAAAGCATAGCAGCGAGATTATGGGGAAGGGAGAACCATAGGAAAGGCCGGTAAGAAAAATCGATCCAGGAAAGAAGGAACTAGAACGGACATCTTTCCAGGACGGGGGGACATCCCAAGCGACAACGCCTAAACAGGAGAGGGGACAACTCAGCAAAATCAAACAAAAGGGCTCTGGGAACAGGGAACAGCCAGGTTATATAAAAAAGCCGCTCCGGCATGCAATTGAAACAAAGCATCGCGCAAATCAGGGGTCCAACTCGTAACTGAAGCAACAAAATCCATCAAGCCAGAAGCAGAAAAGGACAGATATCGGTTGGGAGGAAAAAAAGACACGTCGGCCACGGAAGAGAGAGCAAAACAGAGCGAAAAACAACAACGGAGGAGGGGGGAGAGAAAGAGGTTTTTCGGACTCAGGTCGGGCGTCTCTCTACCCAGATCTCCACGAATAGCGAGAACTTGAAAACTCCGAAAGGGCTTCCCAGGGGGGCGTGACGCATGAACCGGAAGACGAAGTAGAAAGGGGGCCCTGCTCGGATCCATTCTGAAAACAGGCGGCACTAGGGGAAATAGCAGTGACCAGACTGATTGCTGGAGTGGAAGAGAAGAGAGATTCATTGAACAGCTAGCCCAGGCGTGGGAGGAAAAGGATGACAAGCGTTTCTGACGTAGGAAAGGGTCGATTAGTCAAGAACTTCAAGGGGGGTTTGGGTGTCAACTTACGAAAGATGGAGACCTGAAAACTAAGGAGAAAAGAGGCTAGTCGGAATGGAAAGCGAAGAAAAGAAGCTGATCCGGACCAAAGAGAGGGGGGAAACGTTCAAGCACAACCACTTCGGAGGAACATCAGAAAGATTCGAAGAACGAGCATGGGGTGAAGTCAGTGGCAGGAGCCAAGGAACTTGGGTCAGCGTCAAGGAATGAATTCTTGAATCAATGACTGGTTAAAAAAAAGTGATGGTGAGGCACTGCGAGGAGGGAACGCATTTGATGTCCTCGATATCTGCGTGACTCGACAACAGACGAAAAAAAAAGTGGTGGGAAGACCGATCAAAAAAAATTAACAGAATAACTGAAAGGACCAATTTCGTCCTTCCCAAGGTCCTTCGAACAGGAAAGGCAGGGAGCCCACCCCGTGAGGGAAAAATGGGAACTAAACGGTGCTCCTGTAAAACAGGACCCTGGAAGACTGGCCAATTCCGTGGGACTTTTGGGGACAGGCGTATTCTACAAACCAAACAGCGTTAGTGCAGCCAGAACGCTGGGGACCTAAACGGAGGGCTCTGAAAAGACGGATGAGTTCAGCCGTTTAACAGATGGATGAAAACGAGGACAGAGCGAGGGTAGGACCCCGTGTACGTCAAAGCAGGACCCGGCAGCCGGGCGAAATGCAATGCTCGGCAACTAACGGACCGGGCCAGCGACAGCTCCACTCTCGGGTATTGCGAACAACGACGGGGTGAAGAATGCGACCCAACTCCTCTTCGGGGTGACGATAGGTAGTGTCGAAGACGCGCCGCCCATCAATCACAAAGGGGAAGACTTATGCGAAAATGGACATGCGGAGGAAAGGACACTGCTGCATGAGTGACAAAAATCGCAATGAAGCCTCCGAGACAGAAGGAGGGCTTCGAAAGGGATGTGGCGCGTGGTCTAACCACGTCGACGTAAACACAAAAAGAGTACAACAAGCAGGGAAACGAAAACGTCAAGAATGATGGTATTTAGACCGTTTCGAGCTTAAGAAAGGAAAAAATCAAGGGAACACGACCGGCCGTGACGACAAAAGAATACCATACAAGGGCGCGAAGGGCACAATTAGCAAGAGGGAAAGCAACCTAAGCGCAGAGGATGCGAAAGGCTAACGCACAACCCGTCTGGGTGCCATTTTCAGACTAAAGGTACAGAGGATTCACGTGTAGGAAGCGACAGAAAAAAAAATTGCGGTGCGAAGAGGATGGCCTTATCCGCGTCCAGGGCGAAAGCCGACACGTCACTCGAACAGCGATTGGAAGTTCCGTGCGTGGGGTCCACGATGCCTCAAGGACCAGGATCGTTTTCATGCAGACCAGAAAATTAGAGGCAAAGATCGTCAAGCAAACCAATCACAAAAAAACGACTTACGAGAAGACTGGAGCCATTCAGAAAACCGTGAGGAATAAAACCCCCTTCCGACACGAAACCGTTGGATTTATCGACACGTCGTCCGTAAGAACAACCGAAAATCCGACGCGCGAGACAAATATTCCAACCGAAAGGACACCCCTATGTTGCAAAACCTTCCTAAAGTGAGGAAAAGATCTCTCGACTCTCTCAAAAGCACAAGTAGCGAAGGGCAGAAGGGACGTACATGTAAAGGGAAAGAGATAAACACACAACGAGGAGGAGACACTGATAATGGGGCCAGAGAAAAGCAAAGAAACGATAAAATGACATGACGAGGATTCGAGTGCGCACCACGCTCAACGAATCGAATTTGACAGCAAAGGTGAACAGGGCGTGGACTATTGGGACTTACGCGAGGTTAGGATAGACGGGACGACGCTTCATATCAACACGGTCTCAAGTTCGGACAGTTTTGGGGGAATATCTTTAAAGCAAAGGGCGCGAAAGGGGTAACAGGTTAGGGTTGGGGGAGGTTTGGGGGTACTGGCTGCGGGGAACATCGTCCCCGAGGAGGAGAGCCATCGGGGATCAAACACTATCACGAAAGGGACGAGCTACAAGCACGTTACAAACAAGAGCGACTAAATCGAGTGACTGAGTGACTTAAAGGTGCGCTCTCTGCTACCAGAGAAGAATGGAAAAAAGATAGGGAAAGTGGATTGTTTTTCGAGACTAAAACCATAAAGACGAAAAGACGACCTACTGAGTCGAAGGAAAACTTTGCACCCATGGGGCAAAAACTTGCGAACAAATTCGAAGAATGGGTAGTGAAAACTGAACCCCATGGCAAAGTGCCATGGCAACAGTCAGTCTGATGGTCCTTTGAGTCCCTGCAGGTGGTCCAGGATGAACATTTGCTAAGCTCGACCACAAAGTAAGGAAATAAAAGAAAGGGCACGCGCTTTCGAAAGGAGGTTTTACAAAGGTGCGCTCGTGTTGAGGAGGATCTGCGCTCCGGGCAGATCGGGAAACACAGAAAACACTTTCTGCGAAAAAACTGGTCGCTTTCAAAATCAAAGCAAATTGAATGGTTGGGAAAGGTAAGGATTTGGCTTTGAAAAAAAAGAAAATACTTGCCGGACGCGATCAAGCGCTTCCACAGGATGGCAAGAAGATGCGAAAGAAGACAATCTAAAGGAAACGAAGGATGTCCGCATTAGGCACGAGTACAAAAGAATCGGAGATTGTCTTCAAAGGGAAATAATCACCTCTCTGCGACAGATCTATGTCAAAACAAAGGCGAAATCATCGACGCAGAACACGGGGGCGCCTTAACCGGCATAGGATTGGTCAAAGAGTAAATCGAAACTGAAATATATCAAAAAAACGTTAGCGCTCCAGCTGGCAGTCGGGGGGAGGAACTCAACCTTCCATGAAAATAAAACGCGGCAATAGAAAATGAGTAAGGGGGAGCCTTCCAAAGGACCTTTTGTTAAAAAGGGAAAAGGGTGTGCAAAATTGAAAGAAATTTTCCCCCAAAAGGGATCAGGCAATCGAGGGCGCAACAGAAGGGGAATGATCGAACGCGGAAATCATAAATGTTGATAGTAGGCACAAACGACCTAGTAGTCAATTGAGCAGGCAATGATAGGTCTAGCAAAGCTCGGGACCAAAAAAGGAAGACAAGAAGAGGTGGCCATCAGAAGGCCGTGGCTTCAAGAATTTCTTAGTGCGCCATTAGACCCGCTGGAAGAGACACTTTGGCTGAAGCCAACTACATACAATGCCGAAGGGAGTGTGGGATCGAGTTCAGTCAGTTTGTTTTCAGAAGTAAAAATAACATCAGGAAATCTAGAGTCTCTTCGCTAGGAAAAAGTCAAAAACAGGCAGCTAAAGAATAGTGTTGAAGGGTGCGAAAGTGGCCGTAACGGACAAAACCGGAGGTCGTTTTTTTTTTATTGGACAGGGTCCGTCTTGATCTAGGTACGAAGGAATAAACGCTCCAAAGTACGCTGGGCGAAAAACACTGGATAAATGAAAGCAGACTCCAATCAGCACAGCGAGATCGGAAACGAGCCGGTTCCTGTAGCCAGGGACGAAAAGGTATATACAAGCAGACGAATTCTCGGAATGAGAGGCAAGGTACGGCAGGGGTACTCGAAGCCAAACCTGGAAGAAACCATTCGGGCACTCACACGTGGAGAGCATAGCGCTGGTAGGCCATGGGATAACATCAAAAAGGAAAAGGCCCATAGAAGAAACGCGCGCTCTCAACAAGTTAGTAACGGGGGGTTTTTGACAGGAGAGACTGGGCCGGTCTCGTTTTTATGCAAAATGGTAAAACACTACCAACGGGCACAGTACACGGTTCACTCATGGAAACTCTGGCGTTGATTCCAGTTGGAAAAGGACAGGGAACCTGCGACCATTCCGACGGAAATAAGCTGGGGATACTGGAAAGAGAGCAAAGCCAGGATTCTATAACCCTGCGCACCTTTTACCAGCATACAGAGGGACTCAGCTCTGGTCTGTTGGAACGCTCCTAAAAACTGAGAGGTCCAGGTACTATCTGGGACGCAACAAGGACTGAAAAAAGGCGTTCTCATCTCCCAATGAATTGGAGAAGGTTTGTGGGCCCTTTATGTCTGAGCCCGGGAAAAAAAACATGCTAGAACTGCAGCTTGGCTGAGAAGAAGAGAACACAACGGTTCAAGACGATCTGAGATGAAAAGTTTTAACTCGGCAAAGAGCCAGAATCGCGATCAAAACTATGCGCATTGAAGGAGCCTCAGTAGGAGCCAAGGCGTCCTTAGCCTGGGAAATGAAGGATCAGTCAGTGAAGCAACAGAACAAAGAGCAGAAAGATTGTTTCAAGTCTCGGTTCGTGAACGCAGACGATCAGATGGTGACTCTAAAGGACATACTCCTGGTGGAAGAAGATCAAAAGAAATAATCCGGAGTCGATCAGTCTACAAACGTGGGACTGTGCGAAAACTCAGGAGCACACCTGCCAAACGTTGGAAAGTTGGGACACTGTGGCCGCCAAAGGTATTTAAAAAAGGAAGACATCCAAAGTCAGGATCTATTGGGGGACGCGTTTCAAAACGAAACAACCGGGTGAGGTCAAACGACACACAAATGTGCCTCAAGGCGGAAGGGCTAAGACCAAAAATGTATAGATGTCGGGGACAGCTGATTAACTGCGAACGTGAAGGACGCCTCAAGCAGAGACTGGAACACAACCAAGCCGCTCTTTCCAGTCAAATTGCTGGCAAAGTACTTCGATCCGGGCGATCGCCCGAAGTCGTTGTGGTCTTATCGGAGACCGCCTCTTCGAGTAATCTCGAGTCAAAGGGAGTCCAACGGACAGCTCCCGGGGTGGAAGCGCTTGATTCCGCGGAAGGGACGGGCGGGACGGATGAAAGAAAGGAAATGCGCTAGGATACTCACCGACATACACGGCGACACAGAACAACAGTCAGGGTAAAAAAAAAAGTGGTTGCCGTGGGGGGAGAAATCTCCCCGGAGAGCTTTAAAAAGAGACGAATTCCCTGGGAAACCGAATATTTCGAAATGCAGCGTTAAAGAAGGTGATGTATGGCGCTACAGGGGACGGCTGAGCAGGCCAAAAACAACTTATGCCTCCCCGTCACGGAAAAGAAAAGGAAAAAAAAGGACTTGTGCGCTGTGAGTGTGAAATGCGGTTCATCCTATACCTATCGGTTTAGGGAAGACAGTTGAATCGGAACGGCAAAAAAACCGGGGTAGTGCAACGTGCCTTAAATCAAGGAGGAGTCGTCAACTCACGTGTAGCGCGAGCAAACAGAAGCGAAACTGTCTGAAGAAAATCGGACATCATGTCTGGAAAAGACAATCACATGAGATCTAAGAGAGGGAAAGCCGTAGATCGTGGGGCACGCTGACGTCACAGGTCGTCGTCACAGATGGCGAAAAGTCTCGGAGGGGAAAGCAAACACAAAAAAAAAGACAATATGATTCCTGGGAAAAGACCGGCTTGAGGACCCGTTGTAAAAAATAAAAAAACAACGGACGAGAACCGGGGAATCTCCCCCGTATTATCCATCCCGCAATAAGAAACTCACAAAAGGGAAGTCGAGCGTACTCCGCAACAATTCCCCTAAAGGAACAGGTAAATTTCAAAAATGCGATCTCTTGGGGGGGGGACGTGAAAAGGGGAAGCTCCGCTAACGTCCATCAGCCGAGCGCATTTCTCTGACCATTTAGGGGAGGTCACTCGAAAAAAAAAAAAAAGGAGGAGGCCGGCCTAATAGAGATACGAACAATGAAAAATTCCATAATCACTGCCGCATACTTTCCAGGTCGCGGAGAGAATCAGAATCCAGCTCACGAGATCGATTGAACAGCGAACGGGGGCTGCGTGGGGGGTATTACGAGTCACGTACGGATTTTTGGGGGAGTACTGACCGCGAGAACGCACGTTTCGTTCACAGGGGGGGGTGGATACGAACGGGACTCGTCTAGTTCCGGAGGAAAGGATCTCGTTATTGGGATGGGGGCAGGGATAGTCCCGAAAGTGCTGCGACAAATCTGAGGGATCCGAACCGATTACAGGACGAGCAATCAAAAAAAACAGCATCTAAGACCAAAAAGCTAGTGAGTTGGCTAAGGAAGGGAGATCGCGGAAAACTGCCTTAAGTGGAAAGCTTCAGATACGAAATTGCGAGCTTTTTCTAGTCCGGGAACACGTGGAGACTGATACTCACCTACCAGGGATTTTACCGGAAACGTTTTCAAAATTTTTTGGCCTAAGGTTCGAGAAAAGGGAAGTTGCAGAACCGGACGAAGGTGGGAGAGCACCTCAGGGCTTACAGTGAAAATGCACAGCAGTCAGGATTCTTCAGGCCGGACGGGAAGGGCAAATTAGGTGAAGTTGGGGAGAAAGGAACACGAAAATCAACCCATCAGAAACTAATGAGGCCGAAATGATTAGCGTTGTAAAAAATCGCTCAGGGAGGAAGCGAGAGAAGAAGAGAGCAAAAACACGCTCAACAGCAGTCTGGCGAAACACGCAGCGCTTTCTCGCGTGGAGAAAGAGGGGGAAAGGGGGGGGGTGTAACATACGCAATGCGAAAATTGGATTTTCACACGCCCAGGCCGTCACTCCAAGAAGAAACGTCGCACAAGAGCAGGAAACCATGTAGCTGTACGGACAGCCGGCGCTCAAAAGGAATTCAAGAGAAGAACGCAGCTATTCAATTCTGGGACAACAAACTGCCAACAAAAAGAATGGAAGATTTCGGCAAAAATTCATCACGGAAGAAGATTGTCAGAGAATTGGAGGGGAAAAGATCTGCACATCGAGGAGCCGGAAACGGGGAGTAACGGCCCATGGGGGTACCGCGCTTCAAATGGACGTCCACCTGAATACATCACGATTTTGGACGCCCGACTCCGAAAAGTAGTGCAGGGAAAGACCAACCGCCGCGGTATACTTGAAAGGACATGAAATGGGGAGTCTGACAGGACATGTTGGAAACCAGGGGGGGTGCGACGAATTTTCCCGCCACGGCAGGGAGCAAAGACAGCGAGTTCGAACAGAAACCCATGTAATGTGGGAGCTAAACTCGGCCAGAAAGGCTCAATGATCCGAGTCTTAAAGGGTTCAATGAACAGGCTTTAAAATTTAGGCACTCGCCAGAACTGGGTGTAAACACAACCGGAAGCGAACTCTCAAAGAATGTAGCCTCTTAAAAGGAAGTTGCGTGGATAATTCACTGATGGACCTATTGACAAAGGCTGAGACCAAGTCTGGCAGCCCAAACTGAAGGGACAGAAAAAATACCGGTTTCCGGGCACTGCGGAGGTTACGGAGATTTTTCGAAAAAAAGGGAAAAAAAGACAGAGTAAAGAAAGAGGGATCGACTTTAGGGGAGCGGACAGCTCAAAGCCAGAAAAATAGAAGGTTCCAGGATCGGATGAAGGGAAAGGACAAAAAAGGCGCAAAGGCAAAGCCGGTCAAAGGTAAAAAACTAAACGCCATATTGGAGAAAAGACCCAGGCGAGAGACATTACGATAAGAGAGGTGCCAACGCCACCGGGAGATAGAGGGGCAGGATAAGGACTACTCAGGAAAGGGGGGAAAAAACAGCAAAAAAGAACAGGCCAGCAAAACACAAAATTCGGGCAACGGTCCGCAGGGCACTAGAGGATACACCTGACAGCAATTCGCCAGAACGTGGAGCTAAGATCGTTTTGGTGATGCCACTGGGATCAATCAGAAGGAAAAATCAAAAAAGCGACGATAAACCACAACAACAGGAAGGATTAAAAAGCAGTGTGTGGGAGTCAGGTCTGGCAAGTGGCTTCAAAACCCCACCAGTGAGAGAACAAACGATAAATGAGACAAGGGTAGCACATGCGAGCCGATGGTTGCTAAGTTGATGGCGAAGTAACCAGGCCGCGAAGCGCCCTTGCGAAGAGAGCTGAAGAAAGCGGCCGGGCTTCTAGTCGGAAGTCGGCACTCTGTACCAAAAAGAAAGACCGGAGATTCCCTGCGATCTTGCTGTTGAATCCTGCTGACGAGTTTCGATCACTGGTATCGTGAGGGAAAAAACGGACACGAGAAGGGGAGACTCTGGAAACTCTGAACTATATCAAGAAACCATATCACCTAAAAGCTCGTGGGAAGGGACGCATAGTATGGGCTGATCCCCTGAACATTATAGCGGAGATGGGAGGGGTATGCACCTAAAGGAAGCAAAGACTTGGGAAGCAATCCACCGGGTACGGAAAACAAAAACCTTCAACTCCAAAAGAGAGCAAACCAAAGCGCAATGGGTAGATCCTGTCAAGTTGAGGCAAAAAGGCGTCTAAATCAAGAACAGGAAACAATGAAGGGGGAAGATGGAAAGCAACATGAAAGTCAAAATCAGTCAAGAGTGACTTTGCGACACTTCGAACGGTTCGTGGAACAGGTTTCTGGCGCAGAATATGTACCAAAAGCTAAAAGGAAAGGGGGGGGGACCTCTCTCAAAATCGAGCGATTTGGCAGGGATACGATACATCCCGCAGGCTGAGACTACACACGAGGAGGGCCAGGACCCTTTTGGAAAAAGTCGACGAACGTGTCCACAACGTGGACTGGAAAAACAACAGTCACGAGAAGAACATGAAGTTACATTTCAATATGACTCGGATTCGAAACTTTGCATCCGACACACGAACCGGGGGGCACCGAAAACCTAGCGCAAAAACTCATATATTCAAGGTGCCAGCCATTAAGGAAGCGATTACAAAGAGACCTGCCTCCGGTTCGCCTCTCGGCAAGAGCCGAAGAGGGGGGTCACGAACTATGCTAGAACACATAAGAAGGAGAGACCGGGGTCATCTGCTACCTCCTCCCGATCAGTTTTGGAAAACGAAGGGGTCCGACTTCGACCCTCCAATCTTTTCCCTAAAAAAAAAGAGGAGGGCGAAGACCCAAAAGGACCGGACAGAAATCCATGGTGACGCGAGGGAAAGGCGGTATGTACTACGTAAGGCTGCTGAAGAAAGCATGCTACATTGCGTTACTTTAAAGAAAGACGCACCCATAACTCACGAGGAGGTCATCCAGAAGAGGGGCGCATTGGGAGAGATTCTGACAGGAAAGCCGCAGAAGGACGTTAAAAAACACGAGCTAAAGGAAAAACCGAAAAAAATGTGTGCGCGTTCTCCTATTTTATGTAAAAAAACTAGAGTCACAAACGTAAAGGACATGCCGGCGGAAAAAATTAAATAATGAAATGGCACTGTACAGGAATGGGGAGATACCTTATAACTAGAGATGAAAAAATTTATTCGAAAGATAGGGCAAAAAAACCGCTGGGCCGTGGGAAGGGAAGTGGCAAGACTGCACAGAGGGCAGAACGCGAAACCCTAATCCTCCTTTGGAAGGAACCTGAAGAGGGAGGCGTCTCGCCCCAAAGGGCAATCACTACAATAAAAAAATGACATCCGGAAGATGATGGGATGTAAAGCTTGACTCAGGTCCTGTCAACTAAGAACGTCCGAAAAAGAAATGAGAACTGGCCTAGGGGAAAGAATTCCCAACAAAATGAAAAAAAAAACAAAACGCAGAGGGGGGGGAACCCTGTAGCCCCTGAGTTAAAACGAGTATAAAAAACACTGTAAAGAACGGAAAGGATTGGCGAAAAAGTCTCCATATATACCACGGCACTCCAAAGCGAAAGCACGGAAAAAGGAAAACAAGCTATTTCAAAAGGTCATCGTTGAGTTATAGAATCTCCTCACAGCGCGGACATATACGGCCGCTTGAGGGGGAAACCATTTGAAGTTTTCTTCTCGAAAAAACCCAAAAGGGAAAGAGGGGGAGGGAAAAGCCGAAAAGATGATCCAAAACAATGAAGGGGGACCATAGACATCAAACCGGCCGAAAACGAGGAGGAGGGAAGCGCACCACGACTCGATTGGAGCATACGGGGTGGACTTGGGGAGAGGGGGGAAGGGACCGTACTACGGACGCCGGTTTTAAATAGGGGCACAAGACGTCGAGATCACTCAATGTATCGATGAGGAAAAGGTGTTAGAAGGGAACAAAGGGTAAAGGTGCCACGTACGTCGTGTGGACGGTATCATGTATCGGCAAAGTACTTGAATCGGACGGAAAAAGGGAAAAAAAAAAAGACAATGGATCATTAATCGCCGGGAAAGGGATATTACAGCCTGGCACCATTCAAACATAATATAACGGAGTCCATAGGATCGGGTACTCACACGAGCATTGTCGCTAGCGAAGGAGTGGCCAGCTTTCAACAATTGCTCAGGATTAGGTATGGTCATCACTCGCCACCGGACTTATCTGATCCCATCCGGGATTAGGACGTGGCACCCGGTTGGGGGTGGGGGCATAGCCTTCGAAGTCAACGGCCTTTGCAGAACCGATATTTGAACGCGCTCCCCCCACAGTGGCTGTTACCGTTCAAAAGCGCAAAGGCCAAGGAATGATCGGTTAACGGAACATCACGCACAAACCGCCTGTAAAGTTACCATTGAAATGGGGATCCAGAGCGCCCTGACAGCATCTGAAGAGTGTGACAGGTGCGTTGCGGGAGAAAGAGACCGTCGTGTTTGAAAGGCCGAGCACAATATTCAAAAAAGGGGGAACATCGAAAAACGCAACAAGCCAGTTATGAAAAACACCAGCGGGGGAGTTAGTGGATCCGGTCACGGCCGTTAGGCATTGAGATGGGTGATAAAGGACGACCATCGTGCATTTCTTGAAAAAGAAACCATGAACGAAGTCCAGATCAAAAAGGGAAAAAAAATAGGCGTCCCGGAGCGCTAAGGTCAAGGGAGAGCAAAGAGTTTAAACATTCTTCAACCGGAAAAAATAAGAAGGAAAAAGGTGGCTACCAAACCGAAATCTCGAAGAGATGGAACGGAGGCAGTGGAAAGAAAACGGCAGAGGAATGAGAGCGAAACGTCAAAGCAGAAATGGTAAATAGAATTAAACTACCCAATAGCAGCCGATTCAGAAAAACTCTCCCGTCTTGATGCGTCCCAGTGAATCCAACAGGTGAAAAGGGGAAACGCAAATAGAATTCTTGTAGGAGGAAAAAGTGGGAAATGTAATTGCGAACAGTTCGTAGAATTTTTCCAGCAACGGGGCGAGGCATACATGTCGAGGGTCGGTAATGAAAGAGGGGCAGGCGACCGGTTTATCGTCAAGAAAAAACCATTGAAAGTCTCTTACGTGAGAGGAAACGAAAACTGTAAAGAAAAACGCTGTGGAAAACAAAACTGGCCGGCAAAGACGGGAAGAATGGAAAACTGCATGTTTCTTAGCAATTCAAATGAAGGGGACTTCAATGGAAAGAGGGGGAATAGAAAGAATTGAAACCACCTGAAAAGGGAAATCCAAAGCTTTGATTCTGACGGGGGCTGAGGTTGTGGAGAGGGAAAAACCAGAAAGCTCTTGCAACGCGAGGCTCGTCGCTCAGCCGAGCAGAATGCTATGAATGAGTGTTCCAGATCAGAGAGAGCCGGGAAAAAACCTGCGATGAAACAGGGTTCAAGTAATAAAACGAAAAAACTCTGGCCAGTACCTTGCTAAAGACAAGCATAGCTGTAAATCACCGCTCACATGAAGAAAAACAACCGGAGAAGCCGGTCAAAGGTAGAAGTGACTACGCATAGGACGACAAGGGAAAAGAATAAAAAAAGTTCCGCTCCGATCAGGGCCATTACGCAACAGGGGGGAAGGACGCGCCGGTCGCATCAAAACCAACAAGTGAAGCAACCAAACAACCATGATCAAACCTAAAAAAGAGACTGGAATAAAAAAGAAAGCCAGGCCAGACGGAAAAAACCATCTGAGAAGAAAACAAAAAGAGGAGAAATGTTCTTCTAAGAGGGGAGATATGTGTATTAAGAGAGCTACCCAATAGCAACACGGGAGCTCATAGGGGGCCTAAGTTTCAGGGGGAGGAACCTGCGAAGACCGCGCAAACTGTGGGAGCTACCGGGCACTGCGAGCGCAAAGGGACTCAAAATAAAACGCACTAGCCAAATCACGAGATGGAAGCGGGAGCGGTGCAAAAAAAACCTGAGACGTTTTCATGGAAAAGAGATCCCGGGTCATTTAATAAAAGTACTGACATAGCTTTATCTTCGAAATCATGACACAGGAGAGGAAGGGGGGCCTACGAAATCAAAGTCTAATGGAACACTCATTCTATCTGGGAGGGGAGATGTCCGAAGAAAATACGATTGCAAGAGCCGTCTCTTGGGCAACGTGAAGAGGAAAAAAAAATAGAACACGGAGCTCGTCAAAAAGACAATTCGCATTGACTGATCAGTGGAAGGGAAGCCAAAGGGATCAAATAGAAATTAAGGGGCATTCACTGTAGCGGGAAGAAAAAGAAACGGGAAAAGAAGCGAAATAATTTCAGGCACAGAGATCGGAGTCGTGAACAGCATGTTAGGTCAGCCCAGATATTGAATTGGAAAGCGTAACTCGGGAAAAGAACATTGGGGAGACGATGGAGGAGGGGGGTACAGACAAAGATTTCGAACTCATGCCCCCGCGAAAAAGTTTACGGAATTTGGACGACTGTGAGCAATACGGTAAAACATCAAGGAGACTAAAATTCCGTTCCATTTCCTTCCGGAAAGGGGAACTCCAGCCGAGTTCTATTTCAAAAAAAAAAGGACAACGAGAATGCGGGAAAAAAGAGGGGAGAGCTTAGGGGGACCGGGAAAGGGAAGGCACCGCGTCAATAGCGTCGACTGTTCAGACAGTGTGAGGAGCTCGATGGAACTTCCGCAGGGGAAAATATCTCCCCGGCCACGAGTAACGGAGGGGTCCGACATCTCAGAAATCGGGTTGGGGTGGAACCAAGGGTTGAAGGGGGAATAGCGCAACCACATCAAATATCGTTTCTCCACAGTCACTTGCGAAGCCGAACGCCCATCGTTGTAAAGGGGGGGGAAAAACTGGACTCAAAGACTGGAACTTGAAAAATTAGCTCAGGGCGAACGGGAAAAAATAGCAAGGGGCTCACACGGCGAAAAAGACTTCGGCATCAACAAAAGCTGGGTGCACGGTTCGATGCCAGAAAAAGACGTACAGAGCTAACTGAAAAAATTTCTAGAAAGAGCGTGAAGAGAGGGATCTACTCGGGAGGAAACAGGAAAAGGGAAGAACCTCCCTGAATAAAACCATCAATTAAGGCGCTTAGAAGGGAACTTGTAAAGCCAGTGTGAGATCACCCTATAACTATCGGTTTGAAGGCATTTTAGAAAAGGAATGCAAACGGTTAAAACCAACGTTTTCACGGATGAGGTATAAGACTGCATAAAGGGAAACTCTCGAAGAAAGGAGGTAAAACTACTGTGACACTCCACTTCGTCAGGTAGGCCGAAGAAACACCGTGCAATCACTCAATCAGAGGGCAAGCCGGAGATGATGTTGACTGTAAACCAGGGTCGGCCTTCAAGTACGTGATCCCAGGGGCGAAAAAGGAATCTAGGAGAAAACCAAGCACAGCAGTTAACCGGTGCCTTGTGACAAAGATAAAAACACTGGGCAGAAAAAAAAAAGGGGGAGGGGCGCCGTCCAGTATAATAACACGACTCCCGTACGCCGCAATCCCAATACGTCCCCAGAAAGTTCACAAACGTGGGCAAAAAGGGCGAGGGATTCGTGGTGTGGGAAAGATCTCGACAGGGGAAAGAAGTCAGGAAAGAAAGGTAAAAATGTCACCTGAAGTTGTGT
>Ga0179593_1684563_pt1 | contig 19071 bp, 26 predicted proteins | sample CZODoug2_1_08_16_FD_185931 | JGI IMG/M metagenome (GOLD analysis project Ga0179593, IMG submission 185931) | Vadose zone soil fungal communities from Angelo Coast Range Reserve, California, USA - CZODoug2_1_08_16fungal (PacBio error correction) | ecosystem: Environmental > Terrestrial > Soil >...
CAGAAAAAACAATAACCTCAAAGCCTTTGTCGCGCACAAGTTCAAAGGTCATGGAAGAAAGAAAAGGTCAGGACAAAAAAAGTACAGCCGAAAAAATGTAGTAAAAAGAGGGGGAGAGAAAGGGTTCCATAAATTCTTGTCCTCGAGACACGTTCCATTCCGAACGAGGAAAGCTCATCAAGTTCGGAGAACAACCTGGAAAGGGGGACACGGTAAACAGCAAAAAGGGAAAGGGGACCTAATAGGAGTTTTTGGGCTTCTATAGGGAAGAGTATAAATTTGTTTCCAAGGATGCTAAGCTACGGACGGCGGTGAAATGAGAAAAAGGACGGAAAAAAGGGTCTTTTAAGGTGATCAAAGAGGCCCTTGCCCCGCATCCCCGGATCTAAACTCTAGGGGGACATGCAATACCCTAGAAAAAAAAAATAACGCGAAAGGGAGGGGCGGGAATGACATAAGCACTTTTGAGAAAAAAAGACAGCTATTTACAGGTCCTCTTCGATCTCTGGGGGTGGCAGTGAAAAAGGGAAAAAAAGTTAAATCAGGAGAAGCGGTTAAGGTGGGCCGTTGGGCAAAACTGGCTGGTGTACGGGAAACAAGGTGTGCGGGGTTTAAAACCATTTCGCTGCTGGGGGCAATTTTAAAAGAAGCCAAAAAGGCCACTTCACAAAAACAATGAGGATGAGGTGGTGCCTCTGGGGACCGGCTTCTACTGGAAACGGTATGAACGAGTCAGAGGGATTCGTTCGAGAAGGTTCCGTTTGGGGTTTCTTCCTCCGGTGAGGGTTTTAGAAAGCGGAATTTCGTTGAAAGGAGGACACGCGGTAGAAAATTGGATTTGCTGTTCGTGGAATCCACATTCCAGGCTGGGAATGATTCGGAAGGTAAGGGTCTCTGGGAGACGGATTTAGCATGTTTTCCGGGAAATAGATGTCGGCGATCAAAAGGCGGGGGATGAGAAGGGACTTGGGAGAGGCTATAAACTTGGAAAAAAAGGGTCGGCTCGGCTATGAAACCCCAAAGAGCTTACTCACATAGTTACTTGAAGGGACTTCGTGTATATAACCGGAGGGGGGGTTGCGTGGAATGGGTTCTATTGCAGCGGATGGAGGGTCGTCGGGGGCTATAAGTCTGAGGCAAACAAGAGGTTTGGGAGAAAGGCTTCTAAAATGGGATTTCGTTTACTTCGCGTATCGGCAAGGGGTAGGACGGGGGAAGGGGGGAACCTCCAGAAAGAAGGTGTTGGAAGGAAAAGGCACAGGCCGGTACCTCATTAGAAGAGACGAATACTGGAAGGGGTTCTAGGAATCTGAAGGGAGGACGTGCTGCGGGCTTGGAGTTCGACATGTAGGGAGGCGGAAGCAGGAAAGACCTGCGGGAAGGACAGCGGGCAAAAAAAAAAGCGTTAAGGGACCTTCGTGCCGGGGATCAAAAAGGGATAAGGGGGGAGGCGGGAGGTAAAAAGCCCTGTGAGGTAGGGCGAGGAAAAGGTTTTGGATCCGCAGAATTTCCGACAGTTCTAGCGGCCCCTTGCGATAGCCGGCCTGCAAACGAGAGAAAAACAGCGATTCAGAAGGGGACGTCCGAAAGAAGGGGACTAGGGCACAATGCTCGTAACGAGGCTGCAGCGCCCGCGCTAGGGCTGAAACGCTGGAGAAAGGGGGGGGGCAACTAAAAAAAGGAGGGACGAGAAAGTGAAAGCGGCCACGACGTTTCAGCTCGTTGTCACGCCTGTGAGAAGAAAATGAAGGGGCGCTCGACGTCTGTAGCGTCCCAGGAGACCGAGCAGAGGAAGGAGGGAATGAGGTTGAATGTTTGTCCGGTCAACCGGGGACTGGGGTTGGGGAGGGGATACGGCGATCCAGGCCCAGACGGCAGGACGTTCGCGAATCGGAGTCTAGCAATGCTAGTCAGGACGGCAAGGAAAAAGAGGCTTCGGAAAACAGAAAAAGTCTTCAGAAGGGGGGGGGAAGGGGGCAATCGAATTTCGACTGGGGCAGGGTCGGGGGATAACTGGCATAGATCTCCACCCGGGAGAAAAAGTTAGAAAGAGGTTTGACGTACCTTCTAGTGTCCGTGTTTAAGGGAAAGCTCCAAATTTACAGGTGCGCAAACAAACACCGGTGTTCCTGTCAGTCCCTTGGGACTGAGGGTGAGAAGTTGACTTGAGATAAACATAAAAACACTACCTAAACTCCGACCTTCTCATAAAATTCACAGGAAGAAAAAAATCACCTTTCCGAATCGAAGGAGAATCCTTGAGAAGAAAAATTGATTTGGAGAAAGGATTGGCTTCTGGAGGACTTTTTGAAAGAGGAGAACTCTTTCCGTGGAGATAAAGGGGACAAGGGAATGCGTCAAAAGGAAGAAATCAAAAACGTCTATAGCTCCATTTCGAATTGGGGGGGCTTCTTAGGGCGGGAAGCTGGGAATTCTTTCTTCGGGGTACCCTTAGTCGCAGGGTCAGTATGTAAAGGGTTTGTTCTTTGGGATATCTTTCATTTCTTTTTCGTTGGCTAGGCTCATAGATAACAAAAGAGTTCGCGGGGCCGGCGGCGCATTCCGGCCGGTAAACTGGAAGGACGCGAAGTCTAAAAAGACACTTCTGAACATTTCATTCCATCTGGCCTTCTTGGCATTAAGGTCATGAAGAGAAGAAGAGCCATAGAGAAAAATCGTGAAACAGTGGTACCGCATCCGGCAAAATTATGTCTTTAAGACGCTTGGGCAATGTGGCGGTGGGGGGGAAGGAGAACCAATAAAATAGGACAAAAGTGACGGAATCTTTAAGAAAAGCGTTCCGAAAAGGAAATTGGCGGGGGGGAAAGGGGGGCGTGTTTATCGTAGCGCACAGCCTCATCAACAACCCCACCTAGAGGGGAAATGTTGAAAAGTTACATCGATCTTATCTCTCATAGAACCCCAGGGAAAACGGAAAAAACTACCTCACGAAGGCCAGGGTGATAGTCAGAGGCTGGCGGGATATTACGGGGTAAGGGGAGACACCGACGACACAGAGGCAGCCGGAAAACAGAAGAGGGCAGAACTGCGGTTGCAGTATGCGGCCGACAAGACACGGGCCAGGGGGGCGGTTTTGGAAAGGGTAGGCCGCAAGAGAAATCTGAATTGGCGACGGAACATTTAATGCGCCGGCCAGTGGAGTGGGGAAAGTTTCCAGAAAAAAAACGGGTAAGGGTACGAATGCTGGAGGATCGGCCCACCGGGGACCGGCGGCACTGGCGAGAAGCGAAGAAAATCGATGAGAGAAGAAAGACGAAATACTGAAGATGCGCACCGAGAGAACGACATGTCCGAGACCCTATCAAGAATCCCGCGGGAGAGGGCAAACGGACAGACAATAAGGTGATAGCCGTGAGCTTGGGGGGCTGGCTGCAAAAGAACGAATCCGCGAGGGAAATGGCCGATAGAAGCACCGGGAATGTCTAGGAGGAAAAAAAGGCTGAGAGACCATTGGGGAAGGGAAAGTGGAGGAGGAGTCAGGGTCTAGGAAATCATCCGAGTTATTGGCAAAGGTAGGTGGGGAGGGATATAGGGGGGAGGTGAGGGGGAGGAAAAGTTGGTTATAACTGGTGGCATAAAGCCTTGAGCAAAATGCTCAATTGGAAAGGAGGCACCGTAAGACACGCTGTTGAAAAAGAGGGGACAAAGGGTTGGGAAAGATAATATCCCATAAACTGTATCCCAATCAAAAGATACCCACCTCCTAATGCAAGCATAGTAAGGGAGGGATAAGTGGAGCAGGCCTCGACCACCGCTGGAAGTAGAACGGGCTTATCTTTCCTTGGGCGACGACTTTCAATACTGCATTAACAAGCTTTCAAAAGAAACTGGTAGGAGGACAATCCGCCGGGCCCTGAAGAGGAGGTAGGGGGGAGACAGAGCATCTTCACACTGCCAAAAACCTAAAGGGCAGGGGGACTGAACGGCCAAGAATCGTCCCCTCGGGGCACAGAAATTAGGGCCTCCTGGACGCTACAGGATTACTCAATCTGAGGCTGAATTTGGGAGCTTCTCACCTTCTTGGCCAACAGTGGTAGAACAACCGATTAGATCAGGCGAAAGCGGAGTTTCTTGCAGTCTACAAAAACTTCTGGGGGGGGAGAAAATAGAAGAGTCAGGGGGGGAAGCCGTAGTTCAACGCATCATTTTGGTGTATTACACAAGGGGAATCGGAAAGGGCCCTTCCGGGGAAGTCGCGGCGAGTCGTGTTTCAAGGCTTGGGCCACAGGGGAAAAAAAAGTCCAGGGAGACGAACACAAAAGGAACTCGTGCGAAACTAAAAAGGGAGGAGCAACTGATTTCCTTCACAATCGAGGGGCATATAAAAAAGGGTTTATTCAATGATCGAACGTGGGGCTAACAGGTTGTGGGATGGCCCTCTCGGAGTCCTAACCACAGCACTGAAAGGGAAAGCAGGGAGAAGGACCTAAACATGGAAGAGCCATGAACTCCGGCGTATTCGGAATGAACCATCGTAAAAAAGGCAGTAGGGGAAACGATTGTAATGGGAAAAAAGTGACGACGAAATCTTCGCGTCCTCCGCCTCTGATCAGAACCTAGCCGCGGACGAAAGGAGAGAGTGGGGGGACGCGGACCCCCAGGTTGCGGCAACCTCATCGGGAAGAAAACTAGGGGGAAAAAAAATCAAAAAAAAGTCATAAAGGGGAGGCGGACTGCATAATAAGAGCCTAAGAGCTAACAAAGGAACACGGGACAGGGAAGCATAAACCCCTCCAATTCATTTAACGAACTCATGTTGGGGGGGGGCTTGGTATTGGGGTCCCCAGGAAGGAAGGGACAAAAGTGTTCCAAAAAAAGCCTGAGAGCAGTCGTATCAAGCCTCGGTAACGAAAAGCCCTCAACTAGATCTAGGGAGAAGGAAACGAGGCTCAATGGAAAGGAAGCAGATGTGAAAGTAAATCACTGACTAATTGGACTTTGGGAAAGCCACTGACCCTAAAACAATCACAGATCCCTGGACGAAAAGAGAAGAAAAAGACAAATAACTTGTGAGGACACCTCTGCCTCTATGACTCACACCGAAAACCATGGGGGAAAAAAAAGGGAAAATAACAATGTTGCGTTCCGAAAGTGAAAAGACGTTTCACAATCGGAAAAAAAGAGAGCCGCTTTCGTTGCCCGGGGGATGAAGGGAATGGGAAGGCCAGGAAAACGAGACGCCCCCGGTTTCGGAACAACCAGGCAGGGCGAGAACAAAAAGGACCGACATCGCTGCTCCTGTAAGCTGGGGGGGAGGGATCAGGGAAAAGGCAAAATAAAAAGAGGAACAAAGGGGCCTGCGTCAAAGGAGGAAGGAAAAGGGCTGGAGATCGGAAAACTTCTGGTCTTCTGGCGCGCAAGTGTATTTTTAAAAAGGGGGCAAAAGGACTACGAAAAGAAGATCCAAAAAAGGGGTGAAGGGGTCTTTCAGGTAAAAAAAGGACTGTTCTGGGAAAGACAAAGAGTAAAAGGGGAACATCTATGGAAAGACATCGCTTAGGTCAGGGAGCACGCGAGTACTAGCAGCCGGGAGCCCATCTACTACTTTCTCAGGCGCTCCTTATGGGAGCCAAAAACCAAAATTGAGGGGGGAAAGCCGGGGCGAAGGCAGTAGGGGACAACGAACCCAGGTTTTACAAGGACTTCAGGGTTCTGCATGGAACGGAGGCACAACGATGGAAGCGCGTTTCTCGGGTCTGAAGGGGGGGGGGGGATCGAAGAAGGGATTGAGCGGGGAGAGGCAGTAACATGGGGGGTCACGATGTTGGGGAAAGATTTGGAGCATGGACAAAAAAGGAAATGGAATGGCGGTTGGGATCTCTCTAAAACAACAACAAAATTATGATGTAGGGCAGGCCTAAGAAAAGAACTTCAATACCTTTTGGCTCTCGTTTCTGAAAATCGAACATAAAGGAAATTGGAAAAAAGGAAGCCACGTATCACCTCCATGGCAGGAGAAAGAAGAAAGAGGAGAAGCTTTTCCATCGGGTTATTAGAGGGAGCACGTTCCATGACGACTCGACGCTCAGCAAAAAGGGGGCGGGCACATGTTAGGGGACATGGGTGAACCACCACTTACCAAGGGAATTAAAAAGGGACGGGAAGGGGGGATGGTTCTTCTAGAAGAAGAAGGGGAAATTCGGCGGTCTCAAGGGGCGGCTAGTAAGGCCGAAGCGGGTTTAAAGGAAAGTCCGAAGGGGGGACTGGAAAAGAGATAAGGATTTTAAAGGGAAAGGACAGAGGTGTGGCCTCTGAAAGAACAGTCCTTGGCCCGAAACAGATCGAAAGGAGGGTAGAAAAAGAACCGATACGGAACACTCAGCGCAGACGACTGGACAGGGAAGGATAAGGACTGGTGAATCACTCATCTATTGGACAGGTCCGCTTCGGATCATCTGTTTGGACTTTAGAAAAGGAAAGCTACCACAACGAACCAGGGGGGGAGTAGAGGGGGGGGGGGGCCGGTTTTCCGTCTCTTGGTAGGGTGTTCCGGTCGAGGGCAACTGGATAAGTGTTGAGCCGAGTTCTACATCAACGGCAACGACCTCCAATAGGGAGGAGGTTCGAAAGACTGGCACGAAAAGGAGGGGCAGGGGGAATTATTGGAATGGCATTGTTGGAATTGGGCGGGAAAAAGTCAGTAACCAATTGATTGAAGGGGAGAGGGGGACAGGAAACACCTGTGTCTAAGTGTGGTGGGGGGGTAGTGGAGTGCGTGGACTACCATGACATTTCTCAATTGAAGGCTAGCGGCCGAACTGTGTCCTGGCTACTTTTCAGAGGTTTCCCTGATTGGTTAAAGCTGGGGGGTCAGGTAAATAGATCGGATCAGAGGAGAACGTATGAGGACTTCTTCGAATGGGGAGAAGAGGGGAACACGTTGGGGGGCTGAGGGTCAAGTACCCACAGCTCCGGAACTAAAAAGGGTGTCGTTGAAAAAAGTCCAGAAGAAGGGGAGGAAGGGTACCGGTTGCAGGGAAAACAGTGCATTGTGTAAATGCACTGCGCAGTCGTCAAAGATACCTTTAAAAAAAAAGTTTCGAGTGGTCAAAGAGGAGAAGGTGAAGGAAAACGGTGTATGTCGGGGAGTTTTACTTCTGAGGATCGGAACGGGAGATTTGGGGGAGACCATGGGAGGACGAAAGTCTGGGGGGGGTAGGGGATTAAAATTAAGGTGGGAAGACGTGAAAGAGGAAAGGACACGGTGCTGAAATAGACCTGGGCATAACAGCTCCTGGCGGGGCTAGTTCTAGGGGGTGGAATGTTCTTTAAATTTCCGGCTGATCCCGGGTCTTAACAGAAGAAGGTCGGAACAGCGGGGTGGGGGGAAAAGAACGTCATGCCTTGGACGCCACCAAGTTCGATTTCCACTGTCAGCCTTTGAAAAAAAAAGTAGACGATGCAAGAGGGGTGGGGGGCGAGACTAAAGTTCCCGGGAGATCGGCATGGAGGAAGCCGTACAGGGGAAAAAATCGCGGAATAGGAAAAAGAAGGAAAAAATGACTAGTAAGGGGCCTCTCAGAATCCGATGGGAAAAACATTGTAGTCGCCACAACGGGGGTAAAGATTGCCGTAAGCTCGCTGACGGCTTAAACCGCTGAAAGGGTCGGCTGGAAAGAGCGTAATTCGGGGGGAAAAGGGTGGAAGCCGTGGCCGTTCAGCAGGGTTTCAGCAGGGGGGGGGAGAAAACATGACGGGGAAGTGGAGGCAAAAAAGGGGGCGGGGAAAGCCGCCGAGACTTTCCTTTTTGCTAAGGAGAAGAGAGCATTGACTTGCCATGGTTGGAAAAAAGGGGAGGCGGTTTGGGGGGGGACCGTGCGGTGCCGTAGAGGGAATCCCAAAAAGGGATAGAAGACGGCGGAGAGCAATTCCTGCGTCGTCGTTTGGAAAGACCTTGAACCTGATGAAGGGGGAAATCAGCCAGCGGAGAAGCCAGAAAAGAAGCCAGTTCGCTTACAGGGCAGGTGGATTCTCTCGCTGGAAAAGGATCAGAAAAGGAAAGTGCGCGGAGTGGGGACGTGCATTAAAGGGAGAAGGGGGGGGCGGGGAAAGTTAGCCGGAAAAGGTCCGGGGGGGATTCGGAAAAACACTCTTGGGGGGTACGTGAAAAAGGGGGGAGAAACTGGAGCAGGGGGTCTGCCCGGAAAAAAAGAAAAAAGGAAGTTTCAAAGGGAAAAACAAACCCTAACTCGAACCTTCAACAGGAAGATCGATCAAGCCACTGCCAGAAAAGCGACAAGGTCCCGATATAGAAAAAGGGTCCTACTCTCATTTCCAATTGGCTTTGTCGAAAAGGCATCAAGGGGGAGATAGACTGTGTGGGAGGATTTAATGGGGAGATAATCTCCAGGGCGGAAATTTCGGAAGCAGACCGTCAAAACAAGAAGGAGATAATAAAGTGGAAGAGGGGCTGTCGGGGAGGGGCCCATCGCTGATGAATTAGCTGTCCAGGTACTATAGACCAAAAAAGGGTGGCCGGGGTGAAGGTGTTTTGTAGGGAAGGGGGGTTCTTTGAAGGGGATTCGCAAGTATCCAAGGAGAACTTGAAAAGGACTGTGCAAGAGGACTCTCCGGAAGAGATAAGCTAGCACTTGGAAAGTAAGGAGACCGGGTCATCAATCGTGAAGGTATGCATTCGCAGGGTAGCGCGAAAGCCGAGAATCTGGCAAGAGGCAAAGGTCCCAGGAGGCGAAGGAGAAGGCAACCGCAGAGCAGCTGGCACTCTTTGGGGGTCAAATCTCGGCAGATGGCGTTGAGGGGGGGGTAAAAGGGAACACGACAGCTTCGTAATCTGAAACTCTTGAATCGTGAAAGAAGTAGGTAGTTTAAAACGTCGTATAAAGGGGGGGAAGGACGAGGGGAGAAAAATAAGAGAGTCTCGCAACGGAGGAGGGGGGAAGAGATAGAGATTGCTCTCTGAGACCCAGAAGAAAAGGGGGAAGCCAAGGAGGGGAAGAGGGAAGTGAGAAGGTGGAAAAAGAATTGCGAAATAATTAGAGGGGAACGTGCATGACCAAAAAGGAAAAGCCATGCGAGAGGGGATCTTGAAACTAAGGGGAAGCAGCCTGATCCGGGGGGGGACAAAAGTGAATTCATACTCACGGAGGTACTATTCCTATTGGGAATGGTAAAAGAGAGGGATCGGCTGGAGATCTAAAAGTAAGGGAAAAGATCCGAGTTTAAGGGGGGTACGGGGGGGCAGAATTTCTTTCCTCAGGGTCAAGATCGGGGAGAGAAGGCGTAGGGAGGAGCGAAAAGGGGACATGAGTTCCTGACCTTAATAATCGAAAAGAACCAGGGAAAGAAGGCTCTGACCAGAAAAACGATTGCCTGGCGATGGCGAGGGGCAAAGACTTCAAGCATAGAAAAATTAAACTGAGAATCCGAAGCCAAGGCTACGGGAATAGATCCGCCTTGAATTCGCTGGGGCTGACCGAAGCCGCTAGGAGAAAAGGAGTAGTAACCTGGGGCGATCTTTCGAAGGGGGGTCCAAAGGAGAGCGAAAGGGGACGGCGGTAAAAAAGGCATTGGAGGATCGTCTTCAGAAAGGTCTAAGATCGCAAAAGGAAAGCGGAGGGGGAACGCGGCTAAAGGGATATTTAAAGGGGGATGATCAGGTTCATAGGGAAAAGCTGGGGTGTGGGTCAAAGGTTGGGATAACTGTGTAGATAAGCGGACTGCTCCCTTATGAACTTGACTTAAATTACAAAAAAAGAGGTTTGCGAAAGCGCGGCTCAGGTGTGGGTCCTTCGGAAAATTATCCCCCCACTGAGTCCCAGAAGAGACCAAAACTCAAGCCTGAAAAATGTAGGAGGGACCGGGGATTAGCACCTCGACTTCACACGCAGTTTAAGGAAATGTGAGATTCCCGGGAGGGGGGGAAGGGAACGGGTCAGCCTACGGTTCAAAGATGACATTCAGTGCTCAGACTCCTATGCGCCTCTACAGTGACGTTGCAGGATTGATAAGGGGAGAGGGCACAGAGGGGGCAGAACCCGGACCCCGAAAAAAATTCCGTCAGCGATTCGAGCCTCGAAAAAAACGGAAAAAAATTCCTTCCGACGTTGAAGAGAGGAAAATTACAAGCTCAAGAGCTGCTCGTCAAGAGAGGATGAGATGGGGAAAATATCTGAACCGGAAAGTCTATAATTTCTAGAATCACTTTCTTGGCAGTGCTAAAAACGTCATCTTCATACCGCGAACTGACTAGGGGTAGGCGCAGCCTTCAGTTCAAGAGAGGGGGCGATTCAAATTTCAAAGAACGGAGCGGATTTAGGGAAGGCACTTCGGCGCGTGGGGAAGGGCGTTGCAAGGCTAGAGAAAAGGCACGCTCGAAAGATGCGATCAAACCACCAAACAAGGAGGGCCGGCACAATTAGGGTTCCCGCGAGTTAGCCCATCGACATGGGGGGATCAATGATAACTGGGGTTGCTAAGTTGAGGGGGGCCCCCGGACGACGACGAAACAAAAGATAATCACACCTGCTGGAGAATGAGAAAGGGGAATAAAAAAAAAAAAAAAAAAAAAAAAAAAAAAAAAAAAAAAGGAGAAAAAAAAAAAAAAAAAAAGGAAAGCCAAAAAAAAAAAAAAAGAAAAAGAGAAAGGAGAAAGGAAAGAAAAAAAAAAGAAAAAAAAAAAGAAAACAAAAAGGGGAAAAGCAAAAAAATCCCTCGGAAACTCCGTCAGAGGACACCACGACACTAGAGACATAGGCCCTGTAGGGTTTAAAGGTCCTTCCCCCATCCACTCACACCAAGGATCCAGCCGATATAGACAACCGGGCGGCCGATCAGATTCAACGATAAAAGCCAATGTTGGAAAAAGAAAAGAGAGACAAAATTGAACAAGGCACACCCTCAGACAAATGTTCGCAACTGCCGACCGCGAGCTCATAGAAAAAGAGGCGAAGCACCACGTGCCCTACCCCTGATTAAGGGGGGAACTCCGAGAGGTTGAGGCCGTGTCAAAAATAGGGTGAAGAAGCGCACAGAACTGGGTCCGGCGAAGGAAGCAAAGGCGGGCCAGGGGTGGTATCACCGCCGGAAGAAAAAGCAAGGGTGTCGAGACCAGAAACACAGAGGCATCAATACGGTGGGGGGGGGGGGGGGGGGGCTCATGTCCACATCAGAAAATGTGCACCCATTGAGTAAGGATGCCTCCATAGGGGGCCAACAACACGAAATCCAAGAGAATAATCCTCCTAGTGAATAAAGAGGAAAAAACCAAGAACTTGTGGGACAGAGAACCTCTGCTGGCCTGCGACACTACGGAACACTAGGGAGGGGAGAGAGAAATCTATGGCAAAACTGCGGAATCCTGTCAGCAGCCGTTTCATGCAACGGGCCTCGCCAAGTGGGGAGTCTGTGCAGGTGCTGAGAAGCTTGCAGCCGAAGGCACAGCCGCCCAAGGAAAAGGTCCGGAAAAAGTGGAACCAAAGGCCAACCAGCGGGGAGCAAAGAGTAACTGGGTCGGAATCTCCAGAAAAATCTAAGGGAGGAAAGAAGAGGGCTTGAAGTAAACGTTTCCTGGTTCTTCTCAGGAAGGACTTCAGATGTCTTGGATGTGGCAACAGCGTCGCAGTACGAGGGCCAAAAGGGAATACAGGAGAGGTGTTCGATCCTTGCGGGGGCCAGGAAAAGGGTCAGTGAAAGAACACAGTTCGGCAGGAAGTAACTAGAATGGAAGGGGTGAAGCCAGAGGGGAGCGAGAGTGAGTTCAACAGGAAAGCCGTACCTATCCACATTGAGAAAAATCCGAGAGGGGGAGGAAGTTCCCTAACCTGTGAAGAAAAAGTCCAGTTCTTGAAACTTCATCCCGGAAAGGCTGGTCAAGTGGGGTCATTTGACAATAGGGGTAACGGCATACGAAAGTGTTCACGGTTGACTTCCTCTGTAAAAGGTCCTTCAGGGGCACCTGGGGACATTTTGCTGTGCGGGGACCAATGGAGCGGGCTGGGGGTCTGAATGGCTGCATCGATTATCGGGGCTTGGGTGATATCCTACAAATGAGAGCACCGTGTGCTCATCGCCTGTCGTTTTTCCCCTTGGTGGTCAGTTTCGCGGTTAGAGACAGGGGCGCGACAAAGGTCGTGGAACGGAGTTTGGAACATCTCTCTCAAAAGGGGGATTGAAAGAATATATGTAGAAAGCAACGAGAACTGAAAGCCTTTTGTCGAAAAATTTTCAAAGAGATCGCCATTAATTGGGAAGCAAGGTCGCGTCCCACGTTATAAATCCTCCGGGGAGGAAGTAAAAAAAAAACATAATAACTCAACAGGAGGGTTTTCCATCGGAGGTGGGTGGCCGCGAAAAAAGACTATTCTAAGCCTCATCACGTCGGGGGAGCACCTGGGGGAAGGGGGGTTCCATGTGGGGAAGAGTCAAGACTCCAAGAAATTCGTCCTTCAGTCCAGGGGAAAAACTGCTGGATAAGGATAGACTGAGGAGGGGTAATGGGGGATAGGGCTGGGGATAGGTAGTTCAAATCGGTCAGGGAAAATACCAGCGCGAAGGGAAACCGGATCCGGTCGATTTTTTGAAATTGGTGGAAAGATGTTTGTTCGCGTCTCAAGCCCATGAGAAACCTTGGGGGACATAAAAACTCGCTGGGGGGGGAAAGGGAGACTGTGGGGGAACATCACTTGAATCGCCAGACGACGAGTTGAACAGGAAGGCTACAGGCAACGTGATAAAGGCGGCCAGCGGAAGGAAAGTCGAGCTCTTTTTGGCGTCTGGATTAAGAGAGATCAACAGGGCAAGCTAGAAGGTTGGGGGGGGGACTTGTTGCAAACGCAGAGTTGGATGCAACCGGGAGAGGGGGCGTTGTCCTTGCACTGGAAAGGCTAGAAAAGAAACGAAAATGAAGGGTCCAGGGGGGGACGAGGGGGAAAAAACGGATGCATAGGGTACGCAGGTAGCCTAGGATGATTACGTTCATGGGAATTGGTGGGGGGGAGGACAATTTATCGAAAGTTGAAGTTTTCCGTTTTGAGAGGGCTTCAACGAGGAGGGGGGGTCTGGAGGAAGGCCTTGGGGAAGAATCCTGTGAGTCTGGCGGGGGAAGGACGGGATGGCTGAAGGGAATTTGAGAAAGGATTGAAAAGCAAGAGTGTTTCCTTTTAGAAGTAGATCGAGAGCAGACTGAGCTAAGGGGGAGAGGAAAAGTTTGTACGTGGGAGACTTTCGAAATTAACAAAATACTCTAAGGAACGCCACTATGTGGAGTCACAAGATTAGATTGAGAGGGGGTGGAGAAAGTGGGCCCTGTAGGGGGTTTCTATTCTAACCTCATTCGGCGGATGGCAAAAGGGAGAAGAGGGTTAGTCTTGGGCAAGGCATTTAAAGCTGCGGAAACCAAATATGGGGGGTTCGCTGGGTACTTCTAGGAGAGGGAAGGCTTGCTAGGGAGTTTAGAAGGACAAACTGGTAGTGCGGGAAGTGTTTGGCCGGGGGTAAAGGTTAGAACGCGAGAGGCTGAAGAGAGCTGGTGGCCTCGACGCGTCAAAAAGGGCTTGCAAGGAAAAAAGGGGGGGAAGGGGCCGGGCAATGTGAGTTGGGTGCGTCAAGCTGCCGGAAGCGCGCGTGCAAAGGGAAGAAATCGGTTAGAAGACCGTTCGATGCGGGACGCTCAACAAGAAGGGATATGTTCTTCACAGGTCGAGACCAAGTAAATGGGAGAAGGCAAGGCTTTGGGTGGGCATCCGCATAATTTGTACCACGGTTCCCGCAGACGCAACCTGGAGGAAAAGACCGAAAGAAGAAGAAAGCGCAATGGGGAACATACTAGGAAGGGGGGGGGGGGGGGGGACTCTCCTTCAGGAGAAACATTGGGCACACATATCGTGAACAAGGCTGACCCTGGCCTCTTAATTTCGTTAACCGCGTAAAAAGGGCTTGAGATCAAAATAAGAAATGGGCGAGACGGGGATGCCACGAGGGTCATCGGCTTCAAAGCACTTTGGTAACAGTGCATGCCGCCGGGGACCGTATGGAAGAGGGAAAAAGTAGCGGACATTCCCAAGCATTGGAATTTTGGCGAAGCGGGGGACGAGCTTCGTAAGAGTCAGGCATAGGGGGGTGGGCCGTAAAGTGCCGCTGCTCGGGGGGAAACTACCGTCACGAAAGACGGACAGTCGGCACGTGAGGCTGAAGGAAAGAGGGGCAAGCAGAAGGGCTGAGGGTTTTCCAGTATCAGCAGAAAAAGGGACAGCTCTCAAGGAAGATACAGGGGGGCATTGTTGGCGGTGCGGGGAAGGAGAGCCCATGTCCAGCCAGGGGTTCTTCAGGAGAGTTAGAATGATGAAGGGGGGGGCAGGATAGTAGAAAACCTGAAAATGCTTCGGGCGCACACTCTTTTGGAGGCCCGCAGTGCTGAAGGATCAGTTGGAAGGCAACGAGACTGTCGGAGAAGAAAAAGCAAAACCTTGGGACCGAACCCGAAATCGTCCCCCGGATAAACTCTCACGAGCAGCCAAACGGAATCAGCAGGAGGAAGTAGACTCAGAGAAGAAGTACTTTCCGAGGTGGTGGCGACCGCAGCAGGCTTTCTTCTCTAAAAGGTTTAAAGATGTACGCAAAAGGAGATCGTCAATAAAACTCGAAGCGGATTCGGAAAGCGAAAACCAAAGAACGGAGCTACCGGTATTTGTGCTGTTCGTCTCCTTGCAGCGGGATGACCCTTGAAGGAGGGATTCCCTGGGCTGGGGGTGAATCGGCGAGGGTGGGGGGGAAGGGGTCAAGCGGTAGTGCTTGTTGATCGATGAGAGGCCATGCACGACCAGGGGGCGGCCGGCCATCGAAGAGGAACACCGATCGAAGCGACCCGGCAGTGTGGGGGAGGGTGAGGGGTGGGGAAGGGGGGGGTTGAGGGGGTCGGGCAGGGATGGAGAGGGGAAGGAGGGCGGGGGGGGAGTGAGAAGAAAGGTAGGGGCAGGGGATGTTGGGAGGAGTAGGGAAGGGGGAGGTAGTCGAAAGGTTTAAGGGGTATGTATGGGTGGAAGGTAGCAGGCGGGGTTGGAGGGATTGGGGCGGGGAGGGGACAGGGATAGTGTATGAAGAAGAAGGGAGGTAAGGGAAGAGGAGGAGAAGTATGTAGGGGGAGGGAGGGGCAGGAGAGAAGAGGGAGTGTGGGAATGGGGTGGCGAATGGAAGATGTTTAGTGTAGGATAGGGAAAATGAAGGTGAGGCAGAGGGGGGGATTGGGGTAAGGAGGGAAGGGGGGGTAGGCGGAGAAAGGGGAGGGGAAGAAGGCAGGGAGGTGAGAGACAGAGCTAAGGTCGGAGGGACCGAGGGGGGGGGGTAGAGGGCAGGATTAGAAAGTGAGATGGCAATGTGAGGGAAGGAAGGAGAAAGATGGACTGAGGGATGGGGGGGGGGCGGTGGGATAAGGGAGTGCGAGATAGGCAGGAGTGGTGGGAGAAGGGGGTGGTGGGGGGGGGGACGGAGAGGAGGGTAGGACAGGATAGGAGAAGAAAATAGAAGGGGGAAGAAGGAGGGGGGGAGGGGAGGGGGTGTGAAAGAGGGAGGGGGGTAGTAACAGGGGAAAAGAAACGAGGGAGGGGAGCTGGGGAAGGAAAGAATTTGGGAGGGGGGAGGGGACGGGAGCGGGGGAAGACAGGAACGAGGAGAGAGGAGAGGGGGGAAGGGGAGGGGGAGGAAAGAGGGGAAATGAGGAAAAATGATGAGTGGAGAAGTTGGTGCCATCCTCCCAGAAGGTTCAGCCAACTAGGGGTGGAGGGGGCCAGTCCTTCGTCAATTTCTCCCTCGACATCCTTAGAAGGGGCTACCATAAGCACAAAAAAAAAGAGCAGTCATTGCGTCAACGACTCCCTTGGCCAAACCTCAGGATCATTTTCCCAGGGGGGGGGTGCAAGCTCGGCATTAGAATAGAGGGTGGGGGGGAAAGGGAAAACCAAGATAGACCACGCCGGGGGGCGGAATCTTCACTCTTGAAAGGAGGGACGCAGGGAAAAAATGGGGGGGGACGTCGTATCGGGAAAAAGGGGGTGTTTATCGAAGAATAGTCTCTGCCCCCCAAAACAACTTCTTATTAGGAAAAAAAAAAAGATTATTTACGCCTAAATAAAATCAGGGACCCTTCCGACCGGAGAAGAAAGAAGGGTTAGAACCAAGAAATGGATTAGCTTGGGCTTTCATTACACAAAAAGGGGCTACCACTAGGGGACGACTTGCCCCAAAAAAAAAAAGAGGGGGGAGGGACGGAAGCACGGGCCTGGACGAGTTGCCGAGGTGTTGCCGAGCGGTTATAGCAAAGAGGGGGGAGGGAGGGTCGACTGGAATACCGGAATGGCGATGGAAAGGAATCGGAAGCGGTCAAAAAGGGGGGTCGGAATCGTGAATGCTGGATGGCTGTCAAGAATTAACGGGGAAGGGGGGGCTGGGAAGAGGCAAAGACCGACGCTGAACGCTCTGACCCCCAAAAGCATCTCAAGATCGGAAATGCGAAGGAAGCCACTCCTCTTAAAAAAAAAATAAAAAGGAAAAGGGAGACCAAAAAAAAAACCTGGAAGGGTCGCCGTGCGCTTTTTTCTAATGGGCTTCTTACCCGAATCACGATATAGTGAAAGAGCGCCTGGCAAGCGGGTCGGAAACAGGACTAGCAATAAGGAAAAAGCCAGGGGGGGAAAGAAGCGTAAGAAAGATCGCCCAGCGGGCGTGATGGCCCGGAAAGATATGGGAAGTTAGGCAGGTTCGGGTTACGGGGTGACAAATTTGAGAAAGTGGGGTGGGGTTTGGGGGTGGGAGGGGGGGGGGGGGGGTTGTTGGTCTTTTTATTTGGGATGTTTCCTTTCTTGGGCGGTATTCCTCACTTCCCCCCTTGCTCCCGAAGGCCAAAAGAGGGTGGCCAGCTCAACGGGACAGTGTGTTCTCCAGGCACGAAATATCCAACAAAAAGAATCGAAAAAACAAAAAGGAAGGAAACTGTCTGGAAGGGGGCGACTCCTCACAGGGGTTGCAAATGAAAGGAAAAATTGAGGTGGGCTGTACGGCATCTCTTACTACTGGAGACTTTCTACGATCTTTCAAAAGGGAAACTCTTGCCAGCCGGTTCCCCTAAAAGGTGGGAAGAGAAGCTGAAGGCCAAAACCCTACGGCCTAATAAAACATTACAAGAGCGGTCTCGCAGTAAGAAAAAACAGAAAAGGAAAAAAGCCGGCACGCTAACTAAGGTTCGAGCCCTCAGCTGTCTCGGAATCAAGGAAAAAGGCTGGGGAAGAAAACAATCCCGGGATCAAGGCTCTGTCCCGCACCTTTCGGGAGGGCGGAAGATCGGGTCAAAAGTGCTTCCATAACAAGCTGCTTACTTCCAGTCAGTCTTGCAACGAGGTTGTTGGCGGGAAGGGGAAAGAAAAAAGGAAATTACGTCCCCATGCAAATCGCTGCCGAGTGGTTTTTCAAGCCGGCTAGAAAGCAAGGGGGCCCGCCTGCGGAAAGCTAGATCGCCAAAAAGAAGCAGGACCACACCGGTTCCTGGTTTACACTGCACAGAAAGGAAGAAAAAATAGAAAAATTGATGTTGGAGGAAGCCTAAAGGGCGGTGGGAAAAAGATTTTGGGGAGAGGAAACAAAGAAGGACGACGCCAGCAGTAACCACACCGACAGTCCCTTCCAAAGCACGAATTTTCCGGCCCGAGCAATCAAAGCAGAGCTAAAGTAAAAAAAAAGACGACCTAGTCATCATCAGTCATCGTACTGTTAGGAATTGGTAGACAAACACCGTGAGGAACCAGCTCGAAGACTCCTCCAGGATGCAGACACCTATCCGTTACCGCGCACTAGTGGACAAAGAAGAAAGAGAACCCAGCGGGTTAAACGGCACATCTAAATGGAATAGGGAAAACCCTGAAAACCGGTGGCAGTCAAGCCTAAGTGGGTGCGAGAAAAAGGGTCTAACAATGGGGAAACCAAGGCAGCAAAAACTCCTCGGGAGACGCCAAGAAAGGAATCCCGGCTGACCGGCCCGTAGTGGGGTCAGCCCTCATCTAAAAGTAACCAAGGGGGTTCCAAGAGGAAGTTCGGAAGGAGCGTACACGTTCTACGAAAGGAAAAAACGATAGGACGAAACCGAAAACACGAGGAGGTCAATCCGTCTCAAAGAGCGATCCATGTGCCGCGGGTCTCCGAATTAAAATGAACCCTTGATTGGAGGAAGAACTAACAGATAAAAGCAAACCCTCAAGAGTACAGAAAGAAAACAAACAGGGCAACTTTGGTCGGGAAACTCTCTTCTACAATTACTGACAGCCAAACGACAAGCCGCCAGGGAAGATCAGCAGGCCTCAGTCAACGTGCAGAAGAACTTTTTCATAAACCCTCGGCGAAAAAGAACCTCCCTAAAGGGAGTCTGTTGGGGGCCGGGCAGCTGTTGCAGAAAGGCCGAACCGAAGGGGGGGGGGCCGACAAAGAGCGCTGGCCAGGGCCCACCAATTACCACCGATCTGATCCGGATTAATGGCAGATCAAAGTCGAAAAAGAGAGGAAAGACATCAAAGGCCGTTAGGATAAGAACGTGCCTGAGTCGTTCTCATTAACCTGCCCGGGCGTCTTTCTCGACATTCTGGGAAAAAGAGTCGCAGGGGGGCCGGAGAAACTCGGCCATGTAATACCTATTTTAGAGAGACTTAGGGACCAATGGAAGCGTTCGGGGAACGGAGAAAGAAAAAGAACGGAAGGGGCTATTTGGAATTCCCGCTCCGGTCTCGGGGGTTTTTGGAACAACACGACGAGACCTTACCAGAGAAAGCCCGGAATAAGAGGGCAGTCTCTGAAGAAAGACCAAATGGACAGGAAGACGAAAAGGCTGGTACTGAGGACACTATTGGAGGGAAACCCGTTTTATCCCGCGGCGGGGGGAAAAAAGGGAACGGGCGAACGGCTCGCCGGACAAGGAAATGCGAATTTAGAGCGGGTGGAAACATATTATCAGGCGAAATAGGATACGGGGGGTCCGCGATGCTTTTACCAATTTGATTGGAGGATGGATTTGAAAAGACAAGGGGCGAAAGGAAATTTGAATTCATGTTTATTAGG
>Ga0179593_1527127_pt1 | contig 19070 bp, 25 predicted proteins | sample CZODoug2_1_08_16_FD_185931 | JGI IMG/M metagenome (GOLD analysis project Ga0179593, IMG submission 185931) | Vadose zone soil fungal communities from Angelo Coast Range Reserve, California, USA - CZODoug2_1_08_16fungal (PacBio error correction) | ecosystem: Environmental > Terrestrial > Soil >...
AATGGACGGAAAAACTTTCAACGAAAGTCATCCTGTCGAGGGGACTTGCACCCGGTCTCTCCCCATTTGAATGACGACAATTCAAATTATCCGACGGCCCACGTAAAAGAAAAAGACGCCGATCTTGGGGGGCCAATCCCCTTGGGGGGGGGGCGAATCTTAAACCCACCGCAACTGGTCATTGAGGGGGAAACGGCGTTTTGGTTTTTTTTTTTCCAGAAAAGCATCGCTCGGGGGGGGAACGGGTGATGCCACATGGGAAAGGTGAAGGGGCGGCCCAGGTCTGTTGGAGAACGCGCAAAAAAAAAAGAAAAAAAAAAGTGGCAACGGCCAACACGAAACGATACGGATTTGTTGCAAAGGAAATCGCGGGGGGGAAAGACAAAGGTTTGACGCAAGTTGTTGATCGGGGGTCGCGAATGTCAGAAGAGACTCACCGGGCGCGGCAACATCGATCTCAGAAACGGGAAGAAAACCATAAAAAAAAAAGGAGAGGGGGAAGGGATGAAAAAAACGCGAAACGGCTTGGGGGAAAAGAAAACGCCACGCAAATGGTTGGGGGGGGGGTCAAAAGATACTTTTTGTAGAAAAAGGACCGTGCCGGAAAAGGGTATGCAAGGGGTGGGGAGACGCAACAGCGCCCGCTTGGAAAAATGCCGGGTCGAAGGAGAAAGGCCTGTGGGGCTGGCTACGTTATCGGCGAAAGACCAAAGGCCACCCGGCCAAAAAAAGGGGAAGGGGATAAAAGGGAGAAGTCAGGGGAAAGGATGAAAATCAAAAGAAAGGTGACAGCGTCCTAAGGCCTGGCCGCCGTGAGAAATCTCCAACGGCAAGGGGGAGAACGAACAAACCACAGTGCTTCAATGAAAAAAAAAAGGAAGGGGGGGGAAAGAGGGTCCGGTGAAAAGACACACAGCAGAAAGGGCCGTAAAAAACCTGGAGCGGGGGTAGTAGCGCCCGTCGTGGAGGGAAGGGGGCAACGCGGCGGAAAGGGGGAGAAAGCAGGCAAGAAAGAGGGATCGAGCTGGAAAGGGCCCTGCAATGAAGGGAGTGGGAGGCCCAACATCCCCGAGCCGCCGAAACAAATGGTGGGGAGGGTCTTCACATGCCTTCAAGACCCCCCCCCAGAAAAAAAAGAGGATTTGGTCGTGGAGGGGCTCGCCATCATTCCCCTAGGGGGAAGGGGGATGGCGCGTCGCTAAAAAGATCATATAGGGTTGTTCCGCTAATTAGGGAACTGGCCGGGTGGGAGGGGGGGGGGGGAGACTTCATGGCGAGGGGCACATGGGCCGGTGGGGGACGGAGCCGTGTGGGAACTCAACCCGATTTTCCCGAAACAAAGGAAGTAAGGGGAAGAGAGAAAAGGAAAAGGGTTCGGACGCGCCGCTGGTCGCCGGCAAGGCGGTGAAGGCCTTGGGGCAAAGGGATATCCTTTTTCAAGGGACCAGGCAATCCTCGGGGCGAATGAAATCCGCAAAAAAAGAGGGGAGAAAATATGAAGGTGTTCGATGTAAAACGAAGATCCGCATGGTGATCGGCTGCACCCATAGCGGATTGGGGGCCATTCGGCCACATGAAGGAAGGGCGCACAAAAAAAACCCAGCTATCCGACGCGTCAAAGAAATTTGAACCCCGTGGCGTTGAAGCCGCGGAAAGTTGATCCGACCCATGAAGCAGAGAAAAAGAAGGGACGAGGGGAGGGGGAAAAAGCCTAAAAGCCCAGGCGCCCCTCATCAAGACGACAAGACCGGCGGTCTAAGGGAAAAAAAAACATCTTATCCACTAGCACCAGAACACCAGGGGGGGGGAAGAAAAGGGGTGAGGAGGCAGAGACGCCGAAAAAACAACAAGGCCGGTTCGGCGCTGGGTGGAATCAAAGGGGTTTAAAGGGCGGCGTGAAAGAACCATAGGCCGAAATCAAACCGATGCGTCCACCCCCACCCTGAAAGAAACAAAGAAAAACAAACGGGGGGGGAGTGAAAATAAGAGATAATCGTGGTTGATTCTTCATCAAGTGAACCCGGGTAAGAAAACCGCACCAATGAAAAAAGGGCAACGACCAGGGGACAAGCCCGCCCCGGGATGTTGGCGGGAAGGCGGAGCCGCACAAGGAGCCCTTCAACCGGCAACAAGGGGGGTTTTCTGGTGGCGAAGGGGGATGAAGAGGGAAAAAAGGAGACGCCGGAAGGGGGGGAGGGGAGTGGAAAGGAACGGCCCTGCCGGTGTGGATGTTCGTCCGGTGCTCGCGAATGAATTGGCGTTTTCCCGGATTCCGACAGAAAACGCAAAACAGGGGGGGAAGAAAAGGGCGGAAAAAAAAGAAAAGGGGGGGGAGAAGGGGGGGGGGGTGCGCCACGGACACATCGAAAAGGGGGCCATGTTGTGAGGAATGGACTTGCTCAATCCGAGGGTGCAGCTCGATCAAAGAAGCCGGATTCGGCATCAAAGCTGAATAGCCGGGTGCAAAGAGCAGGAATCAGAGAGAGCGGAAATTCCTGGGAAAAGGAAAAAGCTAGCCTTTGCAAATTAACATCCGCCCGCAGCCGCCCCGAGGAGGCCCGACCACTAAGCCTTGAAAAAAGCCTGGGGTCGGGGGGGGGGAAAAAAGGACGGGTGGGGGTCCTACCCAGCCGGTTGAAAAAAATACATCCGGCAATGGGGAACCTCGCCACAAAAACAAAAAAAAAATGGAAAAAAAAAAAAACTGAAAAAGGGGGGGGGAACCCAAAGAACGAGAACCCCTTCGCGAACGATAGGGACAGAACGCCCCAAAAAACGCCTTCAATCGAAACGCCTGGCGCGAAACCGACAAAACCATCGAAAATGGGCGGAGGGGGGAGGGTGAAGAAAAAGAACTGCAACCATTTGTTTGAGGCATGGTCCCGTAAGCAAAAAGGCCTTAAGACGCTGACGCAGACAGCCAGGGGCAACGTATGCGATTCAAAAGAAAAAAGAAAAAGAAAAGACCAGAGGGAAGAAGGGGAAACGCGGGTGTCCAGGCCCCGTGAAGGTGCACAACGACAAGTTTGAACGTCACTCATGAAGAGAATGGGGCCCGGGGCAAAAGGAGAAAAGAGGCAGACAGGACTCTGGATGAAAAAAGTTCATCCTTCCCCTGGCAGGACTTCCATCGGGAACGCCCAGCAGAACGTGGCCCCGGCCGTTCCTTGCATGTTCCGCCCGGCAGAGAAACAGGGAGAAGAACCAGGCCCAAGAAACGCCGACATGCAGGACCCGGGCCCACGAAAAAAACCACTATGGTTGAAGAACACGCCGCACGGCTTCCATGGCGGAGAACGTAGACGACAACAAGGACGTTCGAACGGGTTGCGGAGTGTGGTGGGACCACCTGATTTCTAGGGGAAAAACCGGGGTTCTGGGCGCCCTGCTGCGATCCGAGGTGAACACCGCGTGAGCTTATTGCAAAAAAAAAAGGAAATACAAAAAACAAAGGCAGGACACGGGAAAGACCGCGCCGGCGATAACAGAAATCCCGTTTTTGGGGGACGTGTGCCGGCAAAAAAGAGCTAGGGTACGTCAAAAGAACGGGCCGCCGCGGGAAAAAAACCGGCTAATCACTTGGGCAAAATCAAACATGCGACAGTGGGGAAAAGAAAGCCGAAAGAAAAGATTAAACTGAACATTAGGTGGGGGGACAAAAAAAGCTTCGCCACAAAGTAAGTTATTACGCATATCGAGATGAGAACGCTACGGTGCGGAGGCATTAAGCCCCCGTTATGAAGGCCGCCCGTGCCAAGTTTCACTAGACCAGGGGGGGGGAAGGAAACGGGGGGGGGGCGGGAAACAGGAAAGAAAAGAGATCTCAAAAAAGAAAAACAAAAAAGAAGGGGAAAAAGATAAGATGGGGGGGAAAAACTTTCGGGGCCCGAAAAGGGCATGGGCGCGTTAACTTGATGACGCTGAAAAGGAAAAACGAAGGGGAGGAATGGACAAAAAAAGTAAAGAAAAGATGATTGGCGGTCAAAAAAGACTTCATTTTGGGCGAAGCTTGCCCAAACTAACTTAATGTCCAGTGGTCCAGTACATTTGGGTCAGGGAAAAGACAAACCTCCAAGCAAAAAAAGTTTGACGGGGGGGAGGACACCGGGAAAATGAGGGCATCAAGCACGAGCTTTTGCGAGCAAGAGCACTGGCAACCAAGAATAAAATACGGGTTAAAAAGGGCGAAAGGGGTGACGCCTTGGGGGGTGTCCTCTTCTGGTCGGCCGGTCGAATAGCATCCGCGAACCGGGAAAATCAGGAATCAGAAAGCAGCGTCCCAAAGAAACACGGACCCTTCGAAGCCGATCAACACACGCTGCAGAGGGGGTCAAACCGAAGTGGGGGAGGGGGGAAAAAAGATACTTTTCACAGGGAAAGGGAAGGGGTGCCTGCGGGGGGTCTTCAAAAGGGTGGTCCTGCGGAAAGCAGGCGCAAAAAAAAAGAGGGGAGAAAAAAAAGACGGAAAATTGGGAGAAACGGGGATCGGGCGAAATCAAAAAAACGGCCGGAGGGTCAAAGGCCGCTTGGGATCACTATGGCAGGGGAAGAAACGTGAGGAGACCGTAAGCGAAAGTGCGAGGAGTCCAGGAACGGCGTAAATCTAATGGAATTTGACTAACAGGTCTGCCAGCAAGACACCGGGGGCCGGGAGAGCCCGGAGAGACCCGTCTGAGCAATGGGGGGAAGACGCGAAGGGCAGGGGAGAGTTGCAAAAGAGCGTCAGCCTCAAAGAAGGCCTTGGCGTCACAAGGGGAAACAGAAAAAAAAAGGGGGGGCATAGTCAGGTATGAAAACGAAAGCCCCCCGAAGGAAATCCGCCCATCCTATTTAGGGTGGAAGGGAAGGGGGGGGAAGCAGAAGCGTTAAAGATGAAAGCCGATGGAAACGTCGTTAAAACCTCAATATTCCGCTAAGCCGCAGGAGGGTTCTGGGGAAAAAGGGTGGGGGAAAGGCGGGGGGGGGGGGACATCATTGCAGGTTCATCAGGCAGGATGTATGGGAGGAAGCCGTGTCGAAAAAACCAAACAACGAATTGAAACCGACAAGGCCGAAACCGAAGCCACGGGAATTGTGTCGTGTGAAAGAGCCCCCGGGGACCCCCTTCCACGGCGGAATGTGAAAGTGGGGGGAAAAATGCTAAGAGCACATCACAAGGAAGCGAGGAGAGCGGGAGATCCGAAAGGCCCTTGGGGGGGAATACCAGAATAAAAGTACGGATGGAGAATGGACCGAAAGAGCCGCATGAGGGTGGGGAAAGAGAGCAAAAAAACATAGCGGAATTGCAAAAAGCCATCGGCCCCACACGGGGCCAGAAGTTAAAACAGGCACACCGCAGCCGGTCCGAAAAAAGCGTCAACCGAAAAAATTTTCAAGACTGGGCGTGGTGCCGCGGAAGTTGATGAGAAAAAAGATAAGCCAAAAAGTCGCTGTCCTAAACGCACCCGGCCAGGTAAAAACGTCAGAAAAAAAAAGAAACCGTCCGGCGGAAGCTGACGCTGAGGAAAAACCAGACACGAAAAAAACAACGGGGGGGGGGGACGTGGGGGGATCAGGTTGGGCGGAAACCAAGCAGCGACGAAAAAAAAAGAGGGGGTTTTCACGGCGGGAGTTTGGGATAAGCGTTTTCCTTCTGGAAAGGGGGAGTAAACTGAGAAGCCGAAAATCAAACGATACTGGAAGAAACAACAAACAAGAAGAGGAAAAGAGATAGTCGGTGTGATTTTTCCGGCCATGATCCTTTACTGCAACACTTAGGGGGAAAAAAAAACCAATGGGGGAGAAAACTCAAGGGGAAAACGGAATTGTTCTGGGGCTGACTTGAAAAGGGCCAACCCGCTATCAACCGCACCGGGTGTGCTTGATTGGATGCAAAAGGGGGGAGACGGCAGGGGTAACTTGGGGGAGTGGCGAGGGGGGCGCCTTGGCCTGGGGGGGGGTCGTTGCTTTTTTGAAGTCAGACGTGCTTCGGGAAGCCTATTGGGGCCGTTCAAAGGGGGGGGATAACTTCCGCCGCCTGACACGAGAGGAATTTAACGCCTTCAGGGGCTGCGGGTGAAAAAAAACGCCCGGGGTGTCCATGCGGCCATGTGGCAAAGGGGGCCTTGCGCAAAGAATGGGGGGCAAGAGAGTAAAAATAAAAAGGGAAAAGAGGAGGGAATTTCGGAAAAAAAAAGCTTTATGGTCTCAAAGAGGCCGTCGTCTGACGATACACGAGCTGGGACGGGAAAAAAAAAAAAGCGGTTTTTTGTGAAAAACCGTAACATCCCGGGAGTTGCCAGCAAAACGGCCGCACCGAAACCCATAATCCACATTGAGTGACGGGGGAGGGGGAAAAAGGGGGGGGGTTAACGACACGGGCACCAACCAGGTCAGAACATGAAAGGTGGAACCATGATGAACCTCAGGGGGCCATGAATCAAAGCCTCCCACCCCGGTGCCAAAAAAAAAAAGCGGGATCAGCGAACGATAGGTACTGACTCGCCAACGCCCTTCCCATCGCGGGAACTCTGGCGAACAGAGCCGACAAGAGTGGGGGGGATAGGAGGGGGCGTGAAAAGAATGACGACTGGAAATGTTGGTTTGGGGCCTCCTGGGCAAGGCTGACGCAAAAGAAAACTGACATGCATTCGGCTGACGCTGAGTCAGTCCAAAACAATGGTGGAGGAGGGAAATGCCGGAAAGTTCTCGAGGGATCGACTCCGGGGCTGGACGGGCCCCCGGGGGGGTCACGACCTGTGTACCCGGAGGAAAAGGGAAAAAAAAGGGGCGGAAAGGGGGAAAAGAAAAAGCTGGGGGAAAGGCATGACGCGAGGTACGGAGGTCAAAGAAATCCCCCGTGAAGGACTGCCATCGTGGCCATCGGCGTGGGGGCCTCAAACGGGTCTTGGAGGACGCCATATAAGCCGCCAGAACAGAGAGCTCGCCCGACATGCAAAGGCGCTGGACCGCGAACCTTAATGTTGAAACCACTCGTCACGGCTGCCAAGGGGCAAAATAATCTGTCGACAAAAGTTTCGGACCAAAGGTGAGGAGGGTTGTGGGAACACCGATTCTCTGGAGTTACTGTATACGAGGGGGGAAAAGCTTCAAATGGGCCGCCCGCCTGTTGAAGGTTCGTACATCGCACAAAGGAAAAGAACAACCCAAGAAGGAGGGGGGGGTGTCGGCAGGGGAGGAAGAATCGGCAAGAAAAAAAAACCGTATCGTTCTTGGGCCGTGACAATCGAAGGACGCCTTTTCGGAAAAAGGAGCGTCGCGCCGGGAACTCGGCGAATCAGGGCATCACAACGCGAAGGGGGGAGGGGGGGCAAAAGGCACAGGAACCAGTGGGAGTGAACATTAGTTAGGGGCAAGACCCCTTTCTCCCAAAAAATAAAGTTATGCCGCCAGATCGCGACGCTACGTTTGGAAAGCAGAAAGCCGGTATATCACTTGACGAGGGGGACGGGCCAAGTTACTCGCAAAAGTCAGGGGGGGGGCGAAAAGAAGGCAAAAAGAGAGATCTAAAAAAACGGGGGGAAGGAGTAAAAAGAATAATATGGTTCTTTAAAAAAAAAAACTTTTTTCCGCAAGGCATCCTGGCCGCGTGAAAAAAGGTGGGCAACCGGCCGCGGGGGGGAAAGGGAATCTGACCGGAGGAAAAACCGAAAGGGAGACGAGGAGCTGCTGGGGGAATAACTGGGATGGGAGGGAAAAAGCCCTTGCCCCGGACTAATTGTCAGGGAAATTAGAAAAAACTTGTCCGGCTTCCGGAAAGAAATTGGACGGGGGAAGGGAACAACCGGTCCACGCCGGCAGGCCCCGTGCCTCTTCAGCCTATCCAAAGGGGGAAAGGGAACAAAAAAAGCATACGGGAAATGGGGGGGGCGATCGCGGCGGAGCCCGCCCAACGTGACTCTTGTGTTTTGAGCTTGGTAGCTAGTGAAGATTAAAAGGGGAAAGGCCCCAGGAATCTTCAGACAATCCCATAGAACCCCTGTACCAACGAAAGTCGGTGCAATAATCAAAAAAAAGAGGGAGGGGGGAAGAGAAAGGTGGGGGGGGGGGCAAAGAACGTTTTGCGAAGGCAGGCCGTGGCAATAGGGGGACTTCAACATAGGTGCTCGGCCCGGTAAAAGCAAGAAGGGGAAAGTCGGGGAAGGGGGAAGGGGGGTCTCGTGATCCAATGAAAGGCAAGGAACCGTCGGGAAACCGTCCCCCAAGGCGATCCGATGAATTGCCGACCATGTGAGGAATGAAATCGGGGAAAGGATGTAAAGGGGGGCGGAAGAAGTTCTTCCAATGAACGGGGCGGACAATCGGAATGATGACGAACAGGGAGGGGGGACAAAAGCCCGGTTAACGAAGAAAGAGTAGACGCCTCCTTGTCACGCTGTCGGGGGTCATCGCAGTCAATTCAAAAAAAGGGGGTTCATTTCTAGCTGGTCAGCAAAGGAAGGGATTTGGGGAGGGGGGAAAGAATTCAACAAGAAACAAAAGGGGTGGAGACGTCAGGCGTAAAAAAAGACGCCATACCAATCGGGTTAGATACTGGGTGGCGAGGGGGAAAAAGTTTCCGAAAGTGAGGTACTTTGATCCGTCGTAAAAAAATTGGGAGATATCAAAGCGCGAAAGGGGGGGAAACAACGGGGGGGGTGGGCCGGTGTTCCAGAGAAAGGAGGAAGGTTTCATCAAGGTACCCGGATTTAGGGAAAAAGGGCGCCCGTGTCGAACAACCGAAAAAAGAGTGAAGGGCAGGAAGCGGAATTAGGAATGGAGGGAGGACCCTGCCAATAAGAGTATGTTCCGGCTTTGGCAAAGCTAGCAGGGTTTCATCCTGTGAACCAAAGGAAAGCTCTCTGAAAAGAAGAGTCCAAGACTACTGGAGACCAAGATAAAGAGGGGGAAGAATGGACCGATTCCTGGAAAAGACATTTTTGACGATGCACCCATCCGCGGGGATTAAAAAACAGCCATGCAGGAGGGAAGAGGTGGGGGCTCAAAAAGGGAGCACAGTATCCCGACGGAGGGCAAAAAACCTAAATTGATCCTTTGGCGTTGTTGGAGGTCTTAGTGGGGGATCCGGAAACGAAAAAATATAATCGCTAGGGAAACGCGAGGCCTAAAAGCCGGGGACACGCCAGGGCGCCCAGACACAAAAACTTACGGGGCGAAAAAAAAAAAAAAGCACTCGGAAAGAAAAGACCCATCAGCACTAAAAGGTTGGCGGTGGCGAGCGGTGGGCGGGTCATCAGCGCCGGGAAAAAATTCAAGAGTTCGGGAAGGGGGATAAGACAGTTGCGCGTCATTAACCTGAGCAAAAAAATACCGGGGGTGCCGAAAACAAAAGAACACAGAGACTCGAAAAAAAAAAAGAAAACAAAAACGGATAGGAGTACAAAAAGAGAAAGTAGGGTGTGGGAGGGCGGCATGATGGGTATACTGACACGGGGAAAAAGGGCCGCCAAGTCAACACGTGTACCAAGCCCGAGAGGTGGGGGGGACGGCGGGAAGCTGACGCAGGAAGAGTCCCAGGACCGACGCAACCGGGTTTCGGTGGCTGAGGGAAAAATTCCTTCCAGTCGTGTCACTTGAACCGCCGTATGGAGGAAAAAAAGGAGGGGCGGGGGGGGGGGAAGGGGGGTGACGTTTTTAAACAGCGACGGGGTCTCAAGACGTTATTGGGCAGGTCCGGATCAACTTCAAGGGGCCTCGCCAACGCCACGGGCATTAAATTCGGGTGACGGAGGAGACTGCAAAGGCCGCAGGGGGAGTAAGCTCGGGAGGGGTGGGCCTAAGGGGGGTAAATCCGCTATGGGGGGCCTCTGATCAAGAAGCCAACGGGGAATTCGCCAAATCGAAAAAGTCTTTATGAAAACTGAACTCAAAACAAGCGGAAGAGAGGAAGGGATTCAAAAAGGATGAAAGCTATCAAGTGCACACAAAGCCTTAAGGGAAGCCTTCAGGCCGGAGGCGCGTCCCTGAAGAACAAGAATCCGCTTTTCCGTAAACTTGTCGGGGGGGGGGCCGAAAGGGGGGGACGTAAGGGGAATAAAAAAAGGGGACAATGATGAACCCAGAGGAAGACAACAAGAAGAAAAAAAACGGGGCCCCACCGCCGCTGGAGGACATATGAATTTCGTACAAAGGGAACTTACCGATGAAAGGTGGAAGCTGGGATCAAAGCCTACCATCATCGATGGGAGCAGGCTTTCGGACTCCCTGACGAAAATGCACCATTTGGGGGAGGCGAACCCAGGGGAGACGCAAAAAGGGGACGGTAAGTCATGACTGAAAAAACGAAAATCATGCAAGGGGAACTGACGCGAATGCGCCAGCTTGAGGAATGAAGGCGGCGCGAGAACTCCGGGGGGTCCGCAGACCCGGGGCCAAAAAAAAAAAGAAGAAATGGGAAAAAACGGGGGAACAAGGAAAGCTATGGAGACAAGGGGGTGTGGGAATAACGGCGTGTCCGGCATGACTCGGGAATTTACCGGGTTGGAATCCCTTACAAAAAAGAGAGAAGGGCCAGGGACGTCCAAGGACCCTTAAAATCGAAAAGGGCTTCGGGAGGGGAAGCAAAAGAAAAAACCTAAAAAACGACATAAAGCGGCGCTTTGGGGGAAGCGAAAAAATATGGGAAGACCACGCCCCGGAAGGCTGTCCATGGAAAACAAACGTATCTTCAGACACAAAATGCCGGGAAGAAGCAGAAAGTGCGGGGGAGGGGTTTTAGCGAAAAAACGAGGAGGGCCCGGTCTGGAAACTCTGCTGAAGATTCGATGGGCAGGGACGAGGGGGGAAACAGGGGAGGAAGAAAAAAAAAAAAAACCAACCCCACAGAGGTCAAACTGAGGGGTACGGCGGCCCGGGAGAAGAAAATTCCAAATAGGGTTCGTGGTGTCAAAAGGGTAAATCGCGCCTCTACGGAAAAGGGAGGCTGTCAACACGGCGATCACTGGGGGATCACCGCAAACGGGCTGGCTGGTAACCGCCAAGGGGTAGAAAAATTCGGGAAGTGGGGTGGTCAAGGGCACCACCCGGGGGAAAAAAGAGGGGGAGGGACGAAGCTACGGGGGGGGCGTCGGCATTAAGAACAGTCACTTGCCTGCGCAAAGTGCCAGTTCAACGCGCAGGAACCCTCGGGGGAAGAAATTTGTTAAAAAAAAAAAAAGATCGCGACTCAAAAGAGAGGGAGAGATATGGTGTGCAGGGAAAAAAAAAAAAAGGTTTTCGACCGAAGGCATCCCCCAGTCCGTTAACTGGGAAAAATGCGGAGCCACCGTGATCTTGAAAAGGGGGGGAAACCGAAGAGAAAGGGGGAGGGGGAGGCAGGAGTCTGAGGCTAACTTTATGGGGCAGAATGCTTTTTACCACCCCTAACGTGTTTGGAATTTCAAAAGAAAATCCACAACAGAATACCGGGGCACGGGGGGGGATGGAAACAAAGGGGGGAGAAAAGACAGGCCTCGCCAAAAACGCTCTTTGGGCCGAGCGAAAAAAAAGGGAGGGGCACGGCAACAAAAAAAAAAAAGGAAAGGAAAGAAGGGGGACTGATTCTATCCCGCGTTCGTCAAAGCCCGTGACAGACCGGGGGTTGTGGGGGGGGAAAAAAATGGGGGGGGGGGGGTAGAGGGGAGGGGGGCCTAATAGAGACCAGCCGCCCGGTAAACCATCGGAAGATTGGGGGAACCAGCGGGAAAAGGGACCGGAATTCAGAATAGAATGGGAAAATCAAAAAAAAAAGAGAAAAAAAGGGGGGGACCCTAAACGCCACGCAGGTGTATGAAGATGACGGTGCCGCCATGGCAGAAGTGGCCGTGGTGGTAAAAAGAGGGAACAGTGGCCTCTCGGGGAATACCAAGGGGGCACAAAAAACCCGGCCAGTCAGGGAGAGCGAGTGCCTTTCTGGGAAAAAACCAAAAGGCCCAAAAAGTCCGCTTGAGACTATGTCAGTCTAGGGGAAGGATTAAATCCGTCAAGTCAGCAATCATTCAAGGGAGCCGGGAAGTAAAATTCACCGGCTACAAAATGCTTCCATGACAAAAAGGGGAAAAAAAAACAGGCCTCCCCGGGCCCTTAAAGCAAGGGAGGCGATCGAAACCCGTAAAAAAAAAAAAGAGGTGCGAGGAAAAAAATCAATGCTCCAATACATTCAATTCATTATCGGCCCTAAGGAATTTTGGGGAAAAAAACCGGCCCAACGGCGAAACAAATGGTGAAGGGTTCTTCAGGGGCCATTCACGCCCGCAGAAAGCAGAGGTCGATTGTACTGGGCGCCGAAATCCGTTCCCTAAATAGAAGAAAAGGGAAATGGCCGGACGGGTAAAAATAAGGGAGGGCGAAAAAAGGCTGAGGGGGGGCAGGGGGGGGAACAGTTTTTTGTTAAATCTGTGGAATGAAAGGCGTTGAAAAGAAAATGGTAAAAAACAAAGGGAAAGGTAGGAGAACCGGAAAGTCCGAGTAACACGATTCCCCCCCGACAAGTCGTCAAGGGGGTGAATCGGATTTTATGGTCCAAAACGGGCCCCAAAGAAGGGGAACCGAAAAGGGCAGGAAAAGGAGGGGGAGGAAGGGGACGTGGGAATCCGACGCCAGGGAAATGCGTAATCTAAGAATCCAGGAAGAAGAATAGGGGGAGGCCGAAGAACGCAGGGGGCTCTACGAGGAGCTGCAAATGCGGAATTTGAAGCCCTTCATTCGGGGGACAGGGGGCCCGCAACCGGGGAATCGGGGAAAAAAAAAAAATCAGAAGACGGAAAAGGAAATGTTTTTTCCGCCGTGGCGTTTGGGCCGCGCTTCGTGAAAGGGTGATCCGAACGGAAAACAGGAAAAGGAGGCAGAAGAAAGGGCCAAAAAAAGGAACGCACACCTTCCGGGGCGTCCCATCAGTAAACCTCAATACCTGCAAAAGAATCTGACCCACGAAAAAAGGGGAAAAAAAAAAACAGAAAAGAAAACCCAGGTTGACAGCTTTGCTGTCAGCATCGACCGAAAACAATGGGTCAAAGGTTCGCCGGCGGGGGAGAAAAAAAAAGTGGACTGCGGAAGGAAAGTGGGTCAAAATGACCCGGATCCTGCCGAAAATTCACACGAGACGGACGCTCAGAAAAAAAAAAAAAAAAAGGGGAGAGAGAGAGAGACATCAAAGGGGGGGGATTTTTGAGAAAAATGGATCCGGGTAGACTGACACTCATTGTAATCCCGCAGGGGGAAACGACTTTGGAAACACCCAAAAAAAAAAGGGGTTAAGCTGGGAGGACAAAGACAAAACCTCATACAGCAACGAAAACGGGTGAGGGGGTGCTTATGGGATTAAAGGACAGCGTGGTCCCGCTGCGCCGAACCCGGGAGGGGGAGGAAAAAAAAAAAAAAGGAGGTGAAGGAAAAAAGGGTTCGAAATGGGTAGGCGAAGGGGGAGAGATATAGAGGGGAAAGTTCCGGGGAACGTCCACGTCCTCTGAACGCCACGGAGGAAAGTTAGTGACGCAAGTGCGAAGGGGGGGAGAAACTGAGCCCACAGAGAGGCCATGGGGAGAATGGCTGAAAATCCCAATCCGCTGATGGGGGGAAAGCAAAAGAAAAAAAAAAGAAAAAAAAGGTCGGGACAAAAAAAAGGGGGCTGGAAAAGCTTGGTGCAGAAAGGCCGTCGGAGCGATCGCGGAGATCCCTGGGAAACGGGAAAAGACGAAAGCCAAAAAAAAAAAAAAGCCGGGGGGGATGTCCGCCCAAAAGGGGGGGACCGAAAGAATCATCTTCCTGAAGCCCAAACCGGAAGAGGTTGGGAAAAAAAAGAAAAGGACCAAGGGGACCAGAGGGTAACATGATGGATCTCCGAATGTAACCAAACTCCTCACGCCCACACGGGAAGAAAATAACTCATCGGGAGAAAAGGTAGTCGGGAACTACGCGAAAGAACGGGGGCCGAAGATCGGGAAATCTTGGTTAGCCTCCCGCAGGACAAAGAAATAATGCGAAAAGGGAGGAAAAACGGAAAAAAAAAAAGGACTACACCAATTTGGGTTTTTGGGTCTACCCCTAGGGGACCCGGGCTGACCGTCAAAAGGGGGGCCTTTCATGGAGGCTGAAAGCCATGTCAGGACAAGGATGGACGATTAAAAAAAAAGAATTGAAAGAAATCGCGGCTCTCCGAGAATAGGAAAAGGGGCGGTGAACAAAGGACAGTTTGGTCTTCCCAAAGGAAGCGAATTTCGGGAAAAAAGGGCTAAGGGGAGACGCGCCCGGCATGAAGAGGGAAACGGAAAGGAAAGGCCCGTTACAGGGGAAATCGAAAAGGAAAACATCCGGACAGGGGAACCGCGCCTTTCCTGCGTTACCCAAAGAAAAAAAAAAAAGAAATAACCCGAAAGAAAAAACAGCACTCCTCTCTACAGAAAAGTTCTTAAACGGGCAAAAAGGGCGCCAAAGGGGGGGGGGGACGGGAAAAAAGGACACTGGAGTGGGGGGGAGCAACCGTAAAGGGGTCGAAACAATGCGGTGGGCGTTCTTACCATCAAGGTTCGCTTTGTGGGTGTGATCAGGACCCGAGGAAAGTCTAAGGATGGATGTAAGAAAAGGGGGAGGGGGGGTGAGCTATGGGACATGCGCGACCAAGAAATCAACAAAAAGAGTCCACGGCGTGGAAAAAACGAGGAAAGGGGGAGAAAGAGGAAAATGGAGGGTGCCGGGAAGAAAGAGGGAAAAGAAACGGAAGGGGCTGGGACCGGCTATCAAAGAAAAAGCACCCTCCAAGGCGATGCTTTTCTTTGAGGACAAGTCCGGATTACAGAAGTAGAGGGTGGAAAAAAAAAAGAAGGAAACACCCTGCAAAAAAAAGCAAAAAGCGGGGGGGGGGGGGGGGGGGGGAATTAAGGGGGAGGGGTAGAACGGTGTAAGATCACACTGGCGCCCGGTTGCCAAAAGGGGGGAGAAACGCCAGGGAATGCCCTTCGCAAAGGTTTTTCAAAAAAAAAGGAAAAGATTCTGAAAAAGACCAAAGGAAAAAAAAAAGGAGAGATTAGGGGCAGAAAAAAAACAGGGTTCGCAAAGGAATCCGGGGCACGTTAACTGGCACCGGCGCGCCATTGATCGAAAAGGCTTATGCCAAAAAAAACAATAAAGAAAAAAGAATACGAGAGGGGCAGAAATTAGGGGGGGGGGACGAAAGCTTTGCACCAAACCCCCACCCTAACCTAACCACAGTGGAATTGTCGACTGGGGGAACGCTTTTCCCCAAACGAAAGCACGTGGGTGGAAAAAGGGGATGCAAAAAAAAAAGGATAAAATCCGGTAGCAAGCGCCGCCTTTTCTTGCAAATTAGGCCGGAAAAAAAAGCGATGCAAAAGGGGGGAAACCACGAACGATGAAGGAAGGGGTCTTGCCAGAGCTGCGTCCTGGACTCAAACCGTGAACTCAAAAAACTTGGGGTGGGGCGGGGACCGAGGAAGGGGTGCCAGAATGAGCTCAAGGGGCTTACATCGGAAATCTGGAAAAGGGTTCACGCGGGAAATGGGGGAATAGAAAGGTGGTCCCGAGCAAAAGAAACCGCTCAACGTGCCTGGTCCGAACTAAAACTTGTGTCCGAAAAAAACCAGAGGGGAAAGTGGGGCGTTGGGGGAGCAACATAGGGCCCGAGGCCAAAAAGAGACCGCTGCATTTGGAAGAGCGAGGCCCTGGTGGCTGCCCCCAAAAAGGAATCGGAGAAAAAGGGGATACGGACAGGGGGAGAGAAACTAGGACAGTGCACCGAACGGGTGAATTATTAAAGAAACGGGGGGGTCCAGCTTCCTGAACGGCACAGTGGAAAAATAGGGGGCACGGCTAAAGTCTGACTTTTTCAATGTGACGAAAAAAAAGGTAAAAAGTGCAGAAAAAAAACCAGGGAGGACCACAAGAGGTCGAGAGCCTCTAGGGGAAGCACGCTTTCGGAAGCAGGCGAAAAGGAAAAGGGGGCAGGGGGAAAAAGTCAGAGCGGGAAGGAAAAAAAGGGGGAGGGGTGGGGAGTTCAACCTTCCCACCGTCTAAAACAAGTTGCAGTTTTCTTGGGCTGGGAAAAAAAAACGGCGGAAAAGAAACATAAACTCCATCGGGTCGATTCAGGGGCCCGGGGGGCGCCTCCACCTTTCCGAAAGAGAAAAGGCGATGAAAGGGGCGAACCCCAGTCATAGTGGGGGGGGGGAGGAAGCGCTTTCTGGGGCCACCCACTTTTTTTGGGGGTGAAGCAGGAGGGGGAAGGAAAAGTGAAAAAAGATGGTCAAGGGGGGGGATGAGTACCGGAACGTGTCGGAAAACCCCGATTTTCAAAAAACAGACAGAGAAACACGGAAAAAGGATGGGGTCTTGGACCCGAACAGACGGAGGCCACCAGAGTTCGGGGGTTAATAAGGCTTTTGCAAGAGGGAGCTGGTTTTCATCCCGGTGACAAGAAGAAAGGGAACGGGAAAGAGGAAAAGGAAGGGGAAAAAAAAGGAAAGCTTTTGCGGAGGACGATGCTCCCTTTTAAGCTGCACCACAAAACAGGAGAGGGGATGGGAAAGGAAAAGGGGAATGGCCCGAGGGGGGCACTCACCCGGAAACAAAATAAAGGCCTCCGACGGTCCCACCCGGGGAAATTTCCTCCGTGGGGGATGCCAAAAAAAAAAAAGGGGGGAGTGGGCAAAAAAAGCGAGATGCGCGAGCACGAGGAGGCAGGAAAAAATCAAAAAGCAATGCTCAACAACCATCATAAAAAAAAAAACTTCTTCTAATGGGAAGAACCCCTAAGAAGAAAGTAGACACATCGAAACCATAAAAAAAAGGGTGGGGGGAGCAGGGGGAACCGGGGAAGGCGTCATCATCGTGACCAAATCAGAAGTCCCGTGTTAAAAATGGGGGGAAAGGACGTTTCTTGGAAAAAGGTGTTAATACCCTGAGGCGAACCCGAAGAGAAGAAAAGAAAAAAACAAAGGGGAGGAGTAAAAGATCACGGGGGGGAGGGTTTGAGAAAGGGAAGAAGGTGTTACTGTAAACTTCATGTTGCATCAACAACCTACTTTTGAGGACCCAAGCAAAAAAAGTTTTCGGGGGGGGAGGAAGACAAAAAACAAGACTCAACAGCAACCTGGGTTTCAAAAAGGGTGCACTGATTGGAGACCCAAGGTGGTCAGCTTAAAAAAGGGGGGAAAAAAACCGGGGAAAAGGAAAGGGGCCAAAAGGGGAGGGGGAGGCCCTGGGGGAGAAGACGACGTTCCAGCAAACCGCTAATCTATTGGAAGTTTCCGGATCAACAGCCGCCGCTGCAACGCACCGGGGAAATGGGGGAGGCGCAAAGACGGGGGGGGGGAAAGGTGGTAAAGCGCGGAAAGGGGGGGGAAGGGAAAGGAGAATCGCTATGGGAAGCTCTATCCCAAAAGAAACCTGCGGTAATTCGTAAAAAAAAAAAAAAAAAAAAAAAAAAAAAAAAAAAAAAAAAAAAAAAAAAAAAAAAAAAAAAAAAAAAAAAAAAAAAAAAAAAAAAAAAAAAAAAAAAAAAGAAAAAAAAAAAAGAAAGAATGTGGGTGGGGTGATTTAGGGGGGGATTGGGCAACGTGGGAGGGGGCAAAAGGAGGGGCGGAGGGTGTTGAAAAGGAGAATGGGAAGGGAGGGGAGGCGGGGATAGGGGGGGGGGAGAAGGGAAGTTAAATAAATGATGGGATAGGCAAGGATGGAGCGATGGTGGTGAAGCGGGTGGCAAAGGAATAAGAGACAAAAAACTTGGGGACGGGGTCTCGGGGCCGGGTCGGAGCGAGCGCGATATGAAAAGAAAAACTGGGAACCAAAGGATGCTATCTTGAAAAACTTGAAAGAAAAAAACCAGGGAGGGGAACGCAAAAGGGGGGGCAGTGCACAAAAACAGTAAAATCCCGCCTGGAAGCCCTTTTGTCGGGAAATCAGGGGGGGGAAAAAAACACGGGGGAAAGGGGGACCCTGAAGAAAAAAAGGGATGAAGGGGACCATGAAAAAAATGAAAAACGAAGAACACACCTCGGGTCCCAAAAAACCGCGCTTTGCGGGCGGAATGGAAAAGGGGGAAACGGTACAGGAGACCAAAATTCATCTCGGCTGTCTCGACAGCCGACCAAAATCGAAATAGGGTGGGAGGATGAAGGGAAAAAGGGAACGCCTGAAAAAAGGAACCATTGGGGGAGACTCGGGGGGAAAAAAAGGGGCTGACGCCAAAAAAGAAAGGTCAATTCAGGATGACCCTCTCCGGGGGCCAATTTCCGTATTGGCTCTAAGAGCGGCGAAACGGCTGTCAAAGACACGAACAACGGGTTAAGGCCCGGGCCCGTACTGCAAAACCTGTTGCGTAAGAAGGTCAGAAAAAAAAATAAAGGAGGGGAGGCAAAGAACAAAGGGAACTTGAAACGGAGTTCAGACCGTCCACCCGGTTCTGAAGCCCATCGGGGGAAAATCAAAAGCTCAGCGGAAGGGGGAAAACCGGAATTGACTGGACCGCAGGACCCAACCTGGCGCAGGAGACGCCTCCGTCCGAAATGACAGCGGCGCCTGGAAGCGAAACCGATTGTGGGAAAAACCGGAAAAGAAGGGAAAAAGGAGAAAAACACCAAATGAAGGAAAAACAAAATTCGGACAAACGTGTTGGGCCGGGTTGTTTATAGGAAAAAACGAGTTCCGAGGTCCGGGTATGGGGGGAAAAGCTGAAAAAATACTCGAAAACAGGGGGAGGGGAGGGGACCTGAAGGAAACAAAAAAAAAAAAAAATGTTCTTCCACAGGGGAAAAAATCGGCGCCTCTTAGCGGTCAAATCACCGTAGCGGGAAGGGAAAGGGCATAGCCAAAATCAGGGAAAAATAAAGGAGAATGACCAAAAGGTCACTGTTTCAAAAAACCCATAAACATTCTATTCTTGGGGGGGGGGGGGAAAGCCCGGACATGGGTGACGTAAGGGTCACTGACATTAGGGGGGGCAGGAAATTATGCCGGAAAAAGAGGGAGCTTCGAAAAAAGGGGGCAGGGTCTGTAGTAACCAAAAAAGAAAGAACTTTCTCTGCAAGGGGGTCCAATTTTCACGGAAAAGGATGCCTTCGGCTAAAGTTGTCCAGAAAATG